>WNGD01000831.1_pt1 | contig 39177 bp, 31 predicted proteins | sample 5400671 | NCBI WGS metagenome assembly WNGD01 (sample SAMN13153369, study PRJNA577476) | soil metagenome | isolation source: 40 cm soil or saprolite under grassland replicate 2 | place: USA:California | collected 2016-06-15 | reverse complement strand
CGCGTGGTCGTCACGGGAACGGGAGGCAATCCCATTATCGGCGCGCTTTACCATTTGCGGGCGATGCTGTCGAACATCATCGTGCAGATCTTACCGCAGCAACAGGCAGCACTACTCATCGCGCTCCTGCTGAGCGAGCACATACCCGCACTCAAGCCGCTCATACCAGCCTTCAATGCTACCGGCACGGCCCATCTAATTGCGCCATCCGGCTTTAAAGTCACTGTCCTGGCAGGCATCGTTAGCAGCAATACGACGTGGCTCTACAGAAAGAAGGGCGAGCAGGAGAAGTTGTTGCCAGCTCAGAAACGCGGCGGCTGGCGGCGCTGGCTATCGACCATGCTCATTGTGATAAGCATCGCCGTCTATACGCTGCTCAGTGGCGCGGGACCTGCGGCGGTGCGCGCGGGCATTATGGGGGTGCTGCTGGTTATCGCTCCACGTATAGGGCGTCGCTACACTATCTACACAGCTCTGGCAGGAACGGCCCTGCTGATGAGCGCGCTAGATCCATTTGTGCTCTGGGACGCTGGCTTTCAATTATCATTCCTGGGCACGCTGGGGATAGTCCTGCTCACGCCGCTCTTTCAACGGATGCTGCACCCTCTGGAGCGGGTGCCTTTCAGCCATTACCTGATCGAGCCGTTCGCCGTTACGCTGGCGGCGCAGACCGCGACGCTGCCCATCCTGGCGCTGAACTTCCAGGTGCTTTCTTTGGTAGCGCCGCTCACAAATATGCTCACGGTTCCCTTATTGGGAACGTTGATCGCGCTGGGGGCGCTTATCTGCATAGCTGGATGCATCTGGATGCCTCTCGCACAACTTATAGGATGGATAGCGCAGCCGCTGCTCTGGTATCTCAGCCATGTCGTGACGTGGGGCGCGAATCTGCCGGGAGCATACATAAGTGTCGGTGCTCTGGATAGTCGCATTGCCTGGGGCTACTACGCCCTGCTGATCCTCCTGGGATGGTTTGCATTGCGCAGATGGCTGGTCCTGGATCAACAGCGACCAGCACACGATCCACTGCCTCGACTTTCGCGGCGCACATGGCAGAGGGCACAACTGGGTGTAGCGATGCTATTCATCGTCGCGACAGGTACTATATCACTGCTTCCACGCTCCACTACCCAGGTGACGATTACGTTCCTCCATGTCGGGCCAGCGGGCAAGCAGGCGCAGGGCGAGGCGATACTGATCCGCACACCCGATGACAAGACGATCTTGATCGATGGCGGACTCGACGCAACATCATTGGGACAGGAGCTGGATAGCTGGTTGCCATCCTGGCAGCGCTCGCTCGACGCGGTGCTGTTGACAACGCCACGACAGGACCATCTTAACGGCCTGCTAGATGTCGTGAAACGTTACAGCATTGGAGAAGTCATCGATGGTGGTATGCTCCATCCGAGTACAACTTATGCCCTCTGGCGACGTACAATTAGTGAGCGAAGTTTTCGTTATCTCGCCGCCACCCAGGGCACCGACATCAACATAGGCATGTTCGTCTCGTTGCAGGTACTCTGGCCCGTGCGGCCATTACACAAAGGAAGCGACGAAGCGCGCGATAACGGACTGATTATCCGTGTCGTAACGCCTGGAATGCGCCTCCTGTTGTTGGGCGCAAGCGCACAGAGCAGGTATGCGCTCGCTGGACTACTGAACGATATCGCTTTTCCTTATTTACAGGCTGATGTCGTACAGATCGTAGAAGAGGCAGGGACGCCTGGAGAACTGAATAATGTACTTCAGAGAGCGAAGCCGGCAGTACTCCTGATGACACCAACGAGCGTAAAACAGCGTAAAAGCGGTCAACAGGCTCAGTCTTCAACCTCATCTTTAAAGGATGGCGTAAGATGGCAGGCCGCGCAAGTCATACAGACGGCGCAGGAAGGCACTGTTGAACTGAGCAGCGACCGGTCCGGGTGGAGTATGAACACCGTGTGACCACGCCAGAGAATCGATCAAGTCTGATAGACAACAGGCTCTCATAGGCAAAGGCAGTCGATAGAGCAGGTTGAGAGCTTTATTACTATAGAGGATTGTGTGCGTATGATTTGCAAACGCTGCGGGAACACCCTGGCAGAAAATGCCATGATTTGTCCAATCTGTGGCACCGCTACGATACCGGCATCTGCAAGCGAGCAACCAGCTACCAGTTACGGTCCATTTCCACAGGGCAGCAGGCCGGCTGGGGGCTATGCACCGCAAAACAATGCGGGAGGGTACGAAAGGGGCTATGCACCCCCTCCACGATCCGACGGGCCGCAGCAAGGTGGGCAGGGATACAGTCCGAATTATGGTTACAGCCCACCCTATAACGCAGGATACGCGCCCGGCATCAATGTAACCGTCATCAACAATGTACCCGCGAGTGGGAGCCACGACAGCGCGCTCATCGTCGAGATCATCCTCTCGCTCTTCGGCATCTTTGGCGTGGGTTGGCTGATGGCGGGCGAGACCACCCCAGGGATCGTCCTCTTGATCTGCAGTTTTGTTATCTACTGGCCCATTGTCATTATGGGCACATTGTTCACTTTTGGCGTCGGTCTCTTATGCCTGGGGCCGATGATGATCGCCGCCATTATTATCAACGCCGTGCTCTTGAATAATGCATTAAAGCGCAAGATCGCACAGAAGTTTGTCTATGTACAGCAGCAACCACCAATGCAGATGCCCCCACAGCGCTAAGCGAGGCGCTGCGAGGGCACAGGGACGCCTTTTTTCCTACTTTGGAAAGGCGAGGCGGCGATATTTCTCTTTCGACTCCAGCCATGCCTCATCGGACAGGCCGAGCTTCTCACGCAACGCTTCAAACGAGACGCCGGACTGAAGCTGCTGCACAGCGTATGTGTCACGCAGGAGCTGCAACGTCACCCGTTTTTTGAGATCGGCGGCCTTGACGGCCCTCGCCAGGATATAGTTCAGGTTGCGGTCGGTGCACTCGAAGAGCGCATCGATGGGCTTATAGCGCGTCCGATACGCCTGGAAGATCTCAGTGAACGCGGCAGGCAGCGCGAGTCTACGCTCGCGGTGCTGCTTGCCAGTTGAAGGTGCGAAGTGCACAGTCACCACTGGCGTCTGTGGATCAGAGAGATCGACATGCTGTAACTTCAGTCCCATCACCTCTTCCTTCTTCAGCCCGGCGTAGAGAATAAGATAGATGAGGCAATGGCAGCGCACATCCTCCGCAGCGACATCGAGCAGGCGTTGTATCTCGTCAGCGAACAGCAGTTGTGGCAAAGGTGGCAGCGGACGTTCCAGCGTCAGGCTCGCCGATGGATCTTCCCTGATTACGCCCTCGCGGGCCAGCCATGAAAAGAAGTTCTTCAAAAAGGTGACGCGGCGTGCCATCGTCTTGGGGGCGGGTGGTTGCCCATGCGTCCCGAACTTCAGCTTCATCAGCCAGTCAGTAAGATGTTCTTTTGTGATGCGCCCGATCGGGGTATCGTGTCCGTGGTAATCGCCGAACATCTTGAGATCCGAGAGGAAGCAGGTCACGGTATAGTTCGACTTGCCGCGCAGCAGCAACTCCTGCCGGTATGGTAGGGAGCAGGCAGCCAGGCTAGATTGATCGGTCAGCGGATTGGTGCGCACGAGTGGAGGAAAGGGCGTCTCCAACGGGTCAGGTGGTTCCGCGATCACGGTTGGAGCGCCAAAGAGACTTGATTGCAGGACAGTGCTATCGTCAGTCAAAGCCGGTTCTGGTTGGCTTTCCGGCTGAGGGTCCTTCTGCATAGATCGCTCCTTGATAGATTTTATTGCTTTCATTCCCTGTGGTTTCATTATAGCAGAATGCTAAGATTTAGCAACTATGTTCGTGCCTGTGAAGCAAGTATCTCTACGAATCTTAAAAACGCGACGCCCTCTGAAGCGCCTGCTTCAGAGGGCGTCGCGCAGCATACTGCTTCCATCTATGTATTTGGGGACCGGGACGGGCTATTCAGCTTCGTCCAGGTCTTCGGGTTCGCCTTCTTCCTTGTCCTCTTCATCGTCATACTCATCCAGGTAGGTGAGGTCCGAATACTCGGGTGAGTAAGACTCTTTGCGAATCTGGATGGTCGGGTTGATCGTTGGGAAAGGTTTTAAGCCTGCAGGCGTTGCCGGACCCTCCATCTGGACCTCGTAGGCCGCCCCCTCGCGTACCAACACCTCTTCCCCCATGGCTACCGACTCGAAGCCCAGGCGACGTAGATCCATTACCATTCCTGGCCATATATCTTCGGTATCGATCGCCCACCACTCACGTGCCAGGTAGCGCACAGGTCGCACACGTAGAGGGCGATTGAAATCGCCCAGATTCGCCAACAACGATGCACGTTTACCCTCGGTTTTTTTCACGACTATAAACCGTCCCTTCTTTGCTAGGGCACAATTACATTGTCCATCCGACTACTCGGATTGCTGGACGCTCTCGAAGATTCTCTTCTTTGCCAGCTCCCTTTAAACGGAAATACGTTGTATGCTCATACCATACCACATAAGTGTTTCTGTTTGCCAGTGAACAACGTCACAGCAAATGTCGAAGACATCACATACAATAAAACGTACAAGAGAGTTCTCATTTACGGCGACCTCTCTCATTGACAGCATTTCCAAAACAAGGCATACTGCCTATAAGTTGAAGCATATAAAGCATGTTCCCTCATATCTCTAGGAGGTACAGGAGCTATGAGTCTGGCTAAAAAAAATCTCAAAGCGCTTCCCGATACGACGCTGCGGCGCTTACGCAATACACCGAGCTATTTCTTTCTCATCTGGCGCTGGAGTACATGGTTACTCGCGCTGGTCGTAATTTTAACGGCAGACAAGCAGTATAAGGCCCTGCCCGTGTATAATACCTGTCTCTATCTCCTGCTCATCGCGTTCCTCCAGACGCTTGTCGTGACGCTGTACGCGCCCGTGTTGCAGATCATGCTGCCGCGTTTTGGTATCCCGAACATTCTGCGTAGTTTCTGGCAGCGGACGGAACGAGCGCCGGCAGAGGGCGAAGAGCCGGAGATCGTCCCTCCACTCGCACGTACACGGAACCCCTATTGGGATATCGCGATCTACAGCATGGATGTGGTCATCTGCGGCCTGATCATGTACTACAGTGGGCCGTTTGGCATGCAGCCGAACTTCGGCGTAGGCTCGCCCTTTTACCGCTACGGCTTTTCTACAGCCTTCGCGGCGGCGTTTGCTTATCGCTATCGGGGAGGATTGGCGGCGGCCATCGGCTACGACCTGTTCGTGGTGTTGGGCGTCTTGCTTCCTGCTCCCGGCGGGCATCCTTACCAGGCAAAAACTATAGATATCATCAGCTCACTGTTCGATGCTCCTCTGGCGGCTATCCTCGCCGCATATCTCATGTCCCTGCTCGGAAATATAAGCAGTAGCAAAAAACAAGTACAGATGGATGGGCGCAGACAGAAAGCGCTGCGCGCTATTGGCGAGATCATCCTGCGCCACGCGAACGACAGGTCCGTCCTGCTCCAGAAAAGCGCCGAGGCGATCCACAGCGGCGGACACTTCCAGCGCCTGGTCCTGGCCCTCGTCAGCATGCCAGCGAGCGAGGAGCAGGAAGACGGCGTGGGTCAGACGACAAGCGACGTAGCACAACTGGAGGTCACGACCTGCATCAACGTGGATATCTCAGTATCCGAACCAAAGATGCCCGAGCGGGACGAGGCACTGCTCAAACAGGTTTTAGAGACAGGCGAAAGACTGGTCATCTTCGAGCCATTGACGAAGCCACGCGATCGGCAGGAACGATACGCACGCCTCTATATGCCGTTCTTCAAAAATGGGCAGGTGCAAATGATTCTAGGCGTTGAGAACCTGCGCCGGACGCCGTTCGAGAGTAAACAGGAGGAATTTCTGTCTATCGCGGGAACGCAGTTGCTCATCGCGCTCGATAATATTCGCCTGACCGAACAGACCGTGCAGTTGGCCGCAACGGCTGAGCGCACACGCATTGCACGCGAGATCCATGACGGCATCGCCCAGACCGTCTATATGCTCAGCCTCAACGCGGAGACATGCTCAACGCAGGCGCACCGCATCGTCGAGGCATCCGAGGAGGACGCGGAATTGGTAACGCCGCTCGCCGAGCGCCTCGATAGGCTGGTGACGATCTCCAAACAGGCGTTGTGGGAGACGCGCAACTACATGTTCTCGTTGAAGCCCCTCATGAGCGGCGCCACGACGTTGACACAGATGCTGAACAGCCAGTTGCGCGAGTTCGAGGCCATCAGCGATCTTCCCGTTCATCTGGAGGTGCAGGGAACCGAAAAACAGAGAAGCGACGATAGCAAGATCACGCGCCGACAGGCGATGGTCGGCGCGGCGATCTTCCGCATCGTGCAAGAGGCGCTCACCAATGCCTACAAGCACGCAGACGCCTCCCAATTATGGGTCTATCTAACGTATACATCTGATGAGATAGATGTGCAGGTGCGCGACGATGGACGCGGGTTGCAGGCAGCTTATTATAGTTATGACCTCTCGATGCAGGGGAACCGCCAGCGCGTCTACTCGGGGCACGGCCTACGCGGCATGCGTGATCGCGCCGAAGAGCTGGGGGGAACATTCGAGCTGATCGAGATACCTGAAGGTGGCGTCAAGGTACACGCCCGGATACCGGTCTAACGGTGTCCACCACAAGGAGGCCAGGATGGCAAAGATACGGTTAATGATCGTGGATGACCACGAGGTAGTGCGCCTGGGTATGCGCGCTGCGTTCGATCTGGAAGCGGATATTAGCATCGTCGGCGAGGCAAGCAACGGGGCCGAGGCGCTGGCAAAGATGAGCGTACTGGACCCCCAGGTGATTCTGATGGATGTGCGTATGCCAAAGATGAACGGCATCGAGGCGTGTCGCGAGATCAAGAGCACCCACCCCACGGTCTCTATTTTGATGATCACCTCTTTTACCGATGAGGAGGCCGTCTTCGCCTCGATTATGGCGGGCGCCAGCGGGTACCTCCTGAAAAACGTGAGCCGGGCGGAGCTGCTCAAGGCGATCCGTAACGTGGCTGCCGGGCAGTTGCTGCTCGATCCCAACACAGCCCAACGCGCCAGAATGCGCATGACGACGCTGGCCGATGGAACATCGCGGCTTCCTGCCGGGGAAGAACTTACAGAGCGCGAGCGCGAGGTGCTCGCCCTGGTCGCCCGTGGCTACACTAACAAGCAGATAGCTGAGGACCTGTCGGTCACGGAGAAGACGGCGCGCAACCACGTCAGCCATATCCTGGAGAAGCTGGGCCTGGCGCGGCGCAGCGAGGCGGCGGCCTATGCCGTTGAGCATAAGCTGTTCCCACCACAGAAGTACGACTTCTAGTAATCCCCTACTTGGGGAAGACCTGGAGATTCGTATAGTAAACATCGGCATCATCGCCGCCGCTGGCCGTTGTGGCAACGAACGCAATATTACCGGTGGTGAAGGTCGTGTCCTGCACGCCCTTCAAGAACACATTGTTCGCGTAGAGGTCCAGCGTTCCCCCGTTCGCCCAGACCTGCAGCGTGTTTTTTACATTGTTGCCGGTCTTCAAAGCGGGCGACGCAGTCCAATCCTGCAAAATGGTCACGCTCGGCAAGCTAAAGTTATTGGAGCGCGAGAGCCTGTACTGTCCCTGGCTATTTACCTCAAACAGATAACCAGCGTAGGCGCCGCCTAACCCCTGATTAGTGGTACGGAAGAAGATGCCGCCCGAATTGCCACCCACAATGGTGACATCGACCGAGGCGGCCAGATTGGCATAAGAGAAGCCGGTCTCAATACATCCCTTCAGGGCACTACTGAGATTCGACGCCGTTTGCAGCACATGATAACCGTTCGACTGAAAGACGCAATTGGTGGTGTCGGAATCCCATTTCGCGCTCTGTGTGGTGGGATTGTTCGCATTGGTCAAAGGGTCTGTATAGCTGGCTGCACCGGCAGTCACGGTCTGGATCACGCCAGCGGTCGCGGTGACCTGCGCCTGCGCCGTCGCCGTCGGAGCAACCACAGCGGTCGCCGTGGCATTTTTACTCGCCTGCACTGTCGCGCTCACCGCCGCCTGCGCCGTCGCCGTGGCGCCTGTTACCTGCGCCGTCGCGGTCAGATCAGTCGTCGGCGTGGTAGCGGCGGTCGTCGCTACCGGCGAGGGTGTGGGAGTGCTGTTGCTGGGAGATTTGATGACCGCGATATAGAATATCGGCAAGGCAACGGCCAACAGCGTCACCAGCGCCAGTACGGCCACGATGCGTCCTCGCTTGCTTCCAGGAACGGCCTGCTGAGCTGCAACCGGATAGGCGTGCGACGAATACTCATATGGAACCTGAGGATAGGCACCGGTTGCGGGCGTCACGGGCGCGGGTTGCGTCATACGGGGCATGACGGGAGACTGCGCCAGGGCCAGCTCATCGCGCGCAGGCCGGACAACCGTGTTTAGATCGCCCCAGACAGGAGAACTGACGAACGTATCGAGATCACGCGTGCGTGGCGCGCTGACGGCGCTGCAAAACGCATCGGCCAGCCCGGTTGCACTCTGGTAGCGGTGCGCGGGATTTTTCTCTAACGCACGCAGCATGACGCGCTCGACCTGCGGAGGGATGTCCGGCACGAAGGTGCGCGGTAGTGGAGGCTGCTTGCCAACGTGCATTGCCACGACTGCGATCTGTGTATCACCGGTAAAAGGCAGGCGGCCTGTCACCGCCTCGAACAGCAAGATGCCCAGAGAATACAGATCGCTGAGCGCGTCGGCCCTATGATGCGGCTCAAACAGTTCGGGCGCGACATAATCAACGGTCCCGAGCACGTTCCCTGTGCTGGTGAGTTGCGTCGCATCGGTCGCGGTGTGCGCGACGCCAAAGTCGGAGAGGAAGCAGCGATCGTCGGAGTTGAGCAGCACGTTGGAGGACTTGATGTCGCGGTGGATAATCCCCTGCGCGTGAATATAATCGAGCGCGGAGGCGATCTCGCGCAGGTACTGGCAGGTCTGCTCCAGTGTGAGCGGATTGCGTCGAATACGCGAACGCAGCGTTCCACCGCCCATAACCGGCATGACGATGTAGTATTGCGGGACACGATCGATCACAGTTTCGCCCGCGTCAAAGATAGGCATGAGATGAGGATGGTGCAATGACGCCATCAGCCGCGCCTCACGGATGAAGCGCTTGAGCATCTCTTCATCCTGACGTTTGAATACTTTGATCGCGACTTCGCGCTCGAAATGCGGATCGAAGGCCAGATATACATCAGCCATCCCACCACGCCCGATCAGTTGCTGCAGTTCATAGCGGTCGAGGGTTCTCCCCTCCAGATCTACCATAGATTATCTCCGAGCCATTGACGATGAGCAGATGCCCATTCTTTGTATGCCTACACATTATAAACGAACTGGTCATCTTTTTGTTACTTCTTTCGCGATTGTACCAGATGCGTGGGTACTTCATTACACTTTTACATAGTGACCTGAGTTATCATCGTAGCGATATACGGGGTTGTCCGGCTGAAATTTCAGGTTGCCAATCTGCTGCGTGAGCCAGAGAAGCACCTGTGTACCAGCAGGGAGCTTCAACCTGTAGCCCCAATGGTTGAGCGCGCTGGAGCCCGTCACCCCAAAGAGCCAGGAGCCATTGTCGTCGTCGATTGTGTCAGGCATGAGCTGATCGCAGGAGAGCGAGTTGTCGTCGTGGACATTATTCACCTGGAAATCGCAGGCGCGCAGCGACATGCCGTTCAGGGATGCATTCGGATCGGCGTAGGGATAGGTATCGAAGCCTGGAACGGCCTTGCGCCCAAACATGGCCTGGGCCCAGATCCAGTCGCCGGTTTGCAGGTCCAGCGTCGTCTGCACCAGCAGATGGATCTGCACGTTGGGAGCAAGGCGCACCGTCAGGTTGCAGCCACCGGAACAATCGGGGCCCGTCTGCTCGGTCGGGACGTTGATGAGCGGCGTCGGCAGGACCTGCTGGGGCGTCGTCGCGTTTATCTTGAGCACGAGGCCGCCAAAGGCGACCAGTGGATACTGTGGCGAAAGTGGCAGCACCATGCCGGGTTGTAGGTCGAGGCAATTCTTGCCCAGCGAGGCGTTCAGCGCCTTCACCGTTGCCGGTTTTACGTCGCTGAAGACCTGGCCCGCGTCGTTCATACGCATCTGGAACGTCAGAATAGAGTCGCAGGAATCGCCTTCCTGCGCCGTATAGAGGATCGTTCCGGCACGCGGCAGCAGCGTGGGAAAGGCCGGTGGCGGCGTCGGCGTCGCCGAGGGCGCAGGAGCGGCGAGGGCGCTAAAAAGCTTCGTGGCAGATGGCAGCACCTGGTTGCCGAGGCGCGAACCAAACAGATAGGTTGGAATCGCCACGGCAGCGAGCACGGGCAGCAGTAACAAAAGCTTCCACGGAATTCCGCGTGTTACCAGGCGTATGTTCTCCCCAGGCGTACTCCGTGGATGAAAGCGTCGGGCCATCGATCAACTTCCTCTCTAACGCTAGATTAGCCTCTTCCAATGTGCATTATAGCAGGAAACGACTGTGGCGGCTATTCCTAAAAAGGAGTAAAAATGTTAGAAACGGTTCGCTTTCACATTTGTGTTCGTGTTATCTATCAGCGACGTACCGGTACCCACACTGTTTGAAGTACAATCCGCATCACAGCGAAGCAACGAGATGGTAGCAGTCGGAGGACGGCCTGCTACGTGAAGGTTGATGACATATGTACATTCCTCGTTGCGAATCATCAACTTGATAATTATTTTCATAACCAATAAATAACTATAAATTTACTCATATAGTATTACCTATTCGTTATATTTCTTTATGGATAGAGATATGCAACGTCGACATGTTGCATACCTACCAGATTGTCAAACAGGAAATAGAGTTCTTATGTATCAGAAAATTATCGCGCAATGACGCTTGATCATAGATATAGAGAATTTATGAAAAGGAAAATATAGCTATGCAGGCAGTATCAACTTCGCAAGAGCATAGAGATGTGACAGATCCAATATCAGATTTTGTCCCTATTCTTATACAAGAAATCGAACTGAGTCAGCCACTGTCGCCACTTTCAGCATATGATAAACAAAAAGGACAGACCTACCAGCGCACGCGTTGCCTGGTTCGTCTGCATACACAGCCTCTGGGCCCGGTTGATTTCGCTTTTACTAGCAATGAGCTATACCCCGACGAATATGCACCGCGCATCTGGGAGCTGCTGGGAGAGCAGATCAACGCGCATCTGCGCGAAGACAGCTTGCCAGAAGTGACGAGGCTGGATGCCGCAGGGCTGTCGAGTATGCATACACCCAGGTGTATAGAAGAACGTGAAAACTTTCTTCAAACAGCCCCATTTGTAAGCGTGATACTCGCCACTCGTGATCGTCCCGACCGCTTAGCTCGCTGCCTGCCGTCATTGCTCAGTTTGCGCTATCCAGACTATGAAGTAATTGTAGTAGATAATGCTCCTTCAACCTCGGCAACGGCTGATTTCATTCAGCAGAGGTATGCAGATGAGCCAGGGATACGTTATGTACGCGAGGATCGTCCAGGATTGTCTTTAGCGCGTAATCGAGGTATTCAAGAAGCCAGGGGAGAAATCATCGCATTCACAGACGATGACGTGGTTGTAGACACCTACTGGCTGGCTGGATTGGTAAGAGGATTTGGAACACTGGAGAATGTTGCCTGCGTGGCAGGTTTAATTCTGCCACTAGAACTGGAGACGCCTGCACAGTTTCTCTTTGAGGCTCAGGGAGGTCTCTCCCACGGATTTTCCCGTCGAATTTTCGACTTGCGTGAGCATCACCAGAAAAACCCCTCTTATCCCTATATCGCAGGAGCCTGCAGTGCAGGTGCAGGCGCGAGTATGGCATTTACGGCAAGCTTTCTCCGCAGCGAAGGCGGTTTCGATCCTGCTCTTGGAGCTGGAAGCCCGACCTGTGGAGGCGAAGATGTTGTAGCATTTCTGCATGTAATCCTCCATGGATATCGCCTGGTTTACGATCCAGCTTCCTTGATTTATCACCAGCATCGTCGGGACTACACAGCCTTACAAAAACAACTCTATGGTTATGGGATAGCATATACTGCCTACCTGACCAGGATCCTGATAGACCATCCCCTGCTCATTCTTGACTGCCTCAGCAGGTTTGTGCGTTCCTTATTCGTTCTCTGGCGTCATAGAGCAGGGACGCCCATGTCAGCAGAAAAAGCCACTCCCATTCCACAAGAATTAAAACTACTCCGAAGAAAGGGACAGCTTCGTGGGCCATTGACTTATATACGAAGCCGCTGGTCCTCCGGATGGAGACGCAAGAAGTTGGCTTCCTCGCAGGCTGGTATCGATGCAATCAGATAGAGTATGTTGTCTTATAATTCTGGCAGGTGAAATTTGCGCATAGACCTTATGTGGATTGTGAAAGCCGCCTTTCGGGGGATAAAAGCGAATCGTGTTATGCTTATCAATACGGGGTCATTGGTAGGGACAACAGCAGTCACCTCGGGCCTCGGCTTTGCCTACTGGTGGGTGGCGGCACACCAGTATACACCAGAAGCGGTTGGCCTCGCTTCAGCTAACGTTTCGGTAATGATGTTACTGGGCGGTATTGGCATGTTTGGATGGGGGACGTTGCTCATCACCGAATTATCTCGTCAGCCAGGACGAGAAGTTCCTCTTATCAGTACGAGCCTTGTTGTAGTAGGAATTATTGGAGGGATCATTGGCGCTCTCTTCGCAATTTTCGCCCCTGATATCTCCGCCCAATTTGCATCACTGCGAGCCAGCGTCCTGGATATTGTTGCCTTCGCGGTAGGTGTCAGCCTTACAGCAGTCACAGCGATCCTTGATCAGGCCCTCATTGGCATTCTGCAGGGAAATCTCCAGTTCTGGCGCAATGCCTTCTTTTCCGCGGCAAAGCTGGTTTTGCTTTTTGCTGCCGGATTATACTTGACACAGAAGACAGGCATGACCATTTACATGGCCTGGACAGTGAGTATGGCGTTCTCTGTGGTCATTGTGATTGTCTATGCATTCTTTAAGCAAGGGTGGCAGGGCAAAACTTATCTGCCACAGTGGGAGATATTGCGCAAATTAGGACCAGCAGCGTTCCAGCATCATTTGCTTAACATGGTCCTGCAGGTACCCACGCAGCTTCTGCCAGTGCTGGTTGCGACATTGCTTTCAGCACAGATGAATGCCTGGTTTTATGTCTCCTGGATGCTCGCCAATTTTGTCTTTGTGGTGCCCAATTCGCTCACCATGGTTCTGCACGCGATGAATTCGGCTGATCATGCATCTTTGAGGAAGAGAGCACGCATGACCATAGGCATTTCGTTTGCCGTCAGTGCGATGACAATTGTGGCACTCTTCCTGGGAACAAAGCTGGTGCTAGGTGTATTTGGGAGAGTTTACGCAGATCACGCGACCTGGTACCTGCGTATTCTAATCCTGGCAGCCTTTCCAGCCATTATTAAAAATCACTACATTTCCTTCTGTCGTATCCAGGATCGTATCACCAGGGCCATGATTGGCATGGCGATTGGAGGGATACTCGAACTAGTTGGCGCGGTGCTGGGCGCATACCTGGGGGGCTTAACAGGATTATGCCTGGGTTGGCTCGTCGCAGTCCTGCTTCAGGGATTGTTCATGCTGCCTTTCGTTTATCGCGTAATCAGGCCTGCTAAGGTGTTCTGGATGAGCCATCCACACAGTTCCGAAAATTTACAGGAGAAACAGCAATGGAAATCAATGCAGCAAAGATAAATTCCACAGATAAGGATAAGGTAAGTAGTGTAGATATAGATAGGGTCAAGATAAACAACGTAGGTGGTTTACGTCATTTCAGGCGACCTGATGTGATGGATATCATTCTATTCTTACTTCCTCTTATTGCTCTCTTTTTATGGTCCATATCATTACAAACGATATCGCTCAACGACATGAATAACCTGGGTTTGATTTCAGCGCTCTCACCCAGGATTATTGTAGCGCTGGGTATTCTGGTAATATGTTTCACTTTAACCTTGCAGCGTCGAGAGGTTCGAGTATCGCTTCTTGCGTTCCAACTCCTTTGTATCATTTTGATATTATACGCGACTCCAAACCTGATCGAAGAAATGCCTCGTTTCACCGTTGTATACCGACATGCAGGGTATACCGATTATATCATGAAAACAGGAACAGTAGATCCCTACCTAGACATCTATTTTAACTGGCCTGGCTTTTTCGTACTGAGCGCCCTATTCACAAAGGTTTTTGGGTACTCTACTATTCTGAGCTATGCAGGCTGGACACCACTTTTCTATAATCTGATTTACCTCTGTCCGATGTATGTGATCCTTACGTCGATAACAACAAATAAGCGTGTTGTCTGGCTCGCTCTTCTGCTCTTCCACCTCACCAACTGGGTCGGGCAGGATTACTTTTCCCCCCAGGGCTTGAATTTCTTTCTCTATCTTGTGATCATCATGATACTCGTGAAGTGGTTTAGAATACCACCGAAGATGCAGGTACAACTGGGGAAGGACACCTCATTCACACAAAAGTTTTTTGCCTGGCTCAAAGCTCCAGATCCACAGTCTTCATTCGTTGAACCATGGCAACGACGAGGTCTGTTATGTTGTCTGATTCTGGTGTATGCGCTCATAGTATTCAGCCATCCGCTGACTCCTTTCTTCACGTTGTTAAGTGTATTTGCTCTGGTTATACTTCGCCGCTGCTATCCGTTCTGGCTGCCGTTTCTCATGACCGCTATGACTCTGGCCTGGGTTCTCATTATGGCGCAACCATATGTGTCCCAGCATATCAATACGATAATTGGCACTTTTGGGGATCTGACCGGCAATGTACCAAAGAGTATTACTTCTGGAAATTTGCCAGGAGATCCAGTCTACCAGGTTATCGCCAGGATGCGTCTCTATACGACGCTTCTATTCTGGTTCCTGGCATTTCTTGGCTGCATTAAGCGCTTGAGGCAGGGACATCGGGACGTTACCTTCTTTCTCCTGGCTATATCAGGATTTCCCCTGATAGCGGCGCAGAGTTATGGCGGTGAAATGCTAATGCGCATCTACCTATTTACAGAACCATTTATGGGCTTCTTTGCCGCAGCGCTGTTTTTTGACAATTCGCCAGCAATAGCGGCTAAACCTGCAGGAAAACGTGCAACTTTTCCATGGAGAACTGCCATCATCATGGTAGCCAATTTGATCTTACTTGGCAGTTTCCTCTTTACGCGCTATGGGGATGAGCGTGTGGATTATGTCTCCTACGATGAGTGGCATGCAACGCAATACCTGTATCAAATAGCTCCGGCCAACGCCTTTATTCTCGAAGGCTGGAATGACGCGCCTCTGAGTTTTGAGAACTACGGAAAATACGACATCAAGTCACTTACCGACTCTCTTCCAGAAGCCGTTATTACTACCAATCCTCACGCGGTCGTTCAGTTTCTTGAGAACGAGAACAATTCTCATACCTATATGATTTTCTCGCAGGAGCAGCAGATGCACGCAACATCATGGAATGGATTGCCAGACGATGCCCTGCAACGATTAGAAACAGACCTGCTTCAGACCGGCAAGTTTAAATTAATTTACCGCAATTCTGATGCACAGATATTGCAATTTATTCCATGAGCAAAGGGAGATATGCTTTGAAAAAACTATTATGGCCGACGATTATTATTCTCTCTACACTGGCTACTGGCCTGGTAAATTTTGTACTTCCAGACGTCTTTGGGCGACCCATTGTTTTGCTATGGTTTTTGTCTGTCTGCCCTGGCATGGTGCTCATACGTTTTCTTCAACTGAAAGAACCTATAGTAGTATGGACGCTCGCTATTGCATTGAGTTTAGCAATTGATGCAGTTACTGCTGGTACCCAGATGTACTCAGGCCACTGGTCCCCTTCGATAACACTAGCAATACTGATGGGTATATGTATCATAGGTGCACTTATCCAGATTCTACAGATAAGCGCAAAGAGCACGGAAAGCGTATTTTAACAGTCTATCATTTAGTGTACGTTTGAAAAGAGGCGGTAATCAACCTGAAAGCCGTTACCAGCAGGTACGTGCTTTTCAAAATCGTCTCAAGCAAGGAGCAATACTATGAAACTGGCCAATTTTTTCCCTTTTATGGAATATCGTATGAATTATATTCAATGGTGTCTGCGTTATCCCAGGCTGTGGAATGATCGTTTTTGCATTGGGCATGGAAGTCACCTGAATATCGGCCCCAGAGCCCAGCTTCAACTGGGCCAGGGTGTCCATTTTATGCACCATTTTCACGGCGATTTTTACGGGAAGATCACGATAGGTGACAGAGTCTGGTTTCAGCACAACTGCCATATCTCGGTCCATGAAGAGTTGACTATCGGTGACTATTCTATTTTCGGTGAAGGAGTATCCATCCATGATGAGAATCATGTCATCACTGCTGGCTCTGATCCAATCGGTGATCGCGGCTATATTGTAAAGCCAGTTACTATAGGCCGTAACGTCTGGGTGGGCGCAAAGGCTACTATATTGGCAGGCGTCCATATCGGGGACAATGCTGTGATCGCGGCAAACGCTGTCGTCACCCATGATGTGCCAGCTTATACGATAGTGGGAGGCGTTCCCGCTCGCGTGTTGCGCCATATCGAACCATCTGCACAACCTGTACTCAACGGTTGAGGACCATTGAGGGTAGAGCCACGAGGAGTCAGAACAGGGGATCTGAACAGACACTCATACAGGGAGCGACACCACCCGGCATGAAAACGGTCGTTTTCAGAGGAGTTACCTCAACTCATTTATGCGTACTTATAGAGTCTTATATAAGAGATATACATCTTCTGAGGAAAAACGGTCGTGTTATCAGGGCTTCCAGGCCACACCCCACCAACCGCAACATTTAGAACAATATAAAAGGGACGGTCGAAAACCCAGCCTTGCTGGGTGAAATCCGCCTTATCAAAAGTAGCATAATTATTACCATCCACAAAGAAGTAGAGGTGGCTGGGATCCCATTGCAGCGCAAAAACGTGGTAGGCATCGGCTAAAGTACCTCGCGGCACCTCGTAAGATTTAGAGAAATATACTGGACCATGCACCGTCCCATGATTAGTAGTTGGCTCTCGACCAATATTCTCCATTATGTCAATTTCGCCACAGGCAGGCCAGCCAACCGTCGCACAATCACTGCCAAGCAACCAGAAAGCCGACCAGATCCCCTGACCGGAGGGGATTTTGATGTCGGCTTCGAGACGCCCATAAGTAAAGCTAAAATGGCCCCTGGTACTTATGCGAGCAGAAGTAAATTGGCAGGGGCCATACCAGCATTGAAATCCTTCAGAACTGTTCTTACGGGCCTCTAACACCAGGTGCCCCTGGCCATCCTGATAAGCATTCTGATTCTTTGTATCGTACTCTAACTGCTCATTGCCCCAACCGTCGCCACCAACTTCAGCAGTCCATTTTTCCGGATCAGGAGGAGCGCCCATCGCTCCATTAAACTCGTCGTCCCAGACAAGCTTCTGAGTAGAAGTCCGATCTTTAGATGTTGACGTTGCTGTCGCTTTTGGCATTGCTGTTGGCATTATTGTTGCTGTTACTCTTGTTCCTACAACAGCAGGCATTCCTCCCGCACCGATGCCCTCTATCAGATGATAAGAAGCCATGATTCCCACAAGCACAACCAGGATAACCATAACCCCTGCTAATTGCCGCTGATAACGCAACTTATTTCTCCAATTTACGAGGGACTTCTTAGTAGCTCTCCAGCACCTCTTGAAACGCGATAAGGCAACTTTTTCTTTGAGCTGGCATCTTCGCGATCACGACCCGACGCCCGCTGACCTTTCAGATAGGCTCCTGGCCCATAAAACATTCCCTTGATTTCAAGAGTGATCAACTGCTTCGGATAAGGTACCATATTCTGATCACCATCATCAATAAGTTTACTCTTTTTACGGCTCGATAACAACCTATCTCTAAAGAGGAAAAAGGCAGCAAAAGGTATTTTAATAAGCAGATCAAGCGCTCTTGAAGGATGATCGACAATATTTTTTGTCAGGTAAGCAGTCAAACCCAGACCGTAATTGTAGATCTGTTTATGCAATGCAGCGTAGTCACGTCGATGCTGGTGATAGACCAATGATGAAGGCTCATAAACGAGGGTATAGCCTTCCATTATCACTTGAAAGAATGCTGCAAGATCTTCCCCGCCCTGCGCTGGACTGCCAGCACCCAGAGCAGGATCGAACCCGCCAACTTGATGGAGGAAAGCTGCCGTGAAGGCAATACTCGCGCCCGTGCCAAATTTGCCAGCCGAATACGGAAAGAGAAATGTATTTGGATGATGCTCATGTAGATCAAAGATGCGCCGCGTGAACCCTTTACTGAAGCCTCCATACTGCTCAAACCACGCCTGGTTTACTGTCTCCAGTTCCAGCGCCAAAACAAGGCCGGTGACGCATGCCACCTTTTCTGAACCTTGAAATGCACGTACCATTTCAACCAGCCAGAGAGGATCAACAATCACATCATCGTCTGTAAACGCCAGAATCTCGCCTTTAGCTGCCCTGATACCACGATTACGCGCCCATGAAAGACCCTGCCTATCCTCACGCTCATAGCGCAAATTGGGTGCGCTTTCCTGCAGGCGCTGAACCAGTTCGAAGGTATCTGCCGTACTGGGAGCATTGTCAACGACAATGATTTCATACGCTGGATAACGCAACGCAAACAACGCTTGCAGGCAGGAAACCAGACGGTCTGCACGGTCATGAGTTGATACGATTACACTCACCAGAGGAGCGTTCGCAAGGAACTCCTCTCGAGCGACAATACAGGCGGGAGTCCTGGACCACCAAAGCCCGGCGGCACTCAATTCTCCAATCGTGGGCAAGCCATCACTTTGTAAGTGATCATTAATCTGCTGATGCAAGGCATTCCAGATAGATGGGGCATATTGGTGAGGCTCTACTACCATACCATCACCACAATCCAGCTTGACTATTCCCAGAGGTTGCGAGTGCAGGCGCACTACGCAGTGAATAGATTGATAATGTTGTCCTGTCTGTCCGTTGACCGTAGTTAATGTTGGCAGTATCTCTGCAAGCTCAACTTCTGCAATACATACAGGTGCATAGGACTCCGTCGTAGCACTGTCTGGGCGCTCCAATACTGGAGAAATCGTATTTGTATCTATCATTTGTCTACTCCTTCTTTCTCTATGCCCCTGGCCGATGAGTTGATGCAATTTCCACGGGCATGATGCTTTTTAACCTATTCTTGAGAATATTTCTGGTACAATGCGACATCTATCAACTATAGAGTTGATCATGAAAAGCATATTCAGTCAGGAAAGGCTAGCTACCCTTTCAGTAGAAAACACACTTTCACCTCTTTTTTTGTAAGTACACATTCCCACCAGATACCCTGCTATCGTTGCAGATAAACCAACCACAATAGCGCCAGCGCGCGCTAAACCTGCAACATCTCTACGAAAAAAGGCAGAGCTGATGTCTCGTACAATACCTTGTGGGAGAACTTGTAGCGTATAAGTGCGCTCAGAAGCGAGGCTACTCTTTGTCCCCACATAACGAGCTACAGCGGCTTTGGACAGACCTTCAGAGTAACAACGCGCACAGAAGTAGCTCAAGGACGCTCGCTTCTTCGGTACACGATGGAGTACTCTGGCGGAGGGATGATAAAGGAAGACGCTTTCCGGCCAATATTGGCTTGCTCGAATACACAACTCTGTCTCTTCGCATCCAATGGGCCGCGATGCTACACGGCCTATATCATTACGAAAACCACCAACGCCATCAAAAACCGTGCGCCGCAAAGACATGTTGGCACCGATGGGATTACGAATAGGAGCGTCAACCTGGGGCATCCCCTGGTATGTACAACCTACGACCCAGTAGAACTCCTCAGGAAACCAGGCAGGCTTTGCTATCTCCCAGAGAGGCACCACCGCTCCACCAGTTCCTAACACTTGAGGATCTTCTCTATAGCGTTGTGTTAAGTATGCCAACCAATCAGGCTGTGCTACAGCGTCATCATCAAGGAATGCGACAAACTGGCTCTGTGCTATCGCAATACCACTATTTCGTGCATCCGAAAGCCCACGCGCGCCCGCATTTTCAATAATAACGATCCCCTCTATATGCCGCCTTAATCGCTTAAGCAGGTCTACATTATGATCAACAACCACAATGATCTCTCGCGGGGGAAGTGTTTGCCGCTTTAATGAGATAATTGCCTCATTAATATCGTTCCAACGCTCCTGCGTATGCACACAAATTATTACAGAGATGTCCATTGTCATGCGTTCCATTTTAGCTTTCTTGCAAGCATTTCTAACAATTTACGTTAGAAAACTATTTACGTGGCTACATAGCTCCATATATCTGAGTTTATTTATTCATGAACCGATGAGTGCCTGGATATGTTATACGAAGAAGTAAGGAGTGGACCTGAAAAGGTAGAACTCCACTCTTGTACAATTGTCTTTAACACACGCCACCCATCAGAAAAAGTGCGCAGGTTGCTCTGTCCATATAAGCGAGGATGCTCAAAGCTTGGCACCTCGATGGTTTTGAGGGCGGCCTTGTGCATACGTAGATTGATAAGCGTTTCAACCTCAAAACCATCACAATCAATCTCTACGTACTCAAGACAGTGCCGCCAGAAAGCATTATATCCATAGCAGAGGTCACTAAATCGTGTACCGAACAGCAGGTTGACTAGACGGCTTAACATATCGTTCCCCAGACGACGTAAGAAGGTGATGTCGTGACTTCCCCCTCCTTTACTGAAACGTGAACCTTTCGCGAAATCATATCCTTGCAATAAAGCAGCCACAAAACGCTCAATTTCATCAGGGTCTGCTGATCCATCAGCATCTAACATCACGATGATATCGCCAGTAGACGCAGTAAACCCCTCCTTCAAAGCAGCCCCTTTCCCTTTCCCTACCTGCTTGATAATGCGAATAGAGGGATATAATTGCATCGCAACGGCCACCGTGTCATCGCTTGAATTCCCATCAACCAGGATCACTTCGCTCACGATAGAGGGAAGATGTGGCAAGACATGTGGCAGATTTTTTGCTTCATTCATTGCTGGAATCACAACACTAATGCCTGGATATTGCATACGCTTATCCATGATAACCACCTATCTCGATAACTATTCTGCCTGAGATTCTACTTCTACTACTCTAATATAGTAAGCTCATCTTAGACAAAAACAAACAACAGACGTATTACATTATCAGTTGGGGTAATACAGACAATAATAAGCGCGACTAAACGCGTACAATCCCTTGTTGGAAGGGTTGCTTCCGAACTGACTTCTTCGGATAACAACCATTTGCGGGGAAACACTTCCCTGTGCCCTCAACCACCCTTAGATCCTATAGAATCATAAATGCATCAGGTTTCTTTATAGATGGATATAACCTTGTCGAAACTTCTCCTTTTTCTACGATATCACTATTATAAATACACTCCATTAACTTCTCATAGTGAAAAGGGTTATAGTATAGTTACGTAAATCCTTATCTTGTCAAAGTTTCTTAACTGAAGATCCTCACGAAGGTCTGTGACGTTTCTTTTCCCCACAGCGTTATATAGATAACGATTACCCGCGTGACTCATTCGTAAGGCATAAATGGCGCGCCGAGATTGTTTTGTGATATAATAACACTATCCTTCTATTAGTCTACTTTAAGGAGTTTTCTCATGCGTCCCCTTATCGGAATTCCCTGTCATACAGGGAATAGTTTTTCGCATAATCGTGAAAAGCCAATTATGTATGGTAACACGAGTTATATTCAGGCAATTGAGCATGTGGGCGGCATACCTGTCCTCATTCCCGTCTTACAAGATTTGAATGGACTACAAGCGCTTCTTCCTCGCCTGGATGGTCTCTTGCTCCCCGGTGGACCCGATGTAGATCCGCGCCACTACCGGCAGCAACCGCATAAACTCCTGGGTAAAACAAGTGCGTCCCTTGATGCATTGGAGCTGACGCTGGCGCGTTGGGCCATGCAAAAAGGAGTTCCCACACTGGGAATCTGTCGCGGCATGCAACTTTTAAACGTTGCGCTGGGCGGCGACCTGTACCAGGACCTCGGCGAACGCTGTCCCGACACGTGGCAGCAGCATTGCAACTGGGATCAGCCGCGCAACGAGTTCATTCATCGCGTCTCGGTCAAAGCCGGTAGCAGGATGGAAAAGATTCTCGGCCAGAGCGTTGTAGAGGCAAACAGCCTGCATCACCAGGCCGTGCATAAGCCAGGCAAAGGCGTTGTGATCAGCGGCTACAGCGAGGATGGTGTGGCGGAGCTGATGGAGGTCTCCGACCATCCCTTCATGATGGCAACACAATGCCATCCCGAAGAGATCTACCTGGATGAACCCGCCTGGACGCGTCTCTTCGCGGCCCTCATTGATGCCTCCACAAAGAGAATGATGCAGCAGGTGGAGTTGTCCGGCACGTTCGTCGCTGTGACGGACTACGCGGCGTAAGTGATAATGAACGGTCTCGCACGTGACCGCAAAATAGATATATAGGGGAGCTGCTCGCTCCCCTTTTCACCTGGAATCCTTTCCGCTTACGAAGCGTCTGAGAGTGGCTTCACCAGCTTGACGTCCTCCTCCTGAAAACCGAGATGGCGATAGAAGCCACGTGCGCGCTCATTGGCCGCGCCGGTGTGCAGGGTGAGAAACGCGTACCCGTGCTCACGCGCCCATTGCTCGCACGCCGCAACCAGAATGCGCCCAACCCCGCGTCCCTCCGCGGCATCGTTGGTGGCAAGCTCCCCGATGTAAGCCTCTTCCTCGCCGGTAAAGTGATGTTCGTGCGAAACCGAGGCAACACCCAGCCGTTCACCGCGTTCGTCTTCGGCGATGAAGAGTGCCGTCTGCGTCCCATGCTGCTTCATGCTGTCCTCAAGCCAGCGCTGCACCGCTACCAGCATACGCTCGGGATTGCGCCAGGGCGCGATCCCGACGAGCAGTCGTGGCGCGAGGCCGAACACAAACGCTTCGTCGGCAGGCACATAGGGACGAACGCGAATTGGAGCGTCTTCCCGTGTGAAAGAAGTTGCATCCATAGAACACCTCCTGAAAAAGTTTTGCAGGCATTTTCGCGACTCAGGCGCTTTTACCTATGGTATCATAAACGGCGATAGGCGACCCGGCTCCACTCCATTCTTCTGATCCATCTGAGAATAGCGCAGCACATCGATATTGTACGCGTCAAGGAGTTGCTTGCGCGTCGCCTGCAGGCGCTCCATGATGATACCGGCACAGCGCTTCACCAGTTCGTAGCCGAAGTCGTGATCCTGCTCACACTGCTCGCGCAGGCGGGCACCGTCCAGCATAATGACACCGCAGGACTCGACGGCGCGCGCGCTGAAATGCCAACGATACGGCGCGAAGAGCCACGACCAGCCGAGCACGTCCCCCCCATCAATCGTCTCGATGGCAACGATGCCAAGATGGGGATCTGAGGTCTCAAGCGCGACCTTGCCACGGCGGATGACGTAGAAGTGTGTGGCCGGTTCATTCTCAAGGAAAAGATACGCGCCCGCGCCAAAGGAGGTGTTCGAGGCGCACTCACTGATCATATGGAGGTGCTCCGGCGCGAGTCCCTGAAAGAAGGGATAGTCCGCCAAAACGCTATCGAGTATCTTCACTGATGCTGCTCCTTACTAACTACGTTGCTACCTTATGAGTAGGTGCAGCATACACCAGGTACATCTCTAGAAGATCTCAATTGGTGGTCACTATCTCACAATGGCGTCAAGAACAATACGCGGTGGATTCAGAGCCAGCAGCGGCAAACAAATGTATGTTGTAATATGCACTATGATACCATTTCTTCGACAGGAGACACAAAATGAAGATAGGCATAGGTCTACCGGCGACTACGCCGGGCGTTCAGGGCAAACTGATTTTGAACTGGGCCAGGCAGGCAGACAAAGGTCCCTTTTCTACGTTGGGGCTCATTGATCGGCTGGTGTACGACAACTTTGAACCGCTGATCACGCTGGCAGCAGTCGCGGGTGCGACGGAGCGCATTCGCCTGACGACAACGATTCTGCTGGCTCCGTTGCACAGTGGAGCGCTTCTCGCCAAGCAGAGCGCCAGCCTGGACGCACTTTCAGACGGTCGACTAACGCTCGGACTGGGCATTGGCAACCGTGAAGACGACTACCGCCTCGCAGAGGTGCCGTTCAATAGGCGCGGCAAGCGCTTTGAAGAACAGCTCGCCTTGATGAAGCGCATCTGGTCGGGAGAGATTCTTGAGGGCGAAAACGAGCCGATCGGGCCGAAGCCGATCCAACCAGGCGGTCCCGAAATACTGCTCGGCGGCAACACGCCTGTAGCCTTACAACGGGTGGGCCGCTGGGGCAACGGCTTTGTTACGGGTGGCGGTGGCGCAGCTATGGCGCGGCAGAGCTTCGACACAGTGAGAAAGGTCTGGCAGGACGCTGGCAGAGCTGGCAGTCCACGGCTGGTTGGATGCTCATATTTCGCGCTTGGTCCCCAGGCAGCAGAACAGGCTAACGCATATATCCAGCACTACTACGGCTTCCTGGGGCCAATGGCTGCCCAAATAGCAAGCGGCGTTCCCAGCTCCTCCGATGCGGTGCGTGACACGATCAAAGCGTTTGCCGATACCGGCGCCGACGAGCTTATCCTCTGGCCGTGCATCGCTGAACTGGACCAGGTGAGCAGCTTAGCAGACATTATCGGAGGGTAGCCGATCGTTTAAGCAGCAGGTGGATAGCAGATAGATCATCCACCTGCTGCTTAAAGAGTTACATACTCCTGGCTCATTATCTGTAATTAGTAGAGCGGTTCAGTAACGGTCCTGTCTGGCGCCTCGCCTCTTTGAATATCGTCCGTCGCCTGTATGTCCTGACTGGCACTGCCTAAACGATTGTGCAAATCGACCAGGATCTGGCTGGCGAGATGATCCGGGCTGACGAAGAGCGACACGATATGCTGTCCCCGAAGCTCGTTCTTGAGCGCTTCCAGACTTGCTATCGCGGCTGAATCACGCTCAAAATAGGCAGGCGGAACTGGAACGGTGTCGTCCTTGAAATAGATCAGGCAAGGGATATTCCGCGCGCGGGCGCGCCGGTACTCCTTCTCGGTAATGCCGGAGCCGTAGCGGTGGGCAAAGATACCGACATAGATATTGCAGCGCTCCACCTCTAGCAGGCTGAACTGCTCAGGCGTATCGTGTTGGCTGCCGAAATATTGCATGCTCGCAAAGCTGGTATCCTGCATGCGGTGCAGGGCTCTTTCCACCGCCTCACGCTCCGGCTGTAGGTCCTGCCAGGTAGAACTGATGAAAATACGTACCTGCCTGCCCGGCGCAGCGGGGACCTCTTCAGGCACGCTGGCAGGACTCGTCCTCTTCTCAAAGGCTTTGGCATAGATGCGATTGCGTATGATGATGCGATTATCGGGCAGCATCCTGACGGCCCCGCTGAGATAGAGTTCGCGGAAAAGTTCATCGCCGACCTCTTCCGCACGCGACGACTGGCCGGACTGCAAGCGCGACCACAAGGCGGCGGCGCGCGGAGAGAGATGTCCCAACACCCGCGTCATATGCTTGAGGTTATTCAATAGATTTGCCCGATTGAGGATGCTTTGTTCAACCACCGACTCAACGTGTTGGGATGTCATCTCCACAGGACTTTTGTTATGAACCCGCTTTTCCAGGTCGTGGCAAATCTTCTGTGTCAGGTAAGGATGGCCGTCCGTCCAGGAGTAAATCGCTCGATGAAACGCTTCATCACCTGTGATACCCGCAAGTTCCAGGAGGTACGTAAGTTCTTGCGACTCGGACTCCGTAAAGTCGTTGAGCATGACCTCCGCGCCGATATTAAAGGGGGAGATGCTCATATCTTGCACCAGTTCGCTGGGATCGGTGGCACCGGCGAAGGCGATACTGATCGTGCCGTCGTAGTCATCGCGCTGGATGTAGAGGTTGCGCAGCGTCATGAAGAAGGTATCCGAGAAAGACAGGCCCGCGTTATCCTTCGCCCGCGCCACGCCCTCCACCTCGTCGAACAACAGGGCGAGGCGCGGCTGCTTTCCACGCCGGTGCAACGCCTGATCGAGCAAGTAGTTGCGCAGGTCGATCTGATTGGTTAGCACGGGCACGGAACCGGGCGTGAGCACCTTCCCCAGCGTCCTGCCCAGTTCGCCATACCAGTCGGTCTTGGAAAGATCCGTGAGCATGGAGAAATCGACATAGGCGCAGCGCCAGCCTATCTCCTGTAACTGCGCGGAGAGGTGCCGTAGCAACGAGGTTTTGCCGATCTGGCGTGGGGCGATGAGGTGAAGATACTCACCATCCAGTATAGTCGCCAGCGCCTCCTCATCGGCCTCGCGCGCTATATAGGTGCGGTGGCGCGCGGGAAGCGCGCCGCCAGCGTAAAAGATGGCGCTCATCAGACAATTCCTCTTTTCCTATGGAGTTCTGCATCGCCGTTCTGGCGATAGGTTTCGCAGTTGAGCGCGATCAGATCGTGAGGGCGCCCCGTTTTAGTAATGACGAGCGGCAGGGCGGTCACAGCAAATTCGTAGCCTTCGGCGGTGCGCTGCAGGATATTGCGCAGATCGACCAGGTTTTCCAGGGCCTCGTCGACCTGGTTCAGCGTTACAGCGAGGTTGAGGCGCTGCAAGGCAGCATGGGTCGTCGCCAGAGTGCGCACGTTCCCATCCGCGACCATGAGCAGAGTGCAGAGCCGCTCCAGCGCGGTAGCGCGCTCCCAATAGACATTCAAGAAGTCCTTGCGCAAAAAATCGTAATTAGAAGCCACAGCATCGACATCATCGAGAGTCAGACTGTGAAGATTGCGCTTGTGCAGACGCATAATCAGGCGCTGGCAGAGGCTCTGCACGACACTGGGATGACCGGAGGTAAAGTTCCAGATACGCTGCACCATCTCGGCCTCATCCTGCAGGAGAATCTCCAGTTGCTTCATAGGCCGGATCACGAGCTCCCGGACGGCATGAAAATCCAGGCGGCCTATCAGCATCTCGTTAGCGAAATTATAGAGCGGCGAGTTTGGATTCGCCAGTTCTGCGTGCATGGCCTGTTCGCCTGAGAGAATAAACGTACAGAGGCCGCTATTGCTCAGGGCGCGCAGGGAGTTGAATATAGGATAAGCTATCTCGCGATCGACCTCGATGAGCTTATCGGCCTCATCGAGCAGGATGACTGGCGGCATGTTCGTGTCCAAAGACTGAATCACGCTGGCGAAAGAGGGGAACGCAGCAGGAGAAGCGCCATTGGGAAACCACTGCCTGTTGTTGGTCACCGCCTGAATCAATTCATGTTCGGTAGGAGTGTAGGCACAATCGTGAAAGAGCGCGTGACAATCGGCGGCGGGTAGATTGACATCTTTCAGCCGTTGGAGCATGGAGGTTTTGCCGATGCGCCTGCCGCCTATCAGAACGTAGCTTGTCGTCGTCGCGTTCTCGGCGATCTCACGCAACTCGTGCTCGCGACCAAAGAACAGGTGCGTCGGCGTCGGTCCCTGCGACTTGTATGGAGATACAGCCGAGAGGCTTACCTGCGATAGGATAACGCGGCGCAGCGCCCTTTCTGGCTCACGCGCGGAGACGACATCCAGAATATCCTCGTGGTTGATCACAGCGATATCGTACGCGTACGTCTTACTGAACGTTTGCGCGAGGCGGCGCTTGATCTGATCGAGCCTATGGTTCTCACAGAAGAGCAGCAGAACCACGACACGCGCAGGCGTACGTCTCAGCAAAAGGCGCCGCAAAATCTCGATAGACGCATCCGACATCTCTATCTCGAAACTTACCAGCACCTGGTTAGAGATCTTCAGATTTTCAAAGACGACCCGCGTATCGATCGCAAAAGCCATGAAACCTTGCAGGTCCTGCGCGCTGACCTCGCCAAACCCGACAGAGAAGGAGAGATGCTGAAAAATTGTGCTGATAGAGCGTTTGCAGGCCGCGCTATCTTCAGTGCCATCCTCGATGTGCTGAATGACCTGCACAATCAGATTGTCCATACGTTGAACGATCTCGGCGCGCTTCAAATAAAGGGTATGGGCATTCTCCTGGTGCTCCAGATATGTCTCAGGATGCGCCTGCACGTAACGTTCAAGCACCTGATCCACATACGTCATAGGAACGCCTGGAAAGAGCGACGCGTCGACCGCTCCCTGGCGCACGAGCGCCTGACGCACCACACTGTGATACATATCCCAATAGTAGTTGCCTAGATCTTGGGCCGTCGCCAGGCTTCTTTCATGCTCACGCTCAACGCTCACAACGCTCATTACTTCTCGCAGGCGCAAGAACAGGTCCTCGATCTGCTCCGTGATCTCACCGGTCGCCACTATCTCCAGAGTCGCCGAGATCATCGTTTTTTGCAGTGAGGAGGTCGTTGAAGTTCTCACCTCCGCTATATCCATGTTTGCATCGGCGATCACCGCGCTCACGTCACGCAACAAGCCGCCGCGATCGCGTGCCAGGATGGTGATTGGCACCAGGTAACGCTCGGGCTGGATCTGCTGCCAGTTCACCGCCACCAACGCGCTGGGCACCTCCTGCATGATATCGTAATAGGAGCGCAACATACGACAATCGATGCAGTGAACCAGGAATTCGCTGTCAGAGGCAAGCACACCTACGATAGGCTCGTCAGGGAAAGGGCAACAACAGGATGCGAGCGTCGCGAGGCGTATATGCTCGCGGGCTGATGGCGCTGCGCTTTCTGGAACGATCGTGCGCGTGCCTTCATGCTGGTTGCGCGCATGCACTATCTCTTCGTGAGCTTTTAGATAACGCTTGATCTTCAACCGCGCCCCGGCGGTACGCGCAAAAGCGGTCCACTCCTGGACGGGATGCGCGTCTGGGCTCACGATTATGTCGACGATCTCGCCGCCCTTGAGCTGATAGTCCAGCGTCACCGGACGCGTCACCAGACGATCCGAGTCGTCGACATTCGTAATGACGCGACCGCCCGCGCAGTGCTCGCCCAGGTCTGTATGGATACGATAGGCCATATCCAGGATGGTCGCGCCTGGCGGCAGGTATTTCACCTCGCCCCTGGGCGTAAACACGAAGGTTTGTTCGCGAAAAATATCAGTGGTCGCGGTGGAGACGACGCTGCCCTGTGGTTGATCGCGTTGCCACTCACGTAGCAGCTCAATCCAGGAGCGCATCTCCCGATAGGAAAGGCGCCAGCCGCCAGATGCAGCGCTATCTTTTCCCATACGATCTTTCAGATACCAATAATTGGCGATACCATAATTAGCCGTGCGGTCCATATCCTGGGTGCGCACCTGAATCTCCGCCGATTGCTGCGGCGAGACAGAGACGGTCGTATGAAGCGATTGGTAGCCGTTCAACCTGGGGGTGGCGATAAAGTCCTTGATGCGCCCATCCCTGGGTCGCCACAGGGAATGGACGTGACCCAGGGCAAGGTAGCAATCATGATCGTAGTCAACAAGGATACGGAAAAGGCCGAGATCCTGTACCCGCTCGATCGCCGCACGCCCGCTCTGCTGCGCAGTCTTCGCTAATTTGCGCTGCACGCTTGCAAGATGCTTGGGATGGAAACCCACCTCGACATGAATACTGGCGTGGCCCATCTGCTCACGCAAGGTCCGGCATACCTGATCGATAAACGGCTGCCGCCTGGCTACTTCCTGCTGCAAGCTCAACGCGAGTTGTGCATACTTCTCCGGCTCCAGGTAGCTAAAAACAAGGTCCTCCAATTCAGCGTGAACAAGTTCCACACCGAGGCGACGAGCGAGCGGAACATAGATATGATGCGCGTCGCTGACCGTCATCTGCTGCTGCTGAAGAGAGAGCTTCTCCAAGGAGCGCATCTTATGCAAACAATCAGCAACCTTCAAGATGACGATGTACGGCTCCTCGGCCATTGAGAGCAACAACTTATTCGCCGCATCGGCGTTCTGATAGCGCTTATAGAAAGAAGGAGTCGAGCGAAAAATAGGGAGCACGTCATTTTGAGAGTCTTCATCGTGGGTAGCCTGCTTCGCCAGAGCATCGAACTGCGTCACGCCGGCAATGATAGCGGCTACCGCTTCTCCAAATTGCGTACGTACGGCATCCAGGGCAACACCCGGCGTGGCCGCGTAGAGCAAGGCGGCCAGGATCCCGTTTACATCGATGCGCATCTCTGCAAGCAGCCGCGCAATCGCCAGCGCGTGCTGAACGGGGTGCGTAGCAGGACCGCCCGCGCCACCTCGCGCAAGGTCGTACGCATCCACAATCTTCGCTACATGTTGTGGGGCGAGGTAGGTTCTCGCCTCCGCTAATAGATCCTCAATCGTCATGGTTTTCCGCTTAAGAACCGCTTGCGACCCTATTATGCTTGAGAACAAGACATGGACAATACCAGGGGAGTTAGTGGGCATAGGAAGACCCGGCTTTGTCAATAGATGAACTGATATAACCTTATAGTATTCAGGTAGTATTTGTCAAGTTGCATGACAGACAAACAAGTGAGAGACGGGCTTACTATTCGAAAGTAGCCCATTGTACCCAGATTGAAGCTGATACACCCTCATCATCGTATAGAAAAGAGCATGCGCTCACCCAACAGGAGCGTTTCATGTCAGTGTAGTTAAGCATTGCTTTTGCAGAGTTCAGCTGTTGAAAAGGAGAATAACTTATGGCAGATGTAGCATATTGCGTCAAGTGCAAAGAGAAAAGAGAAATCAAAGATCCACAGCATGTCACGATGAAAAACGGGAAACCGGCCCTACAGGGACTCTGCCCCGTCTGCGGCACCCGTTTGAATCGTATCTTGCCGTCGGAGAAGAAGGCGTAGCGCTTTTTCGCGTATGCTGGTAGAATTTGATTCTTCTATTATCCTGATCATAAAATGTCCTTGTAGGGACCATCTTTACGAGGACATTTCAAAAGGATACTGCGATGAAAACAACCACCATTCGCACCAGGAAGAAAGATGAGGTGGTGGATATCACGGAGACGGTGGAAGATAGTCTGCAGGAGATGAACGCCGGTGATGGGATATGCGTGGTCTTTGCGGCCCACACCACCTGCGCGATCACAACCGCCGATCTGGACCCTGGCACTGACCAGGATCTTCTAGATGCACTGCGGCGCCTGCTGCCCAGAATGTCGTTCCGCCATCCCCACGATCCCTCGCACACGCCCGACCACATTCTTTCGTCGCTTATCGGCCCATCGATCACTATTCCCTATGTCAACGGTCGTCTGATGCTCGGCACGTGGCAGCGGATCATCCTGGTGGAGCTGGACGGGCCGCGGGCGCGCACCGTGCATATCTCAAGTATGTGACACTCCCCTTGGGCTAAAGCCCAGGGGCTTCTCGTTTCAACGGGAGCGGTGACTCACCTTCCGAAGAAGGCCCCTCTCGCTCTCTCGACGAAGGCCCCATCCGGGCCTGCACAGGCTTACCCGCCCGTAAGATATTTCTGGCCGCATTCTCGTCACGGTCGGCAAGGTAGCCACAGAAAGGACAGACATGCGTACGGACACTGAGGGACTTTTGCACGTACTCTTTACACTGCGAACATTTCTGCGAGGTGTAGTGAGGTGCTACCGCAACCACCTGTCTGCCAGCACTTTCAGCCTTGCTTTCCAGGTATTGCCGGAACATCCCCCAGGATGCATCGGCTATAGCGAAAGCCAAACAATGGTTGCGTACCATGTTGGCAACTTTCAAATCTTCAATGACAATGGTTTGATAGCGGTCGACGTAGTGGCGAGAGGCTTTATGGAGCGTGTCTTTGCGCTGGTTGGCAATGCGTTCATGCTGACGGGAGACCTGCTGCTTCGCTTTCTTGCGCCGATTGCTCCCCTTCTTGCACTTCTCCAGTTTGCGCTGGGCGTGAGCCAGCTTCCGGGCGCTTTTCTTTGCGTGCTTCGGGTTCTCAACAATACGCCCGTCGCTATCGGCAATAAGATAGCGAATACCCATATCCAGCCCGACCGCATTCTCCTTCTTGGGCAATGGGGAAGGCTCGGTCTCACAGATGCATTGCACGTACCAGCCAGATGGACGCAGCACGAGACGCGCAAACTTGAACGTCCCTTGCAACGGGCGATGCACAATGACACGGATGCGACCGCCGCAGATCCCAGGAGCTTTGAAGCGTCCGTTATCCAGGCAGTGTTGTGCATCACGGAACTGGATCGTATTCCACGCCTGAGCATTCTTAAAGCGAGGGAAGCCAACTTTGTGACCCTCTTTGAGACCGCGGAAGAAGTTGGTAAAGGAGCGGTGCAAACGTTTGAGCGTGGTATCAACAACCACGGCGGGCAAATCAGGATGCGCCTCTTTACCGTGGCGCTTGTCCTGCTCGTAGATGTGCAGGTACTTGCCCGTCTCTTTATAGTGAGTAATCAACTCTTCGAGACAGGCATTGTACATCTTGCGCGAAGCAATCAGCACGCTCATCAACGCCTGCTCTTGCTTTTTTGTGGGTCTCATGCGGTACTCAAACGTTCTCATGGAGAGAGTATACGCGATCAGTGACTATATAGTCAACAGACAAGGGCTAAAGCCAAAACACGCCTCACCACTGCCGTTGAAACGGCGTGGCTTGCGGCAGACTGAAGCCCCTCATGTCATAGAAAAACGCTGCCGGATTGGCAGCGTTTTTGCCTTCGAGATAAAAGGATCGACAGCTCAGGAATAGCTGCAGCTCGCGTCTCTGTGACGGTTCGCGCAGTCCTCGCACATGGTCACGATACCTTCCTTGAAGCTCTTTGGCAGCTTTTGCATATGCTGCAAACAGGTCAGTTCGTGGCAGGCGTAGCACCTGACCATTCCAAGACGATCGCAATCCTTTATACAACATTCCTCTAAAGCCGGCGTTACCTTTACAGGCCGATATATCTCAAGCATGGCTTGCTCCTTCTGCTAAGTCTTTTGCCGAGGTATAACGCTATCTTCGTAGAGAAGGTTCCTGATCGAGCGCCTTATCCAATCAGATACGGTCTACACCTCCCAACCAATTATAGAGTATGCGTTTAACAGCTCCGTCACAATCTCAAGCGATGGGCTACACAATGCCATCACAATGCTGCACAACTTTCCCTGTCACCATCAACGGTGCCATGAAGAGAACACTATCTGAGGACCTGCAGCACATTGCACCGATCCTGGGAAGCCGTGACTCCGCACAATATGCCAGGTAGTAGTATCAGGACCTGCGAAATAGTACACGGACCTTCCCGGATGTCCGTATTGTACCGCATTGTCGGTAACGAATGCCCTGCCTTCCGGGTAGTGGACGAAAGGGCCATTCCTCCCTCTTATTATAATATAGTTCCGAAAAGACTAGCGTTCTATTGATCGCTTGCTTTTCAGGTTTGTACGGGAACGACAATCCGTACTGGATAGACTACCACAGGGATTGCTTCCTGCTTACCATCCTCTACACTCTCTGTGATGCCACGTTGAGTGCTACTTGTGTGATCTGTGTGATGCACGCTAGCTGTGTTTACCTCGCTTACATCCCACCTGCTCGACGTTCTATAGGACTCTGTATTCCGAGCGCCAACGCTGTTTCACAGCTAGCATCCGCTCAGGCGCTCGGATCAGAAGACTTAGAGATGCTGCAAAAGCATCGTGCCGCATTCACCATGATCTGTAAGGTCATTGGCACTCGGCGTTTGATCTTGCCACACACAAGCTTCTGATCCGAACACCTGATGCGTAGCATAGCCGCGTATGCGGCGTTGGTGTTCGGAATACTCATGAGTTCTCAAACTGGTGTCAGAAAACGCTAGAAATAGCCAGAAAACGCTAGATTTTCAAACACTAGTCTCTATACCCACTTCGTACGCAACAAGCGCCGAGAGGGATAACACCAACAATAGTATAGCGCTTATGGCGAAGCGTGTCCACCCGCGCGGCAAACTGGCGAATGGCAGAGCGGTATACCTCTCTAAGAGCATCCCCGCTCGCCTGCGTTCAGAGGAACCTTCTGACGAGCAGGCTCCTCTACTCGTTGGAAGACTAGGAGCCTGAACTGGTGGAAGAAGGAGTCGAGGAGACGGGTGTTCCCTGCACGGTTCCGCTGACCTGGCCATCACTCGCAATGAACATGGTTATCCGCACCTGCACGCGCTTCGCCCCTGCGCCCGTCAGAACGGCGGTCATGCGCCAGCGGCGCTCACTATTCAGCGACGTCAATTGACCCCGATAGAGGGACGTGTTCGCATCCGTCCCCAGCGAAACCTGCGTCGAGGTAATGGTCAGACCCCCGTCAGAACCGTCCTCCTGCTGCCCCTGGAGCACAATCGTCAGTGTTCCCTGAGCTCCATTGCTGAGCGTTGTATTCAGATGCAACGTCTCGTTGCCATTCGCGTCGGGACCGTTCTGCGTCATCGTTCCCTGCGCTGAGGCGGTAAAAGCCGTTGCGAATGGGTCCTGGCCGTTGGTATTTTGCGACGGCGTTATCGTATTATTGCTGCTCCCGCCTGTATTCTTGCCAGTGGTACTATGCGCGCTGGCCGTCGCGATGGTTCCAGCCTGCGCGCCCCAGCCGGACTGCAACGGACCGGCCAGCGTCCAGACAATGCCGACGAGCACGGCTATTCCGATCAACACGGCGAAGCCTGGATGGGAGCGGCTGCGCGCGTTCACGGGAACGAGTAGGCGCCTGAAGAGAAGCGAGCCAACCAGCGCAACGCTCGCGACGTAGATAGCGATGCCCCACCAGGTCTGCGTGTCGCTCCCTGTCGCGATGCCGTGTACGGTAACAAGTGCATAGGCGAGGAGCGTAAAGACGTGCAGGCGGCGCCACCAGGTATAGCCAATCCACGGACGCACCCAGGTGCTGATGCCGATAGCGAGGCCCAGATAGAGTGCGACGATCCCGAGCGCCATCCACACTGGACGGTAGTAGCTCACCAGCGGAATAAAGACCTCGTTCCAGCCAAAACGGGTGAAGGGGTCGATCCAGACCGCCAGGACGTGCACGCCGATGAAGATGAGGCTGAGCAGCGTCAGAAAGTTGTGCAGTTCGCTATTGATGATACGAGGCCAGCGCGGAGACTGAAGATGCACAGAAAGCGCCAGGCCGATAGCAACTGCGAGCGTCAGAAGCACGTAAGCGGTGAAGCCACCTGCCCGCGCGACATCCCAGGTGACCGCCTCCCACAGGCTCATACCTCTTCCTCCTTTCGCATCAGATCCAGCGGCCAGGGAGCAACTGTCTCCCATCGCCCATCCTCGCATACAAGCAGGCCAGCGATCCGGTGAGCGCGCAGAAAGTCCGCGCCCTGCTCCAATCCCAAAATGAACGCGGTTTTGGCCGCGACCTCCGCCTGTTCGCAGCGGGTCGTCACCACCGTCACCGACCACAGCCCGCTCTGCGCGGATACGCCTGTACGCGGATCGAGCAGGTGGTGACGCTGCTGCCGACCCTGTTGCCAGTGCCGACGAGCGATGCCGGAGGTCGCCATCGCGCCGTGATGCAACGGAATGGACCAGGATATATCCTTGCCAGGTACCGCAATCTGCCACTGGCCCGTATCGGCAGGGACGCCCAGCAACGCCAGGTCGCCGCCCGCGTTGACAAGCGCGGTCTCGATGCCTGCTTCTCGTAAGCGAAGGAGGGCGGCATCGACGGCCATGCCCTTCGCAATGCCACCGAAATCCAGGCCGACATCCTGCGGCAACGTAACACTTCTCCGTAGCGGGTCCAGTTGCACACGGCGCCACCCGCCGCCAGGGCGTCCAGGCGTGATGCTGGTTGCGAATAGTACGGCAGGCAGCGTGTCGAATGAGCGATCGTAGCCTATGCTGACCATCTGCCTCTGCAGCGTCGGATCATACACGCCCTGCGTCTCCTGCGCGGCGGCGATGGCGGCATTCAGCACCCTATACAGCAGATCGCTGACGACGACTGGCGTATCGTGGGTCTGGTTCAAATGCGATAGTTCGCTATCAGGCAGGAAGCGACTGAGCGTCTGCTCCCAATCGGCGAAGAGCGTCCGCACCATCCCGGTACCCGCTTCGCTCTGGTATGAGGGCAGTAGGAGCGAGATGGTCGTTCCCATCGCAGGAAACTGCATACGGCGCACACCAGCCGGCACGGCAAACGCGGTCTCAGGAGACGCCTGAGCCGCTGGATGGCGCTGATGAGCCACCGGATCCAAAGCCATAACCTCCTCCTTGTTGATTAAAAAAGCCGCCCGAGTTTGAAGCGGAAGGAGTCGGAGTCGGACTCTGCGCGGTAGGTGTCGGGGTTGGCGCCTGAGTTGTTGGTGCCTGCTTAGTCGTCGCCGGTGCTGTTGCCGCCGGCTTCGGCGAGCTGGTAGAGTTCGCGCTGGCGGTCGCGCTGAGATGGGTCGCCACCAGCGTACCGATGGCGCCAAAGCTCAGAATAGAGCCAAGCATAATATATTTCTTGAGAGACTGCACGCGCGCCAGCGCCTCCGCCTTCGACAGGCGAGCAGCGGGCTTCGGCTGCGGCTCACGGACAGGTGGGCGCTTCGGCTGCTCGGGCGGCATCTGCTGCCAGTTAGTATAGGGAGGATATTGCTGGTATTGCGGGTACTGCTGGTATCTCCTCTCGTCTGCCTGTCTCTGTTGCGGCAGCCACTGTAGCGACGTATCATACGGATCGTTATCCATCTTGTCTCCCATCAGCAAGCATATTGGCATCGAACTTTTCTCATAAATAGTCCATCTAGCCTATTCTCATCTGTACATCTTCATCTTTGACTATCGACAAGGTAGTGGCCCTTGTTGCCACATCGTATCTTTGCGGAGTGTGCCTCCCGCTATCGAGCTACCTTAGCTCCAAGCATGGAGTAATGATACCTATACATCATGAGAGAAGCGTTAGAAAAATGTAAGGGTTTTGTAAAAAGTGTGCGTCTTCGGTTTACAATTTATTAAAACCATGCTACAATGTAAACTGAAGGAGGTGCCTTGATGAGTATAGGAGAACGTATTAAGAGTGCTCGCATTATGGCGGGAATAAGTCAACGCAATTTAGCAGATAAAGCCGATGTCAGTGCAATGGCAATTTCTAAGTACGAAAGGAACATGGATACACCAGGCTCCGCCGTGCTATTACGTCTAGCTGATGCTCTGAGCGTTAAAATAGAGTACTTCTTTCGCCCCACCAGAATAACACTCTCTACTCCAACCTATCGAAAACGAGCATCGCTCCCCACACTTGAAGGTGCAAGTATTCTTGAGCGTATCCAGGAATGGCTCGAACGTTACTTGGAGATAGAAAGCTTATTGAATAGGGCATCAACATTCACACTACCTCCACCACAACGTATCGAAGCGATGGAAGAGATAGAAAGTGTGGCCCTTGCTCTACGCACACAATGGTGTCTGGGCCTGGATCCAATTGAAAATTTAATGGAGGCTTGTGAGGATCATGGCATTAAAATAGGGCTGATTGATGGGCATCCAGATTTTGACGCACTTACGCTCCTGGCAAACGACACTATCCCTGTGGTTGCTTTGCGCCGTGACATGCCTGGAGATCGACAACGCTTCTGTCTTGCCCACGAACTGGGCCATCTGATTTTGCAGCCGATGGAACATATTGATGCCGAAAAAGCTGCCCATCGCTTTGCAGGAGCCTTCCTCGTGCCACGATCCACTGTCGAATTGGAGCTAGGCATAAAACGTCATTTCATTGGACTCAATGAGTTACATCTTCTCAAACACAAATATGGTTTGAGCATGCAAGCATGGATATATCGGACAAAAGACCTGGGTATCCTCTCTGAAGCCGATGCAATTCAGCTATTCAAGCGCTTCCGCCAGCACGGTTGGTATCGCGCAGAGCCTGGGAACCCATTACCACCAGAGAAACCACAAAGATTTGAACGCCTCGTTATGCATGCCTTATGCGAAGACATAATCTCTCAGGCACGCGCTGCTGAATTGTTGGGTATGCAGCTTGATCAATTTTTAGGAGGAGAAGTGGATCGATAATGATCTCTTCGCATTTGTCACCGCAAGATCACTTAGGGCGATATTGCTCACAGGCGACAGAAATTTGCGAAAGTTAGCACAACTAGAGAGATGGTAAATGTCCTACGAAGTGAGCAGATTTTGCCCTCCAACATGAGCAGTTGCCCTCAAATGTGAGCACTGGTACACGCATCTCCTGGAAAAACCGCTCTCCATCAGGTATACTTTCTCCCAAACCTGTAAATTGCGTTTCATTATGGTAACGATACTGCTTACAAACTGGAAAAGGAGAAGAGTATGAAGGTCTTGTTCGTCGCCGGATTCGGGCCGATCGTCCCAGATATGCAAGAAAGCGCAGCTTTCTATCGAGATAGCCTGGGCCTTTCTTTCCAGGAAGAAGCTGACGGGTACTTCCACACCGAAGATCTTCAGGGAGTCAAAACATTTGCCCTGTGGCCGCTTTCACAGGTAGCTCAGTCCTGTTTTGGCGTGAATGAATGGCCAGCCGATCTGCCAGCTCCCACCTCTTGGCTCGAATTTGATGTAGCAGACGTTGCCGAGGCATCTGAAGAGCTACAAGCAAAAGGCTATAAGCTCCTGATAGCGGGGAAGAAGGAGCCATGGGGCCAGACAGTTACTCGTCTCCTCAGCCCCGAAGGTATCCTGGTTGGTTTGACCTATACGCCATTGATGCGCGAAAGCGAAGCGGAGTCTGAATAGCTACTCCATCTCACCTTGCATTTTTCATGGAATCCTTGCTGACCCTGATCAGACACCTCCTTCTTGAGAGCTCACGCTTTCTTTTTTCTCCTCCAATTTACAAGATATCGATGGAAGAAGCTAGATGGGGAGCGATTTCCCCAGAAAACGCATCGACTAGTGCTCAAGATTGAGGGCAACTGCTCATGTTGGAGGGCAAAATCTGCTCACTTCGTAGGGCATTTACCAAGAGAATATCGACTCATGGTACCCTCTGGGTGTTAGATGAAATGGTAAGAGTGAAGTACCCCGTTGCTAGAAGCAAGGGGCTTCTACAGTATCGTCACGCTCTCTACACAAGCGCGCCCATACTCTTGGCCTCTTCCAGGCCGTATGAATATTGATGGCGGCATTGGTATCTCGATCAAGGACTATTCCGCAATTGGTACAGATATGCACCCGTTCAGATAAGTCCTTTTTCGGTCCCTTTTTGCCACATGCTGAACAGATCTGACTGGTATACTTG
>WNGD01004478.1_pt1 | contig 39262 bp, 39 predicted proteins | sample 5400671 | NCBI WGS metagenome assembly WNGD01 (sample SAMN13153369, study PRJNA577476) | soil metagenome | isolation source: 40 cm soil or saprolite under grassland replicate 2 | place: USA:California | collected 2016-06-15 | reverse complement strand
TGGGCAGGGGAGTATCTGAACGAGCGGGTGGCCGGGCTTCAGCTCGGGACGAGCCGGCTGCGGCGTGAGCTCGAGGACTCCAGCCTCTCCGGGGCCGAACGCGAGTTCCTGACGGCGTTGAGGCCCGCTTTCACGGATCTGCTCCAGGCGGAGCAGCGGCTCTACGTGGGTGGCGCTGCAGGTCTGCTCGACTCCGCCCGAGACGACGATCTCGGTATCTACAGGCACGTGTTGGTGACGCTGGAGCGCCGCGCCGCGCTGCTCGAGATTCTCGGCGACGCGCTCGACCCGCGCCGCCCGTTCGTCCGGATGGGTGGCGACCTCGAACACCCGGCCTTCCAGGATGCGGCACTCGTGGGGGCGACCTACGGGCTCACAACCCGCGCGCTCGGGGCCGTCGGTTTGCTCGGACCGGCTCGGATGGACTACGACAAGGCGATCCGCTCGGTTCGAGCTGCGGCGCAGGAGCTCTCGCGCTTCGTCGAGGACGTCTACGAGGACAACTGAGGCCGTCGCTAACCTTGTCCGTCAGGACGGTGTCGTGATCAATTCGAATGGGTCGACCGGTCATTTCAGACGGACGCACGGGCGAAGCCCGCGCGTCCTGAAGACGGCACCGCGAGCGGTGCCGTAGTGGCAACGACTGAGCGCGACTACTACGAGCTTCTCGGCGTGTCGCGAACGGCGAACGCTGACGAGATCAAGCGCGCGTTCCGGGGCCTCGCCCGCGAGTTGCATCCCGACGTGTCGAAGGAGCCGGACGCCGACCACCGGTTCCGCGACGCCGTCGAGGCGTACGAGGTGCTCTCCAACACCGAGCGGCGGGAGCTCTACGACCGCTTCGGTCATGCGGGTCTGCGCAGCGGCGGCTTCCAGCCGACCGCCTTCGACCTCGGCAGCCTTTCGGATCTGTTCTCCGCATTCTTCGGCGACGACCTGTTCGGCGGGGGAGGACGGGGGCGCGTGCGCGGCGCCGACATCGCCGCGAGGGTCGAGATCGACCTGGCGGAGGTGGCGACGGGGACGAAGCGCGAGGTGCCGTTCGGCGTCGCCGTTCCGTGCAAGCGTTGCGGAGGAAACGGCGCGGAGCCGGAGACGGAGATCCGCTCCTGCCCGACCTGTGGGGGCAACGGCCGCGTGCGTCAGGTCTCGCGCAGCGTCTTCGGCGAGTTCGTGCGCGCCGGGACATGTCCGACCTGCAACGGCTCCGGGCAGCTCATCGAGCACCCGTGCGAGGAATGCCACGGCGCCGGCCGCGTGCTCGAGGAGCGCAACATCTACGTCGAGATCCCGCCGGGCATCCACGACGGGCAGCGAATCAGGTTGAGCGGCGAAGGTCATTCAGGGACGCCGGGAAGCCGCGCGGGCGACGTGTACGTCGAGGTGCACGTTCGCCCCGACGAACGTTTCGTGCGCGAAGGCAACGACGTTTACACGACCGTCGACCTGACGTTCACGCAGGCCGCGCTCGGCGCCACGGTGTCGGTGCCGACACTCGGCGGCGACGAAGAGTTGACGTTCGAGCCCGGGACGCAGCCCGGCGACGTGCGAGTCCTGCGGGGACGCGGGCTGCCGGTTCTACAGGGGTTCGGTCGCGGCAATCAGCGTGTGTTCGTTCGCGTCGCAGTGCCGCGGCAGCTGACAGAGGAGCAGCGCCGGCTGCTGGAGGAGTTCGACGGGTTGTCGACGGACGCAACGTACGAGGCCGGCGAGGGGTTCTTCGACAAGCTGAAGAGCGCATTCCGCTGAACGCGATTCGGCGGGTCTCGGTTGCCGTCCCCGTCGAGCGCGCAGAGGAAGCGCGCGCACAGATGCTCGAGCTGTTCCCTCAGGGCTTCGAAGAAGTCGACAGCCCCGACGGGATCGAGCTCGTCGCCTATACCGATGCCGGCGGCGAGGAACGTCTTTGGCACGTCTTCGGAGGCGTGCGAGGCCAGGACATTGCCGCCGATTGGCGCGACCGTTGGAAAGCGTTTCACCAGCCCGTGCGCGTCGGACCGCTCTGGATCGGCCCGCGGTGGCACGACTCGCCTGCCGACGCGACCGCGGTTGTGATCGACCCGGGTCGTGCCTTCGGCACCGGCGCCCATCCGACCACACAGCTGTGTGTCGAGTTGATGCTCGAGCTCGAGCCGGCGAGCGTCGTCGATTTCGGCTGTGGCTCCGGCGTGTTGTCGATCGTCGCTGCGAAGCTCGGTTTTGCGCCGGTGATCGCCCTCGATGCCGACGAGAATGCCGTCGCGGCGACGATCGCCAATGCCGCGGCGAATGGAGTCAAGGTCGATGCACGCCGGTCGAACGTGCTCGATGAAGAGGCTCCCGCCGCAGAGGTTGCGCTTGCGAACATCACGCGCGCGTCCGTGGAGGCGCTCGCACCTCGTTTGCATTCCAGGACTCTCGTGACCTCGGGCTACCTTCCGACCGACGACGCGCCACTCCCCGGTTTCAGGCATCTGCGCCGCATCACGCGCGCCGGTTGGGCTGCGGACCATTACGAGGCGACGTGAGAGCCGGGCCCTTGGGCCAGTTAGCATCAGAGCCGTGACGACGTTCTCGGTCCGTTTTCTGGGCTGCAAGGTCTCGCACACGGATGCGCAGGAAGTCCGTGAGCGCTTGCTCGCAGACGGTCATCTCGAACAAGGCATGGACAGTGGTGCCGACATCGCGGTTGTCAACACGTGCTGCGTCACGCACGAGGCCGTCCGGAAGTCGCGCCAGGCGGCCGCGCGCGCGGCACGCACGCACGGCCGCGTGTACGTGACCGGCTGCGCGGCGAATCTCGCCGGCGACGCCTTCTCGGGCCTGCCCGCCAACGTGACCGTGGTCCTCAGGCCGAGCGAGGAGACACCGGCCTTCGTGGCCGGAGACGTAGGTGCGATCGGCTGCGTTCAGGCAGATGCCCGCCTCGACCGCGTGCGCGCGTTCGTGAAGATCCAGGACGGCTGTAGCTTCTCCTGCAACTTCTGCGTGATCCCGCTCGTCCGTGGTGGATCGCGGAGCCGCTCCGCTGCCGCGGTGCTCGATGAGGTTCGGCGGCGCGTCGCGCACGGGCACAAGGAGATCGTTCTCACGGGGATCAACCTCGGCTGCTACCGGGACCGCACGGCCGGCTACGCCCTGCCGCGACTGGTGCGTGAAGTCGGCGCCGTGTCCGGCCTCGAGCGGTTGCGCCTGTCGTCGATCGAGATCAACCATGTCGACAAGGAGCTCGTTTCAGCGCTGCGGGATACGCCGAAGGTCAGCCGGCATCTGCACGTGCCGCTGCAATCGGGCGACGACGGAGTGCTGCGGGACATGGCACGCCGCTACAACGCTGCCACCTACCTCCGCCGGCTCGAGCCGCTCGCCGACTTCAACCTGACGACCGATGCGATCGTCGGCTTTCCCACCGAGACCGAGCGCGCGTTTCGGAACACGCTCTCGGTCGTCGATGCGGCCGGCATCACAAAAGTCCACGTCTTCCCGTACTCGCCGCGACCCGGAACGGTCACCGCGGGAGACGACACGGTCGCGCCAAACGTCAAAAGGGATCGGGGCGCCAGGCTGCGCGCAGCGTCGGAAGCAGCGTGTCTCGCACGCTGGCATGAGAAGATCGGCGCAGATGACGTCGTCCTCGTCGATCGCCCCGGCCGCGGCTACGGGGACGACTACTCGCCGTGGCTCGTCGCTGCACCCGTCGGCGAGCTCGTCCGCGTCCGCGGAGCGAGCGTCTCCGAGGAGGGAATTCTCGCTGCCTGAGGACTGCCTCTTCTGCAAGCTTGTCCGCGAGGCCGACCATGTTGCGAAGACGGACGGGTTCGTCGCGATCCGTGACATCTACCCGAGGGCCGACACGCACCTGCTCGTCCTGCCCGAGCGGCATGTCCCGAGCTTCCGCGAGATCGGCGAATTCCCGCCCGACGAGGCGAGGCGGATGCTGGAGTTCGTGGCAGAGACCGCGCGCGAGGCAGGCCTCGACGACTATCGGGTCGTCGTGAACGTGGGTGAAGGCGGCGGTCAAACCATCTTCCATTTGCACTGGCACATCCTCGGTGGACAGATCCGGGGACTCCCGCAATGAGCGCCGCTGGCCTGCGACCGGAAACCGAACGATGAGCGTCGCTCGCCTTCGGCTCTCTCCCGTGAGGGAAACCATGTTTCCCTCACGAGCTCCCTTCTTCAGGGATCGCCTCGGCCCCCGCGCCGCTGAGATCGCCGCGTGTGCCGAGGAGAAAGAGAGGGGAAACCTTCCGGTTTCCCCTTACGCCCCTTCCACCGCTCATCGACCGGAAACCGGCCGATGAGCCTCATCGCCCGGATGGAGGACGAGGTCAAACAGGCGACGCTCGCGCGCGATGCAGATCGACGCGACGCGCTCCGGCTCATCCTCGCGAGCCTTCGTTCGGCGGAGAAGGAGCTACAGCGCCCGCTGTCGGACGACGAGGAGCTCCAGGTCCTTCAGCGCGAGCGCAAGCGCCGCATCGAGGCGGCGGAGGCGTTCCGCTCGGGTGGCCGCGAGGAGCAGGCAGCGGCGGAGGAGCAGGAGCTCTCGGTGCTGCAGGAGTTCATGCCCGAGCCGCTCTCGGAGACCGAGCTGGAGGAGATCGTGGACGACGCCATCGCCGAGAACGGGGCGACGAGCATGCGCGACTTCGGTCGGGTCATGGCCGACGTGATGCCTCAGGTGTCCGGCCGTACCGACGGGTCGGTCGTCAGCCAGCTGGTCAAGGAAAAGCTCGCCTAACGGTACGCTCGGGGGTCGCGCCTACACTGAGCGCGTGCAGCAGGTGAAACAGACTCTCGATGTCTCCAACGACGTCGCCGCCGAGCTGGCGACGATCGGCGACGGCGTTCTCGACGCTCTCCGCGACCGTCTCGAAATCACGATTCTCCTCCGCGGGAACCGGCTCACGATCTCGGGAAACGACATGCACGTCGCGGAGGCGCGCGCCGTCGTCGACGAGCTGGTCGAGCTGGTGGAGACCGGTCAGGAGATCGGGCCCGCGACGGTGGACGCTGTCCTCAACGCCATCGACCAGGCCGAAAACGTCCAGGACGTCTTCGGCGACGTGGTCTGGCGCCACCGCGGCAAGCAGATCACCCCGAAGACCGTGACGCAGAAGCAGTACGTGGATGCGATCCGGAACTGCACGGTCACGTTCGGGATCGGCCCGGCCGGCACGGGCAAGACTTACCTGGCGATGGCCCTCGCCGTGGCTGCACTGCAGGACCGGCAGGTCGCGCGTGTCATCCTCACGAGGCCCGCGGTCGAGGCGGGCGAGCGGCTCGGCTTTCTCCCGGGCGACATGCTCGCGAAGGTCGATCCGTATCTGCGACCGCTCTTCGACGCGCTCTACGACATGCTCGATGCCGAGCGGCCTTCATGCGTGGCCGCACGCTCAACGACTCCTTCATCATCCTCGACGAGGCGCAGAACACGAGCCCCGAGCAGATGCAGATGTTCCTCACGCGGCTCGGTTTCGGCTCGAAGGTGGTCGTCACGGGTGACGTGACGCAGGTCGACCTCCCTCGCGAGCAAGCGTCGGGTCTCATCCAGGTGCAGGACATCCTCAGCTCGATCGACGGCATCGCTTTCGTCCGCTTCGGCCACGAGGACGTCGTGCGGCACAAACTTGTGCAACGGATCGTCGAGGCCTACAAGCTCCATGCGGAGGAGACCGGGACGGCACGGCGGAAGTAGCGGCGATGGTGGAGATCGAGGTGGCGAACCGTTCCGGCAAGGATCTCGACCTCGGGGCTGCGTCAGACCTGATTCGCGAGGTCTTGCAGGCGGAGGGAATCGGCGACGGCGAGCTCGGCCTTCAGCTCGTCGGCCCGCACGAGATCCGTGACCTCAAGCGCGAGCACCTCGGCATCGACGAGGAGACGGATGCGCTCGCGTTCCCGATCGACGGCCGCGACGCGCTGCCTGCAGGAGTGCCTCGTCAGCTCGGTGACGTCGTGCTCTGCCCGGAGGTGGTGGGAGACGCCTGGCGCGCTCCGCTCGTGCACGCAGTGCTGCACCTCGTGGGCTACGACCACGGGGCGGAGATGGAAGCCCGAGAGCGAGCTCACGCGTGAGGGCGCGCCCGTCCGTGATCGAGAGCTTCAACTTCGCGATCGAGGGCGTGATCCACGTGCTGCGGACGCAACGCAACATGCGGCTCCACTTTGCAGCGGCCGTCGCGGTGATCGTCGTCGCAGTCGCAGTCGGCGTCTCGAAGATCGAGCTGAGCCTCTTGCTGGTCTCGATCGCGTTCGTGCTGGTGGCCGAGATGATCAACACCGCGGTCGAAGGGGCGATCGATGCCGCAACGACGTCCTTCGACCCGATGGCGAAGTTGGCGAAGGACATCGCTGCGGGCGCTGTGCTGATTGCGTCCGTGAACGCCGTCGCGGTCGGCTACCTCGTGTTCGCCGGCAAGGCCGCCGACAAGACTGCGGACGTTCTCGACCGGGTTCGTAGCGCGCCCGCCCAGATCACGCTGGTCGCGCTCGTGCTGACGGTGATCATCGTCATCGCCACGAAGGCATGGACGGGTCGGGGGACGCCGCTCCGTGGAGGTCTTCCATCCGGACATGCCGCCGTCGCCTTCGCGGGTTGGATGGCCGCCACCTATATCGTCAACGACTCGCACCGCTTCGTCGTCAGCGCGCTGACGTTCATCATGGCACTGCTCGTCGCCCAGACCCGCGTCGAATCCGGAGTTCACTCCGCCCTCGAGGTTGCTTACGGAGGCGCGCTCGGCGCGCTCGTGACCCTCTCCGTCTTCCAGTTGCTGTGAGCAACGACCTCTACGAGCGGGCCGTCGCGATCTCGGAACGAGCGTACGCGCCGTACTCGAACTACCTCGTCGGAGCCGCGGTGCGCACCCGGGACGGCAACGTCTTCGAGGGCGTGAACGTGGAGAACGCCGCCTACCCGCTCGGTGTTTGCGCCGAGAAGAGCGCCATCGTCAAGGCGGTCGGCGAAGGCTACAAGCCGGGCGACATCGCGGCGATCGGGATCACCGCCTCACCGTGCGGCGGTTGCCGGCAGTGGCTGTACGAGTTTCGGATCGACGAGGTCACGTTCCTGAGCTCGACCGGGAAGCTCGTCACCTATTCGGCGGCGGACCTGCTGCCGGATACCTGGGATCTGCCCGCTTGAAGTCGGGTTTCGTCGCCGTCGCGGGACGGCCGAATGTCGGTAAGTCGACGCTCGTGAATGCGCTCGCGGGCGGCAAGGTGGCGATCGTGTCCGACAAGCCGCAGACCACGCGGCGACGGATCTTCGGGATCGCGAACGGGGACGACTATCAGCTCGTCCTCGCCGACCTGCCTGGTTTCCAGCGGCCGCTCGATCCGCTCACCGAGCACATGCAGCGCACGGTCGACAGGTCGTTCGAAGACGTCGAAGCAGTGCTGCTCGTCCTGTCCGCGCGCGAGCGGATCGGCGCGGGCGATCGTTTCGTCGCGCGGCGCGTGTTCGAGCTCGGCGTTCCGGTGATCATCGTCCTGAACAAGATCGACCGGCTGAAAGGAGGTCACATCGCCACCCAGATGGAGGCGGCCTCGAGGCTCGGCGACTTTCATGCCCTTCATCCCGTCAGCGCGAAGACGGGCGACGGTGTCGAGGAGCTACGTCAGGAGCTCGTCACGCTGCTCCCCGAAGGGCCGCTGTACTTTCCGGAGGAGCAGCGCACCGACCTGCCGGTGGAGGTGCAGATCGCCGAGCTCGTGCGCGAGCAGGCGCTGCGCCTGACGAAGGACGAGCTTCCCCACGCGATCACGGTCGAAGTGCAGGAGCTCGGGGAGAAGGTGATCGAGGCCGACCTGCTCGTCGAGACGGAGTCGCAGAAGCAGATCGTCGTCGGCAAGGGCGGCTCGATGGTGCGGGAGATCGGCCGGCGGGCGCGGCCCGAGATCGAGGCGGTGGTCGGACATCCGATCTACCTGGAGCTGAAGGTCAAGGTGAAGCCTCGTTGGCGTCGAGACGAAGCGACACTGCAGCGTCTCGGCCTCTAGCCTCCGGCTCCTGAGCGAAAGCTTCGCTTTCGCTCAGGATTTTGGACGCCGCTTCGCGGGGAACGTACGCGGGCAAAGCCCGCGCACTCTCATTTGTGGTCCTGGTGAGCCCTTGCCATGGTCCTTGGGTGGTGGCGCCTGCGGCGTCCCCACCCGCGTGAGTTCGACCTGCGGTTAGACGGCTTCGCCTCGTCTAACCTCCGGCCTTCGGTGTTGCTGGTGAACGCGCGTCCAACCCGGACCACCAAGGCCGGAGCCTAAGACCAGGCGGAGCCGGGCTTAGGCGCAGGCGGACTGATGCGGGTGCGGACGCTTCAGCGCCCGCACCCGCACGGAAGGGAACAACCGCCGGGCGCTAACACCAGAGGAGTGCGCGGGCTTCGCCCGCGCACGTTACGCGCGAAGCGCAGTACCCAATCCCGGGCGAAAGCGCAGCTTTCGCCCGGATGCAGGGAGCTACACTCAGCGCATGGCGCAGGCGCCGGTTCTCCCACGTGGTTTCGAGCTTCCGCTCGAGCCCAGACTGCCCCGGGTCGGGTCGGTCGACGCGGTCGCGCTCGAAGAGCGGGCCGCCTCGCTCGCCAAGCGATCGATCAAGCGCGAGGCCAAGGTCTTTGCGCTCGAGCTTGCTGTGCGAATGATGGATCTGACGACGCTCGAGGGCCAGGACACTCCCGGGAAGGTCGCGGCGTTGGCATCGAAGGCGATCCGCCCCGATCCGACCGACGCCGGTATCCCATCGGTGGCCGCGATCTGCATCTATCCGAATCTCGTTCCCGTTGCCGTTGCGCGGGTCAAGGGCACGAGTGTCAAGGTCGCATCGGTCGCGACCGCGTTTCCCTCGGGCCAGTCGCCGATCCAGACGAAGCTCGAGGAGGTGCGCTGGCTCGTCGAGCAGGGCGCCGACGAGGTCGACATGGTGATCGACCGCGGCGCGTTCCTCTCCGGACGCTACGCGAAGGTCTACGACGAGATCGTCCGGGTGAAGGAAGCTTCGGGCGACGCGCACCTGAAGGTGATCCTCGAGGTGGCCGAGCTCGGGACGTACGACAACGTTCGTCGGGCCTCGCTTCTGGCGATGGCGGCCGGCGCCGACGTCATCAAGACGTCGACGGGCAAGCTTCCCGGCGCGGCGACGCTGCCGGTGACCCTCTGCATGCTCGAGGCGATCCGCGACGTGTACGAGGAGACCGGGCGGATGATCGGGATGAAGCCGAGTGGCTGACGCCGGACCTCTACCGCCTGGGCGCATCGTCGCTCCTGAACGACGTCCTGATGCAGCTTCGGAAGGAGAAGACCGGCGCCTACCAGAGCCCGGACTACTTCACCGTTGACTGAGCTCGAGCGAAAGCACGACCGCACCCCGGTTCCGAAGGAGTGGGCCTATGCGCCCGCACCGGAGTCGCGGGACGTCGTCAGCCTCGACGACCGCTACGGGCACTTCGTCGGCGGGACCTGGCTCGAGCCGAGCGAGACCTACACGACGATCTCGCCGGCGAGCGAGGAGCCGCTCGCGGAGGTCGGCCAGGCGACCCCCGAGGAAGTGGAGGCCGCAGTCGCCGCGGCGCGGGACGCATTCGAGAACGGCTGGTCCGGCATCTCGGCAGCGGAGCGTGCGAAGTACCTCTTCCGCATCGCGCGCATCCTGCAGGAGCGTTCGCGAGAGTTCGCCGTGCTCGAGTCGCTCAACGGCGGCAAGCCGATCAAGGAGTCGCGCGACGTCGACCTGCCGCTGGCGGCGGCGCATTTCTTCTACTACGCAGGCTGGGCGGACAAGCTCGAGTACGCGTTCCCGAACCGCCGGCCGCGACCGGTCGGCGTGGCCGGTCAGATCATCCCGTGGAACTTCCCGCTGCTGATGCTGTCCTGGAAGATCGCGCCGGCATTGGCCGCGGGCAACACCGTCGTCCTCAAGCCGGCGGAAACGACGCCGCTGTCGGCACTTCTCTTCGCCGACGTACTGCGGCAGGCGGAACTTCCTCCCGGAGTCGTGAACATCGTCACCGGCGACGGACGAACAGGCGCCGCGCTGGTGAAGTCGGAGGGCGTCGACAAGATCGCCTTCACCGGCTCCACCGACGTCGGCAAGGCGATTCAGCGCGAGCTCGCGGGAACCGGGAAGAAGCTCACGCTCGAGCTCGGCGGCAAGGCCGCGAACATCATCTTCGACGATGCCGCACTCGACCAGGCCGTCGAAGGGATCGTGAACGGCATCTACTTCAACCAGGGGCACGTTTGCTGCGCCGGCTCGCGCCTCCTCGTGCAGGAATCGATCTACGAGCCGGTGATCGAGAAGCTCAAACGCCGACTCACGACCCTACGCGTCGGCGATCCATTGGACAAGAACACCGACGTCGGCGCGATCAACTCGAAGCAACAGCTCGAAAAGATTCGCGAGCTGGTCGAATCCGGCGAGCAGGAGGGCGCCGAGATCTACCAGCCGCCGTGCCGACTGCCGGAGAAGGGTTACTGGTTCGCGCCGACGGTCTTCACGAACGTCGCGCAGAGCTACCGGATCGCGCAGGAGGAGATCTTCGGGCCCGTGCTCTCGGTCCTCACCTTCCGCACGCCCGAGGAGGCGGTCGAGAAGGCGAACAACACGCCGTACGGCCTCAGTGCAGGTGTCTGGACCGAGAAGGGCTCGCGCATCCTCTGGATGGCCGCGCATCTGCGTGCCGGCGTCGTGTGGGCGAACACGTTCAACCGCTTCGACCCGTCGTCGCCGTTCGGCGGCTACAAGGAATCGGGCTTCGGGCGGGAGGGCGGCCGCCACGGACTGGAGCCGTACCTGCAGTTCGCGAGCGCCGAGGTCAAGGGATGATCCCGGAAGAAGACGATCGCTTTTCTGTGCCGGCGGTGCAACCGCGGCGGCTCGGGCGCCGCACGGCGATCGGCTGGGTCATTCTTGCCCTGATCGTCCTCGGCGCGATCACGGCTCTGCTCCTCTGGGTCGCGTATCGCCTCTCGCAGGTTGCAGCGTGACGCGGCTTCCGGTCAAGAAGACCTACAAACTTTTCATCGGCGGCGCGTTCCCACGCTCGGAATCGGGGCGGACCTACGAGGCCGAGGGGCAGAACGTGGCACGCGCCTCGCGAAAGGACGTCCGCGACTCCGTGCGCGCGGCTCGAGCCGCACTGCCCAAGTGGGCGGGCATGACCGCCTACAACCGCGGCCAGGTTCTCTATCGCCTCGCCGAGATGATCGAGGCTCGCACCTCCGAGTTCGCCGAGCTGACCGCCGGCCGTCAGGAGGTCGAGCGGACCGTTGATCGAATCGTCTGGTACGCCGGCTGGGCGGACAAGCTCTCGCAGGTCCTCGGCTCGTCGAATCCTGTCTCGGGCCCGTACTTCAACTTCACCGTGCCGGAGCCCACCGGCGTCGTCGCCGTGCTTGCGCCGGACGAACCGCCGCTGCTCGGCCTCGTTTCGCGGATCGTTCCCGCCCTGACAGGTGGGAACGCCGTGGTCGCCGTCGCCTCGGAGACGCACCCGCTGGCTGCGATCGAGCTGGCCGAGGCGCTCGCCACCTCCGACGTCCCGGGCGGCGTCGTCAATCTACTCACCGGTCATCGCGATGAGCTGGCGCCGTGGCTCGCCTCGCACATGGACGTCAACGCCATCGACATCACTGGAGCCGACGGTACGTCGGCCGACCTCGAGCGCGCGGCCGCCGACAACGTGAAGCGCGTCGTCCGAGGAGACCCCGAGAGCCAGAGCCCATGGGAGATCGCCTCGTTCCTCGAGCTCAAGACCGTCTGGCACCCGGTCGGCCAGTAGATACTTCCCCCGTGAGGGAACGCCGCTTCAGCCAGGCCATCTCGGAAGGTGACGGGATCTCGGTGATCGTCGACGTCGGCGATCCCGAGGCGGCACGGGCCGCAACGGCGCAGGGTGCCGAGGCCCTTGCGGTACGGGGCGACGTCGGCGACCTTCGTGCCGTCACCGAGTTGCCGATTCTCTGGCGCGCGCCCGGATCGCCGTCGGAGGCCGCGCTCGCCGGCGCCCACGCGTGGCTGGTCGCGGTCGAAGATGCCGGAGAGGACGAAGACTGGCTCGTGCGCCAGCACGACGAGGCCGTGGGGCTCGGGCTCGACTGCGTGGTCGAAGTCCGGAGCGAAGAGCAGCTCGAGCTTGCGCTCGAACGGCTCGACCCGGAGATCTTCCTGCTCTCGGCGCGGAACAACCTAGAGGGCGATGCGTTGAGCCAGGCGCTCGAGCTCCTGCCCGACGTCCCTGCCGGAAAGCTCGCCGTCGCGGACGTGGGAGAGTCGAGCCGGGAACAGGTAGACGAGCTCGAGCGGGCGGGAGTCGATGCGGTCATTGTCGGAACGCGAAACGTCGCCGAGCTCGTCGGTGACGTCCCGCCCCAGGTCTAAGACCCGCAACGCGATCGACCGCTGGGCCGGCACCCGGTGGGGCGGCCAGGGGACGGCGCTTGCGGCAATCCTCGCCGGCGCGGCGACGATCCGCGTCATCGGCATCCAGTACGGCCTCCCGTTCGGGAATCTCCTGAATCCCGACGAGCAGTCGATCGTGCCGCGCGCTTGGAAGCTCGTGCACGGAGGAGGCGGCGACCCGCACTGGTTCGACTACCCGACGCTGCTGTTGTACGTCAACGCCCCGTTCCAGGCCTGGCAGGGCGAGCCGTCCTATCTGACTGCGCGGATCGTGGGAGTCGTGCTGGCCACGGCGGCGATCGCCGCCGCCTGGTGGCTCGGCCGCCGCGCGTTCGGGACGGCTTCCGCCGGAGTCGTCGCAGCGGCAGCGGTCGCCGTGTGCACGATCCACGTCGCGTATTCGCGTGCCGCTGTGACGGACGTCCCGCTGACGCTTGGCGTCGCGGCTTCACTTGCCTTGCTCGTCTCGGGGCGGCTCGAGCTCGCAGGTATGGCAATCGGCCTCGCGATGGGCTTCAAGTACCCGGGCGTTTTCTTGCTCGTCCCGCTCGTCGTCGCCGGCTGGAAGCAGTGGCGCAGACTCGCGGTGTCCGCCGTGCTGGCCGTCGCAGCCTTTCTCGCCTCCAGCCCGTTCATCGTCGTGCATGGCCACCAGGCCTGGCACGAGGCGTTTCGCGTCCAGCGACTGGCACGCGATGGCTGGCTCGGCTTCGAACACGACCACATCGCGCCGATCGCCTTCGTCGGGCGGCTCTGGGAAGGGCTCGGCCCGGCGCTCGTCCTCTCCGGAGTCGGGCTCGTCATCGCTCTTGCCCGCCGCACTCGCACGGATCTGATCCTGGCGTCGTTCGTCGTCGTCTACTTCGCCGACCTGCTGACGCTGAGTGCGCACTTCGATCGCTACGTGCTGCCGCTCGTGCCCGCCCTCGGCGCGCTCGCAGGGCGCATGCGTTCACTCGCGCCCGTCACCCTGCTCTTGCTGGTCGTGCCCCTGACGTGGTCGATTCGCGACACGAAAGAACTGACTCACACGGACACCCGCATCGTCGCCCACGGGTGGGTCGAGCGGCACATCGCGGCGGGAACCCGCATCGCCGCGGACCCGTCGACGCCGAGCTTCGAGCGGCTGGACGTGCTGCCTCTGCTCCTGCCGGGCCCGAAGCGCGGCTTCGATCCGAACCGCGACGTTGCACGTCTTCGCCGGATCGGCATCCACGACGTCGTGGTCACAGGCGCTGTCACGGATCGTGTCCTCGCGGCGCGCGATTGCTATCCGCGAGAGGCCGCTTTCTACGACGACCTTCGCACGAAGGCGCGGCGCGTGTTCTATCTCCAGGCCGGCGGCGATCTGGCCGGCCCGTGGGTCGCGGTCTACCGGCTATGACCGGGGGAGGCTCGTCGCTCCTCGAGGTACAGCGCCTGCGCGCCGTCTTGGCGGCAGGAAGGAGATGCGCGGAGGTCGGAACCGCGTTCGGGGAAGGCGCTGCCGCGATGGCGTCGACGGCGCTCACGCGGCAGACGGCCGCCGTCCGTGCGGTCAGGCTCGAAGCAACGGACGCGTGAGGCACGTGGGCCCACCGTCGCCCTTGCGCGAAATCTCGTCGCCGCGGTAGACGCTCACGTCCACGCCGGCTCGTTCGAGCCGCTTCCTCGTCTCCAGGTTCGCATCGAGAGCAAGCCCGACGCGAGGCGCGAGCGCCAGCACGTTCGGCCCCATCGTTTCGAACTCGTCGGCGGGAACTTCGACGATGCGAATCTCGAGCTCCTGAAGCAGTTGCACCAGCCGCACAGGCAACAGCGGCAGGTACGCGACGACCAGATCGGCGTCGAGCGGGCTCAGCAGCGAGAGCAGATGCAGCACGACCTCGGAGCCGTGCAGGTGGGGCAGATCGAACGCGAGCACGTTCACGCCGGCTAGCGCCTGCCGCAGGGCGTGGATGCCGTCGTCGTTCGTGCGGTAACCGCGGCCGACGAGCAGCGTGCCCTCGTCGAGCCAGATCGTGTCGCCGCCGTCGGCGGCTGCGGGAGGCTCGAGCCGTGCGGCGATCGGCACGCCGGCCTGCTCGAGATCTGCCGCGATCGCCTCGGTCTCGACGAGACGGCCTTCCTTGCCCGGCCGCAGGACGATCGCGCCGCGGTCGGAGACGATCGCCGGATCGAAGACGTAGATCGCGTCAGGGTCGGTGGGGACGGAAGTCTCGGCGACCACGACCTCTGCGCCGCCGGCGCCGAGTGCGGCACAGAAGGCTTCGTGTTCTTCTGCAAGCTTGGCGACGTCCGGCTCCGAGCGCCAGCCGTACTCGCCCCAGGTCGCAAAGCCGGCCAAGGCCGGCGGGCGTACGAGCACGCGGCGCAGGGTCGCAGTCATGCTCTGCCCGCCGAAGAGCTGCGGCGACGTCCGCGATTCAGCCAAAGAAGGCCTGCGCGACCATCCACCACTCGACGGGGACGGTCTTGAGCTCGGCGGTCGCCTCCGCGAGCGGGACGTCGACGATGTCGTCGCCGTGCAGAGCGGCCATCCGGCCGAAATTCCCGTCCTCGACCAGGTCGGCGGCCTTGAGGCCGTAGCGCGTCGCGAGCACGCGGTCGCGCGGGGTGGGGGAGCCGCCACGCTGCACGTGGCCGAGCACCGTCACCCGTGTCTCGTAACCGGTCCGCGCCTCGATCTCGTGTGCGAGGGCTGCGCCGACGCCTCGCTCAGACAGGCGAACGTGGCCGAACTGGTCGACATCCTGCGCCTCGTTCATCCCTTCCAGCTCGTATCCCTCGGAGACGACGACGATGGAGAAGTCCTTGCCGCGCTCGTGCCTGCGACGGATCTCCTTGCAGGCGTCCTCGATCGATACCGGTTGCTCCGGAATCAGGATCATGTCCGCGCCGCCCGCGATTCCGGCCACTACGGCGATCCAGCCGGTGTGACGGCCCATCACCTCGACGACCATCACGCGGTTGTGCGACTCCGCGGTCGTGTGGAGCCGGTCGATGGCCTCGGTTGCGACCGAGACCGCCGTGTCGAACCCGAACGTGTAGTCGGTCGCCGAGAGGTCGTTGTCGATCGTCTTCGGGACACCGACCACCGGGAAGCCGTGGTCCTCGTAGAGCCGGGCGGCGACGCCGAGCGTGTCCTCGCCGCCGATCGCCACCAGCGCGTCGAAGCCCTCGCGCTCGAAGTTCGCGAGGACCTTCTCGACTCCGCCCTCCACCTTGAACGGATTCGTCCGCGTAGTCCGGAGGATCGTCCCGCCTCGCGGGAGCAGGCCCGAGATCTCGGGCGACCCAATCGGACTGAACAGGCCTTCGACCAGCCCCTTCCAGCCCTCGAGCACGCCGACGACCTCGCCCTCGCGGGTCAGCACCCGTCGTCCGGCTGCGCGGATGACCGCGTTCAACCCCGGGCAGTCGCCGCCGCCGGTGAGGATTCCTACCTTCATGCGCCGATCGTAGAGAACTCGGCACGAGGGCTACGATGTCGCCGCGCCGAAGTGGCGGAACTGGCAGACGCGCCGGACTCAAAATCCGGTGAGGGAAACCTCGTGTGGGTTCGAGTCCCACCTTCGGCACTGATGGTTGAGAGGCAAAGAGCCCTAAACGGCGCCGTGACGCCGGTCGTCCTTCTGCTTCTGTTCGTGCTCGTCACCGGATGCGGTTCGACGAACGCCGGAAACGCCGCTGCGGAGGCGACGGCACGCTCATGCCCCGCTGCGTGGCGAGGCGGTTGGCAGGCGCTCGCGAACCGCATTCAGGCGCCCGTCTATTGCCCGACGTGGATGCCGGTCCCGTTGGACGCCCAGATCGGCGGGAGGTACGCCAACGGCGAGTCCGTCAGCCCCGACCGGAGCTACCTGGTCAGTTTCATCTGGCGTGAGCCGGGGAGCGGCGAGGTTCACGTGAACCTTCGGGGATATCCGGGCCGGACTCGGATCCCGACCTGCAGCGACCTCGACACCGATAAGCCGGTTCCCTGCTTCTCGGATCCGAAGGGCACCGTACGTGGAGGTAATATCGCCGCGCGCGTCTATACGGCCAACCAGGGCGCCGACCAATGGCACGTGCTCTACGCGTGGCGTCGCGCGGGCTCGCTCTACGCCATCAGCGAACACGTCACTCCTCCCTACACGTATGCCCGTGTGGTTCGCAACCTGAGTCGGATTCTCACCAACCTCGTCCTCGTCCCCGCGAAGTCGTAGTGCGCCTCACTCGCAGGCAGGCACTCGTCGGAGCGGCGACGAGCGGCCTGGGCGCGTTTGGCCTGTACGAGCTGGTCGACCGGCTCACCTCGTCGCCGGCCACGCGGAGTCAGGGTCTCCTGCTCCCCGAGCAGCACCTGCTCGACGGCCTCGCCGTGATGCGTGACAACGGGGTCGCCGTCGTCGTGCCTCCACTCCATCACGCCGTCATCACGGCGCAGGTGGTGACGGGCAATCTCAGGGGAGCGCAGCTGGAGCTAGAGGAAACACTCGTCGACCTCGAACGACGCTATGCGCCAACGCCGGCGGGACTGGGCGTGACCGTCGCCTGGGGCCTCCCCTATTTTCGCCGCTACGTGCCGAGACAGGCAGACCTTCACCTTCCGGTCGACCTGCGCGCTTCTAGGACGAAGCGCCGCACCGCCCGCGCGCTCGCCGAAGCGATCCGCTTCCCTAGCGATCCGCCGGACACGATCCTCGAGGCCAACGACGTCGCCGTGCTGCTGCGCAGCGACGTCCGCGCGCACATCGAAGACGGCGAGCGCAGGCTGTTCCGCGGCTCGCACATCCTGCACGCGACGAGCATTCGGCGGGGCTTCGTTGGGAGCGACTTTCGCGCCGGACCGAGCCTGGCGAAGCGAATGGCACAGGCCGCCGGCGTCGACGGCGCGGACTTGATTCCCGATGACGCTCAGTTGTTCCTCGGTTTCACGTCGACTCAGCAGGCTGCGCTCGGCCCGCGCAGGATCGCGAACTTCGAGACGCTCGGCTACGTGGATCTCGGTCCGCGTAGCTACTTCCTCAACGGGACGCACATGCATCTCTCGCACGTCTTCGAGGACCTCGCCTCCTGGTATCAAACCTTCGATTTCCAGGAGCGCGTCGATACCGCGTTCAAGCCTGGTCTAGAGGCGAAGCCAGGGGTTGTGACGGTCTCGCAAGGAGCTGATGAGGCTGCATCGCCAGCATCTGTGCGTCGGGGCTTCCATCGCGACGGCCGGATCGGTCACAGCAGTTCGATCCAATCGACGTCTCGGCTCGTGCGTGATGTCGTCGCCGACGACGGAACCGTGTACAAGCGGGGGACCGCGGTGCCCCAACGCGCCGACTTCAATACGCTCGACAACCCGTTCGCGTGGAGCGCAAGCCCGGAGCGGGACGGGATGCAGGATCCACCCGCTGCCGGTCTCCACTTCGTCGTCTTCAATCCGACAAGCGACGACTTCCGCCGCAATCGTCTCGCGATGGACGGCGTGCTGCCCGACGGCACCCGCCTGCCGTTCGGGTCCCGCGATCGCAACCAGGGCTTCAACGCGGTGCTGAGCACATCCCACCGGCAGAACTTCCTCGTTCCCCCGCGTCGGCACCGCTCGTTCCCGCTCGCTGAGCTGTGACCTACCGGCGGTGGCCGCGACCGATCATGGGCCTCCGACCGCGCAGATGAGGCCATTCAATCCGGGACAGTCGCCGCGCTGGCGATGCCGGCTTGGCGCGGCTAGCCGAACGTGATCGTGAGGGGCTTCGTGGTTGTTACTTGCAGCACACCCTGAGTGGGTTGATACTTGCCGCTTCGAGAATAATCGTGAAGGAGGAGGCGTGAGGAAACGGCTGTCAGGAGTTACGTTGCTCATCGCCGCCGTGGCCGTGCTCTCGATCGTGGCCGCAGGCACCGGCGGCGTGTTCAAATCATCCGGGCGATCGGCGACGCCGCTGCCTTCGTCGGCCTGCGGCGCCGTGTTCTACAAGGGCCCAGGCAAGCCGCAGTACCTGATCGCTTCGGACCTGCCGCTGCAGGGGGCGGGCCGCGCGCAGCAAATCGCCCAGGGGAAAGCGATTCAGTACGTTCTCGACAAGCAGTACCACTTCAAGGTGGGCAAGTACAGGATCGGCTACCAGGCCTGCGACGACTCGACGGCGCAAGCAGCTGCGTGGGATGCAGCCAAATGCACGTCGAACGGTAGGGCATATGCCGCGAATACTTCGTTGCTCGGCGTACTCGGGACGTTCAACTCAGGCTGCGCCAAGCTGATCATCCCACTCGCCAACCGGGCGCCCGGCGGGCCGCTCGGAATGCTCAGCGTCGCGAACACCGGTGTCGGGCTGACCCACACGGCCCCGTGGACCGCCCCCGGCGAGCCGGGTGTCTACTACCCGACGGGGAAGCGCAACTACGTCCGCGTCGCGGCGAGTGACGACTACCAGGGGCCGGCGGCCGTGGATCTGCTCCTGAGCAAGGCCTTCAAGCTCGCCCAGGGCAAGAAGTTCGCGCCCATCAAGGACGTCTACATTCTCCACGACAACCAGACCTTCGGGAAGGGTGTCGCCGAAGCGTTCAAGCTCAGGGCGGAGCAGGAAGGCATCAAGGTGCTCGGGTTCGAGCCCTGGGATTCGAAGGCTACGAGCTACGAGGCGATCGGCAACCGCATCAAGGCCACAAACGCCGATTCCGTCTACCTCGGCGGGATCGTGTGCAACAACGGCGCCAAGCTGCTCAAGGACCTCCGCGCAGTTCTCGGGTCAGGCCCGGTGTTTGTGGGCCCCGACGGCTGGACGCCCTATTCCGCGACCCTGGCGGCGGGCTCGGCGGCACAGAGCATGTACGTCAGCTACGCAGGCCTGCCGCTCGAGAAGCTCGGCCCGTCCGGGAAGAAGTTCATCAAGGCCTTCAGCAAGTTCCTGCACCTGAAGAAGGGCGAACTCCCGCCTCCGTACGCCGTCTACCAGGCACAAGGCGCACAGATCATGCTCGAGGCCATCAAGCGCTCGAACGGTACGCGCGCATCGGTCACGAGCCAGCTGTTCAAGACACGCGTGGTCAACGGGATCATGGGCACGTTTCACTTCGACAAGAACGGCGACATCGTGCCCACCAAAGCGATTAGCTTCGACCAGCTGCGCGGCGACAAGGGCGTCCCCGTGTTTGCAGTCATCCTCAAGGTCAAGGCGTGATCCTGGGCTAGCCCGCAGGAAAGGCATCCGGCTGGGGGAGGGCTTCCGGTCCTTCCCCAGCCGTATTGAAGGAGGCGGATCTGGTCACCGAGGCTCACGTTCGCCCTGTCAAAGCCAGGCGGGATCTCGGCGCGAGAGCCAGCCAGGCCATCGGGTTCCTGTTGGTCCTCGTCGTCCTCGCCTGGCTCGGCGTCAATCTCGTCAAAGCCCCGGATAATTTCGGCCGGGTCCTCCTGATCGGCGTTTCCCAGGGCGCTCTCTACGCCCTCGTTGCGCTCGGCTATACGCTCGTCTACGGCATCCTCGAGCTGATCAACTTCGCTCACGGCGATGTCTTCATGCTCGGCGGGATGATCACGGCGACTTTCGTCGCCCAGGTCTTCGCGCTAGGAGAAAATCCCGCCTTCGGGAGCCTGATCGCCGCGCTGCTCGTTTCGCTGGCGGCGGCGACCGTCGGCTGTGCGCTGCTCAACGCGGCCATCGAGAGGATTGCATACAAGCCCCTCCGGAGCGCACCGCGCCTCGCACCGCTGATCACCGCAATCGGCGTCTCGTTCATCCTCGAGAACGTGGCCATCATCTGGAAGGGAACGCGGCCGGTGAGCGTGCCAGTGAGCGACTTTTCCGCCGGGAACGGCCGCAAGATCTTCAGCATCGGGCAGGTCGTCTACACGTCCGACAGGCTGTTTGTCATTCTGATCACCGTTCCGGTGCTCATCGGGCTGATCTGGCTCGTCAAGTTCACGCGCCAGGGCAAGGCCATGCGGGCGACGGCTCAGGACAAGGATGCCGCCGCGATGATGGGCATCGACGTCGACCGGACGATCTCCGTCACGTTTCTCGTCGCCGGAGCGCTCGCGGGTGCGGGGGGCGTCATCTTCGCGTTCTACTCCACAGAGATCAGTTTTGGCACGGGCTTCACCCTGGGTCTGTTTGCGTTCACCGCCGCGGTCCTCGGAGGTATCGGCAATCTGCCTGGCGCGGTGCTGGGCGCGCTCCTGATCGGTCTGATCCAGAACTTCAACGAAGGTCTAGGCTGGTACGCCCCCGGCTCGAAGTGGACCGAGTCGCTCGTCTTCGCCATCCTGATCCTGATTCTCGTCTTCCGTCCGCAGGGACTCCTCGGCGAGCGGACGCCCGAGGGGGGTTGAGGTGGCCCGACTGACTTTCCGGTCGCCGTTACGACGTGCTCACCCGGCCGTGCGACGCGCGGTGCCGGCGCTGCTGATCGCGGGCGTCGTGCTCGGTCTGGCCTGGTCGGGCAAGTTCCAGCGGAGCACCGAGGTGTATACCCTGGTCGCCGCCGTACTCGTCCTGTTCCTGGCGAAGTATGCGTACACGGGGTTGTGGTTCGGCCTCGAGCGCGTGGGGGTGAGGAACGCGCGCGGCCGCTGGCAAGCGCGGTCGCCTTTCCTGCAGCGGGCGGTGCCGCCGGTGGTCATTTCGGGCGTCGTGATCCTTGTTGCCTGGGCAGCCGGACTTGCGCCGGACCTCTCTCTGATCGTCTTGCTCCTGATCACGTACGTGCTCTACTTGCTGCCGTCATGGTTGCGCCGTTTCGCCGTGCCCGCGACCGTGCTCGCTCTTGTTGTCGCGTACCCCTTCTTCATCCAGCAGACGAACTACCAGAGATTCCTGTTCAACCTTCCGATCTTCAACACGTTTCCGAGCATGGACACGATGGTCTCGATGATCATCTTCGCGATGATGGCGATCGGGCTGAACATGGTCGTCGGATATGCAGGCCTGCTCGATCTCGGCTATGTCGCCTTCTATGCGATTGGCGCATATACGGCAGCGTGGCTGGCATCCCCTCACTTCGCCGCCTACGGAATCAGCTTCGACTTCGGATCGGTTGCCGAGCCGGCCATCCTGCATGTGGGCGGCATCCACCTATCGATCTGGCTCGTCCTGATAACGGCCGGCCTGCTGACCGCATTAGTCGGCGTGATCATCGGGCTTCCCACGTTGCGCCTTCGGGGGGACTACCTGGCGATCGTCACGCTCGGCTTCGGAGAGATTCTGCCGCAGGTCGCGCGCAACGGGGACACGGACGGGCTCGGCTTCAACCTGACGAACGGCCCCCCCGGGATCAATCCGATCGACCCGCCGGGCTTTGGCAACTGGCTGTCGAGCCATGCCGGGCTGCCGGCCAGCTACCTCAGCGAGCAGGGCACCTACGTGAACTTCCTCACCCTCATGTTCTGGACCGCGCTGGGGCTCCTGCTGATTACGGTCTTCTGCAGCGTCCGTCTGCGCGACTCGCGGCTGGGCCGGGCCTGGATCGCAATTCGCGAAGACGAGACCGCCGCGGCGGCGATGGGGATTCCGCTGATGCGCACGAAGACCTGGGCCTATGCCTCGGGCGCCTTCTTCGGCGGGATCGCCGGAGCCTGGTTCGCCAGCATCAAGACGGGCGTCTTCCCGGATGACTTCTTCTTCAACATCTCGGTGCTGATTCTCTGCATGGTCATCCTCGGCGGGATGGGCAACGTCTGGGGGGTTGTGGCCGGCGCAGCCTTCCTCGAGTACCTCAACCTGGAGGGGATCGCCAACTTCAACGGCTGGATGAACGATCACGTTTTCGTGTGCGACCCGAGCAAACAGGACCCGTCGTCGGTCATCAGCGGCGGGTGCCTCAACGCGCCTCTGGTGACATTCGGAATTTACGGAGTGATCATCGTGCTAGTGATGTTGCTCAGGCCGCAAGGTCTCTTCCCCGAGCAAAGACGGAAGCTCGAGTTCGAGACCGGTGTCCACGACACGCCGATCCAGGACGAGACCGCGTGACGGCCGACATCCTCACCACGCGCTCGCTGCACAAGGAGTTCGGGGGGCTACTCGCCGTCGACCACGTCGACTTCACGATCCCCCGGGATTCGACGGTGAGCCTGATCGGTCCGAACGGCGCCGGCAAGACGACGTTCTTCAACATGCTCACCGGCGTCTACAAACCGACGAGCGGGCGAGTCGAGTTCGACGGCGAGGACATCACCGGTCGGCCTCCACATGCGATCACCGAGCGCGGCATCGGCCGCACGTTTCAGAACATCCGCCTCTTCCAGCAGATGTCGGCTCTCGAGAACGTGCTCGTGGGAATGCATGCGCGGCTCAGGGGCGGCATTTTCGCCAGCGTAGTCCGCACACCGCGGATCAGACGCGAGGAGGAGCAGGCGCGCGTCATGGCGCGAGAGCTGCTGGCATATTGTGGGCTCGCTGGACGCGGCCAGGTCTACGCGCGCAACTTGCCTTACGGAGATCAACGGCGGAGGTGGCCCGAGCGCTGGCCACGCAGCCCAAGCTCTTGCTCCTCGACGAGCCGACCGCCGGCATGAACCCCCAGGAGACGCTCGACTTCATCGGGTTCGTCCACAGTCTGCGCGAGGACCGGGGCCTGACGGTGCTACTGATCGAACACGACATGCGCGTGGTCATGGGAGTCTCGGACCGGGTGACGGTGCTCGACTACGGCGCAAGGATCGCCGAGGGCCCGCCGAGTGAGGTCCAGAAGGACCCGCGCGTGGTCGAGGCGTACCTCGGGACGAGAGCGGTCGCGAGTGGCTAGCGTGGCCGTTCTGGAGGTCGAGGGGATCCACACCTTCTACGGCACGATCGAGGTGCTCAAGGGAATCTCGCTGGAGGTGCGGCAGCGCGAAATCGTCACGCTGATTGGCTCGAACGGCGCTGGAAAGACGACGACGCTGCGCTCGATCAACGGACTCAACCATCCGCGACACGGCTCGATTCATTTCGCCGGGAAGAACATCACGCATGAGCCGCCGCACGACATCGTGCGGATGGGCATCTCGCAGTCGCCGGAGGGGCGCAAGCTCTTCCCGCGCATGTCGGTGCTCGAAAACCTCGAGATGGGTGCCTTCCAGCGACGCGACCGCTCAGAGTTGAAGAACGACCTCGACCGCGTTTATTCGCTCTTCCCGAGGCTCTCCGAGCGGAAGCGGCAGCGCGCCGGGACACTGTCCGGCGGGGAGCAGCAGATGGTCGCAATCGGCCGCGCGCTGATGGCCCATCCCATGCTCCTTTTACTCGACGAGCCCTCGATGGGGCTCGCGCCCATCTTCGTCGAGCGCGTGTTCGAAACGATCCTGGAGATCAACCAGCAGGGCACGACGATCCTGCTCGTGGAGCAGAACGCAATGATGGCGCTCGAGGTGGCCAGCCGCGGCTACGTGCTCGAAACCGGAACGGTGGCCCTCGCCGATGACGCGAAGGCGCTACTTCGCAACGAGCAGGTCCGAAAGACGTATCTTGGGGAAGCCGATTAGACGAAAGGAGTTCGTTGTGGCTCGCTCGAAGCTGATTGCGCCGGCAGGCGCCCTCATCCTCCTAGTCCTTGCGCTCCTCGCTGCGGGGTGCGGCGGCGGTAAGAAGAGCGCCGCAACGACAGCCACGACCTCCGGGGGCGGACCGTCGATCCAGGCGCCGGCCTCGATCAAGAGCGCGGGCACGCTCGCCTTCTGCAGCGACATCACTTATCCACCCGAGGAGTCGTACAAGGCCGGGACGACGACCCCCGAGGGCTCGGACATCGACATCGGTACCGACATCGCCCGCCGCATGGGCGTGAAGGCACGCTTCGACAACACCGGCTTCGACGGGATCATCGCGGCGCTACTTGCCAAGAAGTGCGACGCGGTCATCTCGGGGATGAACGACACGCCCGAGCGACGTAAGCAGGTCGCCTTCGTCGACTACCTCAAGATCGGGCAGTCGTTCATGGTCCGGGCTGGCAATCCGGCGAACATCTCTTCAGTCGCGAGCCTCTCCGGGAAGTCCGCCTCGGTCGAAACGGGAACGACGAACAAGGATTACCTCGACGCCCAGAGCAAGCAGCTTCAGAGCCAAGGCAAGAAGCCGATCAAGGTCGTCACCTTCCCGAAGGACACCGATGCTGCGAACGCGCTCAAGACCGACAAGGTCGACGCATATTTCGGCGACTCGCCCGTCGTCGCGTACTACGTCGAAAAAGATCCCAAGTCGTTCACGATCGGCGGGAGCCCGGTCAATCCGATCCCGATCGGAATCGCGATCCGCAAGTCCGATACCGAGCTCCAGAGCGCGGTGAGGAAGGCGCTCGCCGGGATGTATGCAGACGGGACGATGAACAAGATCCTCGTCAAGTGGCTTCTGACCAAGGCAGTGGGCACGCTCACCCCGTGAGCCGAGAGTGAGCCCGAATGCTCGCTGCTGTCGACTGGCACATTCTCTGGCAGAGGATCTTCCACCCTGATCACGTCTTCGTCCTCGCCCTGTGGCGGACGATCTACATCTCGGTGCTCGCTCAGACGCTTGGAGTCGTTCTCGGGCTGATCGCTGCGCTGATGCGGATGTCGCGCTTTTTCCCGCTGCGGCTCCTCTCGGGCGCATATGTGCTCATCTTTCGCGGTACCCCGCTGATCGTCCAGATCTTTTTCGTCTACTTCGGGGCAAACCTGCTCTTCGGCTTCACGCTCATCCCGCGGACGGTCGACTTCGGCGTGTTTCAGATGGACGGCGCGGCATTCGCCGGAATTCTCGCCCTCGGGATCAACGAGGGTGCATATATGCGCGAGATCATCCGCGCAGGGATCGACGCCGTCGACAGAGGACAGATGGAGGCGGCCAAGTCCGTCGGGATGCCGTACCGGCTGGCGATGCGGCGAATCGTCCTGCCGCAGGCGACACGGTTCATCATCCCCCCGCTCGGCAACGAGTTCAACAACATGATGAAGACATCCTCGCTGGTGTTCTTCATCGGAGTCACCGAGCTGTTCGGCGACGCCGAGATCCGCTACTCGACGACGTTCAAACCGGTCGAGTACTTTCTCGCCGTTGCATTCTGGTACCTCGTGCTGACGACTGTGTGGAGCCTCATCCAGGCGCAGATCGAGCGGAAGCTCGCCGTCAGTGAGCGCGGTGACGAGCTGACGTTCCGCGAACGTGTGGCCGCCGCGTGGCTGCCGGCGGCGATGCGGATCCGAGGCACGCCGTGAGCTCCAACGGACCGGTGCTGCGCGCCGAAGGCGTCGTCAAGCGCTTCGGTCGGCTCGAGGTCCTCAAGGGCGTCTTCCTCGAAGTGAACCCTCGCGAGGTCGTCTGTGTCATCGGCCCTTCTGGATCGGGCAAGACGACGTTCATTCGCTGCATCAACCATCTCGAAAAGATCGACGCCGGTCGCATCGAGGTTAACGGCCACCTGATCGGTTACCGCGAGCGGAGCGGAAAGCTCGTCGAGGACACCGAGCGCAACATCGCCAGACAGCGTGCCGAGATCGGCATGGTCTTTCAGCGCTTCAACCTCTTCCCCCACAAGACGGCGCTCGAGAACGTCATCGAGGCGCCTATGCACGTGCGGGGCATCCCGAAGGATGAGGCCGTGAGGGAAGGCAGGGCATTACTCGAGCGCGTCGGGCTTGCCGACAAGTTCGATAGCTATCCAGGCAAGCTCTCCGGCGGACAACAGCAGCGCGTGGCGATTGCCCGCGCGCTCGCCATGAATCCTGCGCTGATGCTTTTCGACGAGCCGACGAGCGCGCTCGATCCCGAGGTGATCGGCGAAGTGCTGGACGTGATGAAGGCGCTCGCGCTCGACATGGGCACGACCATGATCGTGGTCACACACGAAATGGGCTTTGCTCGCGAAGCCGCCGATCGGATGGTGATGATGGACGACGGCAGGATCATCGAGGAGGCGCCGCCTGCGCACTTCTTCGAGTCCCCGCGAGAAGAGCGCACCAAGCGGTTCCTGTCCAAGATCCTCTAGCTCGACCCGGAGGCGCCGCGAAGCGGGAAATACGGCGGCGACAGGAGGAAGCCGACTCGGGGCGGGCGTTCGGTCCACCCGCGCGCCATCGTCAGCGCCGGCCCGACGCCGTGTGTCGGCACGAAGCCAAGCTGTCGGGCCGCGCCGTGATCGCGACACCCGGCGATGATCACGTGGCCGAGGCGGCCGAGCGCCGGCCGGCAGCCGTCCCAGTCCACGAAGGGCAGCAGCGGATGGACGGAGCGTCCGCCGCGGTAGGCCTCGAGCGCGCGAGGATCGGCGGCGGCAAGACCCTCGGCTTCGGCCAGCGCAGCGTTGTCGGGGCCCGCGGCCCGCGTTGCCGCGAACAAGGCACGGTACGGCTGTTGCGTGGGGTGTGAGAAGTGGCGCTGGAAGCGGTCGAAGAGGATCGCCGTGCCGCCTTCTGCGAGCGGAAACGAGTCGCGCCAGAGCCGTAGCGCCAGTCCGAGGCCGAGGTACGCCCCGAGCAGCGGGTTCGGCCGTTCGCGTGGGAGATACGGAGTCGTCCGCGGCACGCCGATGCAGATGGCGTCGAGTTGGCGGTCGAGCGTGAGGCCTCGTAGCTCGACGCCGCGCAGCAGCGCCTCCGAATGGGCGACGGACGGCGGGCCCGCGAACGCGGCGGCGACCGTGCGCTCCAGTGGCACCGAACGCAAGACGTACGCGCGCAGCGCCTCGGGTAGTGCGCGAAAGATGTGCCGGAACGGCGAGCGCACGACGCGCTCCAGCGCCTGATCCTCGTAGGGGTAGCCGCCGAGGGTGCCGCCGAAGCGCGCATGGTTGAGAACGAGTGAGGCGCCGATCACCGGAACGCGGCGCGCGAGGGCCCGCTCGAGCTCGAGCCCGAGCCGCCATCCTTGCGACGCCGAGGTCTCGAGCAGAGAGTGGGCCCCGGCTGCGCGCAGCACCTCGGTGCCCGCGGCACCGACGAACGCGGCGGGTCCTCCGTGCAGCACCGTCTCGGCCGCGGTCACGACGACGACGACGTCGGTGTGCACCAGCGCAGGGTGCGCGCGCAGCGGGATCGAGCCGACGGCGCCGAGCTCGACGAGGTCGTCGCGCTCGACGTCGTGCACATCGACGTGACCGTGAAAGCGTCGCGCGAACTCAGGAGAGACGAGCGTCTCGAGCTGCTCGTTCCCGGCGCGGCGCGTGAGACCGCCCGCGACGAGGAGCGTCTGATATCCGGTCGGAATGCCCAGACGCTCCAGCTCTGCGACGGCTGCGGCGATCGCAGCTTGACGCGGGTCGCGCTCCGCGCCCGGCAGCGGCAGGTGCGGCGGCTCGACGACGATCGTCGCGCGCGACCCCCGCGAGACGAGCGCCTCGAGCGGCTCCCCGGCGAGCGGGAAGCGCAGCGCGTCGCGAACCGCCGCCCCCACGTCCGCGACGGAGTCCGCCGGCGGAGGGGGTTGTAGAACGACTGCATCGTCATCAGCCGTCACGACAACGATCTGCGACCCGGCAAGCAGGGGGACCCGCTTCACGGCAGAGATCGACTGAGATCGGGCTCGGAAAATGGGTGAATCGGGAGCGCTCGCATCGGCGGCGGACGATAGCGTTGAGGCCGATGCCCAAGACCCTGACAGGCGCCGAGCTCCAGCTGGACGACAGCCCGGTTCGTGATGCCGAGCTCTTCCTCGTGGACGGCAACAATCTCGCCTACCGCGCCTTTTTCGCCCTGCCCGAAGAGCTGGCGACGACCGAGGGCTTCCCCACGAACGCGCTCCTCGGGTTCACGAACATGCTGTTCAAGCTGCTCTCGGACTACAAGCCGAAAGGCGTCGCGGTCGCCTGGGACACCCGGCCCGCCGAGCGGCTGGAGGTGGCGTCTGACTACAAGGCCGACCGGCGGCCCACGCCCGACCTGCTCTCCGAGCAGTTCCCGTTCTTCCGCCCGATCGTGGAGGCTTTCGGCTACCGCAATCTCGAGTTCGAGGGCTGGGAGGCCGACGACGTCATCGCGACGCTTGCGACACGCGCCGACGAGGCCGGGATCAGGACCGCGATCGTGTCCACCGACCGGGATGCCTTCCAGCTCGTCTCCGACAACGTCAGCCTGATGATGACCCCGCGCGGCGTCTCCGACGTCCAGGTCTACACCCCCGATCGCGTCGAGGCGCGCTACGGCATCCGGCCCGACCAGATTCCGGACTTCATCGGGTTGAAGGGCGACACGTCGGACAACATTCCCGGGATTCCCGGCATCGGCGACAAGACCGCCGGACAGCTGATCGCGCAGTACGGCTCGCTCGAGGAAGTGATCGAGCACGCCGGCGAGTTGTCACCCGCGCGGCGCAAGAACATCACCGAGCTCGCCGAGCAGGCACTGCAGTCCAAGGAGCTGGCGACGATGCGGCGCGACCTCGATCTCAACTGCGATCCAGCCGAGCTCGTGCTTTTGCCGCCCGACCGATCGGAGCTGCGCGAGATGTTCCGCCGGTTCGAGTTCCGCAACCTGCTCGGGCGCGTCGACATCCTCGACGAAGCCGTGCCTGCGCAGCCGATGCGCGTGCAGGGCACAGAAGTCGAGTGGCGCGAGGGCGAGCTGCCAGAGGTGCGCGGCCGTGCGTCGCTCGCGATTCGCGACGGCCGTTTCGCACTCGCGCAGGAGGAGGGCGTCATCGTCGGCGAGTGGGAGGCCGGTCTCGAGCGCCGGCTGGACGAGGCCGAGCTGGTTGCGCACGACTTCAAGGCGTTGCCGCGGCTGACCATGGAGCCGGCCGACGACACGATGCTGCTCGCGTATCTGATCGAGCCCGGGCGCGCGGGCTACGAGCTCGACGATCTCGCGCAGGAGTACGGCGTGGAGCCGATTCCTTCCCCCACGGTCGACGACGAGACGGCGGCGCTCGTGCGCCACGCAGAGATTCCTCGACGACTCGCGCCGACGATGCTCGAGCGCGTCCGCGAACGAGGCGCGGAGGATCTCTATCGCGACATCGAGCTTCCGTTGACCGCGGTGCTCGCTGCGATGGAGGACGCGGGTGTCAAGATCGACACGTACCGCATGGGCGAGATCACCGCCCGGCTCGCCGACCGAGTGGGAGCACGAGATCGTGCCGGTGATCGAGGAGTGGCGCGAATACTCGAAGCTGCTCAACACGTACCTCGGGCCGTTGCCGTCGCTGCTGTCGGAAGCAGACGCCCGGTTGCACACGACGTTCAACCAGACGGTCGCGTCGACGGGGCGGCTCTCGACGACCAACCCGAACCTGCAGGCGATCCCGATTCGCACCGAGCTCGGCAAGGAGATCCGCTCAGCCTTCGTTCCCGAGGTGGGCTCACGGCTCCTGTCGGCCGACTATTCGCAGATCGAGCTGCGCATCCTCGCGCACGTGTCCGGCGAGCCGAAGCTGCGCGAGGCGTTCGCGCGCGGCGACGACATCCACACCGCGACTGCCGTCGAAGTGCTCGGCAAGGAGCCGGCCGAGCTCACGTCCGGTGATCGCTCGATCGCGAAGATGATCAACTTCGGCATCGTCTACGGAATCTCGGCCTTCGGCCTGTCCGAGAACCTGGAGATCCCGCGCGACCAGGCGCAGGAGTACATCGACGCGTACCTCGCGCGCTTTCCGCTCGTGCAGGACTTCATCCAGCGGACGATCGAGCAGGCGAAGCGCGACGGCTATGCGACGAGCCTGCTCGGCCGTCGCCGGCCGACGCCGGAGATCCGCGCCTCCAACCGGGCGACGCGTTCGCTGGGTGAGCGCCTCGCGGTGAACTTCGTCATGCAGGGCTCGAACGCGGACATCATCAAGAAGGCGATGATCGCCATCCACCGACGCCTCCGCGACGAGGGCCGGGGCGCGCGCCTCGTCCTCCAGGTGCACGACGAGCTCCTGCTCGAGGTGCCCGAGGCAGAAGTCGGCCCGGTGCGAGAGGTTGTCCGCGAGGAGATGTGCCGGGCCTATCCGCTCGACCCGCCGCTGGCGGTCGAGATCGGCGTCGGCGACGATTGGAGCGAAGCCAAGAACTGAACGCCGTAGCCGACGCGGGGAGTGGGCTTGGGGGGAACCGGGAGGTTCCCCCGCTCTTCATCCTCGACCTGCGCGGCGATCTCAGCGGCGCGTTGGTCGAGGCGTTACCCGAAGAAGGGGCACATGGGGAAACATGGTTTCCCCATGGGAGTGCGCCGAAGGCGCGCGACGGTGTCGGCGACGATTGGAGTGAAGCCAAGAGCTAGCCCCGCCGTATCGTGGTCAGAAGCCCTTTAGGAGTGCGCGGGCTCGGCCCGCGCACGTTCCCGCGAAGCGGCAAACCCAGAACCCGGGCGAAAGCGCAGCTTTCGCCCGGAAAAAGCCCCTGGCTATACTGATCGACCGCTGATGGCCACCGAGCAAACCGAGCAGAGAATTGCAGGCGACGGCGTCTGGATCACCGGTCCAGACGGCGAGTTGATCCCGGACTACGAGTCCACCTTCCCGACCATCAACGAGGGCGAAGTCGTCCACGGACAGGTCGTCCGGGTGGATAAGGACGAGGTGCTCGTCGACATCGGCTACAAGTCGGAGGGCGTGATCCCGGTCGCCGAGCTCTCGATCCGGCGGTCCGTGAACCCGGCCGACGAGGTGTCCGTCGGAGACGAGATCGATGCGCTCGTGATGACGAAGGAGGACGCCGAAGGCCGGCTGATCCTCTCGAAGAAGCGCGCCCGCTTCGAGCTCGCCTGGAAGGCGATCGAAGGCGCAGCCGAGTCGGGTGAGCCGGTGAACGGCCGCGTGATCGAGGTCGTAAAGGGCGGACTGATCCTCGACCTGGGCGTACGCGGATTCCTCCCGGCCTCGCTCGTCGACATTCGCAGGGTGCAGGATCTCGACGAGTTCATGGGCCAGGAGCTCCGCACCAAGGTGATCGAGCTCAACCGCTCGCGCAACAACGTCGTGCTCTCCCGTCGCGCCGTCCTCGAGGACGAGCGGAAGGAGATGCGCCAGGCGATCCTCGATCGCCTCAACCCGGGCGACGTCGTCGAGGGCCAGATTTCCAACATCGTCGACTTCGGCGCCTTCGTCGACCTCGACGGGATGGACGGTCTCATTCACATCTCCGAACTTTCCTGGTCGCACGTGAACCATCCCTCGGAGGTCCTCGAGATCGGTCAGACGGTGAAGGTGAAGGTGCTCGACATCGATCGTGAGCGTCAGCGCATCTCGCTGGGCCTCAAGCAGACCCAGTCCGACCCCTGGCAGCAGGTGCTCGAGCAGCACAAGGAAGGCGACGTCGTCGAGGGCAAGGTGACGAAGGTGGTCACGTTCGGCGCCTTCGTCGAGATCCTCCCGGGCGTCGAGGGACTCGTACACATCTCCGAGCTCGCTCAGCATCACGTCGAGAATCCGCGCGAGGTCGTGTCGCAGGGCGACACGGTGCCGGTGCTGATCCTCGAGGTCGATGCGGAACGCCGCCGGTTGTCTCTTTCGCTCAAGCGTGTCGACGCCGACCGGCGTGCAGAGTCGGAAGGCCCGATCGAAGGAACACCACACCTCGACCTGTCAGAGGATGTGTTCAGCGATTCTGCTTCCGCGCCGCTCGCGCCGGAGCTCGACGACGCACCTCCGGCCACCGACGAGGCCGTGGAGCGCGAGGCGGTGGACGCAGGCGACGAGGTCGATTCTGCCGCGACCGACGAAGCACCAGCTCCCGCCGAGCCCGTTTCCGACGAGCACTAACGCGAAGCGGCCACTCGCAGTCGCGATCACCGGTGGAATCGGTGCCGGGAAGAGCGCGGCGCTCGAAGCGTTCGCACGCCACGGCGCCGCGACGCGGTCGAGTGACGAGATCGTGCACCGTCTGCTCCGGAGCGATCAGGAAGTCCAGCGCAAGCTGGTCGAGCGGTTCGGCCCTGAGGTGATCGGCAGCGAGGGTGCCGACCGGGCCGCCGTCGCCCGCATCGTCTTCAACGATCCCGACCAGCTCGACTGGCTCGAAGAGCTTCTCCATCCGAGAGTCGTGCAGGACCACACGGCCTGGCGCCAGAAGCTCGCCGACGGTCCCGATCCGCCGGCCGTGACGGTGACCGAGGTGCCGCTCCTCTACGAAACCGGTGGCGACAAGCGCTTCGACATCGTCGTTGTGATCACCGCACCGCCGGACGTACGGTCGAAGCGGAGGCCGATGGCCGACGCACGGGAGCAGCGGCTGCTTCCTGAGGACGAGAAGATCCGGCTCGGCGACTACGCGTACGTCAACGACGGGACGCTCGACGAACTGGATGCGTTCGTCGCCGGAGTGATGGCAGACCTCGTGCCGTGAAACGGATCCTCGGCACGGTCGTGCTCGTCGGCGCGCTGCTCGCAACGTTCGCCACGCTGCAGTCGTCCAAGCCGGGCTGGTGGGAGCGGCTGTGGTATCCGCTGTCCTACCAGCAGATCGTTCGTGGCCACGCGCGCAACTACGACCTCGACCCGGCGCTCCTTGCCGCGGTCATCTACCAGGAGTCGAAGTTCAAGCCGGACGCTCGGTCGACCTCCGGCGCGATCGGTTTGATGCAGCTCCTCCCGGACACGGCCAAGGGAATCGCCATCCATACCGGCGGCTCCAAGTTCCGGGTCGAGGATCTGTACGACCCCGAGATCAACGTTCGCTACGGCGCCTGGTACCTCCGCCACCTGCTCGAGAAGTACGGCGACGAGCAGGATGCCCTGGCCGCCTACAACGCGGGCCAGGACAACGTCGACCGGTGGCGCCGTGCCGGCGAGGGCATCCAGTTCGCGGAGACGCGCGCCTATGTAAAACGGGTCGAGGAGCTGAAGCGGATCTACCGCCGCGCCTACGGCGCCGAGCTCGGAACCTGAGGCGAACAGCCGGTCTCGCTGCCGGCGCGATTCTCGATCTTGAACTGCAGCGCCGCCTCGGAGCTGTTCCCGCGCATGTCGGCGACCCGCACTGCGATCTCGTACAGCCCGTTCGGATACGAGCGCGTGTCGACGAAGCTGGCGAGGTTGTAGAGGAACCGTCCGGGCATGAAGTACTGGCGATTCGAGAACCTGGGCGCGTTCTGGTAGCTGCCACGCGCGTAGATGCTCCAGAAATACCTCGAGGCCGGGATCGTCGTGCGGAAATCCACTGCCGGGACGTCGTCTACATAGGTGATCCCGCCGACTCTCGCGAGCGACCACGTGATCAACGCGGGCGAGAGCGGGAAGCCCGCGAACACGCCCGGCACCGCCATCGGGGCGGCGTCATCCGCGGCGGCCACGAACGAAACGGTGCCGCAGACCGTCGCGGAGTCGAACGGCAGCAGCGATCCTGCCGGACGTACGTTGATGGCGCGCACCTGAGGAACCGTGTGGTCGCGGTACGGAGCGATGCCACCGCGTGCAAGCGGATTCCAGACGCGGCCGCCGCGAATCTCGGACAGATGGACGTGGCCGTAGGCCCGCAGCACGGTCCCGAGCACCGTCTTGCCGGCGATGACGTACTGGCCGTTCCGGACCTTCACGAGCAGATGGAAGTACTGGAAGACACCGCGGCCCTTGGTCTTGACCGAGATGGCCGAGTCATCGATGTAGCGCACCTCGCCCGAGATGACGGGATAAACCGGCGTGCCCTCCGGCGCGGCGATGTCGATGCCGTTGTGGAAGAGGAAGGTGCCGGGTCCCTGCAGGCCGTCTGTGAGCATCGTGTTGAGGAACCGCGTGCGTGGGTCCCCGAAGTTCGCGCGGATCGGATGCTGCTGATCGAACGGCTTGATGGGCCACGGGTAGGCCGAAGCCGTGGCGCTCGCGCACAGGGCCAGACCACAGGTCAGGAAAAGGATTCGGAAGCGCACGGCTCGTAGGACGGAGACAGCCCGGCGAAGGTTAGCCGCGCCTCCTGACGATGCCAATGGGCGGCCGCGCCAGTCGGCTCACGGCTTCGTCATGTAGCGCCAGAGGTTGTCCAGCAGAGGACTGACTTCCGGGGACGTGGCCTGTCCGGCGAGCGTGAAGGCACCGGCGGAGAACACCTTTGCTCCGCCCTTGTCGTAGAAGCTCATCTGGGCGCTGAGATTGCCGATGACGTGGGGGATCGTTGCGATCATTTTCGTCCCCGGAGGCGCTGCCGCGCCGATCTCGTCGATCTCGACGCCTCCCCGTCCGAAACTCGAGCCGTTGTGGAGCCCCGTGCCGGTGAACAGCCACGGCGCGACCTCGGCGTGGACGACGACCCACGGCTTCTGGCCCTGGCCGCCGTTGTTGGCGCGATACTGGGCGCCCATCAGCGCCTCCTCCGGCTCTCCCAGCGACCGGAACGTCGCGGTGCGCTGCAGGCGATCGCCATGTCGCACGGTGTGCCAGTAGAAGTTGTTCGCGGAGAGGTAGGCGAGATTGCCGCCGAGATTGCGGTAGCCGCGCATGACTCGGAACTCGCGCGGAGTGACGTACTCGTGATGGCCGGGAAAGATGATCAGGTCGTACGCCAGCGCGAGCCTTGCAGCAGTCGCACCGGAGGCGATGTCGCTGTCGGCGAGGTAGTCGACGCCGCGGTTCCCCCAGGTCAGCCAGTGCAGGAAGTTCAGGTCGTACTGACGGAAGTGCGGGGGAATGCCGCGACCGACGTAGTGCCGGCCGAGGCGCACGGTTGCACGCTGGTCCCAAGATACGTACCAGCTGTCGCCCCAGCCGTCGGCGTCCTCGTCCTCGAAATTGTAGGCCTGCCAGGTGAACGTCGGCATGACAACGGCGACCCTATGCTCTCCGAGGTGCGTGGGGCGGACGATCAGGGGTGCATAACCGACCCGGCCATCGTCAGCCGTCAGGCGAAGGAAGTACACACCGCTTGGCCAGTTCCCGATCGACACGTTGATCGAGTGTGGCGAGTTCGGGTGGTTCCACGGAACGGTGATCGGCTCGTCGATCACTGGACCGAAGACGTCGAAGTTGGTGAGGCGTGGATCATGGCCAGGGCCCGAGCGCAGAACATCGAGCCGTAGGGACCGGGCATCCGTGGAGACCGTGAGCCGCGCTCTGCTCCCCGGGGCATAGCTCTCCTCGGAGAACGACGCGTCGACGCCGCGGACACGGATCACCGGCGTGACGAGTCTGCCGGCCTGCGCGTAGCGCAGAGCACCGTAGGTCATTCCTCTCACGCGCAAGAGGGCCAGGTAGGTGCGGGGCTCGGTCTTGGGCGAAGGCGCCCAGACAAGGGAGTGCTGCCCGGCGCCGAGGCGGATTGTCCGCGTTTCGACCGCCTTCGGTCTCCGGGGGTCGACGGCGGCGATCTCGAAGTGCACGACGGCCGGTGCGCTGAGCCGGAAGTGGATCGTCGCCCGGTCGCGGATGCCGTCGCCGTTGGGACTGATCGTCGTGAGGAGGCGGTTGTCGCCCGAGAAGGGGCGGCCGCCGTTCGTCAGGGAGATGTCCGTGACGGTCGCACCCGTCGCACTCGCGGCGGGCGGTGCAAGCGCCGAAACGAGCAGCAGGAGCGGGAGGCAGGCGCGCATGAGCGCGCCGCGCGTTGAGATGAGCGATGAGGTAGCCATGCGGCCACCGTCGAAGGGGGCCGCAATGGCTTGCTCACGGCGGCCTCACCGGCCGCTAATGCGTTTCAGGCGCGGTTCCGGTCGTTCGCCAGGCGCGTCCACAGGTTCTCCAGGACCTGGGTCACGTCCGGCCACCAAGCAGCACCGGCGAGGGTGAACGCGCCCGCTGCGAACACCTTGGCGCCGTTCTTCGTCTCGTAGTAGGTCATCTGCGCGTCGTGCCCCGTCCCGAACAGGTTCGGGATCACGCCGAGGACGTGCGTGCCTCGAGGCGACTTAGAGGTCGTCTCGTCCGCCTCGATCCCTGCGTTGGCGAAGCGCGAGCCCGTCCCCAGGCCCGTGCCGGCGAAGATCCAGCGCTCCGCAGGCACGTCCCGCAGGATCCACGGGCCGCGATGCTGACCGGCGTCGTTGCCGAAGTACTGGACGCCGATGAGTGCGGACTCGGGCCGGCCGAGGTCACGCCACTTGTTCGTCCGTGTCATCACCCTTCCACTCTTGACGGTCCGCCAGAAGAAGTTGTTTGCAGACAGGAACATGAGATTCCCGCCGAGGTTGCGGTAGGCCGTGATCGCGTCGTATTCGTGCGGGGTCACGTACTCGTGGTGCCCGGGGAACACGATCAGGTCGTAGTTGGCGGCGAGCAGGCGACCGCTCGTCGAGCGCCTGTCGACGTCGGCATCTGCCAGATAGTCGACCTCACGCCCGGTAGCGAGGAGCCAGCGAAGAAATGGCTCGTCGTAGTACTTGTAGTGCGGGATGACGCCGCGGTTCTCGTACGGGCGGCCCAGGCGAGCGTGCTTCTGGCCCGCGTACCACGTGTCGAGGGTGCCGTTGCGGTCGTCGTCATGGAAGTTGTAGGCCTGCCAGGTCATCGTCGACAGGACGACGGCAATGCGGTGTTCGCCGAGGTTGTGCGGCCGCAGGACGAACGGCGCATAGCCGACCTTGCCTCCCTTGGCGATGAGCCTGGCGAAGTAGAGGCCGCTCGGCCAATCGCCGAGGGGAACTGCGATCCGCCGGCCCTGCGACAGGTTCCCGAGCTGCCGGACCGGTGTGACGGGCGACCCGAGCATGACGTCGCGTGCCCGCATGCGGGCTTCCTCCGTGCCTGCGTGAAAGAGCTGTAGCGACACGTTGCGGCCGCTCGTCCAGATGACGAGGCGAGCCACATTTCCCGGTGCATAGCTCTCCTCGGGGAACGCGGCTTCGACAGTCGGTCGGTTGGTCGGCTCTTGCCGTTCGTCCCGTCCGTCGAGCTCCTCTTTCTCGCTCGTCGCCGAGACCTCACCGGCAGACGGACGGGAGCCCGCGACGGTGAAGCTGATGAGGCCGAGGAGGGCGGCGACGAGCAGGGCGCTCCCGGCGGCGCGACGACGTGCGTCGCGGGTCTGGATATGTGTGGTGGTAGCCATGCGGCCACCGTCGAAGCGGGCCGCAACGGCTCAGCAATCCAGGCCTAACGGCTGACTAACTCCCGATTAGAGGCTGATTAGGGGCGGAGGCCAGGCTCCGACTGCGAGCCGCCGGGCCCCGCCGGCGCGCATCTATCCAGGAGAAAGAAAGCGTGTTACAAAGAGCACATGCCTGAGTTTCGGATCCTGGGACCGTTGGAGGTCGAGCAGGAGACCGGCCCCGTACTGCTCGGTGGCCTGAAGCAGCGCGCCGTTCTCGCGCTCCTGTTGCTCGATGCCGGGCGCGTGGTGTCTATCGACCGGCTCGTCGATGCGCTCTGGGGTGAGGAGCCGCCGCGAACCGCCGTCACGTCGCTGCAGAACTTCGTCTCGCAGCTTCGGAAGGCACTCGGACCGGAGATCCTCGAGACCAAACCGCCCGGGTACCGGGTGAACGTCCAGCCTGGTGAGCTCGACCTCGATCGGTTCCGGGCTTTGGTCGACGCCGCACGAGGCGGGGATCCGGTCGAACGATCGCGAACCTTGCGAGAGGCTCTGAGCCTCTGGCGCGGCCCTGCGCTCGCCGACTTTGCGTTCGAGGCGTTCGCGCAGCCCCATATCGGCCATCTCGAGGAGCTTCGCCTCGCAGCGCTGGAGGAGCGGGTCGAGGCCGAGCTCGAAGCGGCGCACCACGCCGAGCTCGTTGGCGAGCTCGAGGGCCTGGTCGAGCAGCACCCGGTCCGAGAAAGGCTGCGCGGTCAGTACATGCTGGCGCTCTACCGATCGGGCCGGCAGGCCGAGTCGCTCGACGCGTACCAGGAAGGACGGAGGATTCTCGTCGAGCAACTGGGGATCGAGCCGAGCCGCGAGCTCCAGCAATTGCACGGCGCGATCCTGCGACAGGAAGCGGGCCTACAGGCGCCCGGTGCGGCTCCTCCCTCGGAGGATCACTTCGAACAAGTGCTGTTGGCACTCTTCGGCGGCCGGCTGGTCGCAGTGCTCGGCGCCGAGGTCGCGGAGCTGGCGACTCGACTCGCACAGCGGTTCGACTATGCCGACAACGGCTTCAGCCTGCCAAGAGTCGCGCAGTACGTCGCCGTGATGAAAGGCTCCGGTCCCCTCTACGACGAGCTCCATGCGCTGCTCGACGCCGACGCGACGCCGACTCCGATCCACCGCTTCTTCGCCTCGCTGCCGCCTGTTCTGCGCGAGCGCGGCCTCCCTCATCAGCTGCTCGTGACGACGAGCTACGACCTCGCGCTCGAGGCCGCTTTCCTCGAGGCGGGGGAGGCGTTCGACGTCGTCTCCTACATTGCCGCAGGTCCGAATCGCGGCAAGTTCTGTCACATCAGCCCGAACGGCACCGGCCGGTTGATCGACCTCCCGAATACCTACGCGACCGAGTTGTCGCTCGAGGAGCGCACCGTGATCCTCAAGCTGCACGGCCAGGTCGATCGCGGCCCGGAGCGGGAGTGGGAGAGCTTCGTCGTGACCGAGGACGACTACATCGACTACCTCTCCCGGAGCGACGTCGCGGGCGCGGTGCCCGTCGCACTCGCAGCCAAGCTGAGGCGCAGCCACTTCCTCTTCCTCGGGTACACGATGGGCGACTGGAACTTGCGGGTGATCCTCAACCGCCTTTGGAGCGACCAGCCGCTCAGCTATCGCTCCTGGGCGGTGCAGCCGAAGGCACAACCGCTGGAGCGGGAGTTCTGGCGGCGCCGCGACGTCGACGTCCACGACCTGCCACTCGAGCGATACATCGAGACGCTCGCCGGCTACGCAGGCCTTGCTCCGGCAGAGGCCGTCGCGTGAGCGTCTTCGTCACCGCGCCGCCTTCACCGTACAAGGGTCTCGCTGCGTTCGAGGACTCCGATCTCGACGCCTTGCTGTTCTTTGGCCGCGAACGAGAGTCCGAGGTTATTGCCGCCAATCTCATGGCGGCCCGCATCACAGTTCTGTACGGGCCGAGCGGTGTCGGCAAGAGCTCCGTCCTGCGAGCCGGGGTTGCGCACCGTCTCCGGCAGGAGGAGGGCGTTGGGGTCGTCGTCTTCTCGACCTGGACGGGCGACCCGGTCGCCGCCCTGGTCGAGGCGGCCGGAGGCAGCG
>WNGD01001810.1_pt1 | contig 39312 bp, 31 predicted proteins | sample 5400671 | NCBI WGS metagenome assembly WNGD01 (sample SAMN13153369, study PRJNA577476) | soil metagenome | isolation source: 40 cm soil or saprolite under grassland replicate 2 | place: USA:California | collected 2016-06-15 | reverse complement strand
CCCCTTGGTGGACCAGGTGCAAGAAGTGGAGTTGCTTCCAGTAAAAGCAATCTCGGACCTTTCGGATTTAATCTTCGAACCCTGAGTGCCTCGGTTCGTAACACTCACACGTCCTCTATCACCACGGAGACAGCAGAAGCCAGAAGGCAGAAAGCAGGAGGTGCTGCTTTACTGCCTTCCGCCTTCTGCTTTCCGCCGTGGGCGCGTGAGCAAGGGGACGGTGGTATGGGATTTTTTTCAAAAAAGATGTGAAGAATATGATAGATTATTCCGAAATGTGCCTAGAGGTCTTCAAACTGACAAGTTTGGTGGCCTTGGCCCATTCCATCAGGCGCGAAAGCAGTAATACACGGCTTGGAGTTATGGACTCTGTGGAGAAGCGGGTCTGGATACTCTTACGGGCACTCCTGATAACACCGGTGCCGCCGGAAACGCGTTTCACGCCGGCACTCCTACTCGCTCCGGCGCCGCAATCATCCTATTCTGTTGATACAACAATGTTTCCTACCTCGAAGGAGCTCATCCATGGACCTCTGGATTATTCGTATGGTTCTATTCGCCGCTACTATAATCAGCGGCTACCTCGTCAGGCCTTTTCACCTCAGCCCTTCCTCTACGCTGATCCTTAGCAGTGCCCTCGGACTGCTGATCGTTCTCGTGGAGATCCGCGTTCGCCGGTGTTCCCTGAAGGCCCTCATCGGTGCCGCCATTGGTTCCATTCTCGGCATCGTGGGCGCGAGCCTGATCAGTGTCGTCATTGGACGGATGACGCTCGATCCGGCTACAGGCACCTTCGCCCAGGTCATGGTTTTGATACTGATGACCTATGTGGGGCTGGTCTTGGGGGCCAACAAAGCAGAGTATCTCGACCTCTCGGCCTTGGGCGGGATTTTCAGCGATCGGAGCTTGAAGAAATCGTACAAGGTCCTCGACACCAGCGTCATCATTGACGGTCGAGTGGCGGATATATGCAAAACAGGTTTCCTGGAAGGAACGCTGGCCGTTCCCCATTTCGTGCTGCGCGAGTTGCAGCAAATCGCCGACAGCGCGGATTCCATCAAGCGAAACCGGGGCCGGCGCGGTCTGGATATCCTGGACAAGGTCAAACAGGTTCCCGGCGTCTCGGTTCAAATTGTGGAGAAGGATTACCCCGACGTGAAGGAAGTCGATCTGAAGCTGATCGAGCTGGCAAAGGAGCTCGGGGCGAAAATCGTCACCAACGACTTCAACCTCAATAAAGTGTCACAGCTCCGTGGAGTCGACGTGCTCAATATCAATGAGCTGGCCAACGCACTCAAGCCCGTGGTCCTTCCTGGGGAGACGATGAAGGTTTTCATCCTTAAGGAGGGGAAAGAGTACAACCAAGGTGTGGCCTATCTGGATGATGGGACCATGGTGGTGGTGGACAACGCGCGTAGGATGATCGGCAAAACCATCGCAACTCAGGTCACATCCGTGCTTCAGACCACTGCGGGCAAGATGATCTTTGGGCGCTTCCCTGAGGAGACAGAGAACAACTTCCCCCAGCGCCCGGAGCGCCGCCCGTATGAAAAGAACGAGCGGAACGACCGCCCCGTCTACGAGGAAGACCGCGAGAAAGTCAAAGGCCGTTAAATTCGATTGACGATTGGCGATTGACGACTGACGATTAAGGCTTTCATCGCGTCGCCCCATGAAACCAAGGCGTCCATTCGTCCACCGTCCATCGTCCATCGTCAACCCCAAAGTGGCGGTTGTCCTGGCGGCGGGAGGGGCGGGCGCTCGAATCGGGGGTTGGCTTCCGAAGCAATTCCTCAGCCTGGCAGGCAAGCCCATACTCCTTCGTACTCTCGAACGCATCGCTTCCCTTGACGATGTCGTCCAGGTGGTCATTGCTCTCCCCGCCTCCCACATCAGGCGCGCAAAGGAGATGCTGGGCAGCTCCTGGAGATTCCCGGTCAAATACACGCGCGGCGGGCCGACCCGGCAGGAATCGGTGCGCCGTGGTGTCGCGCAAGTATCCCCCGAGCCCGATCTGATCATGGTACACGATGGGGTCCGTCCCCTCTGCGATCTTGAAACCATGAGGCGTGTCATCGAGGCGGCCGCACAAGACGGTGGCGCAGTGGCCGGACTCCCAGCGACCGAGACCATCCAGCGAGTTTCGAGGCGTGGCCTTGTAATCGCGACTCCTCCGCGCGAGCAGTTGTATGCCATTCAGACACCCCAGGTATTCGCCGCCGGGATACTCCGGCGTGCGCTGGAGAGCGCTGCGAGAACGGGTTTCGCCGGCACTGATGAATCCTCCGTGGTTCGATGGGCTGGCCACCGAGTCCGGGTGGTTCCAGGTTCGCCCGCGAACATCAAGATCACGCATCCTCTGGACCTGCGAGTTGCGGAAATTCTGATTTCGGGTGTTTCGGATCAAAACCCGGGCCGGCTATCCCGAGAAAGGACCGGGCCGATGCGCATCGGGCACGGAATGGACTATCATCGCCTCGTCATAGGAAGGAAACTGGTGCTTGGCGGGGTCGAGATTCCTTTCGAGAAGGGGCTGGAGGGGCACTCTGACGCCGATGTTCTCTCTCACGCCGTCTGCGACGCCCTGCTCGGAGCGGCCGGCCTGGGAGACATAGGGCAACACTTCCCGGACGACGACGCCGCCAATCGAAACCGTTCGAGCCTGGAATTCCTGTGCGAGGTGCGCCGCAGGATTGAGGAGGCCGGGTGGAGCATCCAAAACGTCGATGCCACCCTGCTTGCCGAGCGGCCGAAGCTCGCGCCTTGCAGGGAAACGATGCGGCGCAATGTCGCCGAGGCCCTCTCCATTTCCGTGGAACAGGTGAACGTCAAGGCGAAGACCTCCGAAGGCATGAACGCCGAGGGTCGTGGAGAAGGCATCTCGGCGCAGGCGGTCGCGCTGCTGCAGGCAAAGGGGGCAAAGGGGCGGAGGGGCAAAGGGGGCAAACGGGTCAACGGCTAAAAGCTTCTTGACCTGAATACGTCATCTGGAAATTTTTTCGCTGGGTCTTGCGAGCCTTCCCTTGGCCCCTTGGCCCCTGAAGTCTATGGCTATCCTTTGCGGCATCAATCCCACACTGGAGGCGCTGAAGGCGGTCGACTGCCGCGTCGAACGGGTTTGCGTTCGGCGCGGGCAGCGCAGTCCGAGGATCCAGGAGCTCATCGACCTGACCCGAACGAAAGGAATCGCTCTTTCATTCGAAGCCAGGGAGTGGCTGGATCGAAAATCCGAAGGCCAGAGGCACCAGGGAGTTCTTTGCTATGTGGCCGAAATGGCCACCTTCGAAATCGACGATATTCTCGAGCAGGCAACTCCGCCTGGACTCTTGATGATCCTGGACGGCATCGAAGATCCGCACAACCTGGGAGCTATCCTTCGTTCGGCGGAAGTAGCCGGGGCCGATGGGGTGTTTCTTCCGAGGCGCAGGAGCGCCGCCCTCAACGCGGCCGCAGTCAAGGCCAGTGCGGGCGCGGCGTCGCACGTTAAGCTGGCGCGTGTCCCAAACGTCGCGCAGCTGCTCGGAATGCTAAAAGAAAAAGGGTATTGGATTGCCGGTCTGGATGCGGAGTCTGGCAGAACTTTGTGGGAAGCCGACTTTACCGTCCCTTCGGCCCTCGTTTTCGGGAACGAAGGGACCGGCATGCATCGCCTGGTGCGAGAGAAATGCGACTTCCTGGCGGGCATCCCGGTGCGCGGGAAAGTGCGCTCTTACAACGTAAGCGTTGCCGCGGGAATCGTCCTCTACGAAGTCATCCGCCAGCGCCTCACGAAGATTGACGAATGACGATTGACGATTGAACCCGCAAATCCTCCCCTCGTTTGGCAACACTGGTCTTGTTCTGTCTCGGCGAGCCCTCCGCGCTCTTCGCGTCTAGGCGGTTGATTCGGGCTCAGTTTCACCGCGAAGGCGCTAAGTCCGCAAAGGAATCGCGAACGTTGATTCGTTGGCACTCCCAAGTTGCTCCCTTTCTCAAACCCAATCTTTAGCTACAGAGAGACGGAGCCACAGAGCCAAGATTTTCTCGGTGTCTCCGTGTCTCTGTGGGTAATCGAGAGGTGGTTTATTTCGCACGAAAAACCGGCCACGAATTGGGGATCTGGGGATCCCAAAGTTTTTTCCTTTCGCGAATAAGTTCGGGTTAACATATCTAAGCTTTATGGCCGCGATCGAGATTGAGCACCTGACCAAAGATTTCTACGCGGGCTTCTGGCGCAAGCGTCCCATACGGGCTCTCGACGGTCTGAGCTTGAGAGTGGAAGCGGGTGAAATATTCGGGTTCCTCGGTCCGAATGGGGCCGGCAAAACGACAACACTCAAGCTGTTGATGAACCTGATTCGGCCGACGGCGGGATCCGCCCGGATCCTGGGCCAGCCCGTGGACTCGGTGTCCATGCGCCGGAACATCGGCTACCTGCCGGAAAATCCTTACTTCTACGACCACCTCACTCCGGAGGAACTGCTGACTTACATCGGAACTCTGTTTGGTATCCGGCAGCCTGTTCTGCGGAAAAAGATACTGGAATTGCTTGAAACAGTCGGGCTCGCAGAGGCTCGCAAGCTGCAGTTGCGTAAGTTCTCCAAAGGGATGGTGCAACGGGTCGGGATCGCTCAGGCCCTCATCAATGACCCCGAAGTGGTCTTTTTGGACGAACCTATGTCGGGGCTGGATCCGCTAGGCAGAAGGGAGGTGCGCCTGGTGATTTCGTCTTTGAGGACTCGGGGCGCGACTGTTTTCTTCAGCTCCCACATCCTGCCCGACGTGGAAGCTCTTTGTGACCGCGTGGCCATTATGAACCGGGGAAAGCTTTTGGAGCTTGGCGCCCTGCTTGATATCCTCAAGGTCAAGATCCAGGGTCACGAGATCATTCTGGCTCACGTGCAGCCTGCCGTCCTGGAAGCGTTGAGACCCATGTGCGAAGAGATAACGCTTATGAGTGACCGCGTGCACATCCGGGCCGCGACCTCACGCCAGGCGGGAGCCATAGTCTCGCAGGCCGTGTCGGGTGGGGCCGAGCTCGTTTCCGTAAATCCTATCCGCGCTTCGCTGGAAGAATATTTCTTCCAGGAGGTGCAAAAGTCGTGACGACCAGAAAATGAAGATTCTTACCATCGGGCGAAACACCTTCCGTGAAAACATCCGCGACAAGATTCTCTACAACCTCATTCTATTTGCCTTGCTGATGATCCTGAGCTCCATTGCTCTCGGCCAGTTGACGCTGGGTCACGAGGCGAAGGTCATCGTAGATCTGGGGCTTGGCTCCATCTCCATCTTCGGGACGCTGATCGCCATCTTCATCGGAATCAGTCTGGTTTACAAGGAACTGGAAAAGCGCACCGTCTATGCGCTCCTTGCCAAGCCTATTCACCGGTGGGAGTTCATTACAGGAAAGTATCTCGGACTGCTGTTTACCCTGCTGGTAAATGTTGCCATTATGGCGGCGGGGCTGATGCTTACTCTGCTGTATCAGGGCGGGATCGAACGCTACACGTACCTGAATCTGTTGCCGGCCATTTACCTGACGCTGCTGTCGCTCATGGTCACAACGGCGCTCGCTCTGGTGTTCTCCACTTTTTCCACTCCCGCGCTTTCGGCCCTGTTTACGTTTTTCCTCTGGGTTGCCGGCCACTTCAACGCCGATCTGCTGGAATTTGGCAATCTGGCAAAAACCCCCGGGCTCAAATGGCTGACCCGTGTTTTCTATTACGTGATCCCCAACATTTCGAATTTCAAGGTCATCGACAGCCGGAATGTGATTCAGGCTGCGGCCTATTTTGAGCCAATCAATTATGCAGCGCTAGGGTGGGTGACGGTCTATGGGATTCTCTATTCCGGAATCCTCCTCGGCATAGCCGTTCTCATCTTCTCCCGCCGTGACTTCAAATGAAGGGAACGCTCTCCATCGGTGCAATCCAGCTTATCCTGGCGTGTGCCATAAGCGCAGCCCTGATCAAGCCCGTGCAGGACCGTCTGGACGACAGGGTCGGAAAATCAACCAAGGTGCTGGACCTGCTTTATTTCGGTTCTCCGACAGCCGTGAAGAGGCTCGCTCTCGGCTACGATGGTTTGCTGGCCGATGTGTATTGGATGCGAGCCATCCAATACTATGGCCGGAGGGAGGAGGCGCAACGCAGGCCCGTGCTCTACGGAAACCTTGCGGCGCTGCTGGACATTACCACCACGCTGGATCCTCACCTGCTGAATGCCTACCGCTTTGGCGGAGTATTCCTCGGCGAACCGGAGCCGATGGGAGCGGGCCAGCCTCAAGAGGCAATCCGGATAATCGACAGAGGGATACGCGCCTTCCCCCTTGAATGGCATCTGCGGTTTGACAAGGGATTTATCTACTTCTGGTACGTTAGCGACTACAGGAAGGCGGGAGATGTGTGGCTCGAGGCGAGCCGGGTACCCGGAGCGCCAAAGTGGCTGGAAGGGCTCGCGGCCATGGGGCTATCCAAGAGCGGAGCGGTGGAGACGGCGCGCATGCTCTGGCAGCGCCAGTACGACGAGGCCGAGCGCGCCGAGGTCAAGGAAAACGCTCGGAAGTATCTGCTCACCATGCAAATAGACGAGGACTGCTGGACCTTGGAATTCTTTGTGGAGAAATTCCGGAAACGGTTCGGCAGGCGCCCGGCGATGCTTCAGGATCTCGTTTCTTCAGGTTTGCTCAAAGATGTCGCGCGCGATCCTTCGCGTGTCCCCTACCGGTATGATCCCGCCAGCGGACGCGTGCGGATCAGTCCCGAGACCAAGTTAGGGTATCTGAAGAAGATGCCCTACGATTACCGCGACGGGTTTTTGAAGAAGTTGGAGGAACGCTACGGACCCGACTGATGCCGCTGAGAAACTTGAGGGGTCAAGGGGCAAAGGGAAAGGCCAGGGCGAATCTTCCAGCCAACGCACCATTTACTATAAGTTTTTTGTCCTTTCCCCTATACGCTTATAACCCCTTTGCCCCTTCCCTAGGTTTTGACCGCTACGCGGTCTCGACCGTCGATCTTGGCGCGGTAAAGCGCCGTGTCTGCTGCCCGCAGTAATGCCTCCCCCGTGGTACCGTGGTTTGGAAAGACCGCGACGCCCAGGGACACGGTAACCTGACCCAGATCCTGGTCGCGGTGGAGGACTTTCAGCCGTTTGATCTCCTCCCTAATCTGCTCGGCGCGCTCCAAGGTCGCCTCCAAAGTTGCTTCGGGCAGTATGAGCGTGAATTCTTCGCCTCCGTAACGGCAGGCGATGTCTTCCGCCCGGATGTTGTTTCTCAAAAGGAACCCGAATTCCCGCAAAAGAGTGTCGCCGGCGTCATGACCAAAAGTATCGTTAAAGCTTTTGAACCCGTCCAGATCGATCATAATGACCCCCAGCGGGCCCTGGTTGCGCGCCGCTCTCAGCACTTCGCGGACCAGCGATTCTTCCATGAAGCGGCGGTTGAACAGCCCGGTGAGCGGATCACGAATAGACTGGCTCCGGAGAGTCTCATGAAGTTTGAGATTGGACAATGCCAGAGCGACATGCTCCGCCACCGCGACCGCAAAGCGCTGTTTGGATTCTGTCAGTCGCCCCACCTCTTGATAGCCGAGATGCAGTATGCCTAGAGCTTCTCCCTGAGCCATCATGGGGACGCAAATGTAAGCCGCAGGAGGCGGTTTATGCAGGTGCTTGCAAAGCAGGCCGTCGCTCGAGTCTTCGATATGGTGCACGCGGCCGCGCCGCAGCGCCCAACAACCCTCATGCGTAAAGACAGGCTCACCCCCCAAAGCCGGACCCCAGGCCGCGACGACTTCCACCAAGTTCTGCGATGTCTTCGTGACGGATAACGTGCCAGATTCCGGAGCGAAAAGTTGCCGCGCGATCTGACCGATCGCAACATAGGCTTCCGGCAGGGTCAGGCAGGCCTGGAGCAGATCGCCCATCTCGCTAAGCAGTGTCATCTCCCGCGTTCGCTGCTGCAGTTCGTTTACCCACGAAGCCAGTTGCTCGTTGGCCTCTTGCAATGCTTCCTCAGTGGACCGTCGATGGGTGATGTCCTGGATCGTACCCTCGTAGTACAGTACGGCTCCGCTGGCATCGCGCACGGCACGACAGGTTTCGGACACCCAGATCCTGGTTCCGTCCTTGCGGTAAACCTGATATTCGAATTCTCTTATGATGCTGTTCTCGTCGAGGGACTGTTGAAACTCCCGGCGGCGTTGCGGTTCGACGTAGTGCTGTTTTTCAATGTCCGTACGTTCCGCTATGAGATCCTCCGGCGACGCATAACCGAGAATCCGCGCCAGTGCCGGGTTCGCCACAAGAAATCTCCCGGAAGGAGTGCTTTGAAAAATACCCTCAACCGCATTCAAGAAAATATTGCGATACTTCCCCTCCAGCGATTTGAGTTGTTCGACCTCATGGCGCAGCGATTGCACCTGCTCCATCAGCTGCTGCTCCTTGGATTTTTCGTCCATAGCTTATTCTTTATCGGCAAAGCCCATGGCATTGTTCGAGCCCTGGAGTGGAAGCGCTAGGGGGAGTGGCCTAATGCTCAGCCTCGGGAGGAACTCCGGAGAAAAGAACCAACGCCGGAAACACTTTGCCACGAATTTCACGAATTTCACGAATTTTCTTCGATCGCAGAGGGTGAATGTCGTTGCTGAAGCATGACGCAAGGTGGCACGAACAGCCCTCCTTGTTTTCGTGAAATTCGTGGCGAGCTTACTCCGTGGCTCTGCGTTTCTGTGGCCAATGACGCTTTTTTGACGCACAGAAGCGTGAGCGAGCGGACGGGCGGATAGGATTTTTTCACAGCTTCTCAGACGTTTCTTGTTCGGAGTTCAGGCTTTAGCCTGCTTAAGGACAGTGCAGCCTGAAGGCTGAACTCCAAACCCTATTTCATGGACGCAGGGTTCAATGGGACATCCCAATGGGCGTCCAGAAGCTCGAAACGCCTCTTTTCTTCCCGTTTGTATTTCTCCTGGTCGGGATAGAGCCTTTTGATGATTTCCAGTTCCTGACTACTGTCTCCGAAAGCTTGCCAGTTTTTATAGACCAGGATAGTCACAAAATTCCAGTCGCTGTGGCCGTCCCCATGAAAGCGCGGTGTGTAAGCTTCCACTCTCAGCAACCGGCCGCCTTTTACCTGTGCCTCCAAGACCGGGTAGTGATTTCTCCTGAACAAGTCGAGAAACTCGTCCTGGTACCCCCATTTGATTTTGTAATAATAGGCAGCAATAACGGGCCGGTTAGCCGAATCCTCCTGGGCCCTGGCGGAAGGTTCCCATAGCCCAAGGCCGGCCACCGCCAGAATCGTAATCGCCAGAATCAGCCGTCTCATTTCTCCCCCTCCTTTGGTTCTTCGTAATGATTCAGAAGCCGTGAAAAAACTGGTCCGCCCGCAGGGGCGAACCGCCCAGCCAATAATAGCGGAGACTCACGGGCCGGCACCCCAACGAGCCTGCCCTGGTGCAGCCTGAACCCCACAGCATTGAACTTTCAGTGCCAGGATGCGTATAACACCTTGTCAGAGGAATGCCCATGACCTCCTTACACAGCCTTGCCTTTATCCTGGGGGCCTCGTTCGCGTCCGGCCTCAATCTCTATGCGACCGTAGCCACGCTGGGCCTTCTTCACCGGAATGGGGTCGTCCAGCTTCCACACTCCATCGAGATCCTGGCGAATCCCTGGGTGGTGGGGATTGCCTTGACTCTCTACCTTGTCGAGTTTGTGGCGGACAAGATTCCTTACGTAGACAGTGTCTGGGATGCGATACATACCTTTATCCGGCCGCCCGCCGCGGCTCTGCTTGCGTATAGTGCGGTTGGCAGCGTCTCCGAAGAGTGGCGCTTGGCCGCTGCTCTCCTGGCGGGCAGCGTCGCTCTGACGTCCCATGGGAGCAAGGCTTCGACGCGTATCGCGGTCAACGCCAGCCCCGAGCCGGTGAGCAACTGGATCCTCAGCCTGGGTGAGGACGGCCTGGCGATATTCCTGGCCTGGATGTCAGCGGTGCATCCGCTCATTACCCTTGTCCTCGTCTCCCTGCTTGTCTCCCTTTCCATTTACGTCGTGGTCAAACTGTTCGGGGGCCTGCGCCGAGGCCTGAGCCGGATCTTCAGGCGCCCTTCGATTGCGGATTGAAGTTTGCCAAATCCGAAATCCGGCATCGGATGTCCGCTGCCCCCCTCGCTACCAAACAGTGCCCTTCACGGATACGGTAGCGTATTTTTTTAGGACGCGCTATGGGACACGGCGACGGATCAACACGGCGTAGCCATTCGGCCGCAACCAAAAGCGTGAACGAAAGACCACCGATGAACACAGATCCGTGTTCATCTGTACTACTAACGTGCAAATCCTTGTCCGGCGGTCAAGGATATTTTCACCGCGAAGAACGCGAAGAAAGCGATTTCGAAAACTTCGCGTTCTTCGCGTCTTCGCGGTGGATTTCTTTGCTTGTGGCTGGGCTGCTCCGTGTTCATCGGTGGTTTCATTTTGTGCAGTTTACGCAGACGAAAATTCCTTTGCGAGAAACGACCACTGATCGAAGTGCGCGGTCCGTGGTATTGTAAGGCAAAACGTTAGGTTGCGTCCCGTTTAGGAGGTCGAAGATGAGCCTTACCCGAAGGGACTTCCTGCTTTCGTCCGCGCTGCTGCCCTTCAGTGTAACAGCCGGGGAGACGCGCTATCGGGTCGGCATAACCACGAACACGCGGGGCGGATGGGAAGACGACGTCTTCCTGTCGTTCCGCGAGGCGCGGGAGGCGGGCTTTCGTCATGTCGAATCCTTCGTTCATTACTTTACCGGGTACTTTGACAGGCCGGAAGAGTTGCGGAAGAAGATCGACGAGATCGGTGTGCGATTTGTGACCATCTCCAACGGCGGCCCTCTGGAGATGCACTTTGAAGATCCCGCACAGCATGAAAAGCTGCTCGAGGATCACATGCGCCTGGTAGGTTTCATAAAGAAGTTCGGCTGCACGCACCTGAAAATCAACCTGGGCCCGCGCCGTCCTGCCGGCACGACGGACGAAGACCTGGAGCACATGGCGAGAGTTTTGACGGAGCTGGGACGGCGAGTCAGCGCGGAGGGGCTCAAGCTCGGCGTGCATGCGCACATGTGGAGCCAGTTTGAAAACCGCCGCGAGATTGACCACATCATGGGACACACTCCGGCAGAGCACGTCGCCTTTGTGCTGGACACGGGACAGATCACTCTCGCGGGGATCGATCCGGTTACACTGGCTCGCGAGCTTGGCCACAGGATTATCGAATTCCATCTGAAAGACACAAAACCGGAGCATCGGGGAGGCGCGAAACAGCGCATGGAGCGTCCAGACGTAATGAAAAACCCGCCATTCTTTGAACTCGGGAAAGGAGGCGTGGACTTTCCGGGATTAAAGGCGCATCTCGACGGCATTCAGTGGAAGGGCTGGCTGACCGTGGAGCTCGATTCCTCTCCTTTCCGGCCTCCCAAGGAAAGTGCCCGTATCAGCAAGCAGTACATAGAAGAGCAGCTCGGGATCACAGTGGGCGGTTAGTAGTAGGCGTTCGAACTTCAGGTTTGGAGTTCAGGCTTTAGTCTGCTCGGAGAACCGGCTGTAAGGGCTCGCGCAGAAATAAATTCACATTTTGGCGCGAGCGCCGGGTGGGCAGATGCGAGGCGCGGCAACAAGCCGATACGCGCCCTTCGCCGCCGCGCCCCTTCGGGCTGCGGCCCTCAGGCCCGCTGGCTTTGTTGCTCGCTCCTAACATACCGCCCCGGGTATAGCTCGTCGCTCGCGCCTCGTCAGCGGGCCTGGGGGCCAGCAGCAAAATGTGAAGTTATTTCTGCGCGAGCCGTAAGGACAGCCTGAAGGCTGAACTCCAAACCTGTCATTCGTCAATCCACTTCACGGCCTCCGATCCAGATCTTGTGGATTTTTCGGGTATTCCGGATGTCTTGCAGCGGATCGGCGTCGAGGAGGATGAGATCGGCGCGTTTGCCTTTCTCGAGAGTCCCGAAGTCTCGGGAGATTTTCAGAGCCTCGGCGGCATTCGAAGTTGCCGCCAGCAATGCCTGCGCGGGAGTCAGTCCTGCCTGCACCATGAGCTCCAGCTCCCGATGCTCGAAGAATCCCTGAAAACGGGCGGGCGGGCCGGAGTCGGAGCCCAAGGCAATCGTGACTCCCGCATCCCACAGCTTCTTCAGGTTCTTCTGACCGGTCTTCAACTGGCCCGGATATCGTGAAAAGTCGGGATCCGATTTGATCCGGGCTCCGTACGCCGGGTCCTTCAATTGGCGTACCACGAGGGGATCAGCCCAGCGGCTGAAAAAGGGATCGTCCAGGAACGCAGGCGGTTCTGCATAGATAAACGTGGATTCCTCCCGTACCAGAGTGGGTACGGCGAAGGTTTTCCTCGCCTTCAGAGCTTGAATCAACTCGCCGTCAACTTCGCGGTCGCGCACGCTGTGGGCCATGCCGTCCAGCCCGGCTTTCACCAGTTCCTTGGCGTCTTCCAGATAGAAGAGGTGGGCCATCACTCTCAGGTTGTGTTTATGCGCTTCCGCAATGATGGCCCGGTACAATTCGGGCCGGATTTTGGAATAATGGCCCCAATGGTCATCCACCCAGATCTTCACCATGTCAACCTTCTGCCGGGCCAGCTCCTGGACTTGGCTCTGGACTTCTTCGATGGTGTCCACCTCGCGCGGGACCCCGGCATTTCCAGGCAGGACGGCCGGGTAACCGTTCTTTCCGGTAAAGCCGCGCCCGGCAGTGAAAACCGTCGCGCGCACCGGCTCCTCCGGCCTTGCGGCTCCGCGAATCTCAGACATAGGCTCAAAGTCGGTTCCCAGACTCATTATCGTTGTGACACCGTAGCGGGCGTACTGCTTCAGCTGGGAGACGACGTTGTCCCTGGTGTAGTTCTCACGCGCGGATTTGAGACCCTTCGTCATCCCGACGTGCCCGTGTGTATTGATCAGCCCCGGAATGATGGTCTTTCCCTTTGCGGGAATGGTTACCGCATCTTGGGGCGCCTGCACCGATCCGCGGGGCCCCAAGGCCTCAACACGGGCGCCTCGGATCACCAGAATGGCGTCCCGGATCGGCGGCCGCCCCGTGCCATCCCAGATCTGGGCGCCGTCAATAACAACAGCAGGCGCATTTGCGGCACTGAGCGGAGAACCGTTCCGTTCGCTCTGCGCTGGTAAGAGGAGAAGCAAGGGAAGGGACAAACAAATACCGACGCCTAGCAATTTTCTCTTTTTCATTCCGTAGCTCCTTTGTTGCGGATTCAATCTACAATCTCGAGATTGGCCATTTTGTGGGAGGGCACGACTTCAGTCGTGCCGCAGGGATCGACATAGATGGCGCCCATGAGGCAAATGGCAATGCAATTTGCCGCATGCCACGCATTTGCCGGGATCAATTCGCATCGCGCTCCTGGGCAGTGGAAGAATGCAGTCGGCGGTGTGCAGTGGGCAGTCGTCAGTGATGCCGAAATCAATTCTGTTGTGGCTACCGTACTATCGATAACGAGTGATCCCAGTCATTCACGGGCGAGACGCCCGTGCCACGATAGCTTCGTGGCAAGGCCGTCCCTGCCATGATGCAAAACTTGACCGATTTGCACTTCGTGTCCACCAAGTGGACCTAGCCATTGTTTCGTGTTACTACCCACGCCCACTGACGACTGTTTCAAGAGAAAACAAGATAACATCCGGCGGCGGCTACGACCGCCATGGAAAGACCCCAGGCCAGCATCTTCCTGAAGAGCGAGCGAGTATCTTCTCCAGCGGGGGCAGCGGCGATACAGAGCGCGCCTATGGTCGAGAGCGGTGAGACGTCGACCAGATGGGAACCTACGTTGATCGACGAAGCGATCGCCATGGGATTCCCGCCTCCCAGTTTCTGAATGAGCCCGGGCACGGTGGGCAGAAAAGCCGGCAGCACCACACCCGAAGTACTACTATAAACCGAGATCGATCCCGTGAGAAAAGCCGTCACGCCCGTGACCGACCTCTGGGTGGAAAAGCGGGCCAGGAGCGTGGTGAACAGATCCATGCCGCCGGTTTTTTCCAGAAGGGCGATCAACACGGTCACCCCTGTGACCATCAGGATCGTGCTCCAGGGCATCGCGCGGATAGCATGAGCTTCGTTCGCCACCCTCAACACAGTCAGCAACACTGCCCCGGCCAGCGCCCCCATTCCCACATTCAGATTGAAAAAAATCACTCCCGCGATCAAGGCTCCAATCACACCTAATGTCAGCCAGTGTCGCGGCTCCAGCCCCTCGCTTGCGCCGGATGCGTTATGGGACGAATCAGCCTTCGCGGGCAGGTCCGCGAAAGCGTCCTGCTCGTGGTAAGTCCGGCGGAAGAGTCTCCAGCCTCCGAACAGAAAATAACCCGCAAAGCCCACTGAAGCGTGCGCCAGGCAAACGTTGAAATAGTTTTGCCATTCCATTCCTGCGAGCCCGATACGGGCCATGATTCCGTTTGCAATGATGCCGGTCGGCGCCACAGGCGAGAGAGAGCTCGCATTGGCGCCGTTCCCTACCATGAGCGCCATCAAGAAGGCGGAGATGCCGGTCCGGCCGGCTACGGCCATTGCCATGGGGGCGACCAGTGCGGCCGAGGCGATGTTGCCGGGGCCGATGGATCCGAGAACCAGTGCGAGAAGAAAGAACATGATGGGAACGAGCCCGAGGTTTCCTCTGCAACCGCGCACGGCCCGATGGGCGACTTTGTCCAGCGTGCCGTTAAGCCTTGCCTGCCCAAACAGGAGCGTGACCGCGACCAGGGTGAAGAACAATTGGGTGGGAAACCCCGCCGCGACTTCGCTGAGCTTCATTCCGCCGTAGTAGACGCCGATGAACAAAGCCAGGGCCAGCGAGAGGATGCCTACGTTGATTTCGGTAGCGCAGCTGGCGACGATAGCGGCAATCAGGGCCCAAAGCGAGAGTATTGGCAGGCTCATTTCAACGGACCATTTGCGATTGACAAGTGACGGTCGAATGTAGAATGGTCCTTGTCGATTGTAAATGCTGAAGATCAGCAACCCGTCAATTACGGAGCTGTGTAAGAAGGAGCCGGGCGTCCTTTTCACCACAGAGGCACGGAGGCCACCGAGATTCACGGGGAGTGACGAATGACGCGTAAGACGAGTGAACATAATTCGTCATTCGTCACTCTACGTTCGTAGGTCCCGTTGGCCTCCGTGTCTCCGTGGTGAAGCTGAGCGTCCCGAGTAACTGAGACGCTGTGAAAAATCCCCAGGAGAGTTCAACCATGTCGAAAGAAACCTTATCGCGACGCGATTTCATATCGGGAATCGCGGCCGGCGGAGCTGTCGCGACGTTGGCGAGCTCTGCCGAGGCCGTCGAGTCATCCGATGCAGTGGTATTCCATAGTTTTCCCATCGTCGAGCCGAAGCCGGCCGGCGGCCGCATCAAAATTGTGTGCGCGGAAAAGCTCGCGCCGGAAGAGGCGGACCAGATTCGCAGCGCGGGCAAGAATATCGATCTGGTTTTGCTGCGGGACCGATCCGGACTCAAGGACAACGCTGCAGAGGCCGAAGCCATCCTCGGCGTCGTGGACCGCGAGACCATGCTGAATGCGAGAAAACTGAAATGGGTGCAGACCTGGGCTGCCGGCGTGGAATCGCTTCCACAGGAGCTGATGGAGCACCCGTGTGTCCTTACGAATATGCAGCGAGTCTTTGCGCCCGTCATCGCGGAATCTGCGCTTGGTCTGATGCTCAGCCTTGCGCGCGGCCTGGCGCAGATCTCGATCCCCGCCTTCAAGGAGCGACGATGGGCGAGAAGCGATGTTCCGCTGGCGGATCTGTATCAGAAAACTCTGGGGATTGTGGGCCTGGGCGGGATCGGCACGGAGACTGCCCGCCGGGCGCACTACGGATTCAGCATGAAGGTCCTGGCAGTGGATCCCAAGCCGCTGCCAAAGCCGGAGTTTGTCGCGGAGCTGCGGGAGCCCGGCTGGTTGATGGAGATGGTGCCTCAGGCAGACGTGCTGATGAGTGCCGCCCCGCTAACGAAAGAGACGCGCCACATGTTCAACGAGTCGGTCTTTCGCAACATGAAGCGGTCGTCCTATTTCATCAACGTGTCGCGCGGCGGCCTGGTGGACCAGGAAGCCCTTGCCAGGGCGCTCAAAGAAGGCTGGATCCAGGGCGCAGGCCTGGATGTGACAACGCCGGAACCTCTCCCTCCGGACCACTTCCTGTGGAACTGCCCGAACCTGGTCCTCACTCCGCACAATTCGGGGAACGCACCTATCCGCCAGGTCCGGCTCATGGCTCTCGTCGCGGAAAACGTCCGCCGTTACTCGCACGGGCTGCCTCTGCTGAACGTAGTGGACAAGGCTCGCGGCTACTAGAAGCATGAGGGTTGACGATTGACGATTTCTGTCAAAGCTTCAATCGTCAATCCGCAGTGATCGTTTTCGCGAGATTCGTGGAATTCGTGGCGGGTTTTACAGGCCACGAATTCCACGAATATGAGCAACCCAAGGGTGAAGTTTGTAGTGGGGAGCCTGGTGATTGTGGCTGCGCTCGCATGGTTGGGATTTGTTGGCTTCCAGGAGAGCAAAGCTTATTACATCACAGTGGACGAGTTCCGGGCTATGCAAGGACGTGCGCAGGGCAAAACCCTCAAAGTGGCCGGAGACGTGGTCGAGGGGTCCATCGACCGCGCCAAGTCGCCCCTGGAGTTTGTTATCGGCCACCAAGGTCAGACTCTGAAAGTTCAATACATAGGCAAGGAAGTGCTCCCCGATACCTTCAAAGATGGGTCAAAAGCCGTAGTGGAGGGTACTATCACGCTGGATGGAGTCTTCCAGGCGAAACATATCGAGGCAAAGTGCGCCTCGAAGTACGAGGCTGAATACGAAAGCAAAGGGAAATCTTAGATTCTCACAACCTCGCAACTGACGATATGTCTCTCACATTGAGAAGGCGCCGACGTGGATCAGCATGGCTGCACGCGGAACCAAATCCGCGTTGGTCCGCGCTCATCCGCGCCCTTAAGACCGTTCCCAGGGAGTTCGAGGGGCGAGCCCTTCATCCAGTGACTCCGCTAAGCCCACACATTCATGAACCCTCGGTCAAAGGTTGCTTATGAGCGAATTCGGTAACTTCTGCCTGCTTCTGGCGTTCTGTTTGGGTCTGTATGCGCTCTTGGCGTCGGTGCTCGGCGCAGTCCAGAAGCAGCATCGCATTGTGCGCAGCGCGGAACGGGCGGCTCTTGCTGCTTGCGGCAGTATTGCTCTGGCCTTGTCGAGCCTGGTCTATCTGCTTGTGACCAGCGATTTTTCGGTATCGCACGTGGCCAGCGCTTCCAACCGGGCCCTGCCCGTTTACTACAAGATTGCCGCACTCTGGGGTGCCCATGACGGCTCCCTGCTCCTGTGGGTCTTCGTGACGTCCATCTTCAGCGGGATTGTGATTTACCAGAACCGCTTCCGCTACCGGGACATGATGCCGTACGTGGTGGCGGTCCTGATGGTCAACCTGTCCTTCTTTCTCTGTTTGAATCTGTTTCTGTCCAATCCGTTTAATCAGCTTGTGCAGGCGAACGCGGACGGCACCCTGCAGAAATTCATTCCGCAGGACGGGCGCGGGTTAAATCCGCTGCTGCAATACTGGGCGATGGTCATCCATCCACCGATCCTGTACCTCGGTTTTATCGGGTTTGTGGTTCCCTTCGCGTTCGCCTTTGCCGCACTTGTAACAAAGCAGCTCGGAGATTCCTGGATCCGCACGATCCGCCGCTGGACGCTGGTCCCCTGGATGTTTCTCGGGGCCGGCCTGATCCTGGGGGGCAAGTGGGCTTACGTCGAGATGGGTTGGGGAGGCTACTGGGGATGGGATCCGGTCGAGAATGCTTCCCTGATGCCCTGGCTTACCGGGACTGCCTTCCTGCATTCGGTAATCGTGCAGGAACGGAAGGGGATGTTGAAGGTTTGGAACGTTTTCTTGATCATGATTACCTATCTTCTCGGGGTCTTTGGAACATTCATAACGCGTAGCGGAGTTATCAATTCCGTTCACGCCTTCGCCGACTCTTCGTTAGGGCCGTTCTTCCTTTACTACATGTCCGCGGTCTTTTTTGTGAGCATGTATCTCATCATTGACCGGCTCCCGTATCTCAAGAGCGAGCGGCCGCTGGATTCCGTGCTGTCGCGCGAGAGCGCATTCCTGTTTAACAACCTGGTCCTGCTCGTCGCCTGTTTTGCGGTGTTCTGGGGAACTATGTTCCCGGTCCTTTCGGAATGGGTTCAGGGACAGAAAATGACGGTGGGCCCGCCCTTCTTCAATAACGTGAACATTCCCATCGGCCTGTTTCTGCTCTTCCTTACGGGTGTCGGCCCGCTGTTTGCCTGGCGTAAGACGTCGGTGGAAAGCTTGAAGAAGGCTTTCTTCTGGCCGGTTATCTTTTCCGTGCCCTTTTGCGCAGCGCTGATGATTGCCGGAATGCGCGATTTCTATGCGGTGGTCTCATTCACGCTTTGCGTCTTCGTCCTGATTACGGTCGTCCGGGAGTTCTACAAGGGAGCGAGCGTCCGCGCAAAGAATACGGGCGAGAGCTTCCTTTCCGCCATAGTCAACCTCACCTTGAAAAACAAGCGACGCTACGGAGGGTACATCGTCCACGTTGCCATCGTAGTAATTTTCGTGGGCCTGACGGGCAACGCCTTCAACAAGGAAGTCCAGCAGAAGCTCAGCAAGGGAGAGTCGATGCATATCGGGCGTTACATGCTCCGCATGGTCGATTACAGGGAGGCAGACACGCCGAACTATCAGTTGGCCGAAGTAAAGCTGGAAGCCTACAAGGATGGGAAGTTAATTCGCACGATGACCCCTGAAAAACGGCTCTACAAGGCCGGGGACCAGCAGACCACTACAGAGGTGGAACTGTACAGCACGCCGAAGGAAGATCTCTACGTGGTGTTCTCCGGTGTGGCAAACGGCGGAAAAGGTTATGAAATCCATGCCTTCGTGAATCCGCTCGTGTTCTGGGTGTGGTTCGGCGCTGCGATCATGGTTTTCGGGACTCTAGTGACTCTGCTGCCGGACCGCAAAGGCGCCTTTGTCACACCCCAACTGAGTTTCAGCGAGGCTGCAGGGATCGGGGAAACCCTGAGAATCAAATAGGGGATGCAATTGGAAGTGGGTTCAATTCACGCTGCCGTGAACTACCTCAGAAGCTGTGAAGAATTCAATTCGTGTTAATTCGTGGAATTCGTGGCCAGTAAACTAAAAACCGCCACCACGAAAAACGGTCACCGGACGGTAGCGCCAAAAAATTTGACTCTTACTTCTAATTGCCCTCAAAGAGGATGGTCTTAAGACTGTTGGCCGGCCGATCAGCCTCATTCGGGCGGCCACACAGGGCCGCCCCCACGTTCGCCCGGGTCCGTGTCCCGTGGAATGCGGATGAAACTGAGAGCTCGAATACTCCTTTACATCGTGATTGTTCTGGGTACTCCCCTGTCAAGCGCGCCGGAGACTGCGGACCTTGAAAAGCAATACAGGGAAGCGGCGGCGCAACTCGTCTGCCAGTGTGGGGGATGCCGCGAACAGCTCACCGTGTGCGGCATGCAGAACTGCCACTCCGCCACGCCGATGCGCGCGGAGATACGGGAAAAACTGCAGGCGGGAATGACCGTGGAGAAGATTGTGGACGGCTTCGTGGCCAGGATAGGCAAGCAGGTGTTGGCCGCCCCGACCCTGAAGGGCTTTGATCTTACCGCCTGGATCATGCCCATCGTCATGTTTGCCCTGGGCCTGATCGTTGTTTCCTGGATCGTCGTCCGGATGGCGCGTCCGGCCGCGGCAGCGGAAGCGAGCGCTCCCGTCATTGTCGATCCCCGGGTCGAAAGAGAGCTCAAGGACTTCGAAGAGGAGAGCTGATGTTAGTGGCTGCTGCATGCACTCTGCTTGTGGCGCTGGTTGGATTATACGTCCTGACGCCGCTCTTCAGGGAACCCAAAGGGAACCTGGACGTGGAGCTTCTCGCCGAAACGGAGCTCGACCGGCTGCTCAACCGCAAGGCCGTTATCTACAGCAACATCAAGGACCTCGAGTTCGAATACAAGATGGGCAGGCTGTCCGATGCCGATTACGGCCGCCTGGGAGCCGGTTATAAGGCGGAGGCAGCCCTGGTTCTGCAAAAACTGGATCAGTTGGGGGCCGAAAAGAACGTCGACGAGCAGATCGAGAAAGAAATCTCGGTGCGCCGGGGAAAGCTCTCCTCTGCTCCCCCGTCGCAGTCTGCGCCCGGTTTTGCCAGCTGCCCTTCCTGTGGGTCCGCCACCGTCCCCGGCAAGAAATTCTGCGCCGACTGCGGCCAGCGGCTTGCTTGATCCCGGTAAGATTATCTTCCACATGAATCCGATCAACTCAGTCGTCAAACCTGCGCTCCTTTCCATGCGCCGGCCCGTTTTCCTTTTGATAGTCTTGATGCGTTGTGCTGTTCCGGCTTTGTGGGCGCAGGGATCCGGCGTTGTGGAAGGCAGGGTGGTTAACGGCACCGATGCCAGGATAGCCGCGGCGGGCGTCGATCTCGACGTCATCGGATTGGGCGGTGGAATGACAGTTCTCAAGAGTGCCGTGACCGACCCCTCGGGGCGATTCCGGATCGAGGGCCTTCCTACCGGACCCCCCCTGATGATCCGGGCGAACTACCAGTCCGTGAACTATCATTCGCGCTTTAGCCTGGACGCCTCGGGAAAGGCATCCGTGGAGGTGGAGGTTTTCGAGGCCACCACATCGATGAAGGATATCCGGGTGGAGGGCGTTCGCCTGGGATTCCAGCTGGATGGGGATCACCTGCGCGCCGTGGAGACCTATTCCTTCGTCAATGAGACAAAACCAAAGAAGACGTTTGCCAGCAACCGGGGAAGTTTTCGCTTTACCAAGCCCGCTGGCATCGCAGAACCACCACGATTGTCGGCGCAAGGCCCCGGAGCCCCCATGCCGCTCACGCAGACACCGCTCGAGAGCGCGGATGGCCAGAGTTACTACAGCTTGTACGCGCTCCGTCCCGGTACGACCACTTTTGAGCTGGATTATGTTCTGCCTTATCACGATAGAACCTACACGTACCGCAAGAATTTCTATCAGGATGTGGATTTCTTTCAGATCGGTGTTATCCCGCAGGACGTAGCCGTCACAGGTGAAGGCCTGAAGCGGATTCAAGTGGATGTGGCCAAGAATTTTGCGGTCTATACCGGCGGGCCTCTCAAGGCAGGGAGCGAGATGGCCGTTACTTTTGCCGGTGGCACGCCAACGGCAGCGGGCGAGTCATCGGAAGGTTCTGCCGAACCGCGCATCCGGCCTATGCCCACGTCTGTGGGGCGCTACACGCCAATAGTCGGCCCGTTGCTCCTCATGGTATTCATCGTTGTTCTCTGGTATGCCTACAATAACATTCCGGCCAAGCAGCCCAAGGATTCCCGGACGCGGGAACTGAGGCAGAAACACGAGCAACTTCTGCAATTTGTGGCATCGCTGGATCAGAAGTACGAGAACAAAGAGATGGAGCGAAGAGAGTATCATCGCTTGCGCGCGCACGCCAAGAGCCAGCTCCGGCGCATCTCCCTTCTTTTAGGGAAGAAATAGGCCGGCGTTTTCACCGCGAAGACGCAAAGGACGCGAAGTGGACTTTGTGATCTTCGCGCCTTTGCGGTTAATTCTCCGGACTGAAAACCATGATTGAGGTGCAGGGGGTCGCCAAATACTTCGGGAGATTCTCGGCGCTGCGGGACCTCAGCGTTACGGTAAGGGAAGGCGAGTTTGTCTCGCTCTTCGGCCGGAACGGCGCGGGAAAAACGACGCTGCTCCGAATCCTGGCCGGTCTTACCCGGCCCTCTTCCGGCGATGTCAGGATTCATTTATCGGGCCCACGGTCGCCGCAAGAAGCTCGTGGAGGCATGGGTTATCTCTCCCACAACACCGCTCTCTACGGCGACCTGACCGCCGTCGAGAATCTGCGTTTCTATGCAAATCTTTTCGACCTTGCCTTGGACGAGGCCGAGCTCGAGAAGAGGATCCAACTGGTAGGACTGGCGGGACGGGAAAAAGAGCCGGTGCGGAATTATTCGCGCGGGATGCAGCAGCGATTGGCCATTGCGCGGGCGTTCCTGCATGATCCTTCGATCCTGCTGCTGGACGAGCCATTCACGGGGCTCGACCAGACAGGAACGGAGTTTCTCAAAGATTACCTGTCTCGCGCCCATGGGCGCGGGAAGACGTGCGTGATGGCCATTCATGATGCCGTGCTCGGTTACGAGCTGGCCGATCGGATTCTGGTCATTGAGAGCGGGGGCGTGGCCATGGACGTGGCCCGGCGGTCTTTGAGTCTCGCCGAATTTCAACAGAGATACCGGGCGCTGGTGAAAGAGCGAAGCGATGCCGGCTAAGGTGTGGACGATTTTTCGGAAGGATCTGCTCATCGAGCTGCGCACCAAGGACTCTCTGAATGCCATGATCTTCTTCGGGATCGTGGTCCTGGTGATCTTCAATTTCGCTCTGGAGGCAATTCGCGAGTCGATACGGGCGGCGGTCCCCGGCGTGCTCTGGGTATCGTTTGCCTTTTCGGGCACGCTCGGCCTGAATCGCATGTTCGCGGCGGAGAAAGAAAACAGCTGCCTTCAAGGGCTGCTCATGGTCCCGGTGGATCGCGGGATCATCTATCTCGGAAAGATGATCGCCGCCTGCGTGTTCATGCTCCTTACGGAAGCCGTGATCTTTGTCTTCTCCCTGATTTTTTTCAATCTCACCGTCTGGCGCGAGATACCTTACGTGGTTCTGGTATGCTTGGTAGGCACTCTGGGATTTACGGCCGTCGGGGCTCTGCTCTCGGCGATTGCAGCAAACACCAAAATGAGGGAAGTGCTGCTCCCTTTGATCCTGTTTCCGGTTGTTTTGCCGATTCTCGTGAACGCCGTGGAAGCCACCGCCATCATTCTCAACACCGTCGACTACCGGCAGCTGAAGCTCCCGCTGACGATTATGACTGTCTTCACCATAGTCTTTGCGACCCTGGCGTATCTGCTGTTTGAATATGTGCTGGAGGACTGACCCTATGGACCAGAGAGGGCAAGCCCGGTTGGATGAGTTCCTGGGCGCGCTTCTGTTCGCGGGTATGATTCTGGCGCTCTACATGGCTTTCCTGCAGGCGCCGCGCGAAAAGACCATGGGGGACCTTCAGAGGATCTTTTACTTTCACGTTTCCTCGGGAATTACCGGGTTGACAGCCTTTGCCGTCAACTTTGCCGCCTCGGTGATGTACCTGGTCCGCAGGAACCGATGGTGGGACCACGTGGCGCTCTCGTCTGCCGAGCTCGGAGTGATGTTCTTGAGCATCGTCCTGGTTACCGGACCCATCTGGGCCAAGCCCGTGTGGTTCGTCTGGTGGACCTGGTCGCCGCGCCTCACCTCCTCGCTCGTCCTCTGGATGCTCTACGTCGCTTACCTCCTGGTCCGCAACTATGTTCTCGACCCGGACCGCCGCGCGCTCGTCTCAGCGGTATTCGGGATCGTCGCCTTTGTGGACGCGCCTATTGTGTGGTTTTCGATTCGCTGGTGGCGGGACATCCATCCAGCACCCATGCTGGAGACCGGAGGATTGTCGCCGTCCATGCGCCCGGCTTTCTATACGTGCTGGGCAGTTTTTCAAATCTTGTTCATCTATCTCCTGCGCCGGCGTTTTTTCCTTGAAGCGTCGCGGCAGGAGATGGAATGGCTGCAGCGGCGTGCGGACATGGGTTCCTAAAAGGAGCGCCCGGATTATGGAAAAGATCAACACCATGAATTACCTGTTTGCCGCTTACGTTGCCATCTGGATCATCCTGGCGCTCTACCTCTACTCCATCCATTCCCGTGAACAGAGTCTGCGCGAAGAAGTGCGGCGCCTCAGAGATCTCCTCGAAAAAAAGAGCAGGCAGTAGGCAGTGGGCAGAAACTGCCTACTGCTGACTGCTTCGCAGAAAGCCCCGGCATTGTTCGAACATTATCCGATATAGATAGAAGAGGGCCCTTAATCTAAAATTGCCTGTATGAACGGGATGAGACTGAAGAAGATAGGCAAGATAGCCTTGTGGTCGGCAGGATTCGCCGCGCTGGCGTACTTTGGCGGCGGACTGGTTGCGGGCTGGATCCTGGTGCGCCCAGGAAAGCGCCGTGATTACGACTGCGTTCCTGGAATGCGGTACGGCAAGATGCAGCCCTTGACGCTCTTGAGCTCCGACGGATTGCGGCTGCACGCCTGGGTGCTGCTGAGCCGCAAGGCATCTCCCGAAGACTGGGTTGTCCTCCTCCATGGCTATCGCTCGGACCGGTCCGCCGTGCAGAATCGAGCGCGCTTCTTTTCCCGCCGCGGTTTCAATGTCCTTCTCCTCCACTTTCGCGGCCACGGAAGCAGCGATCCCGCAATTATTTCGTACGGTTACAACGAGCGCAAGGATGTGAAAGCGGCGTTTGATTTCATTCGTTCGTTGCGGCCCGAACAGCGCATTCGAATAGGTATCGACGGGATTTCCATGGGAGCGGCCGCGGCGGCCTACGCGGTAGGACACGGCGACGTCGATCCCGATTGGATGATTCTGGAGTCCTGCTATGACAACATCCGGAATGCCTTCGCCAACCGTCTGGAAACGCGTGTCGGAAAATCGCTCACCCCTATTCTGGCCTGGCCTGTGGAGCTGATAGTCGAACAGCTCATTCAACTCCGGGCCGAAGACCTCGATCCTGCCAAGGCGCTGGAAAAGGCACGGTGCCCGATTCTGGTCATGGCGGGGGATTCGGAAGCCGTGCTCCGTATGGTCGAGATCGAGTACCTTTATGGGTGCATTCCCGAGCCCAAGCGCCTGGTCATCTTCCCGGGCTCGGGTCACGGAGACCTGCTCGTCCAGGATCCCAAACGCTACGCCCGAGCTGCGGGTGCCTTCCTGCGCGACTTTGCTCCCCGCGAGCCGCAAATACCCAAGCCCGGCGCCGGCACGACCCCCGTCGCAGAACCGAGCCCTGTCCTGAGCTCATGAGCGCAGATCCTCCAAAGAGCGTCAGGCTGGAGCACCCGCGGCCCCTTTTTCTCGGCAGAATCCTTCCCGTCGTTGCCACGAACCCAGTTGTGCGAAGCCTGGAGTTCAGCCTTCAGGCTGCTCTGCGCCCGAGCGGGTGCAATTAGAAGGGGGAGTCGGTTCACGCTGCGTGAACTCCCCAGAGAATTTTAATTCGTGTCAATTCGTGGAATTCGTGGCCAATAAAACCGACCACGAATTCCACGAATTTCACGAAAACGATCACTGCCATTTGGACGTCATCGGTTTGAAATGCAATTTTTACAGTCTCCTTGCCGCGCTGCCTGACTCCCGCTTTTAATTGCACCCGCGCCCGAGCAGGCTAAAGCCTGAACTCCGAACGATGTGCTATAATCCCGTCACCCTGATGAGCGTCCAAACTGCGGATTATCTTGATCTCATCACCCGCCTGCCACCCGGCGGAAGACTGACCCTTTACGAAGTCGACTGGGAGGAGTACGAGCAACTCCTGGATCAGCTCGGAGACGAGTATCACTTCCGCATCAGTTACGACAACGGACGGCTGGAGATTATGACTCCTACCGGCAAGCACGAAAGATATAAGAGCCTTCTGAACAGTCTGCTGATCATTCTCAGCGACGAGCTGGATCTGGAGATCCTCAGCTACGGCTCGACCACGTTGAAGCTCAAACCCAAACGAAAAGGCGCGGAAGGAGACGACTGTTTTTATATCCAACACGCCGCCGAGATCGGAGAAAAAGACCGGCTGGATCTCACTCGCGATCCGCCGCCCGACCTCGTGATCGAAATTGATGTGACCCACGACTCAGCCGGCAAGTTTGCCATTTATGCGGCGCTGGGCGTGCCGGAAATCTGGCGCTATGACGGAAGCCGCTTCTCAATCTGGCAACTCGCTCATGAAGCTTATACTCGGGCGCCCTTCAGTCTCGCCTTTCCTTTCCTGACGGCAGAGCATCTCGCCGAATTCGTGGCGAACAGCGAGGCTCAGGGCCGCAAACAGGCTCGCCGCACCTTCCGTGACTGGGTCAGGGCGACCAGACCCGGTACGCCTTAGCGCAGCCTACAAAGTTCACGGTGCAGCCCAGCCGCAACCAATAGAACCTTCACGGTCCCTTCGCGCACTTAGCGCCTTCGCGGTGAAACTGAGTCCGATTACCACGAAGACGCGAAGAGCGCAAAGGGTCGCCAAAAATTTTGCTGAAAGGACGCGCGGGACTCTAATATGTGAGTGCGAGGACGCGGACCGGGCTGCCAGATCCGTTGACGATCTTCAACGGAGCGGCAATAACGACGACTCCGGCCGGGGGAAGCTGATCCAGATTGCACAGCGATGTTTTTCGGGGTCCTCTTCCGCCATCGACATCAGCCGTATCCCGATTTCTTCAAAGCGTCATAGATCAGCCTGGAATTAGCACTAGATAGATACCGGCATGGGCAGATTTTACACGAAAAAACCTGTTCACCACGGAGACAGAGAGAACACGGAGCAGCCCAGGCGCAACCAGAAGTAAAATCACACCCCACTGCGCTTCTCTTTGGAGTGCGGCAGCTTGCTGCCGCTTTGGTGCGGGTGGAAATGTCCCATCGCCCTTAAAGCGCAAGCAAGCTTGCGCACTCCAAAGAAGAGCGACAAAATCTTGTGAGAAAAACACGAATTCACAGCGTAGTACTACCGAGGTCACAGAGAAGCCCAGCCGCAACCCAAAAGCCTCACCGCAGAGACGAAGAGGCCGCAGAGAAAGATCTGGCAAATGACCAATGAAAAATGACAAATGGCAGTTCGTTGTCCCGATTTCTTCTATTTGTCATTGTTCATTGGTCATTTGTTATTTGACCGCTCCCCGGCTCCTCTGCCCCTCTGCAGATCTACCGAAAGCGGAGGAAGTCGAAGTCGCAGCCCTCGTGCGCCTGCGTGACATGATCCAGGAACAACTTGCCGTAGCCTCGCGCATAGTACGGCTTGGGTGGTTCCCATCGGGCGCGCCGGCGATTCAATTCTTCGTCCGGCACCTGCAGGTTCAACTTACGCGTTTCGACGTCCAGCTCAATCAAGTCTCCGTCCTGGACGAGAGCCAGTGTTCCTCCCACCGCAGCCTCCGGGTCGACGTGGAGCACGACAGCCCCATAGGACGTGCCGCTCATTCGCGCGTCCGAGATCCGCACCATATCCCTTACGCCTTTTTTCAGCAGTTTTGTTGGTATCGGAAGCTGCCCCCATTCGGGCATCCCCGGCGCTCCTTTGGGCCCCGCGTTCTTCAAGACCAGGACGCAGCGTTCGTCCACATCCAGGCTCGGATCGTCGAAGCGCTCCCGCAAGTCGTCGTAAGATTCGAAAACGACCGCGCGCCCTGTGTGCTTTAACAGGTGAGGAGACGCCGCGGTCTGCTTGAAAACGGCGCCGTTCGGGGCAAGGTTACCGGAGAGGATGACCGTTCCGCCCTGCGGGTGCAGGGGCCTGTCGAGAGGAAACAGCACGTCCGTGTTGTGGATCCGGGCAGATTTCACGTTCTCTTCCACACTCTTTCCGGTCGCCGTTAGAGCTCCGCGGTGGAGCAGCGGCAAGAGCTCTTGCATCACCGCCGGAACGCCTCCCGCGTAGAAGAAATCCTCCATCAGGTATTTTCCGGAGGGGCGGATGTTGGCGACGAACGGGGTTTCCCGGCTTATCCGGTCAAAGAGCGAAAGGGGCAGATCCAGGCCTGCGCGCCCCGCCATCGCCACAAGATGAATGATGGCGTTGGTGCTGCCGCCGATCGCCATGTCCACGCGGATGGCGTTCTCAAAAGCCTCGCGGGTCAATATCTTTGAGGGTCGCAAATCCTCGTGCACCATCTGGACCATACGGCGCCCGCTCTCTTCGGCGATCGCCATCCGGCGCGAGTCTGCCGCCGGGATCGCCGCGCATCCGGGAAGGGTCATGCCCAGAGCTTCGGCGAGGCTGGTCATCGTGCTGGCGGTTCCCATGACCATGCAGTGTCCATGGCTGCGCGAGATGCAGCTCTCCATTTCGCACCACTCCTCCTCCGTGATGCGTCCCGCCCGCAGCTCGTCCCAGTATTTCCAAACGTCCGTGCCGGAGCCGAGCTCGATGCCGCGCCACATCCCGCGCAGCATGGGTCCGCCCGTAACGACTAGCGCGGGAATGTCTGCCGATGCGGCTCCCATAATCATGGCCGGGGTCGTCTTGTCGCAGCCGGAGAGGAGAACGACGCCATCCAGAGGGTTGGCGCGGATGCACTCCTCCACGTCCATGGACATTAAGTTACGAAACATCATGGCGGTGGGCTTCATGAGCGCTTCACCGAGCGAGATCACCGGAAATTCCAAAGGCATTCCTCCCGCCATGAGCACGCCGCGCTTGACCGCCTCGGCCACCTGGCGCAGGTGGCTGTTGCAATTGTTCAACTCGCTCCAGCTGTTGGCGATGCCGATGACGGGCCGGTTCTCGAACACCGCGTCGGAGAAGCCTTCGGCCTTCAGCCAGGCTCGGTGCACGAAGCTGTCGCGCCCGGTGCGGGCGAACCATGTCTGGCTGCGCAGTTTTCCGTTTTTCATGTCCTTTCTCCCTGTACCTCGTGATAATACGAGACCCTTTGCGCTCTTCGCGTCTTCGCGGTCGGTACTCAGTTCACCGCGAAGGCGCTAAGTGCGCAAAGGGAGGCTTTATCAAGAGTGCGTAGTATAATGCGCGGCTATGAAAAATGCGAATTGGTCGGAGATTTATCGGGAGCGCCGGAACAAGATACGCGAGGCCGTGGGGGGCGGAGTGCTGCTCTGGCTGGGGCATGATCTCCAGCCGCGCAATTATCGCGACAATACCTATCCCTTCCGCCAGAGCTCGCACTTTCTCTACTATGCCGGCATCTCGGCTCCCTATCTGGCTGTTCTTTCTTATCCTGATCCTGACTACGACGTTCTGTTCGCCCCTCCTGCGCACATCGACGACATCGTCTGGATGGGCGCAGCCCCCACACGTGTGGAGCTGGCGCAGCAGGCGGGGATTGACACGGTGGAGGAGATCGGCCGTCTCGGAGCGTATCTCACGCGGGCTCGCAGCCAGGGCCTGCACGTCCATTACCTGCCGCCCTATCAGGCCTCTTCGCTCTTCCGGCTGGCCGAGCTGCTCGTCATCGATCCGACGGACGTAATCCCCGGCGCATCGGAGCGCCTGGCAGAAGAAGTCGTAAAGCAACGCTCGGTCAAATCAGATCTGGAAGTTGCCGAGATTGAAGAAGCGCTCCAGGTTACGAACCGGATGCATCGGGCCGCGATGACTGCGGCGCGGCCCGGGACGCACGAGTATCGGATTGCAGGATGCATTCAAGGCATTGCGTTCTCCGAGAATCGCCAGCAATCCTACAACCCTATCGTAACCGTGCGCGGAGAAGCCCTGCACAACCATTCTTACGATAACCGTCTCGAAGACGGGCAGCTCCTGCTCAACGACTCGGGAGCGGAGTCTCCCGGGCATTACGCATCCGATATCACGCGCACATTTCCGGTCAGCGGCAGGTTCAGCCAGGCCCAGACGGAAGTGTATGAAACCGTCCTTCGAGCACAGTCGAGCGCCATACAGCAAATCAAGCCGGGGGTCCCATATCGCGAGGTTCATCTTCACACCAGCCGCGTTGTGGCCGAAGGGCTGCGCGCGATGGGGCTGATGCGAGGCGACCCTGCCGGCGCGGTCGATGCCGGGGCGCACGCGCTCTTCTTCCCGCACGGCCTTGGGCACATGCTGGGGCTCGACGTCCATGACATGGAAGATCTGGGAGACATCGTCGGGTACCCGAAAGGCGAAAAACGCAGCCCGCAGTTTGGCCTGAATTTTCTGCGCCTGGCGCGGCCCTTGGAGGCGGGCTTTGTTCTTACCGTGGAACCGGGGATCTATTTCATCCCAGCCCTGATCGACCGCTGGCGGAGCGAAGGGCTCCACCTGGACTTTATCAACTACGATCGCCTGGAACCTTTCCGCAGCTTCGGGGGAATCCGCATCGAAGACGACGTGCTGGTGACCGCCGGGGGCGCTCGCGTCCTCGGCCCCGGCATTCCCAGAACCGTCGCCGAAGTCGAAGAAGCCATGGGCAACAGATAGTCTGGGAGGCATTTCTTAATTCACTCTTTAGCCACAGAGCCACAGAGCCACAGAGACAAGAGTTTGGAGTTCAGCCTTCAGGCTGCACTGGGTCTGGGCAGGCTAAAGCCTGAACTCCGAACAAGTCCGCACAAGATTTTCTCGGTGTCTCCGTGGCTCTGTGGCTAAACCGGTGCGGGCTTTGTGCCATCTACGACTTTTTGAGGCGCAACAGGGCGGAGGCGTTTTCGTGGACGATGCGGCGGAAGGCCGCTGTATCGGGGGCGAGCTTGCGAAGCAAGGGCAGGGACTGCGCGGCGAGACATTGACCGCTCTTGATTCCGCCTCCTTTTCCGTCGCGGCAGTCGCAATCACTCCCCCAAACCAACTTGCGCGTATGGCGGCGGATGAAGTCTCGCGCGAAATCGGGATCCCGCGTGAGAGCGTTTAGCCCCGATCCCGCGGACAGGTCTCCATAGATGTTAGGGTAGTCCGAAAGAAGGCGGTCGGTGAGGCCGCCCGGCTTCACGCGACCTTTGGGGTAGAGGTCCAGCGGGTCCAGCTCGGCGCTGATATTTCCCCACCAGGTCTGCGCGTGGCCGATAAAGTTTACTTTTGGATAAGCTTTGAGAATGGCCTGGAAACGCTCCAGGCCGGTGTTATAGGTCTCGTACTCAAAGTGAATCAGCACCGGGACGCCGAGTCCTTCCGCCAGCTTGTAAATCTGGCGCATCTCCGGCGAGTCCACAGCGACATGAAACTTCATTTCACCGATACCGATTGCGCCGCGCCGGATATTCCCGCGCAGGACGTCCGGCGTGCGCGACTCCGCTGGATCGGAGCACGCGAAGCGCACGAAACGGCCGGGATGCTCGGCCTGAAACCCGGCGCATTCCCTGTTGCCGCCAAGAATGGGAAGCATCCAGCCTTCACCGGGAAGGAGTACCGTCGTGGTTATCTGATGCTCCAACTGGTGCGCCAGAAGCTGGTCCTTCGTTCGGCCGTTGTAGAGGACGTGCTGATGAATATCGAGTATGAGTTCAGGCGCGCTCTGCGCCCGCACGAACGCGGCAGCCGCTGCGGCCAGGAAGTTTCGTCGGGTCAGGTTTCCAGTCATATCCGTGCACGGTGATGGTAACATCTAATCCTCCATGGCAATAGCACGGAAGAAAGCAGAAGGCAGAAGGCAGAAAGCAGAAGGCAGAAAGCAGAAGGCAGAAAGCCGAGGTATTCCGCCTTCTGCCTTCTGCCTACTGCCTTCTGCCTTCCGGTTAGGCTCCGCCCCTCTGCTCCCCTGCCCCTCTGCTCCTCTACTCCGCTGCCTTCTGCTTGCCGCCCTCTGCCTTCTGTCTTTCACGTGCTCCCGCCGCCAGGGACCCGGGCCACTCTCTCCCGAAGAAGCTCTTCGCAGTTTCCATCTGAGCGGCGACTTTCGCATCGAGCTGTTCGCCGCCGAGCCGTATGTCGTCGATCCCGTGGAAGTGGTTTTCGATGAAGAGGGCCGCGCCTTTGCCGCCGAGATGCGGGACTATCCGGAGGATCCTCCGCCCGGGAAGCCTCCGCGCAGCCGGATTCGTTTGCTGGAGGACACCGACGGCGATGGGCGCGTTGACCGATCCACAATCTTTGCCGACAACCTGCTCGAGGCGACGAGCATGCTCCCCTGGAAGGGAGGACTCCTTGTCACCGCGGCGCCGGACATCCTTTATTTGAAGGACACGGACGGTGATGGAAAGGCGGACCTGCGCCAAGCCGTGTTCACCGGTTTTGCGCTGGTGAACCCGGAGAGCCGGATCACTAATTTGCGCTTCGGAATCGATAACTGGATCTACGCCTCCAACAACGGCCAGCGCGGCAGCATCACGTTTGCCGAGCGTCCGGAGGCGCCGGCGGTCTCGGTCCTGGGCGCAGACTTCCGTTTTCGTCTGGACCGCGGTCTCTTTGAAGCGGAATCGGGCCCGACGCAATTCGGCCAGGCCATGGATGATTGGGGGCATCGGTTTATTACCGAGAACACAGTTCATGTGCGCCATGTGATCCTGCCCCGGCGATACATGATCCGAAATCCTTTCCTTCCCGCCGGCCCTCCCGCCGAAGATATTTCGGATCACGGCAGACCTTCGGCCCGGATTTTCCCGCTCACCGGTCCGCAACACTGGCGGGAAGTCCGGACAGAGATGCGCCAGCAGCGCTACCGTGAAAACAAGCTCGAACAAGTGCGGCCTTTGAATCCTTCGACCGAGATGGCGAGCGGCTATTTTTCGGGCGCCTCCGGAGGGACTGTATACTGCGGGGATACTTTTCAAGAAAAGTGCCGGGGCAACCTGTTTACCGGCGACGTCAGCGCCAACCTCGTGCATCGAGACATCCTGCGCGCCGACGGGATCTCATTTGTCGCCAGCCGCCCTCCCGAAGAGCAGGAGCGCGAGTTCCTTGCCTCCACCGATTCCTGGTTTCGTCCCTGCAGCTTTGCCAACGCTCCCGACGGAAACCTGTATGTGGTGGACATGTATCGCGAGTTCATCGAAACGCCCGAGTCCGTTCCTGAGGAGCTGAAGAAGGACATGAACTTCTATAGCGGCGATACGCTGGGACGCATCTATCGCATCGTTCCCAGGGATGCGCCGCCTTCGAGGGCCGTAAGACCGAATCTTCGCAAAGCGGGGTCCGAAGACCTGGTGCGCCTGCTCTCGCACCCGAACGGGTGGTGGAGATTGACAGCGCAGCGCCTGCTCATCGAGCGGCAAGACAGGAGTGTCATTCCTTCGCTGAAACATATGGCGCTGGCAGGGGGTTCGGCGCAGGCCAGGCTTCATGCCTTGTACGCGCTCGAAGGAATGTCGGCGCTGGAGCCCTCTCTGGTCGCGAGCGCTTTGCAAAATCCTGAGGCGGGGCTGCGGGAGCACGCCGTGAGGCTGGCCGAGGATTTTCCGCAGCTTGCCGATACGCTGGCCGGCATGGTCGACGACCCTTCGCCGCGCGTTGAGTTTCAGCTGGCGCTGAGCCTGGGTGAATTGCTGCGTGACCGCGCCGGAGCCGATCGGATCTTGAGAGCGCTTGCAGTTCTGGCGGCGAAGCATGGCGAAAGCCGATTTTTCCGCACCGCTATTCTGAGCTCGACGCCGAACCATTGCGTTCCGCTCCTGAGAGCCATCCTCTCCCAAACCTCCTCTTTCCAGAAAGACGGTAACGCCCAATTTCTGAAAGAGCTCGCGCTGGTTGCCGGCGCCAGAAAGGACGCAAACGATATTGCAAGTCTGCTCGAGCTGATGCATGGCTCGAGAATCCTGGCTTCCGAGAACCTGCAAGAAGCCGGGCTGAGCGGCCTGGCGAGCGGGTTAAAGATCGCGGGAGCGGTGCGGCTGAAAATCCCTTCCGCCGATCGCCTGCTGAAAAGCTCCTTGACGAGCCGGTCCGAGAAAGTGCAGGCGGCGGCGCGAAGCCTGGCCCGGCATCTGGAGCTCCGCGAATTTGTTACTTTGGCCGCGGGAGAGGCGCTGGACACCCGGCTTCCCGCGGAGCGGCGCGCGATGGCAATCGATTCTCTGGCGGGCGGAACGTTTGAAGAGGTGAGCCCGGTCTTCCGGAAACTGTTTTCCTCGCAGCCGGACCCCGCGCTGCTGAAAGCCGCCCTTCAGTCGTTTTCTTCGTTTGATAGGAAAGAAGTCAGTGAGGAGCTGATCTCTCGCTGGAACAGTTTTGGCCCCGCCGTCCGAGTCGAAGTCCTGGATGCGCTGCTCAGCCATCGAGACCGTGTCCCCGCGCTGCTCGACGCCGTCGAGAGCGGGCGGATCGAGCGCGGCGCCCTCGACCTGCCGAGACGGGAAAAACTCCTGCGCAATCCAGACTTCAAGATCAGCGCGCGGGCCCGGCAGATTCTGAGGGAGGAACCCAGCGATCGAACGCAAGTCTTGCAAGCTTATCGTCCGGCGTTGGATCTTGCGGGAGACGCGGTCAAGGGGAACGTAATATTCGAAAAGAACTGTGCGATCTGCCACCTGGCCCGGAAGGGCCGGCGCGTCGGACCGGACCTCTCAGGGGTGAGCAGCAAGACAAAGGCGCAATTGCTGGAAGACATCCTGAATCCCAGCAAGTCCATTCAGGCGGCGTATACCAACTATGTCGTCATCACACGCGACGGCGTGATCCACGACGGTTTGGTCGCGGCAGAAACGCCGGGAACCCTGACACTGCGCCGTTCCGACAGCGAAGATGAAATTCTGCTCCGTTCCAACGTTGCGGAGATTCGAGCCTCCGGCGTCTCCCTGATGCCGGACGGCCTCGAGCAGAACATGAGCAAGAACGACCTTGCGGATCTCATCTCATATCTCCAGGGCGCCAACCTCCGCCCCCACCCCTAGAGGCCGTTTTGGCAAATGACAAATGACCAATGAAAAATGACAAATCGCAGTCCGTCGTCCGGACTTCTGACTTCTATTTGTCATTTGTCATTGGTCATTTCTCATTTGTCATTTGAGGGAAAATCCTTGCCAGCTAGCGGGAGGCTTGCCTGAGGTACTCTTCGGTGAAGAGGCTGTCTTTAAGATCGGGATGGTAGTTGACTACTTTCAGTGTGAGCGCCAGACGGCCCTTCTTCTTGAGATCTTCCACGCGAGCCCGCGCAATGGTCCAGATGCCGTCGATTTTACGGACCTCCTCGATGGAAATGATCTTTTCCAGCAGGCCCGACTTTCCAAACAATTCCCATCGCAGAGGCATGCCGGTATCCCTTCGAAAAAAGATCCGTGTGCGCGGATAGCCGGAATCGTTTCGGAACCGGCTTTGCAGGGTGCTTTCCACGAGCCGGCAGGGAACGCCGTCGAGAGTTTGGTCCCCCTTGAATTCGTGGGTATACATCAGGAGCTCCCCTCCGATGAGTTCCTGGACCGAGACGGTCAGCGCTTTGAACTTGTACTCGCGCGCGCCCGTAATCCGGACCTTTTTCTTGAGCACGCTGCCCGGGCGGTAGGCCAGATAATCGGCCCCGCCCCCCGGCTTCTCGCGCACCAGGAGCAGCTTTCCCTTTTCAGACTCGGGGGTTTCGATGCGCAAAAGATGCGAAGCCAATCCTTGTTTTATTTTGCGCATCCAGGTGAACTCCAGGTGGAGGCGCTCTTTCCCGGGTTCGGTGTAGTCGACCGCCATCGAAAGGACTGCGTCCTTCCTGGCGGACTCGCTCAGGTACCTTAGAACGACCTGTTCTCCGGCTGCGTCCGCCCCCGCCAGATAAGGTCCCGCGGAGGAAGACGCAAGAGCGCTGAGAAGCATTTGGCAAATGACCAATGACAAATGAAAAATGACAAATTGCACGCGAGAAAATCCCTCATCCCTACATTTGTCATTTCTCATCGGTCATTTGTCATTAGTCATTTGTGAAGACATTCTCAGCGTACTCCGCGTGTCTGCGGTGAAAAAAATGTTGAAGAAAATCCTTACGATCGGTGTTCATCGGTGGTTTCATTTTGAGCACATCAGCGAAGGCAGCAGGAAGATATCCGCGGCCAGATTGGTGGCCATGATGAAGGCCGCGAGATATCCGAATTGGGCGACCGGCTCAAAGCGCGACAGCCCGAACACGAGGAAACCGAGAGCCAGGGCCGTGGCCGCCGAGATCATCGCGCCCCCCACGCTTGCCAGGCTCTGTTGAGTGATCTCGGAGGTGGAGGCTCCGCGCCCGCGGTTTTTGCGGAAATGCACGAGGTAGTGCACGCAGTTATCGACAGCGATGCCGATCGCGATGTTCGCGATCATGCTCGTGTTGACGTTCAACGAGAGACCGGACCACCCCATCAGTCCGAAGAACAGCAAAATGGGAATTCCGGTTGGGATCATGGCGAGGCACCCGATTTTCCATGACCGGAACAAGAGGATTACGATCAGGGCAATGAGCAGCACGGACAAGGCCAGACTCTTGACCTGCCCTGCGGCGACCCGATCCGAAGTCTCGTTCATAAGCGCGAGAGTGCCGGTGGCATGAACGGTTGTGCCGGGAGGAAGAACCCGGGCTCCTTCTTCTTGAATGACATCCAGCAAGTGTCTGATCTCGCTGGAATCGAAAAGATTTGTCCGGGCAAAGATGCGCAGAAGTTTGCGATCTTCGGAAAGGAAATCTGCGCTCAGCCCGCCGGGGTCGGATTCGGCAAATTCCGTAAGCTCCTGGATCGCTTCAGGGTCTGTGGGCAGTGTGAAGTGGCGCGGGTCCTCCGAATGGAATGCGCGGTTCAGGACCTTCAGGATGTCCACGAAGGATACGGCGAGATCGACACCGGGAGTGGAGGCAAGCTTGAGTTGCAACCGGTCCGCCGCGCGCAGGACGCCGGGGTCTGTGACGTGTTGCGGGCGTGGGGTTTCAATGATAATCGACAGCGGGGAGATGCCTGCCAGCTGTTCATGGAATTCCTGCGCGGCCCGCACCACCGGCGCCGATTTGTGAAAATAGCCGAGGTAGTTCGTATGCACTTCAATGCGAAAGATTCCCCACACCGCCCATGCCGAAGCGGCCAGCGCGATGAAATGGATCCAGCGCCGGCGCCGAATATCAAACTCCGCCAGTCTTTCGAGGAAGTGCTTCAGCCGGTCGCTTTGATTTCCAGCAGGGTTGTGTAATTTGGGAGGAGGAAGAAGCGACAGGGCGGCGGGGGAAACCGTGATACAGAACACATAACTCAGGAAGACTCCCATGGCGGCAAAGAGCCCCAGATCGCTTATGGCCGGAATGCGGTTGAAGGCAAGGGAGCCAAATCCTGCCATGGTCGTGATGGCGGAAATGAAAATTGCAGTGTGTGTCAGCTTCAAAGTTTCCAGCACCGCGGCTTGATGAGTTTTCCGATCCGGAGCGAGCCCGCCTCCGCAGGCGCTTGCCAGCGATCTGTAATACTGGGCGAGAAAATGGATGGCATAAGAGCAACCGTTGGAGACTAGCAGAGAGGGTAAGACCAGCGTCGTCACCTTTAGCGGGCGGCCGCTCCAGACCAGAACACCGAGGGTCCAGGCAAGCGCGAGACCGCTCACACTCAAGGGAAGGAGAAGACCGCGGAGGCTGCGAAAGCTGGCGATCAGGATCGCCGCAATGAGAACCAGCGTCACCGGCGTAAACACCCGGAAGTCGCGAATCATGTTCTCCGTTCCTTCCAGCTCCATTTCGGGAATGCCGCCCAGAATAACCGGGCTGTCCCAATGCGCGCGCCCGACCACGGCTCGGACGCTGCGCGTTATTTCGCGTCCTCGGGCGAGCGCCGCGCCCTGCCCGGGATCTTCAAGGAAGACGATCAGCGATGCCATGCGCAGATCCCGGGAAACCAGGTTCTTCTCGTAAAGCGGATTGGCTTGCAGGCGCGCGCGCAGCGCTTCTTTGTCGATCGCGCCCAGGTCCTCGGGGACCAGCGGCGCAATCGAGACCTCGTCCTCGCCGCCGCGCACGTCGGCCACGTTCGTCAGGCTGAGAACTCGCGTGACGCCCGGAATTCTTTCGAGCTCATAGGTCAGGTTCCGTGTTTTTTGGAGCGTCTCGGGGCTCAGCGCGTCCATGACGCGAATCCCGATCAGCAGCACCCTGTCGCTGCCGAAAACGCGCGTCATCCTCTCGTAATATTCGATCTCGGGCGAACCGGACAAGATGAGGGTGGAAGGAGAGCTGTCGAAATCGAGATTACGCAGATGCCATGCGAGGAAGCCGGTAAGAGCCAGGGACGCCGTGAGAACCCATCGAGGGCGGCGCAGAAGCCAGGGCCAGAGGCTAGGCATGCGCATCCTTATAAGGGAGCTGTATGCGTGAAGTCAAATTGACGATTGACGATTGCCGAACGAGAGACCTGGGGGACCTCATCGCTTCATTCTTCACTGTGAATTCGTGTTTTCCTTACAAGATTTTGTGGCTCTTCTTTGGAGTGCGCAAGCTTGCTTGCGCTTTAAGGGCGATGGAACGTTTCCATCCGCACCAAAGCGGCAGCAAGCTGCCGCACTCCAAAGAGCGCAGTGGGGTGTGATTTTGCTTTTGGTTGCGGCTCGGCTGCTTCGTATTAATCCGTGGAATTCGTGGCGGTTTTTGCTGGCCACGAATTCCACGAAAAACGATCACTGCGATTTGGATGTCGTCGGTTTGAAATACAATTTTTCAGAGCCGGCCAGCCGGGCCTGACGGTGACGCCATCCCTCAATTGTTCCTTCATTCGTCGATCGTCAATTGTTCCGTCTTGCGGGGGACTCCTCCGGGACAATCTCGACAATCTTCTTCTCCAGATTCCGGAGTAGGGTCAAAGGCGCTCTTTTTCCTACCTGACTTTCCGTCAGCAGCCTGTGCAGGTCATCGATGTTCGCCGTCGGGTGGCCCGCAAACGCCACGATGATATCGCCTTCGAGGAGGCCCGCTCGCTGAGCCGGGCTCTCTTCCTCCACGGAGATCACAAGGATGCCCCTCTCGGCCCGAAGGTCATGAAAGCGAACCACCCGGCGATGCAATGGGACGTCCTGGCCGGCGACCCCGAGATAGCCGCGTGTGATCTTCCCGTCCCGGATCAGACGGCCCGCGACGAACTTCGCCGTATTGATCGCAATGGCGAAGCAGATGCCCTGCGCCGGCAAGATGACGGCGCTGTTGACGCCAATGACCTGTCCATTCGAAGTTATCAGGGGGCCACCGGAATTGCCCGGGTTCAAAGCGGCGTCGGTCTGGATGATGTTGTCGATAAGCCGGCCGGAGACGGATCGAAGCGAGCGTCCCAGCGCGCTCACCACGCCCGCCGTGACGGTACACTGGAAACCGAAGGGATTGCCGATGGCAATCACCAACTGCCCGACGCGCACGGATCGAGAATTGCCCAGGCCGGCAGGAACGAGGTTGGGCGCATCGACCCGGACGACCGCGAGATCCGTGTCCGGATCGTCGCCGACCAGCTCAGCCCTGTGCGGGTGGCCGTCCGAAAGCGTCACGTCGATCCGGGTTGCGCCGTGGACCACGTGGCTGTTGGTCAGAATGAAGCCATCCGGGGTAAAAATGAAACCCGAGCCGTTCCCTCGCACCTCCGGCGACGGGGTTTGACGTCTCTGCGTGGCTGGCGCCCCCTGGCGAACGTCGATATTGACAACCGAAGGACTGACTCTTTCCGCGGCGTTAATGACGGCCCGCGAGTAGGCGTCGAGGAGGGCTTCATCGGAGACAGGTGTCGCGGCCGTGATGTCCTCCCGCACCGTTGCTGTGTTCTCC
>WNGD01002236.1_pt1 | contig 39313 bp, 33 predicted proteins | sample 5400671 | NCBI WGS metagenome assembly WNGD01 (sample SAMN13153369, study PRJNA577476) | soil metagenome | isolation source: 40 cm soil or saprolite under grassland replicate 2 | place: USA:California | collected 2016-06-15 | reverse complement strand
GGAGGGGCGCGCTGGCGCCACGGTTTTCTCGAGCGGTTGCGGGCCAGCGATCGCCGTCATCGCAACTGTTGATAAGATGGAGGCAATCAGAAAATTACTAAGTTTATTGTGTCGGTTCATAGCAGGTAAGGCAGGTAAGGTTAAGGTTCGGCGGGCAGCTTGGCAGCGCGTTACCCAGCTTCCAAGCAAAAAGTGATGGCCTAACGACTTCGGCAGGAAACCGGCGTCCGCCGCTGTTTCTGATTCAGCGGCAAAAAGGCGCGCACGCTAATCAGTAGGTAGAGCGCTTGCGCCAAACGCCTGGGCTTTCATTTCGGCGTCCGCCGCGGCGAATGACGCTACAACGATCAGCGATTGATAATGTGCAACGCGCGCTTTTCGACATTCATCGCCGCTTCCTTCACCGCTTCGCTCAGCGTCGGATGCGAATGACAAGTGCGAGCGAGATCTTCCGAGCTGCCGCCAAATTCGATTACCGAAACTGCTTCGGCGATTAATTCCGAAGCCGCGTGTTGCAAAATATGCGCGCCCAAAATGCGATCAGTCTTCGCTTCGGCCACGAACTTGACCATTCCATCAAGATCTTCGTTGGCGACCGCGCGGCCATTGGCGCGAAACGGAAACTTTCCGACACGGTAGTCGTTCCCTTTTTCTTTCGCCTGGTCCTCGGTCAAGCCGACGCCGGCCAATTCTGGGTTCGTGTAAATGATTCCGGCGATCGCATCATAATTAATATGGCCGTCTTTGCCGGCGATCCTTTCCACACAGGCGATCCCCTCGTCCTCGGCCTTGTGGGCCAACATCGGCCCAGCGATCACATCGCCGATCGCGTAAATGCCGTCGACCTTGGTCTTAAAATGTTTGTCGACCTTGATTCGCTTCTTTTCATCGAACTCAACCCCGATTTTTTCAGCGCCAAGTCCTTCGCTAAACGGTTTGCGTCCGACTGAGACGAGAACTTTGTCGGCTTCGAATTTGAGTTCTTCGTTTCCTTTGGTCGCGGTCGCGGTGACACGGCCATTGTCGATCTTGACCGCGCTGACTTTGGTTTCAAGATGAAATCTGATCCCCTGCCCAGTGAGCGAGCGCTGCAACAGATTCGAGAGCTCGAGGTCAAAGCCAAGCGCGATCCGCGGCAAGACTTCCAGGATGGTTACTTCGGAGCCGAGCCGGTTCCAAACTGAGCCGAGCTCGAGACCAATCGCGCCCGCACCGATGACGAGAAATTTCTTCGGTAGTTCGGTGAAAGTAAGCGCTTCGGTGCTGCTGACGATTGTTTTGCCATCGAATTTCGCGAACGGCAGCTCAACCGCCACGCTTCCAGTAGCAATGATAATGTTTTTAGTTTCGATCTCCTGAGTCTTTCCATCCGCCGATTTGACCGAAACTTTTCCCGGCGCCGTTATCGTGCCGAGTCCTTCGAACGTCGTCACCTTGTTCGTCTTCATCAGCGAACGGACGCCGCTGTTCATTGTCTTCACGACCTTGTCTTTGCGCTGCTGCATCTTATTAAGATCGACATGTGCGTTCTCGATCACGATGCCGTGCTTCTCCGCTTCCTTTTTCGCGAACATGAAATGATCGGTTGAGGTCAGGAGCGCTTTGCTCGGGATGCAGCCGACGTTTAAACAAGTGCCGCCGAGTTCCTTGTCCTTCTCGACGATTGCTGTTTTTAAACCGAGTTGTCCCGCACGAATCGCGGCGACGTAGCCGCCCGGCCCCGAACCAATGATAACGACATCAAATTTTTCCATTTAGAAGTCGAGCGGCAACTCTTTTGGGTCCTCGATGCATTCTTTCACTTTGATCAGGAACGTCACCGCTTCTTTGCCATCAATCGCGCGGTGATCGTAGCTGAGCGCGAGATACATCATCGGCCGCACTTCCACTTTGCCGTCGACCGCCATCGGTCGCGGCATGATTTTGTGCATCCCGAGAATTCCGCTTTGCGGCGGATTCAGAATCGGTGTGCTCAACAACGACCCGTAAACGCCGCCATTTGAAATCGTGAACGTGCCACCGGTCAAATCTTCGATCTTCAATTTGCCTTCGCGCGCTTTGGTTGCGTAGTTGGCAATATCGCGCTCGAGATCGGCGAAAGATTTTTTGTCCGCGTCGCGCACAATCGGCACCACCAGTCCGCGCTCCGTTCCAACAGCTACGCCAATGTCGTAGAAGTTGTTCTGGATGAAATCTTCATCTTCAATCCGGCCATTCACTACCGGCACGGCTTTGAGCGCTTCGACAGATGCTTTGATAAAGAACGACATGAACCCCAGCTTCACCCCGTTGTTTTTCGTGAAAGCATCCTGAGATTTCGTCCGCAATTCCTGAACCGCGCTGATGTCGCACTCGTTGAATGTGGTTAGAATCGCAGCGGTGTGCTGCGCCATTACCAATTGCGCCGCGATCTTGCGCCGCAGCGGCGACATTTTTTTCCGAACGATGCGCCCGTCAGCTGATTGTTCGCCACGACGAATCCGTCCTTCGGCGGGTCGATCTTCTCCGATATCGATCTTTTCTTCGGTGGCGCCGCGATTTTGCGCCGCGGAGAGCGCGTCCGCTTTGGTTAAACAACCGTCTTTACCGGTGCCTGAAATTTTTTCCGGCTCGAGATGTTCTTCGTTAACAATGCGACTAACACCGGGCGATAGAGTTTTTGCGTCGGCTGGTTTTTCTTTCGGAGGCGCGGATGCTTTTGTTTCGGCCTTTTCTTTCTTCTTGTCCGCCGGAGCAGCGTCGGCCGGCTTCTTCGAATCGTCGATCGTGGCAACGACTTCGCCGATTTTTACTTCCTGACCTTCGGGAACGATCGCGTCAAGCACTCCGGATGTTTCCGCCGCGATCTCGGTGGAAACCTTGTCGGTCTCGAGCGTGAAGAGCGCGTCACCGGCATTGACGAAATCGCCGGATTTTTTATGCCAGACCGAAACGATTCCGCTCGAGATCGATTCGCCAACGGCGGGGATTTTTACTTCGACACTCACTTGCGCCTAACTAAGCGCAAAAAATCGATATTGCTACAACTCAGACTTTGAACGCGTCGGCCACGAGCGCGGCTTGTTCGCGCTTGTGCAAGGCGAGCGAACCGACCGCGGGACTGGCGCTGGCGTCGCGCCCGGCATACGCGATTTCGCGTTCGAAGAGTTTGCGTAAGCGCGGCTCGATGAAACTCCACGCTCCCATGTTTTGCGGTTCTTCCTGACACCAGACGAGCTGCGCGCTTTGTGAAAATGCTTTCATCGTCGATTTCAGCTTCGTTTCGTGCAGCGGATAAAGCTGCTCGACGCGAATAATGGCCGCATTGTCGATCTTCTTTTCCGCGCGATGATTGAGCACGTCGTAATAAACTTTCCCCGAACAAAAAATCACACGTTTCATTTTGCTGGCAGGTCCGACCTCGGGTGAGCCGAGAATTTCTTCGAACTTTCCGCTGGTGAATTCCTTGGCCGAGGAAGACGCGAACTCAGCGCGGAGCAAACTTTTCGGCGTCATGATCACGAGCGGTTTGATGAAGTCGCGTTTCATCTGCCGGCGCAAAATATGAAAGTACTGCGCTGACGTCGTGAGATTGCAGACCTGGATGTTGTCCTCGGCGCAAAGTTGGAGAAACCGTTCGAGACGACCGCTCGAATGTTCGGGACCTTGTCCTTCGTAACCGTGCGGCAGGAGTAAAACGATCCCGCTCGGCCGCTGCCATTTCGATTCCGCTGAAACGATGAATTGATCGATGATCGTTTGTGCGCCGTTAACAAAATCGCCGAACTGCGCTTCCCACAAGCAGAGCATGTTTGGATAATCGAGCGAATACCCGTAATCAAATCCGAGGACCGCGGCTTCGGAGAGCAGGCTGTTGTAAATGCAAATGCGCGCCCGCTTTTCGCCCAAATGCATCAAGGGCACATACGGCGCGCCGGTTTTCGCATCATAAAGAATCGCATGGCGGGTGCTGAAAGTTCCCCGCGCGCTGTCCTGGCCGGACAATCGAACCGGCGTTCCTTCCAAGAGGAGCGCGCCGAAGGCGAGCAGTTCGGCGTAATGCCATTCGAACGGCCCGCCGTTTTCAAAGACCTTGCGCCGATGCTCGATGATGATTCGTTTGATCTTCGGCTGAATGTTGAAATCGTCGGGCACGTGTGTGAGCGCATCGACAATCGTCTTGAGCGTTTTCTCATTGATGGCCGTCGCAACCGGCGAACTCTTGTACTCCGGTTGAAAAACCGCGGTTGATTCCTTGAACTTCGCCTGCTTATCGACTTTCTCTTTTTCGATTGCCTTGACGTTATCGAGCGCCATCTCAAGGCGCAGATCCATTTCGGTCTCGAGCGAAGCAGCATCGTCCTCGGTCAACGCGCCAGATTCGAGCAGCTCGCCTTTGTACAGTTGCGCGACCGACGGGTGCTTGTCGATCTTCGCGTAAAGATCGGGCTGGGTGAACGCCGGCTCGTCGCCCTCGTTGTGTCCGTAGCGGCGGTAACAATACATGTCGATCACGATGTCGCGTCCGAATTCCTGCCGGAAATCGAGCGCGAGTTGGCTGACCTGCATGCACGCGAGCGGGTCGTCGCCGTTCAGATGGAAAATCGGCACCTCAATCATTTTGGCGATGTCGGTGGCGTACATCGATGAGCGCGCGTCTTCCGGCAGCGTGGTGAAACCGATCTGATTATTTACTACCAGGTGCACCGTGCCGCCGGTCCCGTAACCATGCAGCTGAGACATGTTCAGTGTTTCGGCCACAATCCCCTGCCCCGCGAAGGCCGCGTCGCCGTGAAGCAATAACGGCAAAACTTTGCGCCGATGCTCAGTGTCACCTCGAATCCGTTGACGCGCGCGCGCCGTTCCTTCCACGACTGGATCGACCGCTTCGAGATGGCTCGGATTTGCGGCAAGACGAATTTCCACCTCCGCGCCGGATGCGAGTTTTCGCACGGTCCGATAGCCGAGATGATATTTCACGTCGCCATCCCCGGCGACGAGCTTGGGAATGTAATTCTCGCTGAACTCAGTGAAAATAACACGGAGCGATTTCTTCAAAAAATTCGCGAGCACGTTCAGCCGCCCACGGTGCGACATGCCCATGCAAATTTCCTCAACACCAGCGGGCGGACATTTGTGAAGGATCGTGTCGAGAATGACCATCAACGATTCGGCGCCTTGGATTGAGAAGCGTTTTTGGCCGACGTAACGCGAGTGCAGGAAAACTTCGAACGACTCGGCTTCCATCAATGCGCGGAGCAAAGCGATTTTCACCTGGCGGGGCGTGGAATCTTTGTCCGGGCGCGATTCGAGCCGGTGCAGCACCCAGTTCCTCATCCGCGTGTTTTGAATGTGCATGAACTCTGCGCCGATCGAATCCGCGTAAATTTTTTGCAGACGTGCGATCATTTCGCGCAACGTCATCTCTTCATTGTCGGCGAAGAATTTTGAGGAAACGCGAAGATCGAGATCCTTTTCGCTGAAGCCGAGTTCGCGCAGTGTCAGCGACGGATTTTCCGGGCGCTTCTCGGCCAACGGGTTCACGCGCGCAATGCTGTGGCCGAGCGTGCGATAGGCATAAACGAGCCCGTCGATTCGCGTCTGCAGCGGACTTTCCCGCGTGACTGCGCGCGGTGCCGCGGCGGCGGCAGCGCCGTTTCGCTGCGGCAAATTGCCCAGCTCGAATCCCTCAAAAAACGCCGACCAGCTTGGATCAATCGACGTCGGGTCCTCCTGCCAGCGCTGATAATTCTGGTCGATCAGCTCCAGATTGGCTCTAGCGGCGATTGAAGTGGGCATGGCACATTTAATCTGCAACCGTTACGCGGAGCAGCAAGTTGACAGTGCGAGGGCAGCTTCGTTACTTGCACCGCACAAATGGGAACTCATGGGAAAATTTGGCTCGCCCTAGTCGCGGGCTGCGCGTTTGCGCTGGTAAGATCGACATCGTGCTTTGCCCAGACCGATCCGGCGGCGGAGCCTGCGGTCCTCGCGATCGCGAAAGTTTTGCCGGCCGTAGTTAACATCAACACCGAGCGTGTGGTTCGCCGCACGGTGCGTGATCCGATCGAAGATTTTTACGCGCAATTTTTTGGTTACTACCGCGGGCGTCCGCGCGAGATTCGACAAACGCTGCAAAGTCTCGGGTCCGGGTTCATTGTCGATCCTGCGGGCTACATCGTGACCAATCAACACGTGGTTCAGCGCGCGGCCGATCTGAAAATCCAGGTGACGACGAACAACGGCAAAACTTACAGCGCGCATTACATCACCGGCGACGACAAGAAGGACCTCGCCTTCATCAAGATTGATTCAAAAGATTCGTTTCCGTTCATCAACCTCGACAACATTTCGCCGAACTTGTTGGGCGAAACCGTTCTCGTTGTCGGTAATGCTGTCGGTTACGGAAGCTCGATCAGCCGCGGCGTGTTGAGCGCGACCAAGCGCGATATCGCGATCGACAACATCGAATACAAAGATCTCGTGCAAACGGACGCGGCGATTAATCCGGGCAACAGCGGCGGGCCAGTCATCGATATCTCGGGACGGTTGGTCGGAATCAGCTCCGCTAAAATGGCGTTCACTCCGCAAGGCGTGCCGACACAGGGACTCGGGTTCGCCATTCCGGCCGACGTCGTGCGCGATAGCGTAAAAAACTTCAAGACGTTCGCTGAGAAACATCCCGGAGGAAAAAATCAGCCCGCGACTGAGCAAACATCGACATCGAACGCCGAGCAAATGTTTGGGATACAATTGCAGGACTTAAACGAGGAATTAACTAACGCGCTCGGTTACGAGCCTGGACGCGGAGTGTTGATCAGCGCGGTGGAACCGAATAGTCCGGCCGACCAAGCCGGGATCGAGCGCGGTCTGGTAATTTATCGCGTCGGAAAGCGCGATGTGAATTCGATCAAAGACGTCGAGAACCTGCTTGGCCGCGCCAGCAGCGGGACGAGCGTCGACTTCGCAGTCGGGGTTGTCCGTGCCGGAGGCGCCGGACAGCGTGTCGAAACCGTTACGCTGGCTGCCCGTTGACAGCCGAAAAAATTTTGGCAACGCATTAGCACCTCAGTTGGCTCATCAAATAATTTGGGAATGATTAAAGTTGAAAACTTAACCAAACGTTACGCCGGGCAGACCGCGATTCGGGATTTAAACTTCGAGGTCGGCCAGGGCGAAATCATGGGTTTTCTCGGACCGAACGGTGCCGGCAAGACCACGACCATGCGAATTCTGGCGGGATTCATGCCCGCTACGTCGGGTCGCGCCTCGATCGCGGGCTTCGATGTTTTCGAGCAATCGCTCCAGGCGCGGTCGCGGCTCGGTTACATGCCGGAAAACGTTCCGCTCTATAGTGATATGCGGGTAACCGAATATCTCGATTATCGCGCGGCGCTCAAAGGCGTGCTTCACCGTCGAGTCGCGGAACGCGTCGGCGACGTCAAAGAACTGTGCGGTTTGCGCGAAGTGGAAAGAAAATTAATCGGCACACTTTCCAAGGGTTATCGGCAGCGAGTCGGCTTGGCCGATGCGCTTGTGAGCGAGCCAGATCTTCTTATTCTCGACGAGCCGACCATCGGACTTGATCCCAACCAAATCCGGCAGGTGCGCGAACTGATTAAAAATCTCGGCAAGCAACACACGATTTTGCTTTCCACGCACATTTTGCCGGAAGTGGAGATGACCTGCAGCCGCGTCATCATTATTCATAAGGGGCGGATCGAAGCGTGCGATACGCCAGAGAATCTTCTGGGTCAGATTCGCCAGGCCGGCGGCGTGGTGGTTGAAGCAAAAACCGGCAAGGACGATGGCGCGGAAGAGTTGAAGAAAATTTCCGGCGTCCGCGAAGTCATGACCGATCAGGACGATGATTGGAAAATATTTTCGCTGCGGGTGGAATCCGGCGTGGATGTGCGGGAAGAAATTTTCCGACTCGCGGCCGCGCGGAAGTGGACACTGCGCGAGCTCTCGCAACGTCGCGCGACGCTCGAAGACGTGTTCGTCGAAATCACGCACTCAGATCAAGCGGAGATGTCGATCTAAGCGATGAGGAAATTTTACACACTGCTGGTTCGCGAAGTGCGCGGCTATTTTCATTCGCCGATCGCGTACGTCGTTCTTGTGTTTTTTCTGCTCGTGAGCGGAGTCGACTTCTATTTTCAGGTTTCGTTCATGAACCAGCGGCCAGCGTCTTATTCGGTCCAGGAAGCATTTTTTAATTCCGTGTTCTTCTGGTTCGCGTTCGTTTTGATTTTTCCGTTGATCACGATGCGGCTTTTTGCCGAGGAATTTAAGCTCGGCACGATCGAGCCGCTCATGACCGCGCCGGTGCGCGATTTGCAAGTTGTGCTGGCAAAGTTTTTCGGCGCGCTCGCATTTTACATCGCGCTCTGGCTTCCAACGCTCCTCTACTTCGGGATCTTTCAAAAGATCACGCAGCAAGCAGCGGCGAATTCAGCCGGCGCTTATTGGGGTTCGTATTTGATGCTCTTGCTGCTTGGAATGTTTTATCTTTCCGTCGGCTGCCTCGCCTCGGCGGTGACGAAGAACCAGATTGTTGCCGCGATCATCTCTTTTTGCGCGATCACGCTGTTATTCTTTCTCGGGCTGATTCAATTCATTCTGCTCGACGTCAGCTCCGGAATGCGCGACGCGCTCGGCTATTTCTCCGCGATCGAGCATATGGGCACATATTCGCGCGGCATCATCGACACGAGACCAGTTGTTCTCTATCTGAGCATGACCGCGCTGCTGCTGGCATTGACTTATCAAGCGTTTCAATCGCGCAAGTGGAGGTTGTGACCGATGGCTGAAGTTACAACGAAGCCAAAAAAAATTCAGCGCCTCCAAATTGGGCTGAATCTTTTGGTCCAGCTCATTCTCATTTTCTTTTTGATAATCGCAGTGAACTGGATCGGCTTCCGGCATTACAAGCGCTGGGATGTATCGCGCGATCAGAAATACGCGCTCTCAGATAAAACGAGGCGCTTCTTGAGCTCGATCAAAGGCAAAGTGCGGATCACGGTTTTCTTTTCGCCGAACACGCCGATCAGTGGCGACGTTTCGAGTTTGCTCACGGAATATCAATACGCCGCCAAGGCTAAGATCGACATCGAGAACATCGATCCGCAGCGAAATCTCTCCCGGGCCAAGGAGATGTTCGACAAATATAAAGTGGTCAGCGACGAAAGCTTGATCGTGATCGATTACGAGGGCCGGAACAAAACGGTGAAGGCTTCGGAGATGGCTGACATCGATCAGAGCGGGATGGCGCTTGGCGAAGGGCCGCGCGTGACCGCGTTTAAAGGCGAACAGGCGATCACCGCCGCGATGATCGATTTAGTCGAAGGCAAAAAGAACACAATCGGCTATGTCACCGGCCACAAAGAGCCTTCGATCACAGAACCGTCACCGCTGGCGATGATTAATCAACAGCAGCAAACCGGTAGTCCGATTTCGGTGCTGAAGACATTTATCGAGAACGAAAACATCAAGTTTCAGGAACTGAATCTGTTCACTGAGCCGCAAATCTCCGCCGAGATAAAAACGGTGATGATTATCGGCCCGCAGTACGATCTCTCCGACCGCGAAATCAAATTGCTGCACGATTTCTGGAACAAACAGGGACGGATCCTGTTGTTGGTCGATCCTTCGGCGAAAACACCGAAGCTGAACGCGTTCCTCAACGAACTCGGCGTGAAAGTAAACGACGACCGGTTGATGGCTTTCGTCCGCACTGGAATTGAAGAGCTCGCGCTGATCCGCGATGTGCAGGCGCGTTTTCTCAGTGAGAGTCGAGTGACGAAACGCCTCGCTAATGTCCGCGCTTTGTTTTTCGGCGGGACATCGTCAATCACGCTCCAGCCGGAACGCGTTCGCGCGACGAATATCCGACTCCAGCCGCTGATTGAAGCCGAGAAAGGTTATTTCGCTGAAACCGACTACAGCACCAACGACCAGGCAAAACTACAAGCGGACGCAAAAAAAGCGGGCACCGCGCCATTGACCATCGGAGTGTCGGTCGAGAAAGGCGGCAGCGCAGACGAACGGGTGCAAATGAATTCGTCCCGAATGGTGGTGGTGAGTAACGCGACTTTTGTTCAGGACAACGCACTGACCCAGGACCAACAAGCTCTCGATTTCATTTCCGCGAGCGCAAACTGGCTTCTTAGTCGTGAGCAGCTCATTGGCATCGCGCCGAAAGTTCCGAAAACGCTCACTTTTAGCCTGAACGAAGATGCTTTGCGAAGTTTACGTTGGATGGTTCTGGTCGTGATCCCGCTTGTCTTTGTCGCTCTCGGCACCGCCGTCTGGTGGAAGCGGCGCGCCTAACAATCACGGAATCGTCATGAAGTGGAAAACGACATTGACCCTTTTCGTCATCGCGGCCGGCGTTTTCGCCTACCTCTATTTTATCGAAAGGAACCGGCCCGGCACCGAAGAAGCAGCACGCCAATCACAAAATGTTCTCAATTTTAGCCGGGAGAAAATTGACGGCGTCGTTATCCAAAACGGCGACGATAAGATCGACATCCGCCGCCGTGCCAATAAATGGCGGCTGGAAACTCCGATCAAAGACCAGGCGGACGCTTCGTTAGTGAACAATTTGCTTCTCGATCTCGAGAACTGGCAAAAGGACGCCGCCATTTCCGCTAAAGAAATGGAAGCGGACAAAAATAAGCTTTCCGACTACGGCCTGGCGAACCCGAAGCTGCGTCTGAAGTTGCTCGGGCCTGATGCGCCGCCGGAAATCTTTTTCGGCAAAGACGCGGCGCTCGAAGGCAAAATGTATGTCCGGTTCGGAAATTCGAAAGAAACCTTCCTCGCCAGTCAATCGGTCAGGAAAGCGATCGACAAGAAGCCGGAAGATTTCCGGGATCGAAAACTAACCGACTTGATCATGGCGCAGGTAGTCCGCGTCGTGCTCAAAACTCCGGCGGGCGAATTGGAGCTGCAGAAAAAAGGCGACCACTGGGACATTGCGAAACCGTTGCACACGCGCGCTGCCGATCAGAAGATCAGCGACCTGATCGCACAAGTGACGACGGCGCGCATTCAGCAATTTGTGGCGGACGATCGCGGCGATCTGCATCCTTATGGATTAGCCGAGCCCCGCAGCGCGCTCACGCTTTTTGCGCAGGACGACAAACAGGGCCAGACGCTTCAAATCGGCGGCGTTCCGGAAAAAGAGAAGGACCAAGTTTACGTGCGCTTCTCACCGCGCGCGTTCGTATACACCCTGCCGAAAAAAATTGAGGAAATCCTGAACAATAAACCGAACGATCTGCGCGACCGCCACCTTGTTCGAGTCGACACAAAAATTCTCGACCGGCTAACGATCGACGCTCCGGGAAAGGGCAAAACAGTGCTGGCGCGCAAGGATGAAAACTGGACAATCGCCAGCCGCAATAACGCGCCCGCAAACTCAAGCGAGGTGCGCCGGCTCATCGACGGTTTGCAAAACGAGCAGGTCGCAAAGTTCGTCGAAGATGTCGCTTCGAACTTGCCGAAGTATGGCCTCGATAAGCCGCAGTTAATTGTCACTTTTAGTTCGTTCGCTTCGGAAAACACCGCCGAAAGCAAAGCCGGCGAGCAGCCGTTCGCCTCGATCGCGTTTGGCAAAGTCGAAGGCGACAACGTCTACGCGCGAGTCGGCGATGAGCCGTTCGTCGTCGCCGTGCGTCGCGGTTTACTTGATCAGATTTTCCCAGACCCGTTGCAGTGGCAAGAATTGTCGATCTTCAACTTCAAGCCGGAACAAATTCATCGCGTCACGGTGACGACGGACAAAGAATTGGCGTTGGTGCGCGGCGCGAACGATCAATGGAGTTGGGCGAAAGGAACTGGGCCGATCAATCAGACGAACCTGCAGTCGCTTCTCAATACCTTGTCGACATTGCACGCGGTACGCTGGATTGGATCGACAACTCCGGCGCATGCTTTTGACAAACCGCAACTGGTCGTCACGTTCACAACTTCGCCAGACGACAAAGCGATACACAAGCTGACTATTGGCGGCGCAACGCCGGATGGAATGTGGTTTGCAAAAGTGGACGAGCGCGAAGGAACTTTCGCCATCGGCAACCCAGACTTGAATGCGCTTAAGCTGACGCTCGTTGCTCAGGAATCACCGACGCCGTCTCCAGCTGCGACAGCAACTGCGACGCCTTAGCCGTTTTTGTTCGCGGTATAAATCGTAACGATTCCGCCCGTCAGCGATTCGGACGCGGCGTCGCGAAATCCATTTGCCTCGATTAAACGCAACAGTTCTTCGCCGCCTGGAAATTGCTCGATTGATTCTCCCAAATAATCGTAAGCGGCTTTCTTTCGAGTAAGAAAAGATCCGAAAATCGGAAGCAACCGATGAAGGTAAAAACGGTAAAGCGATCGCAAGATCGACAATCGCGGCAGCGAGAATTCCATAACGAGCAAATTGCCGTTTCCAGTTAGAACACGCGCCATTTCGCGCAACGCCGCGTTCCAATCTTTGATGTTCCGCAACCCAAACGCGATGGTCAGACAATCGAATGAACGATCGGCGAACGGAAGCGCGAGCGCGTCCGCAACAATAACTCGACGAACCCCTTTGGCCCGCGCTACCGCCAGCATCTCTTCGGAAAAATCTGCGGCGACAACTTCCGAATGGGGTAACACTTTTTCCAGAGCTAACGCCAGATCTCCTGTCCCAGTGGCAAGATCGACAATCGTGTTTGGATTCAAATCGGCGACAATCTGAGCAGCACGTTTGCGCCAGATAAAATCGCAACCACAACTCAAAAGGTGATTGGCGCGATCGTAGCGTCGCGCGATGCTGCCGAACATGGCGCGGATCACTTCGGGACTGCGGGCATCAGGGCTGATCTCGAAAAAATTCAGAGATGTCGATTTTGATCTTTCGGCTGAGTTAAAGCCAATCCAATCGCAAGCCATCCCGCTGGCATCACGTGCAGAAGAAGACGCGAAACTGAGGAAGTCATATGAGCGGTATAACTTGGCCACGTGCTAAAAAGGTAGATCAGCGAGTAAAAGGCAATTGGAAGAAGTACCGCCATCGCCAGAAGTATCTTCTCCAGTTTGCGAGACGCAAACAGATAAACTACAGCCACGGCGACGAGTAACCAAAAAATGCTCCAGTGAACAGTTTCACCTAGTTCCGCCAGGAGAATGCTCCCTATATCAGCAAGTCTGCCGAAGTTCCCACGAAGTAAACTGAAAGTAGGATGCGAGAAATCCGAATGTGGAAATATAAGCACCAGCTTGAGGTAAAGTCGCCAACCAAGAATGATGAGTAATCCCGGCGCGATCGAGACTAAAAAGGGCCCGACTCGATGCTTCGACAAGCTCATAGTTAGGCCAAGCAAGGCTAGAACGAACCATAATAATACACCTTCCGATTTGATCCAGGGGAGAAACGCGGCACAAGCCGCAAAGGCAACGATAGAACAAAGCGCATTGTTCGCAGACCAACAAAGAAGATAGCCCAGCGCTGCGAGGTAGAACACACTGATTGGAACATCGACATATCCAACGACAATCCCCCCAGGGCTCGCGCTGATTGAAGGAACAAACGGAAGGAGCGATGCAATCAATAAACCGACCCAGCGTTTACCTGACAAGCGCGCAGTGAGTAGGGCGAGAAGCAGCGCACCCGCGGCGTAGAATAGCGGAAAAATTATCTTTACCCAGAACTGGTGCGGCTCGCCCATCCACAAGTACAGCCAAAGCTCCGTAAACGGGATTCCTAGGGGATATTCGGGATGACTGAACGCGCGCCCGCCGCTTGAGTAATACGACTGTGGAATTACTCCACCATTAAGAAACGCGTAACGTGCTTTGATTTCCCAGTTGAGCAGACCGTCCCACCCGAGGGTATGTTTGAGCGAAACAAAGAAGAGTATTGCGATCTCGCCGAGAACGAGAATTGTAAGGAGCCACTCAGTTACGTTTGCAGGCGATGGTAGCACAAACCTGGCGGTTACATGTTGTCTGGCTCGCCAGCCTACAATTCCCAAAGCTAAACACGCGATCGTGACGATGGTCTGAAGGGCGAGTCCCGAACAAAACGTGCCGCAAACCCATAAGAGCAGAGAAACAATCCCGCTGCCCAACAGCCATCCGAGACAAGTGCATTCTATTAGATTGAGACGGCCCGTGCGCGCGAAGATTGATAAGGCAACGCCTAAGCCAGCCGTGAGGATCGTGAAAATGGCCGCCAATAGCCCAAGTAGAATCATGGCGCAGTTTCGGCTAATGGGACGAGAACAATGCCAGAACCTAACCGGACGCGTTTCTCCAACCATGCTGGCGGGTTGACCGAGCAAAAGACCAGCCCCGCCACGGAATCACGATTGACCTCCGCTAGCTCTTTTTCAACCGTCGGCGTCGCTACTGTGACCAGTTGAACTTCGCGCGGCCACGAGAGATAACCAATCATCATCCCGAGAAACTCGCTCTGCGAGTTCTCATTGCGGACAAAAATTATGAGTGGCCCTGCCTTCGGCAAACGCCGGAAGGTATCGGGAAGCTTTTCGGAGCCGCGTTCAATGCCGATTAGAGCTCGAACGTAAACGTCGATCGACCGGTTCACTTCCACCGGACCGATCCGATTTTCCATCAAGGCGGGTCCGACAATCGGGATACTCAGAGCCAGAAAAACGGCAAATAGTGCGCACCAAAGTCCGACGTGAGAATAAAAGCGGATGCGCATCTTAATTAGATTGCCGCTGATGGTTACAACGCAAGTGGGCGTAATCGTCGAGAAGATTGCTCACGAGAGGACTCGAACCTCCACGGGTTGCCCCATACGGTCCTGAGCCGTACGCGTCTGCCAATTCCGCCACGTGAGCTCGAAAAATGGGCCGGTTAAATTGCGCGGCCAAATCACGCGCGCAAGTCGAAATGAAAGATGTGATCTTGCGCGGAACTTAGTCGCGCCGGCGTTTGCGGGCCCGCGCTTCAAGCTGCTGCGCTTTGCGGGCTTTGCCTAACGAACGAAGCAAATCGGCATAATTCGCGGCCACGATTTCGTAATCCTCGGGCGGCTGATCGGTCGCCTCTTCCCAGCTCTTGAGCGAGGCGCGGTAAAGCTCGGCTGCTTTCGGATAATCGCCGCGAGAATGATAGACCACCGCCAGATTGCATTTCGATTGCGCAATGTCGGGATGCGTCGGTGGGAACGCTTTTTCCCGAATGCCAAGCGCGCGAAGGTGAGTTTTCTCCGCCTCAGCGTAACGCTTCTCGTTGGTGTAAAAGACCGCGAGGTTGTTCAAAACCGAGGCGACGTCGGCGTGCTGGGGCCCGAGTTGCTTTTCGTAAATGTGAAGCGCATGCAAGTAGTACGGCTCGGCCGCCTTCTGGCGGCCTGACCTTCGGAAAATGAGCGCGACGTTGTTAAGCATCGTCCCTAAATCCGCATAAGGCAGGTCGTCCAACTGCGTCCCGGCGGCGATCGCCTTCTCGTAATAACGGATCGCTTCTTCCTGTTGTCCGAGGTTATCGCACAAAAAAGCCAGCCGCCGCGCAGATCGATAAAGCAGGCGTTGATCGGGTGGTTTGGCTTTTTCGAGAACGCCGTGTGCCTTTAGCAAATAAGGCTTCGCTTTCGCGCGGTCCCCACTTTGGTCAAGAAGCTGCCCCAGTTTTTCGTAACTCAGTGCCAACGCATTGTCGTCATCGCCAAAAGTGCGCTTGGCCAGTTCCAGTAAAGTTTCCGCGACGCGAACAGCTTCCGGCAAACGACTGCTGGCGCGCAGTGTCTCGAGTTTGTCGTTAAGGATACTCCAAAGCTTCTCTTCACCTTTCATGCCCGGTCACCAGCCTTCGCTCAGCTGCGTGACCAGCCGGCTGGCCAACTCTTCCGTGGCCAATGGCAACGCCTGCCGTTCGTCCGTTGTGACATCGGTGCCGACAAAAAAGCTGGTCGTGCCGACGACTTCGCCGGAAGGCCCGAGCGGTTTCCCATCAGGGCCCACCAGTCTGTTCTTCAATCGCATAGCGAGATTAAATTCGCTCGTCGCTAACACATTTCCGCGAATCGAGCGCGCTGGCGATCTACTAATGCGAATGATATCTCCCTTGAGCGTGGCGTCCGCCAAATCGCCACCTGAAATTCGAAACGTACCGTCCTGCTGAAATTGTTTGATCACGGTATCAGTCACCAGTACTTCCACGCGTGGAATGAGAGTTTTGTTGGTGAACGTCGGGATCGCGATCGTGTGAATGTCGCGTAGATAATAAGGCTTGGCCGGCCCGACGTGATAGCCGAGGCAACCGCTCAAACCGAGGCAGGCTAGCGCCGCCGCAATTGAGTTTTTCACGGCGTCGGCGAGGCCGTTGCTTCAGATGAACCGGAATCTTCAGGCGACGACTCTGGCGTTGTCTTGCTTCCCGGCTCGGTCGAAGACGCGGGAGGCGCAGTTGTGTCACCCCAGTTCGAAGGTGGTGGAGGAAGTGCGCTGTCCAAATCCGGCGGCAAGAGGGACGCGGAATTGGGGGCAGGCGTACTTTCCCCGGCGCTCTTCGTTTTCCCCTGATCGGTGCTTTTCTTTTTTTCCGCTTCCTTTTCTTGTAACGGCTGGAGCACCTTGTCGCCGAGTTTTGCCCGCAATTGATCGATTCGTTTTTTCGCTTTTTCGCTTTCGGCTGATCCGGGCTGCTGTCGGATCACTTCATTATAATAAATGACTGCGGCCCGATATGCTTTCTGTTTGTCGTAATAGCGTGCGACGTCAAATGAGCTGCTAGTCGCTTTGTGTTCCAATTGTTGAAGATTGGCGCGCGCTTGCGCTGCTTTTTCGCTGTTCGGGTAACGAAACAAAAAATCCTGGAATGCAGTTCGCGCGTTGGTCGTCGCCGCGATGTCCTTGGTGCCATGGCGCGAAGCAGTGAACCAGATGTAACCAATTTGATATTGCGCGTCCGCCGCTACCGGGTCATCCGGAAACTTATCTACCACTGCCGTGTAGGCCTGGAGAGCGGCATCATTCGCTCCCTGTTTCTCGCGCGCCAGGCCGATGTCGAATTGCGCCCGGGCGGTGTATTTTCCGTAGGGCGCGGTCCGAACCACCGCCGCAAAAATTTCAACCGCGCGATCCATTGAAGTTGCGAAAGGAATACCGAGCAATTTCAGTTTCTTCCCGGCCAGATACATTTCGCCGACCCGGAACTGCCCTTCGATCGCTTCGTCAAAATGCGGACTGGTAGGATAATTGGTCACCACCAATCGATACGTACCTGCAGCTTCGAGATATTGATGCACCTGCTCGTACAAGACAGCGCCTCGAAACGCGGCCCCCGCTGCCAGCGCATCACGCGAATACTTTCGGACAAGTTGGCGATACGCGCGAATGGCTCGCTTCGGGTTGCCTTCTTTTTCTGCCTTCTGTCCAATTTCAAAAAGCTCCGCCGCATTCCCGTTCAATTCTTCTTCACCCGGCGCAACATATTTGGCTTTTTCACCGGGCCGAAAAACAACTGCGGCATCGGTCGATTGAACTAAAAATAAGCCCAGTGGGACCAACAAAAACACTGGGAGAACTCGGAATTTCATCGGGACTGGCAGGGTAATTGACTTATCCACTCCGTCAAGTTGCGCCGCACGCGAACCGGCCGTTGTTCGCGCCCCTCTAATTGCTCGCCCCCGGACGAGTCCGTCCGTTGGCGGACAAGAATCGACCGCTTCCCGCGCGTTCCGATTTAGCTTAGATTTCCGCTCGATTTGAAGCTGACCGACCAACAAAAAATTCGAATCGGCGCCTGCGCCTGGAGCTTCCCGGAATGGCGCGGAAGTTTTTATCCGTCGGAGTTGCCCGAATCCGAACGGCTCGAATTTTATGCGCGCTATTTCCTCGCCGTTGAAATTGATTCGACTTTTTACAGCGTACCGGCGGAGAACGCGGTCCGGCGCTGGGTCGAACTCACTCCTGCTTCCTTTCGCTTTAGTTGCAAACTTCCGCGCGAAATCACGCACGTCTGCCGGCTGCGCGATTGCACCGTTGAACTGAACGCCTTTCTGCGCGCGATCGAACCGCTCGAGTCGAAGCTCCAGGTTGTGTTGATCCAACTGCCGCCCTCTTTCACACCCAAGGATGGCCGACAGATTTTGCGAAAATTTCTCATGCAGTTGCCCAGAAGTTTCCGGTTTGCCATTGAATTTCGTCACGCTGGCTGGCATCGGCCCCAAATTATTCGGCTGTTGGAACAATATCGCATCTGTTGGGTTTGGGCCGACACCAGTCCGCTCAATGAACGCAATCTTGCGCCGTTCGAATTTCTGCCCCGGACGACCGATTTTCTTTACCTGCGTCTGCTCGGCGATTACGCGACCAAGTATGATAGCGCCGGCAAATTCGTTCACCGCTACGATAAGCTTCTTTGGAAACGCGAAGCCGCCTTAGAAAGCTGGTCGATGAAGATCGAGCGTCATCTTGACGAGGTCCGAAACGTGTGGGCATTTGTCAGCAATCACTTCGAAGGGTTTGCTCCCGAAACAGTGCGGCGTCTCGCGCAACGACTCGGTTACGAGTTGCCGTTGCCGTCAGAAATTGAAAAACAATCGGCTCTGCACGACCGATCGCAGATGGATCTCTTCAACGAACCAACAGCCTAGTCGAGGATCCCTCAGACGCCACGTGAAAGTCCGAACAAATCGGCCAGACAAACCGGATCGCACAACAAGTGAGCGACAGCGACGATCGCTCTTCGTCGCCGCTGCGATCGTTCTTGCCGGTTCGCTCGTTTTATTGCTGGGGGTTGGTTGGCTGCAGCATGGCGTTTCAAAGATGGCCATCTCCGCACTCGGTGCGCTGCTATTAATCGGCGCGCTCACCGGGATCTTTCGCACGCTCGATTTTTCGACGCCGCGATTAGTAAATGGAACTCCGCGACAACTGGCCTGGATTCGCATTCTCGTTTGCCTTACCGCGATCATTTTTACTGTGATCGAGGACTTGCCGGCGATTGCTTCGTTGCCCGTGGGAATGCAAAGCAACTACCAGTTTTGTCGTCTGCTCAACATGCTTCCCGGCTACTCCGCGCTTCTGGCGAACCCATATTTGTTAGGGGGCTTGCAATGGAGTACGGCAGCTTTGCTTTTTTTCGGGCTGATCGGCTTCCAAACGCGAGCCACTCTGTTCCTCGGTGGTCTTGGGTTCCTTTTAATCCAGGCGATCCTTCGACAGTACACATATTTTTTCCATTCGGGTCTCGTTCTGGTTTACCTGGCCCTGCTGCTTCCGTGGACGCCTTGCGCGGCAGCGTGGTCGTTTGATCGATGGCTGAATCCGCAAATGCGACAGCCTCGTGCGCAATCGGTTGGTTTTAGCGTTTATGCCTGCTTCACCGTGATGGCAGTGATTTATCTGCTGTGCGGACTGAGCAAAATGCGCGACTCGGGATTAGATTGGTTCAGAGGAGACAATATCGAGCAAAAACTAGTCCGGGATGCCTTGGAACCAATCTTCCTGGATTACAAATGGAAAGCGACCCTCTGGCTGGTCCAACATCATGTCCCGGACTTCGTCTTCTCCGTTATTGGAACTGCCGGCCTTATCGCCGAGCTGGGCTATTTTACGGTTCTGTTCTCGCGGATCGCCCAAATTATCCTGCCGGCAATTATGTTCGGTGTGCACTTGGGCATTCTCCTGTTTCAGCACATCCTGTTTCTCGATTTGCTCATCTTGCAGTTCATCTTTCTGGATGCAGAGCGGTGCGTGAATTTCTGGCGTCGTCACTTCTCGAAAAATAGTGAGGCCGCACGCCTGCAAGTGAGCAACGTTAAACCAGGGCCGGCGCTTTCGTACGTTCCTTTTACCGCGACGGCGTTGATGATCGTTGCCTTTCTACTCGGGTGGGTCTGGCGGGTAGAATTCTACCCATTCAGCACCTGGCGCATGTACGCTTATCCGGAAAGGAAGGGACCCGTCTTCTACCATAAGATGGTCGCGACTTTGGAAAATGGCAATTCCATCGTTATTCCAATCCGCGGTTATTTTCCCGCCGCCATGCCAAACAGCCGCTTCTTGGTTGCTGATAATTTTCAATCAACGCCGCGAACAATCTCGGCAGCGCCAGCCCCGAGCCATTCAGCGTGTGACAGAATTTGTTTTTACTGTCCGCGCCTTTGTAGCGAAGATTCATCCGGCGCGCCTGAAAATCTTCGAAATTGGAGCAGCTCGAGACTTCGAGATACGCGTCTTGCCCGGGCGACCAAACTTCGAGGTCGTAGGTTTTCGCTGAACCGAAACCGAGATCGCCGGTGCAAAGTTCGATCACGCGATAATGCAATTCGAGCAGTTGCAAAACGCGCTCTGCGTCCGCCACTAAGGATTCGAGTTCTTCGTAAGATGTTTCTGCGGTCGTAATTTTCACGAGCTCGACTTTGTCGAATTGATGGACGCGAATGATCCCGCGCGTTTCGCGCCCGGCTGATCCGGCCTCGCGCCGAAAGCACGGCGTGTAAGCGACAAATTTCTTTGGCAGGTCGACAATCGCCAAAATTTCTTCTCGATGAAGATTTGTCACTGGCACTTCTGCGGTCGGCGCCAGAAATAGTTCGCCGTTTTGCAAGCCATACATGTCTGATTCAAACTTCGGGAGCTGGCTCGTGCCGATCATGCAATCGCGTCGGACGAGAAATGGCGGGCTGATTTCGGTGTAGCCATGCTCGCGAGTATGCAGATCGAGCATGAAACCGATCAGCGCCCGCTCCAGCCTCGCGCCCGCCCCGGTAAAACAAATGAATCCGCTCCCGCTCAATTTCGTCGCGCGCTCGAGATCGAGGATTTTAAATTTCTCACCAAGCGCGACATGATCGAGCACTTTGCCGGCGAGCTTCCCCTTCTTGCCCCACTCTCGAACGATTTTGTTCGCGCTCGGATCCTTGCCGATCGGCACGCTTTCATGCGGAAGATTTGGAATTTCGAGAAGCGGACCAACCGTACGGTCCAGCAAATCTCTCAGCCGGGAATAATCAGCAATGTAATTCTTAATTTCTTCGGCGCGCTCTTCTAAAGTGTCAGTCGATTCTCCGCGTGATCGTTTTGCGCCGATCTCCTTACTCAATTTATTTCGTTCAGCTTGCAGCTGCTGCAACTCCGTCTCTTTTCGCCTTCGTTCAGCGTCTTCCTTTAAGATCTCGTCGACTTTCGCCTCATCGCCCCCGCCGCGGGTCGCGAGTCGTTCGCGAACAAAATCCGGCTTTTCGCGAAGCAGACGAATGTCGAGCATGGCGCGATTGTAGAGGCCGCCATCGCCATCGGCAACTGTAGCCGTCCTCCTCTGAGCGCGACGGCGTTCGACTTTTTGAATCGCGCTTCGGAGAGCGAAGCGGCTACAATCAAAGCGTGAAAAACGATTCCCCCCGCTATGAAGATCTGCTTGCTTCTACCCGTGTCCGCGAACACGCCCTTTTCCTTCCGCTGCGCACGCCGAAGGAACTCGAGTTGCAAGCGCGCTGGTTCGCCGGCGATTTTGGGAAAAATTTTGTCAGCTCGACCGGTGACAAGATCGACATCGTCCAATTCGGGACCTGGAATCGCGAAGCCGGCCCTGATTTTTGTGATGCCGCCATCCGCGTGAATGGCAGAGAACCGCTGCGCGGCTGCATCGAGATCGATCTCGTCGACCGGAATTGGGATTTGCACGGTCACTCCGTTAACCCCGCGTTCGAAGAAACTGTGCTCCACGTTTTCGTCGACAAAAGTGACCGCGAATTTTTCACGCGCACAAAATCGAACCGAAACGTTCCGCAGGTCCAGATCGACCCCGCGATTTTGCCGGAGGCGTTCAGCGCCAATATTCCGCTTGCACGGCCGGGACGGTGCCAGGCGCCGTTGGGAAATTTGCCGGAAGAGCGGGTTCGCAGCGTGCTCAATGCCGCGGCGCAATTTCGTTTACAGAAAAAAGCCGCGCGCATCCGCGCCAAGATCGACAATCACGGGCGCGATGAAGCGTTGTTCCAGGAAATCGCGGGCGCGCTCGGCTACAAAGAAAACAAACTGCTGTTCACGTTGATCGCGCAGCGGCTCTCATTAAAGTCGTTGCTCGGAAAAATGCCCGACGCTGAAGCGATCCTTTTCGGACTCGCGGGTTTTCTCGAGTCGCCGGATCTCGCCGTCTACAAAAAGTCCGCAAAAAATTACGTCCGCGAACTATGGGACCGTTGGTGGCCGCATCGCGACGAATTACAGCGGCTGATTTTGCCGCACAAGGCATGGCGCCTGAGTGGCACCCGCCCCGTCAATCATCCCCAGCGTCGGCTCGCGGCATTGTCGATCTTGGTGCGTGATTGGCCGGCATTTCGCCACTCGCTAGGCAAACAAGACGCGGCCGCCGTCGAAAAGTTTTTCGCAGGCTTAGATCATCCATTTTGGAAATTCCGCTACACGTTAACGGCGCCCGCTTCGCCCAAAGCGATGGCGATCATCGGTCAGTCGCGCATTGCGGATGTCCTGGCCAACGTAGTTCTGCCGTTTTGGCGCGAGGAGGATGTCGATTGCTGGCCGCAATACGCGAAGTTGCCGGCGCGTTTGACCAACCGGCGGCTCGAAACCGCCGCCACGCGCCTGTTCGGGAACGATCCTGGACGGCGCGAATTCACAAAAACCATCGCGCACCAGCAAGCGCTTTTACAGATTTACGAAGACTTCTGTTTACAGGATAATTCTGATTGCGCCGACTGCCCGTTCCCCGAGCAGATGGCGAAATGGAGATAACAACGAAAACGCCGAACGCCCAACAAATGCCACTCCGGCTCAGAGCTACATCCAACGTCCAATGCAGAGGAGCGTACACGCTGCTTGAACTCCTTGTCGTCATCGCGATCATCGGCACTCTCGCCGCATTTGCTGTAACTGTATTGAGCGGCATTCAAGAGAAAGCGCGCATTACGCAAGACATGAACAACCTGCGCCAGATAGCGCTCGCTACGCAGACATATCTGAACGACAACGACGGCGCCTTTTTCTTGCCCACTGGCGGGACAAGTCCATGGATGAATTCATTGCATCCGAAATATCTTTCGAACTGGAAGATTTTTCAGTCGCCGTTCGACAAGCGTGCTCCGTCCGAGAATAATACGACGGCGCCGGTGAGTTACGGTTTCAACGCGAATGCGCAATCGAGCGGCGTTTCGCTGCTCAGCGACAAGATCACGAATCCAAGCACGTTTATACTGTTTGCACCGGCACAGGGCACTTTAACGACCGTCAGTTTTACCGGGACCGCTGCAGCCTCGGTGACAGTGGACAAAGCGAGCGGCTCTCAAGGCACGGCTCTTGGCGGGACGCATAACAATCGAAAGCGAATTAATGCTTGTATGGCCGATCTTCACGTCGAAAACACGTTGTGGACTGTTTTCATCAACAACACAAACTCCTCCAGCGATCCATCAGCCAGCCAGCGATGGACACCATGACGTTTCTCTAACAAAAAGCATGCACGCTTTACCTCGATCTTTTCGCGCCGGAGGCTTCACGCTCATCGAGCTGCTCATTGTCATCGCGATCATCGCGATTTTGATCGGCCTGCTCTTTCCGGCTTTCAAGGGTGTGCAAGACCAAGCCAAAAGGACCCAAGCCAAAAACGATCTCACCCAAATCGTCACCGCAGTAAATGCGTACTACACCGAGTACGGTAAGTATCCAGTCTACTATGCCACTCCGCCCGCCACTGTGACAGACTCCGATTTCAGCAACAGCGGCGCCTCCGTCATCAATGGGGGTGATACTTTCACGAACATGGGTGACAATAGTTTGGTCGTCGATGTCTTGCGTAATAACCTTAGCGCTACAGGTACCAACTTGACTTGGGTGCAAAATCTGAACACACGCCAGATCTCATTTCTTCAAGTGCCTATCGCAAAGGTTGCCAATACTCCGAAGTCAGGCGTGGCTCCTACTACCTCCACGCTTCCCGGAACGTGGTATGATCCATGGGGTAATCCGTATCGAATACGCATTGATACTGGGTATAATAATATGGTTGACGGGCCCTACGCCGCAAATGCGGGGACAACGTCGACTAATCCTAACGTGTCCGGCGGAGTGATCGCTTGGTCGATCGGAACGGACGGGCAAACGAGTTCTACCGATAAGAAAGTAGGAACCGCTGACGACGACGTGATTTCGTGGCAGTGATTGTTGTTTCGGTTGCAATCGAGAATCGGAAATCTACAATCTGCAATTCCGTCGCGGGTGTAATTCAATGGTAGAATGGCAGCTTCCCAAGCTGCACACGGGGGTTCGATTCCCCTCACCCGCTCCCGCCTTCGCTTGGCGTAGCCTAAAATGAAGCGGGAGCGTCCGCCGAAGCCTTGTGCGAAGGCGGACTTTTCAAGAAAGAGTTTGTTCGGGATCTCGCCAGCTTTTTTTCCAAAGTCGTTCAGCTTTTGCGCGAATTGCATTTGTTCGCCGCCGTGAACTTCGCAGGCGGCGGCCGGAACTTTGTCAGCCGGAAGATCGATTTCGTAGGCAGTGCCGGCCGCTTCGCACCCCGTGGTCGCGAGGTGATTGGAGAGCGAGCAAACCAGCGCGTGCTGCATCGGCATGGTCGGCTGCAAATCTTGTGGCGGGTAAATCGTCGCGCCTTTGTTCATCACTTGCACCCAAACCGGCAGCGCCAGCGCCGCGCCATAGCCATGCGGAATAATTGTGACCGGCTGATCGAATCCAACCCAAACACCGCAGGTCAACGTCGAAGTGTAGCCAACGAACCAGGCGTCTTTGTAATCGTTCGTTGTTCCGGTTTTTCCGGCGGCCGGCAATTTGAAGCCTAACGAACGCGCCGCTGCGGCCGTTCCGCGCGTGAGAACTTCTTCCATTAACTGCGACGTCATCCACGCCGCGCTTGCGTCCAACGCGGGTACGGAAATATGCGATGCCCGATAAATCGGCTGATGCTCGGCATCATCGATCCGCTCGATGATGTACGCCTGCTTGCGCACGCCGGCGTTTGCAAAAACGGTGTAAGCAGCGGTTAGATCCTTCAGATTTGTTTCGAACGAACCGATGTAAATCGCCGGACCGCGTGGGACATTGTCGCTCAGATTCAGGGTCGTTGCGACTTTTTGGACGGCATCGAGCCCCGCGAATTGTCCGACGCGCACGCTCATGGTGTTACGCGAGTGAATCAGACCGTATGAGCAAGGTTGAATGCCGCCGTACGTGCCATCGGAATTTGCGGGCGACCAGGTTCCGGCGCCGTCGATTTCGCCGAGTTGAATCTGACCATCGCTGATGGATGCGCCGGGAAGCAATCCCTCGGAAAACGCGACGGTGTAAACAAAAGGTTTGAAAGCAGAACCGACTTGTCGATTCGCCGGTGGTAGCGCGCGATTGAACTTGCTTTGCGAATAATCGCGCCCGCCGACGAGCGCGCGGATGCCGCCGCTGTTGTTGTCGATGCAAACAATTGCGCCTTCCAAATACGGCATCGCCGAATCTTCGCCGTTCTCCGGCGGATGATAATTCGCCTTGAGCGGATGATTAAAATTTCCTTGGTGCTCGATCTTGGTGAGCTGGGTCTCCAGCGCCTGCTGCGCCGTGTTCTGCACAGTCGGATCGAGCGTGGTGTAAATAAACAAACCGCCGTTGTCGATCTGGTCCTGGGTTAGAATCAGGTTCAAATCGCGCTGGACCGCGTCCATTGCGTAATTTTCCTGGATCTGAAGCAGGCGCCGCGGATGGGCGTTCACTTTGGCGAGCTTGGCTTGCGCCGCCTCCCCCGCGGGAAGTTTTCTTACATCGACCATCCGATCCAACACGGCATTGCGCTCGTTGGCAGCGCCTTCGGGATTTTTCAGCGGCGAAAAACGATTCGGGCTTCGAATTAATCCGGCAAGAAGCGCCGCTTCGGGAAGATTCAGTTTCGACGCGTTCTTGCCGAAGTACGCCTGCGAAGCTGTTTCAACGCCGTAACAACCGGCGCCGAAATAAATGCGATTTATATATAGCTCGAGGATCTGCTTTTTCGTGAACTCGTGTTCAATTCGGAATGCGACCATGGCCTCGAGGAACTTGCGACTGACGTTGCGGCCGCCGAGCGGAAGACTGTTGCGCGCGAGTTGTTGCGTAATGCTGCTGGCGCCTTCCTTGGCTGAGCCGCTCAAAATATCACGGACCAGCGCGCGAAAAATGCCGCGCCAATCAACGCCCGGATGTTGATAGAAACGCGTGTCTTCACGCGCCAACAACGCGTCGATGAAAAGCGGCGAGACTTCGTCGAGCGAAACGCGCAACCGGTTCGCGCCCGCGAGACGGCTGTAGATTTTTCCATCGAAATCGAAGACGGTGTTGCGCTCTGGCATGGCGCCAACTTTTTTCATGTCGAAGCTCGCAGCCCACGCGCCGTAAAAAAGAAGCAGCGCCAGACCAACTCCGGCGATGAGGACGAAGAGCGTGATCTTCCAACCGTAACGAAAAAGTTTACTGCGCTTTTTCCCACGCGACCGGAACCAAGCCAAAAATTTCATGGAGCAGGAATTGCAATCTAATCAAAGATCGATATCTGCCAAAATCAGTGCGTTCAAAGCAATTCAGCGTGTCATCCTGAGCGGAGCGAAGGATCTCCCAAAAGCTCGAGCGTCGCACTATTTATTTAGTGTGATCTTCGCTTCGACTGTGAGATTCCTCGCTTGCGCTCGGAATGACAATCACCCGAGCAGGTCGCCGTAGCGTTTGGTGGCCAGCTCCAAACAACGACCGAGAATCTCCGAGGAAGTTTGCAGTCGGAGTACTTCATCAACCAGCTGCTGACACTCCGGCACGGCCAAACTTCGCACTGCCATTTTCACTCGAGGAACAGACCTGGCCCCGACACTCAATTCGTCAATGCCAAGGCCGAGCAAAATTGGGATCAGCGCAACGTCGCGCGCCATCTCGCCGCACACTCCGACCCAAATTTTGTTCGCATGCGCGGCATCGGCAATCATTTTTAACAGTCGCAAAACGGCCGGGTGCGTCGGCTCGTAGAGATGCGCGATGCGCTCGTTCACGCGATCGACTGCGAGCGTGTATTGGATCAAGTCGTTCGTGCCGATGCTGAAGAAATCAACTTCATGCGCGAGGGTATCGGCAGAAATCGCCGCGCTCGGAATCTCGATCATCGCGCCCACTTCCATCTTGCCACTTTTCTTCTCGCCAACTTCGCGTCTGCATTCGTCCAGGACAGCTTTGGCGTGACGCAATTCCTCCAAACCGGAAATCATCGGGAACATGATCTTGACGTTCCCGACTGCGCTCGCACGTAAGATGGCGCGCAGCTGCGTTTTGAAGATGTCGATGTTCTCCAGGCAAAAACGAATGGCGCGCCAACCGAGGAACGGATTCAACTCATCGCCGACATCGATCGTGCCGACGGCCAGTTTGTCGCCACCGAGATCGAACGTGCGAATGATGAGCGGGTTCGGCTTCACCTGTTCGGCCACTTTTCGATAGGTCTCGTATTGTTCCTCTTCGCTCGGCAGCGTGTCGCGATTCACGAAAAGAAACTCGGTCCGATAAAGCCCAATGCCTTCGGCGCCGTTTTCGGCAACGGCCTCGACGTCGCTTGGCAGCTCGATGTTTGCGGAAAGAACAATGTGGCGGCCGTCGCTGGTGGTCGATGTCGTCTCGCGAAGCTGCTTTAGTTCTTTGGTGACCTGACCTTTTCTGATCTCGATCTCGCCATAGTAAGAAAGTGTTTCCGGCGTTGGATCGACAATCAGCACGCCGGTGTAACCATCGAGCAACACGTGCTGGCCGGACTCGAGTTTCTCGGTCGCGTCGTGCAAACCGACGACCGCCGGAATGTTGAGCGAACGCGCGATGATCGCAGTGTGCGAAGTGCGACTGCCCAAATCGGTGGCAATGCCGAGCACGAGCTGGCGATTCATCGTCGCGGTGTCGGATGGCGTAAGATTGTGCGCGACCAAAATGTGTGGCTCGGCGGCGGATAAAATCGGTTTCGGCGCCTTGCCCTGCAGATTTCGCACAATGCGCCGAGTCACATCCTGGATATCGAGCGCGCGTTCGCGCAGATAGGGATCGTCGATTTTACTCAAGGTCTCGGCGTAGTTGCTCGCCACTTCCTGAAAAACCCATTCGACGTTGCAACGCTCTGTCTCGAGCCGGCGCAAAACTTCGTCGATCAAAGTGCGGTCTTCGACGACGAGCAGGTGGGCGTCGAAAATGGCAGCGTCTTTGGCGCCGATCGCTTCCGCGATTCTTTGCTGCATCTCGAGAATCTGCACACGCGTTTGCACAAGCGCGGTCTCGAACCGGGCGATCTCGTTTCCAATCTGCGACGGTTCGATGTGATAACGGACAACGTCGTCGAGATCGTCGCGGACGACATGAATGACGCCGTGCGCAAGTCCAGGCGAGACGCCCGCTCCGCGAAACCGAATTTCTTTGTTATCGCCGCTCATCCGCGTGCGATTCTATAGAGAAATCAATCTTCGTGGAAGCGCGCATTGATTAATTCCTCCAATTCGGCCATTGCCTTATCGGCGTCTGGCCCTTCGCAGCGGATGTGGAGCTTCGATCCCTGACCGGCCGCGAGCATCATCAATCCCATGATGCTCTTGCCGTTGACTTCTTCGCCTTCCTTGGCCACCCAGATTTCAGCGCGGTAGCGGCTGGCAATGCGAACGAACATCGCGGCCGGGCGGGCGTGTAAACCGAGCCGATTTATAATCGGCACGTCCTTTTCAATTCTTTGACTAGGCGAGACATCGCTCGCTCGGCGACTGAGCAAGCCCATTATGTCGATCTTGGCTCCATTAAATTGAGCAACTTCGTGTTAAAATCGACGGCGCTGTTTTGGCCGAGGCCTTTCAGCTTTTGGTCCATCGCCGCCACTTCGATCAGCCGAGCGATATCGCGCCCCGGTCGCACCGGAATTGTTACGTGCGGCACCCTTAATCCGAGAATTTCATACGATCCGCGGTCGATCCCGACGCGATCGATTTCCGTCACGCTCTCCCATTCCTCCAGCGTCACGACTAAATCGAGCCGCTTTTCAGTCCGAATACTGCCGATGCCGAAAACCGAAGCGACATTGATAATTCCGATGCCGCGCACCTCCATGTGATTGCGTGTAAGGTCGGGCGCAGTCGCCATCAATTCGCGTCCTTCCAATGAAGTGATCCGCGTCACGTCATCGGCAACTAAACTGTATCCGCGCTCGATTAATCCCAGCGCGGTCTCGCTTTTGCCAATCCCGCTCGCCCCGCGAATGAGCACGCCGATGCCGAGAATGTCGACCATGCTGCCAAACTCAGTCACCGTCGGCGAAAAATCGACTTCAAGCGCGATCGTCGCCGCGTTGATGAACTTCATCGTGATCATCGGCGTCCGAAAAATCGCGATCTTTTCTTCCGCCGCCGCGGCCAGGAGCGGAGGATCGAGATGGAACCCGCGGGAAACGACGATGCACGGAATTTTTTGTGCGCAGAGGTCGCGGAAACGTTTCAGTCGGACTTTCGACGTTAAACTTTTCAAATATGAGTGTTCGGCAGCACCGAAAACCTGCACCCGTTTCTCCGCGAAGTAAGTGTAGAAACCGGCAAGCGCGAGACCTGGCCGATTGATGGTCGGCTCGCGGATCTTCCGGTGAAAACCGACGCGCGGCTCTTCTAATTTCATATGCAGTTTTTCGGCGTGCGAGTTGTAAAAGCTTTCCACCGTCACTACCGGCACAGTTTGTTCCCGCTGATTGCGCGTCGATGGAACTGTCGCTGCCGCTGGTTCGCTCATTGAACGGTCTAACTTCTAACGCGAATGCAGCGCGATTTCCAATTCACAACTGCGCCTTCATTTCGAATTGGAGGGCAGGCGCATCGCCTGCCATTGTTTAGATCGGCAAGCGAAAGCGCTTGCCCTACAACAGTTGTCGATTGCGCGCGAATGCTTACTACCAAAAGTCTCAAACTGATTCCGCATGTTCCGAGACATCTCGTCGCCTTAATGGAAAACGAGGCCGCCTACGAAAAGCTCTCGGGCATGCGCGTTGCGGAACGCGTGCGCGAGTTCCTTTTTTCCGCTTCTCCGGATTTTTTGGCGCAACTTCAGACCGCGACGGAACCCGATCCCTGGAAAATCGGTTTCGCGATTGTACACAAGATCGACAATATCGTCATGGGAATGTGCGGTTTTACTGCGCCACCGGATTCCGGTGGCGTCGTCGAAATCGGCTACGGCATCGCACCGAGTTATCAGGGAAAAGGTTACGCCAGCGAAGCTGCCCAAGCCTTGGTCGACTTTGCATCCCGCGACGCCCGCGTAAGAACAGTTCGCGCGCACACGCTTGCGCAAAACAATGCTTCAACTCGCGTGCTGGAAAAATGCGGCTTAAAAAAATGTGGCGAGACGCTCGACCCTGAAACCAATACTCCGATCTGGCGCTGGGAAAAGGACGCTGGCGCAACAATTTGATTCGCTCTCTTTTTTAATTTGGCACAAGGCCGGCAGAATAGGTCGAACGTGTCCGATGGCGGGACGGTGGCGGCTACGCCATCTTCTTTTAGCCACGGTTTTTATCTTCAGGGAGCTGGTGGCGGGGCTGGAATCGCCCGAAGTGCGCGTTGCCTGGCTCCATCAATATACCGACCGCGCTTTTCCGATCGATGCGCGTTTTATTGGATGCCCGGACATCTTTACCGTGCACGGTCCGAGGATTGGAGAAGACGCGGCACAGGTTAGCGCGGGCGTGACCGTCCAGTTCAATCCCATGGTAGCGCTCTACGCCCACTACGACGGAATCTTCGGCCGCGATAATTACGACAGCAACGCCGTCAGCGGCGGCCTCTCGCTCAGCTTTTAGCACGCGACGCCGTTCTACTTGCTGAGCTCGAGCATCCGTAGAATCGGCAACTCAGCGCGTTTACGGATCGATTCCGGCAGAGTGATCTCGGGCTCCATATTGAGGAGCGCGCGGTGCGCTTTTTCCAGCGTGTTCATTTTCATGAACCGGCATTCGCCGCAAAAACAATTGTCGGTCGGCCCCGGAATGAATGTCTTGTCGGGAATTTCTTTCTTCAAGCGGTGCAGCATGCCCGCCTCGGTCACGACAATGATCTCGCGCGCCGGCGAATTCTTGCAGAACGCGATCATTTTTTCGGTCGAACAAACTTCGTCCGCCAGCATCCGAACCGCGTAAGTGCATTCAGGATGCGCGACGACCGGCGCGTCGGGGTATTCTTCGCGAATCCGATTGATGCTGCGCGCGGTAAACTCGACGTGCACGTAACAAGTCCCCTGCCACAGATCCATTTTGCGCCCGGTCCGTTCCATCACCCACGCGCCGAGGTTTTGGTCCGGAACGAACAGGATATGTCGATCTTTCGGCGCCGCGCGCACGATCTTGTCCGCGTTGCCGCTGGTGCAAATGATGTCAGACTGCGCTTTCACGCCGGCGCTGCAATTGATGTAAGCGATCACGTAATAATTCTTGTCGGCGTGCCTTTTCAAAAACTCGGCCAGTTTTTCCGGCGGACACGATTCCGAAAGCGAACAACCGGCTTCGAGATCGGGTAAAATCACTCGTTTGGTCGGGTTAATGATCTTCGCCGTTTCAGCCATGAAATGAACGCCGCAAAAAAGAATGACGTCGGCATCAGTTTTCGCGGCCTGATAACTCAGGCCTAACGAGTCGCCGACGAAATCGGCCACTTCCTGCAACTCGGGAACCTGATAATTGTGGGCCAGGATGACCGCGTTCCGCTCGCGCGCGAGCTCGCGGAGCTCTTGTGCCAGGTCACTGCTACTCCGGCTCAAAGTGCCAGTTCCGCTCGAACCGAAATTTACACCCGGGGCTACCATGAATTATTATCGCGGAAAATGAGTGCTTCTCAAATCTACCGGCTCGGTTTTATTGGCGCGGGCAAACTGGCGGGTTCGGTCATTCGCGGTCTAATGCGCGCTAAATTTTGCCCGCCGGGCGAAATCATCGCGAGCGAACCAAATGAACAGACGCGCACAGCGTTGCAAAAAGAATCGGAGGTTTCGGTGACAGCGGAAAACGCAGAGATCGCAGAGAAAGCCGAAGTTATTTTCATCGGAGTGAAGCCGGCGATGGTCTTGTCGGTTTTGCAGGATCTGAGCGACAACCTTCAACATAAACTTCTTATTTCGCTCGCGGGAGGCGTTCGAATTTCAAGCATGGAGAAAACGGGAAGCGCGCGGTTCATGCGCGCGTTGACCAATACGCCGTCAGCAATTTGCCGCGCCGCAACCGCGATCGCGCGCGGAAGTCGAGCCGCTAACGAAGATGTCGATCTTGCAAAAAGGATTTTTGGCGCAATCGGCGTGGTCGTTGAAGTCGAGGAGGCACAGATCGACGCCGTCACTGCGCTGAGCGGGAGCGGACCGGCTTTCATTTACACAGTGATCGAAGCGCTGGCCAAAGGCGGCACAAAAATGGGACTGTCCGACGACGTCGCGCTTGAACTTGCAGCCCAAACTACACTCGGAGCAGCTGCGTTGATGCAGGAAAGTAAAATGTCGCCGGAAGACTTGCGGAAAATGGTTGCTACGCCGGGCGGCACAACCGCGGCCGGACTTGCGATCATGGAAAAGCTCGGGACAAGCGAGAGTTTGATCGCTGCAATCGAAGCCGCGACCAAGCGCGGGCAAGAGATGGCGGACGAAAACAAATAAATTGTGGTGGCAGGCGTCTCCCGGAACGGATGCAGCCGAAGACGGCCGCCGCCACAGAGAGAGGCTTACAGAAGAGCTTTTCTCATCGTGTCGATCGGCGCTTCCCGTTGAAACCAAATCTCAAACGCGAGCGCGCCCTGATGAAGCAACATCGACAATCCATTGGCCCCGCGTGCGCCGGCTTCAGTTGCGGCTGAAACCAACGGCGTGCGCTCGGCGGAGTAAATTGTGTCGTAAACCATCACATGCGGCGCGAGCAGTCGTGACGGAATCGGCGACTGATCGCCACGATTTAAACCAATCGGTGTCGCATTCACGACAAGATCGACATGTCCGATTTGAAATCGGATCGCTGCTTCTTCCGACGGAATCGCTTGTAAACGCGCCACCGGCCCGAGGACCTTTGGGCCGGTAAAGAAATCGCGCAGTTCGTCGGCAAGCTTCTGCGCTTTTTCGAAAGAGCGATTGGCAATGACCAGTCGCTCGGAATTTTCCTTCGCGCATTGGAGCGCGATCGCGCGCGCCGCGCCGCCAGCGCCGAGCAGCATCACCCGCAGGTCGCGCAGATCGACAGAAAACTCCTCACGAATCGCGCGGGCAAATCCGCGCCCGTCGGTATTGAAACCGCGCACCTTGGCACCTTCGATTTTGATAATGTTGACCGCGCCGATGCGTTTCACATTGTCGTCAGTCAAATCGAGCAAATCAAGCGCTGCAATTTTATGCGGGATGGTCAAATTCACGCCAACGAATTTTAATTTGCGAATAAGACTGAGCGCTTCGCGCAGTTGGTCAGGCAAAATGTGAAAGCGCGCGTACAGCTTGTCGATCTTGCAATGCTTGAGCGCGGCGTTCTGCATTTGCGGCGAAAGCGAGTGCTCAACCGGATCACCAAAAACTCCAAGTCGGATTGGCGGATCGGTGTCACGCCAGCTCTGCAAATCGCTCAGCGTATAAACTTCCTTCCTCGGCTTTTTTTTCATGTCATTCCGAGCGGAGCGAGGAATCTCACACAGACTCGTAGAACGTTCTCAGTAATTTGCGTGATCCAGGCTTCGACTGTGAGATCCTTCGCTTCGCTCAGGATGACAAAACGTCGAGCGCGGTCGTTCATCTCGCTAACCGCGTCATCATTCGGTCGAAGCGCTTGAGCACGCGCTCTTTGCCCATCACTTCGAGCATATGATAGAGACTTGGTCCAACGCCTCGCCCGCTCACTGCCACTCGCGCGGGATGAACCAAGTCGCCGGTCTTGCAGCCAAGCTTTTGGGCCAGGGATCTGAGAGTCGATTCCAGCGTCGCGAGATTCCACTTCTCGATCTTGGCGAACTCGCCGCGCAAAGCTTTCAAACACGCGGCAGCTTCCGGCTTTCCAAAAACTTTTTTTACCGCCTCGGAATCAAATTCGTAATCCTCCGTAAAGAAATACGAGGTCCATTCCGGGACATCTTTGAAAAGCTTGATCTTCTCCTTCACGATCGAGAGCACTTCGCGCAGGTATTTTTCGTCCGAGATGTCGATCTTCGCGCGTTCCATGAATGGTCGCGCCAATTCGATAAACCGCTCGAGGGTCATCTGTGCGATGTATTGACCGTTAAGCCAAAAACACTTGTCCAAGTCGAACGCGGCGTTGCGGCGATTTATTTTCTCGAGTTCGAAAAGTTTGACGACTTCGTCGATGTCGATCTTTTCCCGATTGTCCTTCGGCGACCAACCGAGCAGGCAAAGATAATTGCGGACGGCTTCCGGCGCGTAACCTTGCTCAATGTAAGTCGCGACTGCCGCACCCTCGTCGCGTTTGCTCATCTTGGAACCGTCCCGATTCAAAATGAGCGGGATGTGAGCGTAGTTCGGCGGCGACACGCCGAGTGCGCGAAAGATCTCGATATGCTTCGGCGTGTTAGAAAGATGATCTTCGCCGCGAATCACGTGCGAAATTTTCATCTCGATGTCATCGATCACGTTCACAAAATGAAAGATCCAGGAGCCATCTGGTCGTCGGATCGTCATGTCAGGATGCGTTCCCGGATTGGGTCTTGGAAGATGTGGCCGCCGTCCTGAAGCTTTTTCAGATAGCGTTCGTAAATTTCAGTGCGCTGACTCTGAAAGTAAGGACCGAAATCTCCGCCGAGGTGCGGGCCTTCCTCCCAATTGATGCCGAGCCATTCGAGGCCTTCGTAAATCGCGGCCGCGGCTTCCTCGGTGTTCCGTTTGAGATCGGTGTCTTCGATTCGCAGAACCAATTTGCCACCATGATGACGCGCAAAGAGCCAGTTGAACAAGGCAGTGCGCGCGCCGCCAATGTGAAAATAACCTGTGGGCGATGGGGCAAAGCGGACGCGGATTTCGGAAGCCATGGAGCAATTAGATTAGCAAGCGCTGTAGCGGTGGTCTATGACCGTCGGTCGAATATGCGGCGCTCATAGAGCACCGCTACAGAAGAATTCACTCGATAAAAATTTTGCCGGCACGGCGACGAACATGCCGATTTTGTGGAAGATTAACTTTGGCGACACGCGCATCGTGATCGAGCAACGAGCGTATATCTTCCACAACGTCGAAGCCGGCGTTTGTGATTTGCCGCGCGCGCAACCATTTCAAGATCTCCCGGCGCTGCAGCGCGACCGGTAAATCGCGCAGTTGCTCGACCGCAAGCTCGGAATCCGTTGTGTCCGGCAACTGACCTTCGATCCAGCTTTCTTCTTCCGCAGCAATTACGGCCGCGCGCCGAATGCTTTGGCGAATGTTTCGGTCGAGCGTTTTTTCGAGATAAGGAAGGATTCGCCAGCGGATCCTATTGCGCAGCGGCACGAGATTTTTGTTGGATGCATCTTCGCGAAATTTGAGACGATGTTGGCGGACATAATCGTTGATTTGGCTCCGCCAAATTCCAAGAAACGGTCGGACAATCGTAAGATCGACATCTCCCATGTGCCGATTTGAGATTTCGCGCATTGCCGACAAACCGCTCGTTCCGGCGCCGCGAAATAAGTTAATCAAGAAAGTTTCGACCAAATCGTCGGCGTGATGGGCGAGGAAAATGGTTTGCGTGCGTCTTTGTTTCGCAACTTGTACGAAAAACTTGTAGCGCGCTTCGCGCGCCGCAGCTTCGATCGACATTTTTTGTTTCGCCGCGAGCACGTGCACGTTCGTTGATCCCATTTCAAGATCGGCATCGCACTTGGCGGCGAGCTTTTCGACGAAGCGCGCGTCAGCATCGCTGGACCGGCCGCGGAGCTGATGATTCAAATGACAACAAATTAATTTCTTGTAGCCGCCAGCGACGAGGAAGTGCAGCAGCGCAGCGGAATCACGCCCGCCGGAGACGCCGATGAGGTAACGCCTGTCGGGCGCGAACTTGCGAAGAAAATTTTTATTTTGAATCTGATTCAACGCGACCTCGCATCCAATGTTCGAAGACTAATGATAATGCCGAGTGACTTTAGACAAAAGCAGCGCTCGGCGGCGTCTTCGGAAGAAAAGGGAAACAGTTATGAATAAAAAATCGACTTATCGGCTGCTGGTGCAGTCAGAAGAAAAAAGCAGAAACATTTTGGAAATCGCGCTCTACGGGCTGTTCGCGGTGAGCGCGGTAGCTGCGATTTGGCAATTTGCCGAGCAACCCAACGTCCTGCCTTTGGACAAGGTTGGAACAGCGGCTCAGGAGCATGCTGAAGTGCAAATTGTCTCGTAAAGCAAGAGCCATTTCTATTTAATCCTAACTATACCGATAACCGGACAACAGTTTTCGCGCCGAAGCGTTGTTTGACCCTGGACGACAACCGAACGCTGGCAATACGTTCGATACATGATCAAACAAATTCAGTTTGTTGGCCTGCCGGTCACTATCGACGGTCGCTACGGGGGAGAATTTGACAATGAATGAACGTTCATTCATTGTCCTGGCTCAATGTCTTTGCCTCAATCCGATAGCGGCCTCGACCGCAGAACGCAGATCCTTGATGCGGCGGTAGTTTGCTTTGCCAAACGCGGCTTCCATCAGGCGAGCATGCACGACATCAGCGCCGAAGCCGGGATCAGCGTTGGTCTGATCTATCGCTATTTCCAAAACAAAGAGGCGGTGATTTCAGCCATGGCCGATCGGCATAAACAGGAAATTCAGGAAATCCTGGAGCGCGCTCGGCAAGCACCGGGATTACTGGAGTCTCTCGAGGTCCTGTTCACGGCCCACTGCGGCGAAAAGGAACCACAAGTGGTTTCCGCTTTCGTGGTCGATCTTTTCGCAGAGGCGAGTCGCAACCCGCACGTCGCGGAATTGGTGCGCGACGTTTGTGAAACCTCGATGAACGGCGTGACCGATTTGATCGCGCGGTCGCCCGAAGCCAAGGCCACCAATTTAACTCCTCGCGAAATGGCCGAACTGATTTTTGCCGTGAACGACGGCATGTTAATGCGCAATGTGCTCAAAATCGGTTCGACCTCTGAAGAACGACTCGAGCAACAACTAAAAGTCGCGCGCAATTTGTGGCGGCTACTATTTAAGGAGAGGACCCAACCAGCTTATGCATGACATGGCCAAGTCGAACATTCCGGAACAACAGCAAAAGGTGGCGAGTCGAAAGCTGCGCGGCTGGATCTACGTGGTTGGTTCAGTGCTATGCCTGATCGTGGTCGTTGTAGCGCTGAAAGCGCTTGGTGCCGCCATACTTATTTTGTTGATTGTCGCTTTCACTCTCTTGGCGGCCTTGTTCGGAATGATTGCGATCAATCGATTTCGATCGAGACGCACAACGGCCGGTGCTGTGTTTGCCGTACTCGTTCTTTTTTTGGTAATAGTCGACGTCAAGTTGCTTCAATTCCTCAAGATGAGTTCGTCGCCGATGGTCATGCCGGCGACCACTGTGACGAGTGCGCCGGTGAAGGAGGAAGATTGGGCGCCAATTCTTTCGGCAGTCGGATCGGTCTCGGCCGTGCAAGGCGCCACGCTTTCCACTGATCTCGCGGGCACGGTGGCCGAAGTGAAATTTGAAAGCGGAGCGGTTGCGAAAAGGGGAGACGTTTTAGTCAGGCTCGATGTCTCATCGGAAGAAGGGCAGTTACGAACGGCGGAAGCGGATTTGGAATTGGCCCGCAACGATTTGGCGCGCACGCGAGATCTGGCTGCGCGCAAAGTGATTTCGAAAGCTGAGCTCGACGCGGCCGAATCGAAATTCAAACAAAAAGAAGGCGCGGTCGGAAATATGCGTGGGCTAGTTGCGAAGAAAGAAGTTCGCGCGCCGTTTGATGGTCAGCTCGGCATTCGCCAGGTAAACGTCGGGCAAATGATCAATGCTGGTCAGCAAGTTGTCGCGCTCACAGCGCTCGATCCGGTTTATGTCGATTTTGCCTTGCCGCAACAGGAGTTATCAAAACTTTCTGCTGGCTTTGAGGTCCGGGTGCGCACCGACGCGGTGGCCGGCCGGGAATTTCAAGGCAAACTTACCGCCATTAACGCAATGGTCGACACCGTCACTCGGAATGTGACTTTGCAAGCAACGCTCGAAAATCCCGATCACGCCCTTCGGCCTGGAATGTTTGCCAAAGTCGAAGTGATGCTGCCGGAAAAACATAAAGCGCTTGTCGTTCCGGGCTCGGCGATTTCATACGCGCCGTTTGGAGATTCGGTTTTTGTCATCGAGAAAAAGAAGGACCCGAAGAGCGGTAAGGAATCGCAGATGATTCGTCAGCAATTTGTTCGAGTGGGCGAAGCGCGCGGCGATTTTGTGTCGATTGTCGACGGATTGAAGCCGAATGAGACGATCGTGAGCACGGGAGTTTTTAAACTGCGCAATGGAATGCCGGTAACGATCAATAACGACCTCGCGCCGAAGCCGCAGGTGAATCCGACGCCGGTGGATTCGTGACCTAAAGATCGACATGAAATCTTTCACCGATCTTTTCATCAAGCGGCCGGTGCTGGCGATGGTGGTCAGCTTCGTCATTCTCATCGCCGGGTTGCAGGCGATGAAGACGATCAATGTTCGCCAATATCCGCGGAGCGACATCGCCGCGATCACAGTGACGACGGTCTACGTTGGGGCCGATGCAGAATTGGTCCGCGGATTTATTACAACGCCGCTTGAGCGGGCAATCGCAGCCGCGGACGGCATCGATTACATTCAATCACAAAGTCAGCAGAGCCAGTCGGTCATCACCGCGCGGCTAAAATTAAATTACGACGCGAACAAAGCGCTCAGCGACATTAGCTCGAAGGTCGATGCGATTCGACGCGACCTGCCACCGGAAGCCGAAATTCCGGTGATCGCGATTCAAGCGGCCGATTCACAGTTCGCCTCGGCCTATCTCAGCTTCACCTCTGATATCCTCCAGCCAAACGAAGTGACCGATTATCTGGTTCGCCTCGTGCAACCACGTCTGACTGCGGTCGGCGGCGTGCAAAAGGCGGACATTCTTGGCGGACGGACGTTTGCAATGCGCATTTGGATGAAGCCCGAGCGGATGGCGGCATTGAACATCAGCCCGGCGGATGTTCGCAGCGCGCTCACTCGGAATAATTATCTGGCGGCAGTTGGCAGCACCAAAGGTTCGCTCCTCCAAGTGAATCTGACTGCCAACACCGATTTGCACACCGCGGACCAATTCAGACAACTCGTCGTGCGTCAGGACAAAGGCACACTCATTAGATTAGGAGACATCGCCGACGTCGTGCTCGGCGCGGAAGATTACAACACCGAGGTGCG
>WNGD01005142.1_pt1 | contig 39328 bp, 43 predicted proteins | sample 5400671 | NCBI WGS metagenome assembly WNGD01 (sample SAMN13153369, study PRJNA577476) | soil metagenome | isolation source: 40 cm soil or saprolite under grassland replicate 2 | place: USA:California | collected 2016-06-15 | reverse complement strand
AGCGGCGAGCTCATTCGGCGTCCCCGATCCTCACCATCTGCCGGATGTAGACGAAGCTGATCAGCAGCATGATCGCGACCATCACCAGCGCGATTGCCGAGCCGAGCCCGTACTCGCTGATCTTGAACGACTCGATGTATGCATAGATCGACATCAGGTAGTAGTCGGTCGACGGGCTTCCGTTCCGGATGATCCAGACCTGGTTGAAGACCTGGAAGTCCCAGATGATCGAAAGGCTGATCAGGATCACGTAGATCGGCTTCAGCAAGGGCAGGGTGATGTCGCGGAAGGAGCGCCAGGGGCCGGCCCCGTCGATCGCGGCGGCCTCGGTGAGATCGCGCGAGACTTGCGTCAGGCCCGCGTAGAGGGTGATCGTGACGAACGGGATCGCGCCCCAGACGATCAAGGAGACGATCACGGCCCATCCGCTCCACGGGTTGGCGAACCAGTCGTGGTGGTTGAAGTCACCGAGGTGCAGTGCCGTCAGCGTCCAGTTCGCGACGCCGAACTCGTAGTCGACCATCCACTGCCAGATGTCGACCGCGACGACGACCGGCGTCGCCCAGACGAAGATGAGGCCCGCTGTCAGCAGGAGCCGGATGAACGGCCCAACCTTGGTCAGGAGCAGCGCCATCAGCGTGCCGAGCACAATCGTGAGCGAGACGCAGGCGAAGGTGAAGGCGATCGTTCGCAGGACGACGTGCCAGAAGAGCGCGTCGTGGAAGATCTCGGCGTAGTTGGCGGTGCCGATCGGCTCGCCTTTGTGACGGACGAGCTGGAAGAGGCCGTAGTGCTGGAACGACAGCCTGACCAGGTAGTAGAGGGGGTAGCCGAGCACCGCCGCGATCACCGCGGCGGCGGGGAGGAGAAGCGCATATGGGGCGGCGGCGCGTCTGAGGCGCCGCCCCAACGGGCGGCGCCTCGACACGGAGGGAGCGGCGAGCGGCGCCGCGGCAGCCGGGGAGCGGGAGCTCATTTGCAGAGCATCCCGCTTCCCAACTCTTCGTTCACGACTTGGTGTTCAGGATCTTCGTGATCTGCGAGCTCGCCTTGCCTGCCGCCTTGGCCACGCTGCTGCGGTTCGTGAGGATCGCCGTGCACATGTTCTTGAGCACGTTGGCGTTCTCCACGTTGACCCAGTTCGGGGCGGTCGGCACGAACCAGCTGTACTTCGCGGCCTTGGCGAACGGCGCCAAGGCGGGGTTGTTCTTGTTCACGTTGACGAGCGTCGTCGTGTTGGCGATGTTGCCGGCCTTCGCGATGATCGTCTCGGGGTTCGAGCTCGTGAACGCCTTGATCCAGTCGGCGGCGAGCTGTTTGTTCTTGCTCTGCGCCGGGATTGCCAGGTCGGAGCCGCCGAGGAAGGTCGGCGTGTACCGGCCCGGGATGTGGCTCGGCATTGGGTAGGCGCCCATCCTCTTGGCGAAGGACTTCGGCGCAGCTCCGCCCTTCGGGTTGAACACGTACGGCCATTCCCAGCCATTGCCGATGAACGAGCCGACCCGGCCCTTCGCGAACGGGATGCTCGGGTAAGGATGAGCCTCGTCGGTCGTCTTACTGGCGCGCGAGAGGCTGCGCACCATCTTCTTGAAGACCGTAAGGGCCTTGATCGCCTCCGGCGTATTCAGGGTGCCCTGCCACTTGCCGCCCTTGCTGACGGCGATCTGGCCGCCGTAGTCGGCGACGAAGGACATCGCGACGTACCAGTTCTGGCCCGGCTCGTAGAAGGCCGAGAAGTTCTTGTTGCTCCCGTACTTCTTCATCAGCTTCTTGCCGACCGCGAGGAACTTGGCGTACGTCTTCGGTGGCGCCTTGACGCCGACGCTCCGGTAGAGATCCTTGCGGTAGATCACCGCACGCGCACCTGCGTAGTACGGGACGCAGTAGAGGTGGCTGCCGGACGTGCACGACTGCTTCAGCCCCGCCAGCCACGTCTGCGAGTTCGGGTAGTTCTTTGCCTTCAACGCCGAGAGCGCTCTGGCGGCCATGTACTTGCTCGTCTCGGTGTTGCCCATCTCGATCACGTCGGGGACGTCGTTCGCCGCGATCGACGCGTCGAACTTCTGGAGATGGGTCGTCCACTCCTGGTACTGAATCTCGACGTCGACGCCCGGATGCTGCGCCTTGAACGCGCTGGTCGCGCCGGCGACCGCTGTCGGCCAGCCGTTCTGTGCATCGGTCTGGAGCCAGACGACGAGCTTCGAGGCCGAGGCCTGACGTGCCGATTTGTTGCCGCCGGATGCGGTCGAGACCACGACAGAGAGCGCGGCCGCGAGCGCAACAGCGGCGATGATGCGAGCTTTCATTGACGATCCCCCAGCTTCGCGGTGAACCGCCCGCGCTGACTCATCCGCCCGTGGCACTGCGGATGCCGCGTGAGGCGGCAAGGAACTGGTACATACCACTTCGCCACAATTCCGCACCTTCTCACACTCCCGGCGAGGATGTCAAGACCACTTTCGCGAGCCGCTACGAGGCTGCCACGCGCGGAATTCGGGTCGACCGCACGTCTCTCGCTTCCGGCTGCGTGCTCAGATCCGTGACGATCCGGTATCGGTCGCCGCGGTAGATCGAGCGGACGAACTCGACCACGTCACCGCTCGAGTTCCGGCTCACCCGCTCGAACAGAAACGCCGGCGAGTGCAGCGGCACGCCGAGGGCTTCGGACTCCTCCGCGTCGGTCACGGTTGGCTCGATCGTTTGCACCCCACCAGCGACCATTGTCGAGTAGCGGTTCTCGAGCAGCTCGTAGAAGGAGTGCTCTTGGAGGTCGGCGGCCGTCAAGCCGGGGACGAGCGACTCGCGGACGTGCAGCGTCTCGATCGCCATCGTCTCGTGGTCGGCCAGGCGCAACCGCTTCGCGACCATCACCGGCTCCGACGGGGAGACGTGCAGCAGCCGTCCGAGCTGGGCCCCGGCGGGGATGACCTTCAGCTCCAGGGTCCGGCTCGCCGGCCGCATTCCCCGGCGCTGCATGTCCTCCGTGAAGGAAGTCATCGTCAGCTCTTGCGCGATCTTGGGCTCGCTGACGAACGTTCCCGACCCTCGGCGGCGGATCAGGTAGCCGTCGCCTCACCGATCCCAAGCGCTTCGATCAGCTCGAGCACGCGGTCCCGGGTCTCACGTTGCTTCGTCATCGCGCGGCCGGTTGAAGCTCGTCAGGCAGCGGCTCGGCGGCAGGCGGCGTGGCCGGCAGGAGGCTGATGCCGCTGTCGACGTCGAAGAAGTGGAAGCGGGCCGGGTCGACGGCGAGGGTCAAGGGCCGCCCGACGGCCGCGTCCACACGCGGGTCGATCCGCGCGCTGAAGAGCGCCTCCTCCTGCGCCAGGAGAGTCCCTTCTTCGTCCTCCGTCAGCCCCATGTCCAAGCCGATTCGCTTTGCGTCGACGGGGAAGAAGACGTGTGCGTCCGAGCCGAGCTCCTCGACGACCGCGGGCGCCACCTCGAGCGCGGGGGTTCCGGCCGGTGCCGAAGCGGCCGCTTCGAAGGCTTCCGGCCGGATGCCGAGCGTGACCTTGCCGTGGCCGAGAGCCGGGCGCCGCTCGGGGTCGAGCGGAACGCGGAAGCGCCCGAAGAGAGCGTCGTCGCCGTCGATCGTCGCCTCGACGAGGTTCATCGCGGGCGTGCCGATGAAGGCGGCGACGAAGACGTCGCGTGGCTCGTGGTAGAGGCGCTGGGGCGTGTCGACCTGGAGGATGCGGCCGTCCCGGAGCACCGCGACCCGCTGCCCGAGCGTCATGGCCTCGGTCTGGTCGTGCGTGACGTAGACGGTCGTCGTGCCGAGCCGCGTGTGCAGCTGGGCGAGCGAAGCGCGCATGCCGACGCGCAGCTTGGCGTCGAGGTTCGAGAGCGGCTCGTCCATCAGAAAGGCCTTTGGCTCGCGGACGATCGCGCGACCCATCGCGACCCGCTGGCGTTGCCCACCGGAAAGGTGGGCGGGCCGGCGATCGAGCAGCTCATCGAGGCCCAGCAACTCCGCCACCTCCGCCACACGCCGCCTAGCCTGGTCCTTCGGCGCCCGCCGGACCTTCAGGCCGTAGCCGATGTTCTGTCGGACAGTCATGTGCGGGTAGAGCGCATAGCTCTGGAAGACCATGGCGATGTCGCGGCTGCGCGGCGCGAGGTCGGTCACGTCCTCGCTGCCGATCGAGATGCGGCCGCCGCTCACCTCCTCCAGACCGGCGATCATCCGGAGCAGGGTCGACTTGCCGCAGCCGGACGGGCCGACGAGGACGACGAACTCTCCGTCCGCGATCTCGAGGGTCACGTCGTCGACGGCGACGATGCCGCCGGGGAAAATCTTCGAGACGTTCTCGAGCGCGATGTTCGCCATGTCGTTCCTGCCGGACGCGGAAGAAGAGCATAGGACCGGTTGAGGGAAAAAGCAAGACCAAAGTGCAACCAAAGAGATCGAAGTGGTATTGACCACAGGCCCTCGCCGCGCTTAGACTGGCTCCTGTGTCGCCCGCAGATCCGTCGACCACGGATTCAGGCCATCTCGACGAGCTGGTGACGGAAGGGCGGCCGTCTTCGCCGAAGGACTACGAGTCGCTCTCGACCGTCGAGCTCGTCGAGCTGATGAACGGGGAGGACGCGAGGGTCCCGGCGGCGGTGGCCGCGATCTCCGACCGGCTCGCGGGAGTCGTCGACGCCGTCGTGGCGAAGCTTCGCGGCGGAGGGCGGCTGATCTACGTCGGCGCGGGCACCTCCGGCGCCCTTGCCGCCGTCGACGCCGGAGAGTGCGAGTCGACTTTCTCGACCCGCCCCGGTCAGGTGGTCGCACTGGTCGCGGGTGCAGACCTGGTCTCGGGAGCGGCACGCGATGCGGCCGAGGACGACTCTGGAGCGGGAGCCGACGCAATCCGCGCCCTCGGCGTCTCCGCGGACGACGCCGTCGTCGGGGTCAGCGCGAGCGGGCGCACGCCGTACGTAACCGGCGCACTCGCGTCGGCGGCTGCGGCCGGCGCCCTCACGGCATGCGTCGTCTCCGTCCCGGATTCGGAGCTGGCGCGGATCTGCGAGCACGAGCTGGCCGCCGTCGTCGGCCCGGAGTTCGTCGCCGGCTCGACGCGCCTGAAGGCCGGAACCGCCCAGAAGCTCGTCCTGAACACGATCTCCACCCTCGCAATGATCCGGCTCGGCAAGACCTACGGCGACCTGATGGTCGAGGTCGCCGCGACGAACGAGAAACTCCGTGCCCGTGCCCGCCGCGCCGTCGAGCTCGCGACCGGTGCCTCGGACGAGGAGGTCGACGGCGCGCTGGCCGCGGCCGGCGGGAACGCTAAGATCGCGATCGTCTCCTTGCTCGCCGGCATCGACGCCGCTTCGGCGAGCGAACGGCTCGAGCGGGCCGGCGGCAATGTCGGAAAAGCGCTGCGATGAGGCTCGGCGTCTCCACAGCGCTGATCGACGGCCGCTTCGTTTCCGGCGACGTCGACGTCGCCGACGGCACCATCGCCGGCTACGGCCTCGCCTCGCCGAACGGACGCGGGATCGCCGCGCCCGGCTTCGTCGATCTCCAGGTGAACGGCTTCGGCGGCGTCGATCTGCTCGAAGCCGATGCGGACGGATTCCGGAAGGCGGGCGACGCGCTGCTCGAGAGCGGCGTGACGTCGTATCTGCCGACGTTCATCACCGGCCCCGAGGAGCACCTGCTCCTCGCCCTGCGCGAGCTTCCGCGGTCCGACGGCGGTCCGCGAATCCTCGGCGTTCACTTGGAAGGGCCGTTCCTCGCCTCGACCCGGCTGGGGACGCACCCGCCCGCCTGGCGCCGCGATCCGGACCCCGCGCTGCTCGAGCGCCTGATCGGCGCCGGGCCTGTGCGACTAGTCACGCTCGCGCCGGAGCTGCCCGGCGCGGAGGAACTGATCGACCTCCTGCAGCTACGCGGGATCACCGTCTCCTGCGGGCATACGGACGCCACCGCCGACGAGGCCGACGCCGCGTTCGATCGTGGCATCCGAACCGTGACGCATCTCTTCAACGCCATGCGGCCCCTGCGTCATCGCGACCCCGGGCTCGTCGGCGCAGCGCTCGCACGCGAGGACGTGGTCGTCCAGATCATCGTCGACGGTATCCACCTCGCCGACGAGACGGCGAAGGTGGTCTGGCGCGCGGCCGCGGGCCGTGTCGCGCTCGTCACCGACGCGATCGCCGGCGCCGGAGCCGTCGAAGCCGACGGGGCTTACAGCCTCGGCGGCCTCGAAGTCTCGGTCCGCGACGGAGTCGCGCGGGGGCCCGACGGCGTCCTCGCCGGCTCGCTGCTGACGATGATCGAAGCCGTCCGCAACCTCCACAGCCTCGGCGTGCCCCTGGAGGACGTGCTGACGGCCGCCACCGCGGTGCCGGCGCGCGTGATCGCCGAGCCGAACGCGGGTCGTCTGGCTGTCGGGCTGCCGGCGGACCTCGTGGTGCTCGACGACAACCTGGAGATCGAGCGCGTGCTGCTGGGCGGAGAAGCTCGTGTTGTCGCCTAGCGACGGAGCCCCGCACTTCCCTGGCGAGATCTTTGCGCGCGAGATCCACCAGCAACCGGAGGCGCTGCTCGGCCTGCTCGAGCATGAACGCGAGTACGACGCGCTCGCCCGCGCGATCGCCGAGCGAGCGCCCGCGCTGATCAGGTTCGTCGGCCATGGTTCCTCGGACAACGCCGCCACGTACGGCGTCTACGCGTTTGGGCTCCTCCCGCACCTGACGGCGGTGCGCGACTCGATCTCGCTCAGCGTCTACTACGACGCGGCTCTCGACTTCTCAGCATCTGTCGTCCTCGCCCTCTCGCAATCCGGCCGGACGCCAGACGTCGTCGAATACGTCGAGCGAGCACGATCGCGCGGCGCCTTCACGGTCGCCCTCACGAACGAACCCGGGAGCGAGCTCGAGCAGGCGGCCGACGCGACGCTCCCGCTCGCGGCCGGAGCGGAGTCGGCGGTCGCGGCGACGAAGACCTACGTCAATCAGTTGGCCGCCCTTGCCCTGCTTGCCGGTGGCATCGCAGGCCGCGGTGTCGAGCTTGCAGAGGCCGTTCGCGCGACCGCGGAGCTCCTCTCCCGATCCCTATCGACCCTGGAGGACGACGTTCGGCCGGTCGCCACGTCCTTCGCGTATGTCGGCCGGATGTACGCGATCGGCCGCGGACTCGAGTTCGCGACCGCCCGCGAGGTGGCGCTGAAGCTGACCGAGACCTGTCGCATCGCCGCCGAGCCGTTGACGGCGACCAGCCTCGCGCACGGGCCTGTCGCCGCGCTCGACTCGTTGTTTCCCGTCTGGACGATCGCCTCGCGCGACGCCAGCCTTCCAGCGGTGGTCGAGGCTGCGGCCCGTGTTAGGGATGCGGGAGCGACAATCGTCGCCTCCGGCAGCGCCGCAGACGAGATCGACGCGCCCTACGTTCTGCCCGTTCCCGCCGCGCCGACGCCACTGCTGGCGCCGCTGCTCTCGGTAGTTCCCGGACAGCTTTTCGCCGCCGCGTTGTCTCAGACGAAGGGTTACGACGCCGATCGGCCGGAAGGCCTCAACAAGGTCACGATCGCCCGCTGAGGGCTAGCGTCCGGCCGCGGCCTGGCGGCGTCGCAGCACGGTGTCGAGCGTGACCGCGGCGAGCAGGATCGCGCCGGTAGTGATCAGCTTGACCGCGTCGGTGTAGCCGACGAGGTCGATCCCGTTCGCGATCATGCCGATGATCAAGCCTCCGAAGAGCGCGCCGCTGACCCGGCCGCGGCCGCCGAAGAGGCTGACTCCGCCGATCACGGCCGCCGAGATCGAGTCGAGCAAGATTGTGCCGCCGCCGGCGCTTTCGAGGCTGATGCCGTTGAGGCGGGAGGCGAGGATGACGCCTCCCATTGCGGCCATCGCACCGGAGATCATGAAGACGAGGATCCGGATCAGCTTGACGTTGATCCCCGCCCGCCGGGCAGCTTCGGCGTTGCCGCCAACCGCGTAGACGTGGCGGCCGAACGTCGTCCTGCCGGCGACGTACCCCCCGAGCACGACGAGGAAGACGACGATCAGTCCGACGAGCGGCACACCCGGTCGAGGCTGCGCCTGGTTGCAGACGTGGACGGCAGCGAAGGCCAGGCCCGCGAAGAATGCGACCCTGACGACGGTGAGAACGACGTTCCCCGTTGGGAGGCCTGCGCGCCTGCGGCTGAAGTAGGAGCCGAAGGCCGCGGCCGCAAGCATGACCGTGAAGATGATCGCGACCGCCCAGCCGGTGTTCGGCGAGAGGACGTAGTTCGCGATGTCGTTGATCTGCTTGTCCTGGATTCCGATCACGCCCTCCGTGCCGAGAATCTTCAGGATCAGGCCCTGGCAGATGAGCAGGCCGGCGAGCGTGACTACGAAGGAGGGAACGCCGATGAACGCGACGATCGACCCCTGCGTGAACCCGACCACGATGCCAGTCAGGATCGCGAGCGCGAGCGCGACGAGACCGGGATAGTCGTGGCCGGTCCCCGCCTGCTGGTAATAGGCGACGGCGACGCCCGCGAGGCCGCTGAGAAAGCCGATCGAGAGGTCGATCTCGCCGATCAGGAGCACGAAGACGACTCCGATCGCGATCACCGTCGGGCCGGCCATCTGCCCGATCAGGTTCTGGAAGTTGACGGCGGTAAAGAAGATGCTCGTCTTCGAGCTGAAGAAGAGCGTGATCGCGACGATTCCGATGATCACCGGCAGGCTGCCGACGTCGCCTGACCTGATCGCTGCCCAGCGGGCGCGAGCGATCGCGGCGATGCTGTCCTGGTCTTCGGCGGCTGCCTGGATCTCAGCCGGCGCGGCCGAGCTCACGCCACGACCCCGGGTTCCTCGGCAGCGGGCGTGCCGAAGGTGATCGCCTCGACGATCTCCTGCTGGTTCGTCTTGCCCTTCTCGTAAACGCCGACATTCCGCCCGAGTCGCAGGACGCTGATCCGGGTCGCGACCTCGAAAACATCCACGAGGTTGTGAGAGACCAACACGACCGCGAGGCCCTGCTCCGCAAGCCGCCTGACGAGGTCGAGCACCTGCCGCGTTTGCGCGACGCCGAGCGCAGCGGTGGGCTCATCGAGAAACACGACCCGGTTGTTCCACAACACTGCCCGAGCGACCGCAATAGATTGCCGCTGGCCGCCGGAGAGCGTTGCGACCGGTTGGCGAACCGAGCGAATCGTCGTCACCGAGAGCGACTTCAGCGTCTCCGCCGTCCGCTGCTCCATCGGCGCTTCTCGCAGCCGGAAAATGGGATCGCGCGCCTCGCGGCCGAGATACATGTTCTGCACGACGTCGAGGTTGTCGCAAAGCGCGAGATCCTGGTAGACGACCTCGATCCCCAGCTTCGCGGCGTCCTTCGGGCCGTGGATCGTCACGGGCTTGCCGTCGAACAGGATCTGCCCGCCGTCGATCGAGTAGATGCCGGCGACGCACTTGATCAGCGTCGACTTCCCGGCGCCGTTGTCGCCGACGAGCGCCATCACCTCGCCGTCGCGCACCTCGAAGTCGGCCTCCCGAAGCGCCTGGACCGATCCGAAGTTCTTGGAGACCCCGCGGAGCTCGAGGGTCGCGCGCGGCGTCCCGTTCACGAGCGGGGTTTTACCACGGCAGAGGCGCTCCGAGGAGCGCCTCTGCCGTGAGCGTCTTCTACTTGCAGTACTTCGCGTAGTCCCCGTTGCAGACCTGGCTCTTCTTCAGGAAGCCTTCCTTGAAGAGGAGCTTGTAGTTCGCCTTCGTGATCCACACCGGAGTTAGCAGGATCGACTTCGTGCCGCTGACCTTGCCGTTAACGCCGGGCACCTTCTTGCCCTTGACGATCGCGATCGCGGCAGCTGCAGCAGCGTTCGCCTCCCTGCGGACGGACTTGTAGACGGTGCCGCTCTGCCAGCCGGCAAGGATGAATTGAACGCCGGTCGGCGTTGCGTCCTGGCCCGTGAGCGGAATCGACTTCAGGCCATGGGCCTTCAGCGACGCGACCACGGCGCCTGCGAGCCCGTCATTGGCGGCGAGAACGGCATCGATCTTGTTGCCGTTGCGAGCGAGCATCTGGTCGAAGATCGTCCGAGCCTTCGTCGCGCTCCACTCGGTCCACTGATCGCCGGCAGTCGCCAGCTTGAACGTTCCGCTCTTGTACAGCGGGTGGAGGATCGAGTCGTAGCCATTCTTGAAGAGCTTCGCGTTGTTGTCCTTGATGTCACCGTTCAGCTCGGCGATCACGGGGTGCTTTGAGTACTTGTTCCTCGCCTTGAGCGCAGCGATGAGCCCCTTCGCCTGAAGCTTGCCGACGACGGGGTTCTGGAACGACACGTAGTACGCGGCTTTGCTGTGCACCACGAGGCGGTCGTAGTCGATGACCTTGGCGTGCCGAGAAACCGCCAGGTTCGTAATCGACGCGCCCGAGATCGGATCGAGCTGGTCGAGCAGGATCACCTTCGCGCCCTGGGCAAGGCACTGCTGGGCCTGCGACTTCTGCTTCTGCGGGTCATTGTGGGCGTTCACCACGGTGGCGGCAACGCCGGCCTTGCGGAAAGCAGCTTTCAGATACGGCGCGTCGAAGAGTGTGTAACGCGTCGACGACGTCGTGTCCGGCAGCAGCGCGCACGCCTTGATCGACGCGGCTTGCTTAGCCGGGGAGCTGACGCGCGCCGACGCTGCGGCGGCGATCAGCCCGACTAGGACGACGGCGGTCGCAGCCGCGATCGTCCAGCGGTGGAGCTTCTTCACTTGTCCTCCTCGAGTGTGGGGGTGGAAGATCTTCGTACCGCCCTGGTGGTGGCGGAAAGACCTTCGTACCACCTTTTGCTTGCCCTCTCAACCGGCACGGTACCCCGAAGCGACTCGGAGCCCCGTCGGCAAATGATTAAGACGAGACGGCGTCGGCTTGGTTAGCCTTATGCGGGCCCGCAGCGCGGGTCGTGATAACACGCGAGCCTCAGCAGCAGCGTGTGCAGCCTTTCCCGGCTCTCGGCGTCGAGCGGAGCGAGCAGGTCATCCTCGAGGCGCTTGACGATCGTCCGCAGGCGTACGAGTTGCCGCCGTCCCTCGGGTGTCAGGCTGACCATGTGCCGGCGGCGGTCGCTCGGGTCTCGCTGTCGCTCGACCAGGCCGCGCTCCTCGAGCGAATCGAGGATCCCGACCAGCTGGCTGCGATCGAGCCGGAGCGCGTCAGCAATCGTCGCCTGCGTCTCGCGCGCCTCCTCGCCTAGAAGGGCGAGGACGCTGTAGTCGTAGAGGCTGAAGCCCAGCTGCTCGACCTCAGCGACCGCACGGGCCTTGAACGTGTACCCGAGCCGTCCCAACAGGAAGGCGCTGTTCGCCAGCAGCTCCTTGGCTACACGGGACGGGGGTGCGGGAAGTTCGGTTGCTTGAGTGGTCACGGAAATTAGTGTAGCACCAAAGGATCGGTTCCTGCTATCGTGGAATGAATCAACGATCTGGGAGGGCAATCAATGAGTTCGGAAATTGTTGCACAGCCACCGGCCGAAGCGCAGGAAACCGCCGACAGAAAGCGCTGGTTCGGCCTCGCGGTGATCGTCGCCGCACAGTTCATGGTCGTCCTCGACATCGCAATCGTGAACGTCGCCCTGCCGTCGATCAAGACCGATCTCCACTTCTCCCAGGAGAGTCTGCAGTGGGTAATTACGGCTTACTCGATCTTCTTCGGCGGCGTGCTCCTGCTCGGCGGCCGGCTCGCCGACCTGCTCGGCCGCAGGCGGTTGTTCATGGCCGGCCTCGCCCTGTTCACGGTCAGCTCACTCTTGGACGGCCTCGCGTGGTCAGAGGGTTCGCTGATCGCGTTTCGCTCGTTGCAGGGACTGGGCGCAGCGCTGCTGTCCCCGGCCGCTCTGTCGATTCTGACGACGACCTTCCGGGAAGGCCGTGAGCGGAATCTCGCGCTCGGGATCTGGGGTGCGGCATCCGGCAGCGGCGGTGCAGCCGGCGTCTTGCTGGGCGGCGCCCTGACCAGCTCGCTGAGCTGGTCGTGGATCTTCTTCATCAACATCCCCGTCGGGATCCTTGTGCTCGCGATCACTCCGTGGCTGCTCCGTGAGAGCCGCGCCGACCTTGCGCACCGAACCTTCGACTTTGCCGGCGCCGCGTCGATCACTGCCGGCCTGATGGTGCTGGTCTACGCGATGACCCGCGCGACAGAGCATGGCTGGCTCACCGCGGAGACGCTCGGTTTGCTCGCGGCTTCGGCCGCGCTGGTCGGCGCGTTCGTCGCGATCGAGTTTCGCTCGAAGGCGCCGCTGCTGCCGATGCGGATCTTTCGCCTGCGGACGCTCACAGCGTCGAACGTCACAGGCCTACTGATGGGCGGCGCGGTCTTCTCGCAGTTCTTCCTGCTCACCCTCTACATGCAGCAGGTGCTCCATTACTCGGCGCTCAAGACCGGCGTCGCGTACATCGCGCTGACGCTCGCGATCATCAGCTTCTCGGCCGTGTCGCAGATGCTGGTGACGCGGATCGGCATCCGCCGCGTGCTGTCCACGGGGCTCCTGCTCTCGGCGGCTGCACTCGTGTTGTTCGCGAGGCTGCCCGTGCACGGGAGCTACTTCAGCGATCTCTTCCCGGCGTTCCTGATCAGCGGCATCGGGCTCGCCTTGGCATTCGTGCCGATCTCGATCGGCGGCCTGACCGGCGTCCGCCAGGCCGACGCGGGAATCGCTTCCGGCCTGATCAACACCACCCAGCAGATCGGCGGTGCGATCGGCGTCGCCGCGGCGACCACGATCGCGACCACCTTCACGACTCGCTACGTCGACGTGCATGCGGGCGCCACGCCGCTCGGTGGCGCGGCGCTGACGCACGGCTTCGCGATCGCCTTCTACGTCTTGGCGGCCATCGCGGCCCTCGGCGCCGTTGCGGCGGCGGTACTCGTCGAGTCTAACCCAGCGGTGCCGGAGGTGGAAACCGTCGACGGCGAGCTCGTCCCCGCGGAGCTGGCGGCGTGAGCGTGCGGGAGATCGACGATCTGCTGCTGCACATCAGAGGCCTCGTACTGGTGCGCGAGATCCTGAGGCAGCGCGGAGCCAGCCCCGCCGAGCTCGAAGCCCACACAGCCGAGCTCGAGCGGCTCAAGGACCGGCTGGCGGAGCTCGCGGTTCCGGCGACCGTCGGCAGCTAGCCGCCCGGAAAACCTGATCGAGGCTGAGCCGCGGCGACGAAGAGTCGCCGCGGCTCAGCGCTAGCATCGGCCTGCGTGGTCCTGTAACGCAATCCGGGGCTTTCGACAGTAGGGGATATGACGAACCTTTCCCACCAGGAGGCCGCCGAGGCGCGCTTTCGCGACGTGTTCTCTCACCTCGGCGCCGTGGCTGCATATGCACGCCGACGCGGAGGCAGGGACCCGGACGCGCTCGCTGCCGAGGTCATGACCATCGCCTGGCGGCGATTGGCCGACGTTCCGACGGATGATCCGCGGCCCTGGCTCTACGTAACCGCGCGAAATCTTCTTCTGGCCGAGGGACGGCGGGCCGCGCGCACCGTTGGGGTAGACACGGCGACGCCCGCGGTCGGTTCGGCGTCGGAAGTCTTCGAGCTCGATCCCCGGCTCGCCGGCGCCCTCCGCCAGCTGACGCCGCTCGACCGTGAGGCCCTGCTGTTGATCGCCTGGGAGGACCTGACACCGGCACAGGCGGCGCGCACTCTCCGAATCAACCCACCGGCATTCCGCGTTCGACTGCTGAGGGCGCGCCGGCGCTTACGCGCGAAGCTCGAGGAGGGGTCCAACGACATGCAGCCCGGACAGCCTTCCCCTCTGGAGATGGAGCGGACATGACGACCGAAATGACTATCTCGCGCTTGCGTATGGCCAACCCCGCGCCTCTGGTACCGGCCGCCGATTCGCCCGAGCTCTTCGCACGGATCACGGCCCTACCGCGCGACTCGCGCCTGGCTCGGCCGGCGCGCCAGCCCTTCGTACGCCGCCGCCGCGTCGCGCTGGCGCTCGTTCTCGGCCTGCTGGCCTTGTTGGCGTCGACCGCATTCGCGATCTCCCGCTGGGTGCTCGGAGACGCGGTCAAGCCACGGGTGACGCGGCATGAATACCTGCGCGCGCAGCATCAACTGACGCTTCCGCCCGGCGTCAGCTGGCCCGACTACCACATGCCTCCGCCCAACACGCTCACGGGCCGTGGAGCCGGAGGCGGCCAGGCAGTGGTGATCTCCGAGAACGCGTGGGAGTGCTACTGGGTTCGCGCGATCGACCGAGGCAATGTCTCCGCGCAGCGCCGCGCCCATGCGGAGCTCAGTGCCTTGCTCGCCCACAACGTCATCGTCGCGCCATCGGGCGCGTCGGAGAACTGGACGCCGCCGGCGCCGCCGAAGACGCCGTACGCGGTCTTCGCCGACGACGGCGGCCTCGAGTGGCTGCAAGCGACATACGCAGCCGCGGCCGCGGGCCATCCGGCGAACTTGAGGCAAAGCTGCCGCGCAAACGCATCGCACTGACGGTCCTCGCCTGCGTCGCTACCGGTCAGGAAGTGCCTTGTACTCGGACCACGCGATATCGCGACCCGGGAGAGCGGCGGGAACGCAAGTCGAGAGCAGCTTCTCGCCGTCCTCGGCCGGGAGCATCCGATGACGACCCGCGCGCGTCACGAGACGCTCTCGGCTAGCTAGGAGGAAGGCCGCGGGGATGGACGTGCGGGCGCCCGAGCTGCGCGGGCCGGGCCCACGCCGGCTCGCGGAGAAGCGAAAACCGGAAGTCATCATGGCCGCGAAGCGACCGGACTTCCCGACCCCGAGCCGAGAAGCGATCGCGCCGCGGACACGTGGATCGCCGACAAGCGCCGAGGTCAAGCGAACTGTTGGCACCGCTGCTACCGGTTTCGACGAGCAGTGCATCGTGGGTAGGCGCCCGCCAATCCAGCGCCGGCGAGGGTGTCGACGAGCTCCGGGTGCGCACGCTCGCTAATCGGCTCGGCCGGGACGCCGTATCCGACGAGCGAGCGGGCGACCGCCTCGGCTGGCACAGGCGAACTATCGCGTGACGGTGGCACGAAGAGGCGGGCCGGGTAAGCGTGCGAGGCGCGCCAGCCACGCTCGCCCTCGACGACCTTGCCCCAGAGCGACACGGTGCCGATCACGCGGTGCAACGCTACGCCCTTGAGAAGATCCTCGTAGACGCTGAGATACCCGACGGCGGCTGCGGCGTCTTTCGCGGCATGGATGCCACAGTCGCACCCGAGCGCCGGTACTTCGTGGGGCGACTCCCGGCGAAATCGCGACCACCGGCGGGGGCGGATGCAGCGGGCACGCAGCTCCGCCCGCGGCGTCCACACGGTTACGAAGGTAATGCTGCGCAGGCAAAGTTGTCGGGCGTCGTTTGCCACCACCAGCCACACGCGCCACCCGACAGTCGGTTCGATGTAGTCCGGTGCATCTCCACGCCTCATGCAGGCATCTCCTCGGGCACGAGGTCGGGCCTCCCCTCTTCCTCGTCGTCCACGTCGGGGGCATCTCGCGGAACAGGGTCTTCGACAGGTTCGACCGTGTAGGTACGGGTGGGAGGGCCGATTTCCACTACTGCAAGTCGGCCTTCGAAAACTCGCGCTTAGTCAGACTCAAGGTGAGCATGTCGCTCTCGAACTTCGAGATCGCCTCCGTAGGTAGCGCGACCTTGCGCTTCCACCACAAATGACCGCGTTCGAGCAGGAGATGCGTGAGCCGGTCGCCATCATCCACGACCACTCCGTCCACCGATCCCAGCGGGTGCCCGTCAGCCGAGTACACCGAGCTCGCGTGCCGCAACTCGATTTCGCCCGTCGGCACCCTGTCCTCCGGCGTAATCGCCGAACGCGGAAGGCGCGTAATTTGGGGAAACAACGATGTCCTTGACTCCGACGTCCCATTTCGGATCCTCGCTGCGCCGTTCCCCTGTGTGGAGAACCTCGTACTCGCGTACCTGGTCGAACCGTTCCACGTCCGCCGCAGAGCAGTTCAACGAGATCTCGCACTCACCGTCCTTTTCGGCGCAGACGGCGAGCGAGAGTGGGACTAGGCGGGCATCCTCCGCGTGTTGTGCCGGCCGGATTACGACGTGCGTCACACGGTTCGAACCAGGGTCGATGACGACGTCCACCAAGTCCCGCATTGCGCCGTCTGCGCAACGGATCGATGTTCCGAGCTCGAGCTTCATTTTCTCGCCGCCTCGGTCGTGGTCGCTCGACTGTCCACCGCGTGACCGCCAGCCGCATCGCCCCGAGCGGGTGAGATGACGATTGAGGTCCAAGAGGTCGAGGTCGACAGTCGGAGGGTCCGTTACCGCGTGACGGGGAGCGGAAAGCCGCTCGTGCTCGTCCACGGCCTCGCGGGATCCTGGCGGTGGTGGTCCCCGGTGCTCCGGCGCCTGGCAGCTCACCGGTGCGTGCACGTCGTCGATCTTCCGCGGCTTCGTCCTCCGGTGCGCGCCGCACAACTGAGCGATTGGCTGGCCCGCTGGCTCGACGCGGCGGGCTTGGATCACGTCGAGGTTGCCGGCCACTCGCTCGGTGGCCTTGTCGCGGCCGAGCTCGCGGCTAGGCGAGCGGAGCAAACGCGGCGCCTCGTCCTGGTCGCCCCCGCTGGCATTCCCTGTGGTCGGAGCGTCCCTGGGCGTGCGCTGCCCTTGCTCGGGGCGCTCTATGACGTTCGCCGATGGTTACCGATGCTCGCGGTCGACGTCGCTCGGACCGGGCCGCTCGACCTCGCCCGCGGAATCGCGTTCGTCTGGGGCCGTGATTTGCGACACGAGCTGTCTAGCGTTCGTGCGCCGACGCTTCTCGTATGGGGCGAGCGCGACCGCCTCGTGCCGCTCCCGGTTGCGGAGGAATGGCGGCAGGCAATGGTCGACGTCCGGTTGGCGTACCTTCGTTGCGGACACGTTCCCATGCTCGAGGCGCCGGCGGAGCTCGGGGCTTGCATGCTGTCCTTCCTCGATGACGAGCTCGCCGACGAGTCCGGCAATTAGCTCGGGCCGCGTGTAGTGGACGGCGTGAGGCTCGCCGGCCACGATTCGTAGGCGTCCCCGAGGCAGCAGCGTTGCGACTCGCTCGGCCCATTCCTGGTCGACGAACGAATCCTTGTCGCCGTACACGACGACGGTTGGCTGCTGGATCCGCGGCAGCCGATCTTCGATGCGATCGGCCAGGACGGCGCGGGAAGTCGAGAGCAGCACTCGAATCCCGGCCGACAGGTCGTCGCGCGCCGCGAGCGCCATCAGGGCAAACGGTTCGCGAGCCGAGGCCCGAAGCGCGCTCACTAGCTGATGACGCGCGGCGCGGCGAGCGGGATCGACGGTCGGCCCGATGAGGACCATCGGTCCCACCTGCGAAGGCCGGCGCGCGGCGAGTTCGGTAACAACCTGGCACCCCATCGAGTTGGCGACGAACAGCGGACGGGTCAGACCTTCAGCTTCGACCCAGGCACCCAACGCGACGGCCAGCTGGCTGATGCTCACCTGCCCAAGCAGCTGCGTGCTCTTTCCCTGGCCGGGGAGATCCGGCACGAACGCCGAGAAGGAGGCGGCGAGGGCCCGGGCCAGCGGAAGCATGTATGCCCCGGAGACGCCGAACCCGTGGACGAGTACCACCGGAGCGCCCTCTCCGACGAGGAGGGCATGCATGCGCGACCCCGGAACGTCGCTCCAGACGCTTTGCACAGCGGATGCGCCTGGTGTGCTGGACATTTGACCGACAGCCGCCATTCGGCGAACATCGCGACCTCATCTCCGACGCGCATCGTCCGATCGGGGCGATGCCGGATTCGAGTCGGTTCGCTTTCGTAAGCCCACGTGGTGAAAAAACTGATCGTGGCCGCGCCTCGCGGTTTTTGCGCGGGCGTAGTACGCGCCGTCGAGACCGTCGAAAGCGCGCTGAGCATGTACGGGCCGCCTGTCTACGTGCGCCATCACATCGTCCACAACTCCCACGTCGTCCGTGAGCTCGAGGAACGTGGAGCCGTCTTTGTCGACTCCGAAGAGGACGTGCCCGAAGGAGCCGTTCTTGTACTCGCTGCACACGGCGTCGCCCCTGCCGTCTACTCCAGGGCCGACTCGAGATCCCTGCGGACGATCGACGCAACCTGTCCACTCGTCAAGAAAGTGCACGCCGAAGCACGTCGCTTCGCCGCGGAGGGCTACCGCGTCGTCCTCATCGGACATGCGGGGCACGACGAGGTCGTCGGCACGATCGGGCAAGCGCCGGAGACGATCGTGTTGGTCGAGACGGTCGAGCAGGCCCGTGAGCTCGAGCTTTCCGGAACGCAGAGGATCGCCTACGTGACGCAGACGACCCTGTCGGTCGACGAAACCGCACGGATCATCGCCGTCCTGCAGGCCCGGTTTCCCTCGATTGTCGGCCCTCGCAAAGAAGACATCTGCTACGCGACGACGAACCGCCAGAACGCGGTTAGGGCTCTGCTCGGCCGGGTCGACGTTGTCCTGGTGGTGGGCTCCCAGGAAAGCTCAAACTCGAACCGGCTTGTCGAAACAGCACGGGCGGCCGGGGTCGCCGCTTACCTCGTCGAAGACAGCGATCGCCTCGTCGAGGGCCGGTTCGACGGGGTCGAGATCGTCGGGATCACCGCCGGAGCATCGACACCCGAGGAGCTCGTACTCGGGGTCCTCGCGTGGTTTCGGGCACGTGGGGTGACCGACATCCGCTCGTCTGGCGCCGACTCCGAAGATGTCTCGTTCTCACTCCCACGCGAGCTCGTCGCGCCGCAGGTCGGCGGCGCTTCGCTCGCTGCGACATAGGACGATCGATGGCGTCAACGTCGGCTCCGCGCATCGTCCGCTCCGACAATGAGCTTCAGAAGCTGGTCGCTCGCATCGAGGACGTCGACAGCGTCGAGCTGAAGTTGACCGTGCCCCAGCCCGCCCGACGCGAACGGCGCTCGAGTTCTTCGCCCGAGGGCCTTAAGACGGAAGCGGCGACGCCGGCCTGCATTCGTCAACTTGCGACGAGGTGGTCTCGCCGCGCCATCGCGACGGCCTCGAGCCGCGAGTGGACGCCGAGCGCCCGCAGCACACCGCGGACGTGGTTTCGAACCGTTTCGAGGCTGAGGTGCAGCTCGCGCGCGATCTGCTCCGTCGATCGCCCATGCTCCAGAAGACGTAATACCTCCGACTGTCGAGGCGTTAGGTGCGGATGCAGGGGAGGTTCGGATTCTTCCTCGACATCCGAGAGTTGGCCGAAGACGCCGATCACGCGGTGGCCGCTGTAAAGGCAGACAGAGCTGACCTCGACCGACACGCGATCGCCGTCCTCGTCGATCAGGATGATCGAGCCGTCGACGTCTTCCTCGCCCACCATGTGCTTCGCGAACGCCTCGCGGGCCCGCCGTGTTTCCTCGGGGGCGACAACGGATGTGACCTGGCGGCCGCGAACGTCTCCCACGAGGCGTAGCGCCGCGCGATTGAGCCAGCGGATGATGCCGAACTCGTCGACGACGTAGCTCGGCACGTTGACACGCTCGAGCGCTCCCGGAAGGTCACCACCGATCTCCTTCAGGCGGGACACGCATCCGACTGTGCGCGCGAATCCGACGAGCACTCATCGTCCGTTCTGGGCGATCTTGCAGAAGTTCGAGGGCTGCTGCGATGTCCTCGCGAAGTCGATCGAGGCCCTCGGCCCCGCCGCCGCCTTCGCAGCGCCCCTGAGCAGTAGCGATCACCCGGAGCGCCGCGACGAGGCGCGCGCAACGTACCGCGATCTCACTCCTCACGCGCAGCGGGCCCGAGGCGCGCTCCGCCAGTCGGCTTCCCCGGCGTGGAGGACGTATTCGCGGCCATCGACCTCGAAACGAATCGCGCAGAGGGACTCCTCTTCGACCCAGGCCTCCAAGTCGCGAAGGAGCACAGCGAGATCGGCGGAGTGCTCTCGGAGCCTTGCGGTCACGACGTTGATGTCCCGCCGTTCGTGCAGCGAGACCGTCCACCTCGGCGCAAGCCGGCGTGTGAGGCGCACGGCCGCGGCGAGGTCGGCGATCTCGAAGTGGACGATGTCGGTGAGCTCCGTGATCCTCACTGGCAGTCTGCCTCGGCCAGGCGAAGGACGACCGCGAGGTCGTCTCGGATCCGCTCGAGTGCCCGGAGCTGCGCTCCAGCCGCGCGCTCCGAGTCGAGCAGGATCAGCGCGTCCTCGACCGCCCTGAGCGCGTGCTTGACTCGAAAGCGACGGATGTCGGCGACAGGGGAGGGGGAGAACGACCCGTCGCCGACTCGTCCGCCGACTCGGACCGGTTCGCCGGCCGCGAGGTCATGACCCCGTCCGTGAACGTTCGACTCCACGGGACGAGAATCGCCGTTCCTCGCAGGCCGCCGCTTGACCGGCTTAGGTCATTCCGAGTCGGGGCGGCAGGCCCCTCAGGTTGACCTCAAGGAGCCTGGAAGGAGCTGACGGCGCCGACCCGGACGGCGCCGTCAGTCCTTCAGGCTCGAGGTGCTCGCGGCGTCAAGACTCGCGCAGCCTGTGCCCCGCGTAAGCCACGAGCCCGTAGATGATCAGGACGTCGACCGAGAACATAAGGAGCGACCAGATCGGGAAAGCAGGAACGTAGTACAGCTGCCCGATCGCGTTGACGCCCGCGACGAAGACCCCGAACCAGCGCGCCATCTCGCTGCCCCCGAAGAGGCTGAACGCAGCGATAAGCTGAAAGACGCCCAGGAACAGAACGATCCAACCCCAGGTGCTGAGGTCGCTGAACACGAACGTCTGGTTCGCGGTGTAGACCCGCGAGTTCGCGATCGCGAGGATGCCTTCGAGCACATTGAACGTCCCGACCAGCCCGAGCATGATCGCCGCGAAGGTGATCCAGCCGCCGCCGGCGACGTCGTACGCCTGCGTGTCGACACGTCCGACGTCATAGCTACTAGTGGCCATGCGCCTCCTTTCGTTCGTGACCGCCATTAGCGAACCGGAGCCGCTCTACGTCTACATCGTCCCGATGGGATGAACCCTCGTCCGGGGCCGGCTCGACCACGAGCGTAAGGCCGTCTATCCCACGCACTACGACGGTCTCGCCGACGTCTGCGTCGGCAGTCGATCTCGCCTCCCAGAGCTCGCCGTTGACGTGAACCTGGCCCGTTGGATTCAGGGGCGAGGAAACCTGGGCCCGCTTCCCGACCATTGCCTCGGCTCCGGTCTTCGGCCGCCAGCGCCGCGCAAGGCGGCGACCCCAAATGACCTCTCCGATTTCGGCGAAGACACCACCAATGAGCACGAGCAGGTTCCAGGGCCCTGGAACGAAGAGGGCGAGCGCGATCGCCAGCAACAGAACCATCGCCTCGGGAGTCGACTTAGTTGCGTCGGCCCGCGCATCGTCCGATCAGGACGAATCGGGCGTTCATCCCATCCGGACGATGTCCCCGAGATCGGGGTCAGGGCATCCTCCGTCGCAGTTGCCATCCAACGAAAGGACGACCGAATGGCCGAATTAATCGCAATCGGGTACCCCGACGAAACCACCGCGGCCGAAGCGGAGAGGGAAGCCCACCATCTCGCGGACGAATTGATCATCCAGCCTGATTCGATCGCGTCGATCGTTCGCGACAAGGACGGCAAGTTCCGGGTTTCGACGAGTCACCACATCGTGGGCGCCGGGGCGACCTACGGCATGTTCTGGGGGTTCCTCTTCGGGCTCCTCTTCTTCGTCCCGGTACTCGGCATGGCAGTCGGCGCGGGAATGGGCGCTTTGATGGGCAAGCTCCAGAAAGGCGGAATCGACAGAGAATTCCAGGATCAAGTCCGCGAGATGGTCAAGCCCGGAACCTCTGCGCTCTTCCTGATCATCGAGAAAGCCACGCCTGACAAGGCCATCGCCGCGATGAGCAAGTACGGCGGTACGGTGCTGAAGTCGTCTCTGTCGGAAGAGGCAGAGCACGAGCTGCAGGACGCCCTGCACGGGCAGCAGCCTGTCGGCGCGGGCGCATAACGAAAGGAGGTCGCCACGATGTTCATGCGACGGCGACGCCCGCTCTTGCGCGCCGCGATGGTCGGCGGTGCGGGCTACTACGCCGGCAAGAGGAGCCAGGAGGGCCGTGAGGAGGACGCCTACCGTGATGCTCGGCTCGACGAGCTCGAAGCCCGCGAAGCGACGCCCGCACCCGCGAGAGGCATCTCGGACAGCTCGATCGAGCAGCTCCAGAAGCTCGGCCAGCTCCACGACCAAGGCGTGCTGACGGACGCTGAGTTCGAGGCCCAAAAGCAGAAAGCGCTGCAGGGCGTATGAGCATCCCGACACATACGGACGAAGGACTGACGCTTGGCCCGGTGCAGATGCTCGTCGTCGGCTTCGAAGGCGACCACTTCACGGGCGAGATTCGCGAAGAGCTCTCAAGGCTGAGGGAGAACGAGATCGCACGGCTGATCGATCTCCTCTTGGTGAAGAAGAACAAGGACGGAGAGATCGAGGTTCTGCAACAGAGTGACCTCGACCAGGACGAAGCCGAGCAGTTCGGAGCGATCGTCGGCGCCCTTGTCGGTTTCGGCGCCGAAGGCGATGAAGGCGTAGAACGTGCCGCGATCGCCGGCGCGCAGGAGCTCGAGGACGGCCACGTCTTCGACGACCACGCGGTCTGGTATCTCAGCGACGCGATTCCAAACGGGACCGCGGCGGCGGTCGCCCTGATCGAGCATCGCTGGGCGATCCCGCTCCGGGACAAGATCGCCAACGCGGGCGGCATCACGCTGGCCGACGAGTGGATCCATGCCGCCGATCTGATCGCGATCGGCCTCATCGGCTCGTCCGCCCGAGAGACAGCGCAGACCGAGGCTTAGGAGGGGGCGACCGGCGGGGGGCCGCTCTTGAGCGGCCCCCTCGCGAACCAACCGCGCCCGTTCAGTACCGCAGGCCGCGCGGGATGATGCGCGCCAGCCAGACCGCGCCCGCTACCTTCTCCGCGGTCTGACGGCGGTGCGCCGACGTCTCGCGAACTCCATGTGAGGAAGAGCCGCCGATCGATCCGTCGCGGGCTTCATCCAGATGGGACGATTTCTCGGCGGTGCAGCGCTCCTAGCCTTGTGGTTGGAATGACGGGAAAAGCTCACTTCACGGACGAGGAATGGAACCTTCTGCGCGAGGGGCCGCCCACCGCGGGGTTGGTGGCCTTAAGCGCGTCAAGTGGTGGAAGTTTCCGTGAGAGCTGGGCGATCGCGAAGGTGTACGCCGAGGCTCGAAAGGAGCGCGGCCCCAGCAAGTTGCTCGGCGATCTCGTCGCGGACAAGCCGAAGATGCACCGCTTCGGCTCGGCAGACGAGGTCGAGCAGGTGGGCCTGAAGCGCCTCCGCGAGGCGGTGGCGCTGCTCGAGCAGAAGGCCAGTCCGGGAGAAGTTTCCGGCTACAAGCACTTCACCCTCGACGTTGCGCGGCGGGTCGCCGAAGCACACAAGGAGAAGGAAGAAATCGCGCGCGTCAGCGCCGCCGAACGTGGGGCGATCGAGAAGATCGCGGCCAGCCTGGACTCGAGTTAGCTCAACTCAGCGCTCGTCGTAGACGACCTCGGTTCCGGCGACGAGGTCGGGCACCCCGCGTCGGCGTTCGTCGAACAACACGGACGCGTAGCCGAGGAAGAACGGGACGATGGAGATCCACGTCGCCGCTGCCCGGACGATCGTGCGCCCGATCGAAGGCGGCCTCCCGCTTCGATCGCGGACGCGAAGGCGCATCACGTACATGCCCGGTGTCCGGCCCGCGCCGCTCCAGAACAGCACCAGGTATGCGCCCGCAACCAGAACCCAACCGGCTCCGAGCAGCGTCTCGACGAGCCAGGTCGGGCGGAACCCTCCGACCAGGTAGGAGATCAGCGCGAGCAGCCCGGCCAGGACGACGAAGACGGAGGCGATTGCGAGCGCGTCGAGGACGAGCACGACGCCTCGTGTCGCGACACCCGCGAAACTCGACCGGTCCGACCGAGGGCGACGGCGGGCGCGCGCCTCGATTCGATCGTCCAGGTTGACGGCGCGGCGGCGGATGTCTGCCGCCAGCGCTTCGACCAGCCCTGCGCTTTGCTCCGCGATCGCTGCACGTACCTCCGGGCTCGCGACGACGTCCTTGATGGACTGCCGTACCGCGTCGCTGTTGACGAGCCGATCCATCGTCTCCTTCGTTCGCGGGCTGCCGAGGGCTTTCTCGACCGCCGAGTCGAGTGCACCGTTCTCAGCCAGCTTCACGGCCATTCGTTCGAGCACTTGGTGCTCTGCGACAGAACGCGCAAGCTCCTCCGGCAGGTCACTCGCCATTGCCCGGTCCGCCAGCTTCGAGAGCTCGGGGACGAGGTGTTCGTCCGCGGCGGCTTCGAGCGGCCCCCGCGACACGCGAGCGGCTGCGCGCGCGGGGAAGAACGCGAGTCTTCCTGCGGCTCCGAAGCGCGAGCGGCCGTCCGCTCTAGCCACTCACTGCTCCGCAAGCCGCTCGGGGACGATGATCCGGGCGGCAGCTTCGAGCAGTGCGAGATGCGAAAAGGCCTGGGGAAAGTTGCCCAGGTGTCGGCCGGTTTCGGCGTCGAACTCTTCCGCGTAGAGGCCCAGCGGCGACGCGACCCGAAGCAGCCGTTCCATCAGGTCGCGAGCGCGCTGGAGCTCACCGATGGTGGCGAGCCCAGAGACGAGCCAGAACGAGCAGATGAGGAACGTCCCTTCCTTGCCGGAAAGGCCGTCGTCGGTCTCGTCGGTCTTGTAGCGCAGGACGAACCCGTCCTCCGTCAACTCGTCCGCGATCGCCAGCACCGTCGCCTTCAAGCGCTCGTCGTCCCTGGGGAGGAAGTTGAAGATCGCCGCCAGAAGCGTTGAGGCGTCCAGTGCATCGCTCTCGTAGTGCTGGCGGAGGACGCCTCGTTCGTCGACGCCGTGCTCGAGGATGTCCTCCTTGATTTCGTCCGCGACGGCTGCCCACTTCGGCTGAGCCTCGCCGTCGCCGCGCATCTCCGCGAGCTTCGAGGCGCGGTCGAGCGCGACCCAGCACATCAGCTTCGACGAGACGTAGTGCTGCGGAGCGCCCCGCGCCTCCCAGATCCCTTGATCCGGCTCGCGCCAGACCCGCGTCGCGCAATCTGCTTGGGACTGAACGATCGGCCAGAGGCGCCGCGGAAGCCGTTCGCTTCGGCGCGTGTGCAGCAGGATCGAGTCGAGCGCACCGCCGTAGACGTCGTTCTGCCGCTGGTCGAAGGCCCCGTTTCCGATCCGGACCGGACGTGCGCCTGCGTAACCCGTCAACTCATCGCGCGTCGACTCGGTCAGATCGCGCCGGCCGTCGATCCCGTACATGATTTGCAGTGACCCGTCTTCCGTTGCCTCGACGTCGGCCACGAACTGCATGAACTCGTCCGCCTCCCAGTCGAGGTTGAGCATGTGGAGGGCCTGCAGTGTGAAGGTCGTGTCGCGGATCCACGTGTAGCGGTAGTCCCAGTTGCGCTCCCCGCCGGGCGTCTCGGGCAACGACGTGGTCAAGGCTGCGATCGTTGCCCCTGTGGGCATGTAGGTCAGCCCTTTGATCACGAGCGCCGACCGTTGGATCGGGTCCCGAAAGCGGTGGTCCGGGATCCGCGCACGGCCGAGACAGGCGCGCCAGAACCGGGCCGTCGCCGCGATCCGCGCGGCCGCTTCCTCAGCTGTCTGCGGGCCCTTCAGATCCTCGTCCCACGACAGGGCGCAGTAGGCCCGATCACCGGCGGACAACACGTGTCGCGCACGCACGCGGCTCTCCTCGATACCAAGGTCAAGGTCCGTATCGAGGCGGACCTTCTGCCCGGCCCCGGTGGCGTCCGCCGAGTGCCGGTCATCACCACGGAGCGCCCACTCGGCCGGGGTGCGTCCGTAATCGAACGCCGGCTCACAGACGAGCTCGACTTCGACGTTGCCGTCGAGGCACTCGACTGTGCGCACGAGCATGTGCTCGGCGTCGTCGTCCGCCGGTGGCCGCGTGTGCGGCGTCACGACGTCCTCGCGCCCGCGCGGGCCCATCGTCAGTGCGTCGCGCACGGTGACCCACCCGTTCGGCGTCTTCCACGTCGTCTCGAGCACGTTCGTCCCCGGCACGTATCTGACCGCCGTCGGGTGGTTGATGCCGAACGGCGCGAAGCGGAAGAAGCCCGCCTCGCGGTCGAGCAGGCTGGCGAAGATGCTCGGGGAGTCGAAACTGGGAACGCAGAGCCAGTCGACAGCCCCGTCCGGGGCGATCAGTGCCCCGGTGTGGCAGTTGGAGAGGAAGGCGTACTCGGCGATCGGCGGGAACGGGGAAGGAGCGGCCGCGCTCTGCGGGCGTCTATCGGTTGCAACCTCAACGGCGGTCATCATCCGGACCTCCTCTCGTCTGGGCCCGCCGACGGGCGTTCGCTCGCCCGTCGCCGGGCAGCTGCCAACCTAGTGAGCCGGCCGGGACAGAGACATCGTCTCGATGGGGTGAATGCTTGGTCGATCGGCGCGCTCGGCTCAAACGGGAGCCGCCTGGACCCGCTGCCCTAGGCCTTTCTTTTCCTCGATGCTGATCCGCCCCCGGCCGAAAGCGTCGACGCGGCCCCATCGCCCAGGGATGTCCAGGAGCGCAATGTGTCCGATCCCGACCGGCGTCGCCGGATCGACGACGAGAAGGTCGCCGGCCGGTTCGAGGCCGAGCATCGTTCGCAAGAGGAGGAGCGGCGTTCCGGTCGACCAGGCTTGAGGGCTGCACGCCGTCGGGTACTGGACCGGGTACCTCGTCCGAGTTCGTTCGTAGCCGCCGAACGCCTCGGGCAGGCGGCCCTCGAAGAACTCCGCGGCGGCGAGGATGCCGGCTGCGATCTGGGCCGCTTCGTCCTTGAACCCGTACCGTCGCAAGCCCCACGCGATGAACGAATTGTCGAAGGGCCACACCGTGCCGACGTGGTAGCCGATCGGGTTGTAGCGGCCCTCACCCTCGGCAAGGGTGCGCACGCCCCAGCCGGAGTAGAGCTTTGCTCCCACCAGATGTCGTGCGATCGCTTTCGACTTCGCCTTGTCGACGATCCCGCTCCAGAGCAGGTGTCCGATGTTCGAGCTAAGGGCGTCGACCTGCTTCCCATCGGCGTCCAGGGCGAGGGCGTAGTACTCGCCGTCGGCGATCCAGAAATCACGGTTGAACCGTCGCTTGAGCTCGGCGCCCTGCTTTTCCAGGCGCTTGGCGAATTCGTCGTCTTTCCAGATCTCGCGCGCGAGCCGCGCGGCGCGGATCTTGGCGTCGTAGGCGTAGCCCTGGAGCTCGCAGGTTGCGCGCGGGAAACCCGCGAGCCGCCCGTCCCGGTATGAGATGGAGTCCCACGAGTCCTTCCAGCACTGGTTCTCCAGCCCCGTCTTCTCGTTCCGGCGCCGATACGAGATGTAGCCGTTGCCCATCAGGTCCGCGTACTCGTCGATCCAGTTCAGGGCGGCACGCGCTTCCTGCTCGAGCTCGCGGACGAGTCTGCGATCGCCGGTCCAGCGCTCGTACTCGTCCAGCAGCACGACATACAGCGGGGTCGCATCGGCGCACCCGTAGTACGGCGAATGCGGCCGCTCCTCGAACGCGGGCAGCTCGCCGTAGCGCATCTCGTGGAGGATCCGTCCCGGATCCTCGTCACGGAAGTCGTCGACGCGCGTCCCTTGCCACTCCCCGAGCGCTCGAAGCGTCGTCTCCGCGAGCGACGGTGTGAACGGGAGCGCCTGCAGGCTCGTGAGAATGCTGTCGCGGCCGAACATGGTCATGAACCACGGCAGTCCGGCCGCCGGCAGGCTTTGCCGCCCCATGATCGGAGGCGAAAAGCGCAGCGCTGCGAGATCGACGAGACTCCGCCGGTACGTCTCCCGCAGTGCGTCCCAGTCGCACTCGAGCGTCGGAGCCTCGTCGACCCACAGCTTGAGGTTGGCCTCCATGTTCTGACGGCCCCGCGGCCGCGCAAACGTCGGCTGCTCCCGCTTCTCCCCCGTTCCCATGACGGCCGTGACGACGTCCAGGTTCGTCGACCATTCGCCGTCCGGCTCAATCCGCGCCTTGAAGGTGAGCCCGTCCCTGTCGACACGAGCCTTGGCGGTGGCCGAGATAACGGTCCCACGCGTGAACGTGTCCCGCTCGTAACCAAGGACAAGTCGACCGTCCTTGACACGTGCCGAATACGTTCCTTTCTTCTTCAGCGCGTCCTTGACCTCGAACAGATCGGCGAAGTCGGAGGCCGCGTCGATTCGAATCGTCAGGTCGACCGGCTTCTCGTCGTGGTTCAGGATCGTCAGCTCCTCGCGAAAGCCGTTGCCGACGGCGCGGCGCCGGATCACCGAGAGCTTCGAGTCGACGTACACGGTGCCGGTTCCGGGAACGAGGAAGAAGCGCGTTTCGAAGTACTGCATGTCGTCCGTCGAAAGCGGGGTCAGTCGTTGGCCGTTCACCGTCAGGATCCACTTCGAAAGAAAGCGGGTGTCAAAAGAGAACAACCCCGTCGGGTCGGTCAGCGATGCCTCGATGTCGCCGCGAGGGTCACTGACGACGAAGGTGTTGCCGTCGAGGATCTTGACGAAGCCGTCGTTCACGAGCTCCGCCCGACGCTCCCGCCGTTCTGGCGCCGGGGTCTCTTCGTCGGGGGGCCCGGAAAGACACGCTGGAACAGCGCCATCAACTCCATGTCGCCGTCGATCGCCACCTCGCCGCGAAGGAAAGCCGCCATCGCATTCGCCTCGCCGGCGGCGATCGCCTCGAACAAGTCCTTGTTCACACGGACCGTGCAGTCGGCCTTAGCGTTCTTCCGTGACACATTGACGTCTCCGTTTTCCAGCGTGACCAGCCAGCACTCGACCCGGGTTCCGTTGGTGAGCTCGAAGCTCACCGTCCCCTTTGCCTTCTCGAGCAGCGGCTCGTGGTCGCTCTGCGAGAGCGCGTCGAAGAACTCCGCGGTCGCATCGGTCATGCCGAGAGGACGCTAGGGGTATGACCGGCGTCTGCGTTCATCCCATGGGGATGAACAGGCACACATGGGTGAGCCGTTCCCGGGATCAGCTTCCTTGCTTGCTGAGGTTTTTGCACTCCTCGGAGTTCTTGAAGGCTTTCTCGAGCTCGCCCTTCGTGTCGAGCTGCTGGATGCTGGTAAAAGCGGCCCTCACCTGATCACCGACGGTCACCAACGTGGCGCTGACTGCCGAGACCGCCTTGAGCGCGCTACTCGTTCCGGAGACTTCTTTGACTGCGTTGTCGATCGTCTGGGCATCTGTTTTCAGCTGGCCGGCGAGGGTGTCGAGAGTCTCTCTTGCCTTCTTGCCCGACTCGGTATCGGGCGTGCCAAGACCCTTGAGGTCGCTCTCGAGCTTGTCCGTCGCCTTCGTCACCTCAGCGGAAGCCGACTTGAGCGAGCTCTCGGTCACGTTCCCCTTCAGAGAGGTCGTCTCTGCTCGCACGGAGGTCGACCAGGACGCCAGCGCGGAGCAGAGGCCGTCCGCCCAGTCGGCCGCGGACGTCGACTGGCTGCTGCTGCTCTTGCCGCCGCACCCGGCGGCCAGCGTCGCGAGCGCGACGACGGCGATGAGGCAAGCGCTCCCGCGGCGGGTCAGCGCCTCGCCCCTACGACGTCGACGGCTGGGGTGAACGCATGCAGTTCGTCCTGACCAGGCTTGATGACGCCCCATGACGATTCCGGAACCTCGTTCCAAGCACCGGGTAGCTCGTCACCCAGCGGCTCGGAGACGACGAGTCGGGACTCATCATTGAATTGCCGGAGGAGCTCGTTGCCGGGATAGAGAGCGCGAAGCGTGCGGACGTCGGTGCTGAAGAAGAGCGAACGAGACTTGCCCTCGCTCGAGTACCGAAAGACCCAAATGCTCTCGCCGTCGGTCGTCGCGATCGTTCCCTGGAACGGATACTCGACGCCACATTCGCGACCGGCCGACTCGACGAAGCCGATCGCTCGCTCCACGGCCGCTGGTGGATTCTCTTCGAGGCCGAACGTCAAGGCGAGGTGGAAGAGAGTCTCGGAGTCCGTCGTGCCTTCGATTTCGGGATAGAGCTCCGGGTCGATCGCGAGCACGAGATCGCGCTTGACCGCGTGATACTCGTAGACCAGCCCGTTGTGCATCCAAAGCCAGCGTCCATGACGGAACGGGTGGCAGTTCGTCTGCTGAACCGGCGATCCGGTCGACGCGCGAATGTGCGCGAAGACGGTGGTCGCGGTCACGTGCTCTGCGAGCTCGCGGAGGTTGCGGTCGTTCCAGGCCGGTTCGACGCTCCGGAACACCGCCGGCGCCTCCTGCGCGCCGTACCACCCGACGCCGAAGCCGTCACCGTTCGTTTCCTCTGCGCCGAGCCTCGAATGGAGGCTTTGGACGATCAGCGAGTTCTCGGGCGCATAGAGCAGCGTCTGCAGGAGGACGGGTGCGCCCGAATAGGCAAGCCAGCGGCACATGCCAGCCACTGTGAGGCAGCGTGGATGGCCGAGCATCACCCGGATCGGACGACGACGGGCGTTGCCGGACTGGAAATCATCGCCTTGACGACGATAGGAAGGGAGCTTCGAAATGCTGCTGGCGAACAACTACCCGTTCCTCGACATCGTGTGGACGATGTTCATCTTCTTCGCCTGGGTTATCTGGATCTGGCTCCTGATCCTGGAGACAGGCTGCCGCCGCGACTTTGGAGGAGCAACGCAGGCACCCGCACATGAGGCTCCTCATCATCGGCGGGCTCGTGATCCTCGTGATCGGCGCAGCCGCCGATCTCCTCGGCTGGGACATCCGGAGCTGGCTCAACCGCCTGTGGGACACGATCAGCGAGATCTCGCTCGGGTACCTCCTTGGCGGCGTCGCGCTGAAGACGCTGCAGACAACGGCTACGGCGTTCGCCTGGTACGGGATCCTTCGCTACGCGTATCCGACGACGCGCTTCCGGCTCGTGCTCGCCTGCTATGCGGCGTCGGTTGCGCTCAACGGGATCCTGCCGGCGAACCTCGGGACGTTCGCGCTGCTCCTGATGTTCACGACGATCATCGCCGGCGCGACCTTCTCGGGGATCCTCGGGGCCTACGTCGTCGAGAAGATCTTCTTCACGGTCATCGGGGCCTTTACGTACCTCTACCTGTTCCTGAGCGTCGGTGGCTCGTTCGACATCAAGTTCGACTTCGTACACAAGCACCCGTGGGGCACAGCCATCCTCATCCTCGGGGGCGCCGCTCTGATCTATTCGCTCGCCCGCGCGTTCTGGCCGAAGGTCGTCCAGTGGTGGGACCAGGCGAAGGAAGGTGGGGCCATTCTCGGCGAGCCCAGGAAATACCTTCTCTGGGTGTTCGCTCCGTCGCTTCTCGGGTGGATCGCGAGCCTCGGCGTGATGGGCGTCTTTCTAGCCGCATACGACATCCCTGTCAGCTTCCACACGCTTATGCGGATCTGCGGCGGCAACTCGATCGCGAACGTGACCTCCGCCACGCCCGGCGGCGCCGGCGTCAACCAGGCGTTCAACGTTGCTTCGCTAAAAGGCGTGACGGACCCCACGACCGCGACTGCGTACTCAGTCAGCCAGCAACTCGTTACGACGGCGTGGAACATCATCCTCGGGGTGGTTCTCCTCGTGTGGTCCTTCGGCTGGAGCGGCGGCAAGGAGCTCGTACAGACGTCGTACTCCGGCGCCAAGGAGAAAGCCGTCGAGCAGAGAGAAGCACGCGCGGCGAAGAAAGAGGCGAAGCGAGCCGCCGAAAATGCCTGAGTACAGGCCCAACGTGAATTAGGGGCCGTGGGTGGGCTGGATCGAAGCCGAGCTGACGCTGACCGCGCTGGCGGCGATGTTGTCACCAACGACGTTCTCCTTCTCGGTCCTCGTGCTCGTGCTCGGCGACCGGCCCCTGAGAACGGGCCTCTGGTTCTACGTTGGCGCGCTGGGGGCAACGCTTGGAATCGGGATCGTCGCTGCATTCGTGCTCGGCGACGCCGCCGCCGACCACACGCCGAGCACTCCGAAGACAGCGGTCGCGATCTTCGACATGGTCGCCGGGGCTTTCCTGCTCGCGTTCGTCGTTCGGACGCTTCGAAGGCCGCCGAATCCCAGGCGGGCCGCGAGCATGCTCGCCCAGATGCAGAAGGTGGCGTCTTCCCCTGCCGTCGCGATCGTCGGAGCCGGTGCGGCGCTCGCAAACCCCGGCGCATTCATCCCGATCGCGCTCAAGAACATCTCGGAGCTCGACCCGACCGCGACCGAGTACATCGTCAACTGGGTCGTCTTCAGCGTCGTCTCGCTCCTCCCACTCGCGGTGGCGATCGTGCTGCTGCTCGTCGCCCGGGGATGGGCCGAGCATCTGCTCGAGGGCGTTCGCAGGTGGCTCGACCGAAGTGCGAGGACAATCGCGGCCGTAATCATCGTGGCGCTGGCCGCATCGCTGATCCGCAACGGGATAGCCGGTCTGACGGCGTGATCGACCTTCGTCAGTGCCCGAGCTTCGCTTCGATCGCCGAGAGCCTCTGCTCGATGCGGCGGAGGGATTCCAGCGCCTCCGCCAGTTGGGCGGTCCGATCTGCGCCCGTGGCTCCAGCAGACTCGGCCTCCTCGGCCGCCACGAAGTACGAGGTGACCGTCGCGATCAGGAACGAGATGAATGTGACCCCGACGATGATCACGACGCTGCCGACCACGCGACCCCACGCCGTGTGCGGCACGACATCGCCGTAGCCGACCGTGCCGAGCGTCACGATCGCCCACCAGACCCCGGTGCCGAAAGTCGGAAAGTCTTTGTGGTCGACCACAGTCACCACGAATCCGGACAGCACACCCAGTCCAGTGGTCGCCAGCAAAAGGAACGGGAAGATGCGCCGGTTGGCCACGGCTCGCTTCGTGCGCTCGTGCCAGCTGAAGCCACGCAGGCGGCGGGGCCGGTCGACATCCATCGACGCCACCGTCGCAGAGGCGCCGGATGACAAATCGGCACACAACTGACGAGATGATGGGCATGACCAGCGAGGTACATCGTCAGCGAGCAGCGCGTATTAGCCGGGCGACGATGGGGGAGCGACTCGGGGGCTTTATCTACGGAACCATCGTCGCCCTTGCGGTCGTCGTCGCCGGCGCCCGCGCCTATCCCCACGGCGCGGGGCACATCGCGGCCCTTGTGGCAGCCACGAGCGTTGCTTTCTGGCTCGCACACGTCTACTCGCACGCCCTCGCACACAGCGTCGCCAGCGACCAGCACCTCAGTCTTGCGGAGTTGGGCCACATTGCCTGGCGCGAGGGGTCGATCATCGAGGCAGCATTCCCTCCCGTCGGCGCACTCGTGCTCGGCGCCGTCGGGGTCATCTCGACGCAGACCGCTGTCTGGGTCGCCTTCGGGGTCTGCCTGATCGTCCTCGCGGCTCAAGGTATGACCGTCGCGCGCGTCGAGCACCTGGGTCGACTCGGCAAGGTCGCGGTCGTCGCGGGCAACGTCAGCCTCGGCGTACTCCTGGTGGCCTTAAAGCTGGTCGTAAGCCACTGAGGGAGGGGGTTTCCGAGGAAGGAACAGAGCGCCCACAAGGCCGATCGCCCCTGCCACGGCGAGCGCGATCATCGCCCAGACGTACGACCTGTTTCCGGTGGCGACCGCGGAGACGAGGATGGTGCCGGCGATCGCGGTCCCGAGGGAGGAGCCCAGGTTCGAGATGCTGCGCGACAGGCCCGAGATCTCACCCTGCTGCTCCTCGGGGAAGCTCGATTGCACGACGTTCACCGACGGCGTCAGCATGATCCCGAGCGCGGCGCCGATCAGGAAGAGCCCTGGGACGAAGGCGACGACACTCGACCAGGCCAGGACCAGGCCGATCAGGAGCCCGATTCCGGCGATAGCGCCGACGAAGCCCGCCACGATCAAGGTCTTCTGAGCCCGCCTGGTCGCAAACCGCTCTGCGAGGAGCGACGTAACGAGCACGCCCACCGTCGCCGCCGTGAAGACGACCCCGGTCTCGATCGCGTTGTAACCGCGAACCTCTTGGAGGAAGACGGCGACGACGAACGACGTGCCCAGGAGAATCAGCCACTGGATGTTCTGCGTGACGAGAGCGAGATTCGACGTTCGATTTTTGAACAGGCTGGTCGACAAGAGCGGCTCCCTGCCGGCTCGTTCACTCCTGCGGATGTAGACGAAGAAACAGAGCAGGAAAACTGCACCGACCGCCGCGAGAATCGCCGCGAGAACGTTGTGCGTCCCGATCTGCAGGATCGCGAACACGAGGCAGAACAAGCCGACGGCCGAGAGAACCGCGCCGACCGTGTCGAAGGGTCGCTCCGGGTCGGGCGGGAGCGGATCGACGACGCCGCGCCGGCTCAGGAGGACGATTCCGCCAACGACGAGGGCCTGGAACACGAACGCAGCGCGCCAGCTGATTCCCGTCGTGATGAGACCTCCGATCAGCGGTCCGGCGGCGGCACCGATACCTCCCATCCCCATGATCGCGCCGAAGGCCTTGGCCCGCGACGTGAGGTCGTCGAAGGCGAGCGTGGTGAGGATGTATACGGGGGGAATCAGCAAGGCCGTCCCCACGCCTTCGAAGACGGAGTTGCCGAGGATCAGCACGCCGAGGCCGGGGGAAACCGCGCTCAGCACGGCGCCGATTCCATACAAGACGAGCCCCATCGTGAAGCACCGCTTCCGCCCCCAACGGTCCGTCAACTTGCTGCCGGGGATCATCAGGACTGCCATGATCAGTAGGAACAACGTGATTGCCGTCTGGACGCCCTTGACGGTGGTGTTCAGGTCCTCGCTGATGTCATTGATCATCACGTTCATGTTGGAGCCCGCGAAGCTGCAGATGAACTGAGCCAGGGCGAGCGGAAGAAGGAACTTCCGCCGGGAGGCGACGCGGGGCGTCGACGGTGCCGCGTCGGCAGGCGTGACGGCCGATTCCGTCACGATCCAGCCGGCTGGAGCGCTCGTCGCTTCTCGCGCGCTACCTTCTGCAGCGAGTCGCCCGGCGGCGTTCCGTTCAGCAGGCGCCGCCATTCCAAGAGAACACGGTGGACTGCCGCCGCACCGACGATCGGCTCTGCCGGAATCGGGAGCTTGTCGGGAAATAGAAGGAACGGCTGCGTCTGCGCGCCGCCGATGCCGCCGTGGAACGAAATCAGCTCCTCGAAGGCGCAACCCTCGTCGCGCTCGGGGTCGTAGAAGCTGCCGACCATGATGTCTGCGACGTGCTCGAAGCCGTCTGTGCGCAGTAGGTGCCGCGGCGCGTTGGGAGAGAAGTTTGCGAGCGGATCCTCACCCTCTACTCGGCCGTCGCTGAGGTAGCGAGTCCCCGAGCGCCCCAGCGCGATCGGACCGTCGCGGTCGGAGCGGACGAGCAACCAGCCCACGTGGGGATGGTTGCGGAGCGCAGGCAGAAGCTGAGGATGCCGGCGCTCGATCTCCTCGAGCGTCAGCCGTCGCCGCTCCTCCATCAAGTAGATGAGGCCGAGGTTTCCCGAGCCGAGGACAACCGCTTCGCGGTCTGAGACGTCGTTCTTCGCGTGCTTCTGCCTTTGCCCGGTCGCTTCCGCCGTTGCGTTTCCGACCGTCGCACTCTGCTCGTCCCCCCCGGCGATTCCCATGACGCTGCCGCCCGACAGCGATCGCTCGACCAGGTCGTCCAGTCCGTAGCCGTTCCGCTGCTTGAAGGTCGCGCCCTGTGTCTGCCCGTGGTCCGACAGGGCGACGATCTCGTATGGCCGCGCCGCGTACGTGCGCGCGCGCTCGATCCGGCTGAACTGCTGGTCGAGCTTGCGCAGGGCCTCGAGCGTGTCGGCGCGTTCCAGTCCGGAGTGGTGCGCGACCTCGTCGTAGCTCGAAAAAGTCGCGTAGATTGCGGGGCGGCCCTTCATCATGTCCGTGAGGACGCCGTAGACGATCAGGTCGCGGACGACGACGCACAAGGCCGCACGCATGAACGGGTAGAGCCCACCGCGATGGCCTCGGGGGCGGACGTCTCGGCGCTTCGCCCGTCCCGCAGCCAACCACTCGAGCAACACCTCCCAGGCGAAGAGAACCAGGACGCGCACGACGTTGAACCCGTTGGCGAAGAACGCTCGGTACCCAGGGTTCGCGCGCTTTTCGGCGTCGATCCGGCTGCACGTCAGGATCACGTGGTCGGCGCCGCCGGAGAGCAGGTTGCCGCGGCTCGCGCCGCCGTCGAGGAGCAGCCCGTTGTCGGACGCGTGGCGGCGCTCGATCTCTGCGCAATCCGCCGGGCCGGAGCAAGCGACCAGCTTCGCCGATTCTTTCTCGACCCACCGGAACGCCGGGATGTCCTCGTTCGAGCCGATCAGAATCCCGGCCTGGCTCGCGCCGGTCTGCGACGAAAGATCGGTCTCCCATTCGACGAAGCGATGGCTTCCCTCGGCTAGCCAGCGAGCCATGGTCGGGGCGTTGCCGTCTCGCATCGCCCGCTGCAGGACAGGGAGTGCGAGCCCGTCGATCTCGAGGAAGACGATTCCGGGTGCACTCGTGACCGTCCGACCGCCCGTCCGCCTCGCTATCCGCTGGATCACCCTGAACGTGTACGTGTCGTCGTCGTTCGTTCCCAGGATGACGTCCAGCGCGACACCTACCGCCGAGGCGACGAACGCAACGCCGAGCGCCGACCAGAACGAGTCCACGGAAAGATCACCGCCGGTGATTGGGTCGGCTGCGAGCAGGATCAGGGCCTCCACGACGAGAACGAGGACGAGCCCGACGAGCAGCATGAACGGGAGCCGGAGAGCGGCGATCAGGGGTGGCAGAACCGCATTCAGAACTGCAATTGCGACGCTTGCCGCCAAAGCGCCCCCGAAGCCGTTGACCGTCGCCCCTGGGACGACCCAGGCGGCCACCAGGAGCGCTACGGCAGACGCCAGCCACGTGATAAGGAGACGCAGCGGCCGGAGCTTCGGGCGCGCCGGGCTCCAGGTCGCAGATCGACCGTAGGCCTGTTGGTTTGTCGTCGTCATCGCACGCCCGCTTCGCAGTCGATTGTCCGGCGCCTGGCTCGCAGCAACCTCACCCGAAGGGGGTGATGATCGCGGTGCTCCTGGGCTGTTCGATCTGTCCGAGAACCGTTGAGCGGGCTCACCTGGCTGGGACACAGCACGGTCGTCATCGACCTCGACGGCACGCGGGTCGTGACCGATCCGGTCCTCCGAGGTCGGATCTGGCATCTGCGCCGGGACGCCGTAGTCGCCTCAACGGCGGTGGGGCACCTCGACGCGATCCTCGTTTCGCACACGCACTTCGACCACCTCGACCTCGGATCGCTCGATCGCCTGGATCGGAACCTGCCGGTCGTCGTGCCGCGCGGCGTCGCCGGTCTCGTGCGACGGCGCGGCTTCGCGCGGGTGTTGGAGCTCGAAGCGGGGGAGGAGCTCGCGCTCGGGGCCCTTCGGATTTGCGCTACTCACGCCGAACACGAGTCGAGCCGGGGACCGTTCTCTCCGAGCGTTCCTTCGCTCGGCTACGTCGTCGAGGGCGACGCGCGTATCTACTTCGCCGGCGACACCGGCCTCTTTTCGGAAATGGCCCACATCCGGCCTGTGGACGTTGCGCTCTTGCCTGTTGCCGGCTGGGGTCCCCGGCTCGGGGCGGGCCATCTTGACCCGGCCAGCGCAGCCGAGGCGCTTCGCCTTCTCCACCCGAGGGCGGCGCTGCCGATCCACTGGGGGACGTACCGGAGACTCTTCGCGGAGCGGCCGGATGAGCGCCCCGCGCAGGAATTCGTCCGTATCGCCCGCGAGGTGGCTCCGGAGGTCGACGTCCGTGTGCTCTCGATCGGCGAGACACTCACGCTCGAGGCGATCTGCTGACGGCGCAGCTGGAACAGCCTGTTCCCCACCCGCGCGGCCGTTGGTTGAAGCGCGGGTTGGCGGCCGGTGTCGGGCTCGCCGTCATCCTCGGCACGTACATCTTCGTTTTGCCGGAGTTCGCGAACTATGGCGACGTCTGGGCGGCGGTGAAGGACCTCTCGTGGAGGTGGATCGCGATCCTGCTCGCGACCGTTGCGCTCAACATCGCGACCTTCGCGCCACCGTGGATGGCTGCGTTGCCGGGCCTGCGGTTCCTGCCGGCCCTGACGGTCACCCAGGCGTCAACGGCTTCGACCTACCTCGCCCCCGGCGGGCCGGCCGTCGGGGTCGGGCTCTCGGCGGCAATCCTCCTTGACTGGGGCTTCAACGCCGGAGCCGTCACCCTGGCGGTGACGCTCACAGGGATCTGGAACCAGCTCGCGATCCTCGGCTTCCCCATCGTCGCGTTCGCCGTGCTGACGCTCACGGGCGGCAACGGGGCGGCATTGCAGACGGCGGCGGCGCTCGGACTGGTCGCCTTCCTCGGCGTCGCCGGTGCGTTTGCGGCCGCGATCGCGAGCGGACCTATGGCCTCGAGGATCGGCGACTTCGCCGCGCGCGTCGCCAACCGTCTCCTCAGGCTCGTCCGCCGGGGACCGGTCGCGTGGGACGGACGCAGCTTCGTCAGGTTCCGCGCGGCGGCGATCGGGCTCCTTCCGAGGCGCTGGCACGTCCTCACCCTGACGACGCTCGCCGGCCAGCTGTCCGTGTTTCTCGTGCTGTTCGCGTCGCTGCGCGCGCTCGGCGTCGCGCCGACCGAGGTCAGCGCGATCGAGGCGTTCGCGGCCTGGTCGCTTGCGCGCGTGATCGGCTCGCTGCCGGTCACGCCGGGCGGCCTGGGGCTCGTCGAGGTCGGCCTGACGACCGTGCTCGTCGGCTTCGGCGGTAACCGGGCGGGCGTGGTTGCGTCAGTGCTGCTCTACCGTTTCCTGACGATCGCGCCGACGCTCCTCCTTGGTGCTGCGGCCGGAGCGTCCTGGCGCCGTTACCGCCCCCGTGCGGCTAAGCGCCGCGGGGCTGGCGCAGGGGTCGGCGCTTCGACCCCGCGACGGAAACGGGCGAGAGCGGCCGGCCGAAAACGTCGATGAAGAGCGAGCAAGGACCCGCTTCCTCCGGCAATGTCCCCTCGAGCACATCGATCCGGTATGTCAAGTCAGCACCCTCCAGAGTGGCCTCGTGTAGCACGACGACAACATCCGAGGTGTTCCCCTCGTCGTCCAGAAACGAGATCACGGCATTCGGCGGGTCGACCGCAAAACTATGGACTCCGGCAGCCCAAAGCTCGACGAACCGGTGGGACGGGATATGCCCGATCTCGCGGCGCGGCCGGTCGGCAAAGTAGACCGTCGAGTCCGCCAACGCGTGCAGGGTCACGGTTCCCTGCTTGCTCGTGAATCGGGCTGCGCCTTGGACGAACAGTGCGTCGATTCGCTCCAACTGCGGTTCCAAGCCGTGGCTCACCGTCTGCGAGTTTCTCGCCTCGCGCGTCCGCTGTCGTCGTGCCGAGCGGGTGAAAGGAGTCTTCCGATCGGAGCCCGGCGGACACATCACCCACTCCGGATGATGCTCGTCTTCCGGAGCCCTGGAAACGATGCACTGAGCGCCGAGCCGGGAT
>WNGD01002155.1_pt1 | contig 39372 bp, 32 predicted proteins | sample 5400671 | NCBI WGS metagenome assembly WNGD01 (sample SAMN13153369, study PRJNA577476) | soil metagenome | isolation source: 40 cm soil or saprolite under grassland replicate 2 | place: USA:California | collected 2016-06-15 | reverse complement strand
GCCGGCCGGCGCGAGCGGGGCGGTCACGTTCTACGGCTCCGGGGACGGGCACGGGCTCGGGATGTCGCAATGGGGCGCGTACGGTCTCGCGAACATGGGGTGGGGGCACCGGAAGATCCTCACCCACTTCTACCGGGGGACCCGCGTCGGTGCGTCGGCGCCGCTACCGGCGAAGGTCCGGATCGGGCTCACCACCCAGCGGACGCTCGTCCACCTCACGGCGCAGGTGCACCGGGTGCGCGTGTGGGTCGGGGCGCCGTTCTCGGGCACCTTGGTCGGGTCGATCAGGCCCGGCGATACGTGGGTCGTGCGGACCAAGCAAAAGGTATACGCGGTCCGGAACGCCGCTGGCGCGCTGGTCGGTGGCCACCTGTGGGGCTCACCGTCGAGGGATCTGTTCCTCACCTACGCCGACGCCGGCGCCCGCGTGTTCATCCCGGAGGCAGACTCGATCTGGTACGACGGGTTCGCGTACGCCCGCGGGACGATCGAGTTCAACCTCACGTCGTGCGCCGGCCCCAACGGGTGCCTCGAGCGGCTGATCGCGCGGCTCGGGCTCGAGGGCTACCTCGACGGTCTGGGTGAGGTTCCCGCCTCGTGGCCGATGCAGGCGATGGAAGCCCAGGCGGTCGCCGCGCGATCCTACGCGGTCTACGCGATCCGTCAGCGCGGGATCCGGGCCGACTGCAACTGCCATCTCACCGACGGTTCGGGGGATCAGACCTACATCGGGTACGACCGGGAGTCCGGAACCGACGGGCATCGATGGGTCGCCGCCGTCTCGGCGTCGCGAGGCGAGATCGTCACGTACCGAGGCGCCGTGATCCAGGCCTTCTATGCGGCGTCGGACGGCGGCCACTCGGACAGCGTGCAGGACGTGTGGCACGGGGGCAACCCCGCGTATGCGATCCCGTGGCTGACCGGGGTGTGCGACCCCGGCGAGTGGACCACTGCGAATCCGTGGAAGGAATGGACCGTGACCATCGACACGGCGACGCTGACCGATCGTCTCCGTCCGTACACCGGGTCGATCGGCAGCGTCACGACGCTCTCGCACATCGCGCGCGCGGACGGGGGGCGGATCATGACCGCCCTCGCGGTCGGAACCAGCGGGTCGGACACGGTCACCGGCGCCGAGCTCCGGGCAGCGCTCGGGTTGCCGGACGATCGGATGTGGATCAACAGCGACCGCATCGTCACGGGTGGGATCCGGACGGCGTACGACGGGCTCATGTGCGCGCCGGGCCTCCCCGCGTCGCCACGGACCGCGGTTCCGGGTGGGGCGGAGCAACGGTTCCAGAGGGGAGGGCTCTACCGGAACGGCCATCTGAACCTGACCGTGTGGCTCCGAGGGGTCATGGACGATGAGTACCGGGCGGTCGGATCGGGCGATGGTGTGCTCGGCGTGCCGGTGACCCACGTGCTCGTCCTCGGGAGCGGTTCGAAAGGAGCGTCGACGCTCTCGACCGGGTCGATGTCGTGCGCGTGCAAGCGCATCGGCTTCGCCGGCGGTCGCGTCTATTGGAAACAGGGACTGGGCGCGCACGCGCTCTGGGGCCCGGTCCTCGCGACCTATCTCGGCGCCGGTGGAGCGGCAGGGTCGCTGGGATTCCCGACGACTCGCGTGCTGCCTCGCACCGGCGGCGGCGAACGTGCGGTGTTCGAGCACGGTCGCGTCGTCTGTCCGGCCGGCGACCCGTGCGTCGTCGTGCCGACCTGATCCGAGCTAGCAGCTCCCGCTCGACTTGGGCTCCGGGGCGTTCGACGTACACGCGAACGCGGTCGAGAAGCCGGTCACGATCGTCGCCGCCTGTGTGGGCGTGAGGTTCGGCGGACACGTCTGGAGTTGGTTCCACGCGGCCAGGGCAAGACCCTCCTTCGCGGGGAGTGTCGGGTACGGGATCAGGAACGTGTTCTGAAGCGTCGGGACGAGCTGCGTCAGACGATCGACCACCGGCTGACCGAGCCCGTTGTCGACGTTGTAATACACGATGACCGCAGCGTGTTCGAGTGAATGGACCGCCATCGTCTCGTCGACCGGGCTGGTGAGGACCTTCGGCTGATCGGGAAGCGGGCTGGGGTTGTGCGGGCCCGCGGTCGTCGGGTGTTCCGTGTAGCCGGGGTCCTCGCCCGCGGTGAGATGGGCGCGGCTCGGATGGTCGAACTGTTTGGAAACGCCCGAGCATCCGGCGGCCGACGCCGCAGCGACCGCGTCCGCGGGGATCGGCCGGGCCCCCGGGGCACGCTGGATCAACCAGAGCACGAGGAGCAGCACCAGCCCTGCGGCACCGAAGATCAGCGCCCGACGGAACGCGGCCCGGCGCGCATCCCGCTTCCGCTCGGCCTCGCGGGCCCGACGGGCTTCCTCCTTGCGCTCGCGGCGCTCGGGGTTGGCGCCTCCTCCGGCGGAGGGGGTCGCGGCCGCCCGCTTCGCGGGCGGCCGCGACCGCTTCTTCTTCGTCGCCATCACGCCGGAGGTACGAAGCTGGATGGAACGGGGTTCGGGAGCTGGTCCGACGAGCCGAACGCGAGGACGATTACCGACTGATCGTCGAGCGGGATCTGCGTGGGGTCGCCCGTCCACTCGACGCCGTTGACGTAGGCACGCAGGGTCGATCCGCCTGCGGCGCACTTGTCACCGAGACAGTCGCTCGTGAGGTAGACGCCCCACACATCGAAGAACTGCCCCAGCACCGGCTGGAAGCTCGTGTCGGAGGACTCGATGTGGATCACGCCGTCCGTGTTGTGCGTGTGCAGCGGTGAGAACACGTTGGCGTTCGGGTTGTACCCGATCCCGGCTGCGACGGTGGCCTGCTGCCCGTCGACGTAGATCAGGAGGTTCGCGTGATGGTGCAGCGTCGTGCCGGCCTGCGGCAGGCCGAGCGCCGCGAGTCGCTCGTTCGCCTGGGCGATGTTGTCCGACCACGGCGGAGCGGTCCGGAGCATCCCGGGCAACGTAGCGGGATCGGGCAGCTTGACGGTCACCGACGGGGTGATGGTGCTGTCCGCCGTGCTCGGCCCGCCCCCTTGCGACACCGCGAACAGAACGACCCCGACGACCGCAGCCACGACGACTCCGAGGACGACGACCCGACGCCGGGTTCGGTTCCTGCGGGCGATCTTGCGCTCGAGCTCGATGCGCTCGCGGCGCGCCTGCTCCTTGCGTTCCGCCTTCGTCTGTCGGCGGTCCTGGTCGTGCTGCGACACTCGGATCCTCTCGGTCTACGCCACCCGGCGATGGTCCCAAAGGGTATCGGACGCCGCGCCGAGCAGCGCCCGAGAGGTGTTCGGTGTTGCGTGCCACCCCCCAGGTTCCTATGCTCGCACCGCCTTCCCCCGTCCAACGTCGGCACACGCAGCCGGCCCGGTCATGAGGGGGTGTTCCATGGCGGATACGGAGCAAGGCCGCATGGTGCGGGTGCTCGAGGCGCCACGCGGGCGCGGCCTCGACGGCTACTTCGGGATCTCGGAACGGGGATCGTCGGTCCGCACGGAGATCGCCGCCGGCGTCACCACGTGGCTGACGATGGCCTACATCTTGTTCGTCAACCCGGCGATCCTCGGGGCGGTCAAGGACACCCAGGGCGTGAGCCTCACGTTCCCGGAGGTCCTCACGGTCACCGCCCTCGTGGCGGGGGTGATGACGCTCGCGATGGGGGTCTACGGCAGGTACCCCTTCGCGATCGCCGCGGGGCTCGGCCTGAACGCGTTCGTCGCGTTCTCCCTGGTCGGGACACTCGGCCTCACCTGGCCGCAGGCGATGGGCGTGATCGTTGCCGAGGGGATCCTGATCACGATCTTCGTGTTGACCGGCCTTCGGGAGCTGATCCTCAACGCGATCCCGATGGACCTGAAGCGCGCGATCGGGATCGGCATCGGGCTGTTCATCGCGTTCATCGGTCTCGTGAATGCCGGCGTCGTGGTGCAGGCGAAGCCCGGGCCAGTGCCGCCCGTCACCATCGTCGCCGACTTCCGCTCGTGGTCGCTCGCGCTCTTCGTCTTCGGGCTGCTCCTGACGAGCGCGCTCGTGGCGCGACGCGTCAAGGGGGCGCTGCTGATCGGGATCGTCGCGACGACGATCGTCGCCACGATCGTGAACGAGGTGAAGCACCTCGGCGTGTTCACCGACGGATCCGCGGCCTGGCCCGGCTTCGCGCATCTGACCGCGTCGCCGAACTTCTCGCTGGTCGGGAAGTTCAGCTTCGGTTTCTTCAGCTCGCTCGGCTTCTGGACCGCGGCGGCCGTCGTGATCTCCGTGATGCTTTCGGACTTCTTCGACACGATCGGCACGGTGATCGGGATCGGCGGCGAGGCGAAGATGCTGGACGCCGACGGGCGTCTCCCGGGCATCAAGCGCGTGCTCCTGGTCGACTCGCTGGCCGCGGTGGCGGGCGGTGCCGCCTCGGCTTCGTCGAACACCACCTACATCGAGAGCGCTTCGGGTGTCTCGCAGGGAGGCCGCACGGGGCTCACCGCGGTCGTCGTGGGCGTCCTGTTCCTGCTGTGCATGTTCTTCTCGCCGATCGCGGGCATCGTCCCTTCGGTGGCGACGGCGCCGATCCTCGTGATCGTCGGGTACTACATGATGACGCTGGTGAAGGACATCGATTGGGGCGACCCGGGGATGGGGATCCCGGTCCTGCTCACGATCGCGTTGATGCCGTTCACGTATTCGATCACGAACGGGGTCGGTGCCGGATTCCTGTCCTACACGGTGATCGCGGTCCTTCGGGGCAAGGCGAGGGAGGTCCATCCGCTGATGTACGCGGTGTCGGCGATCTTCGCCTGGTACTTCATCCACGGCGTCGTCGGCTAGTTCGGCTCGTCGAAGCGGGCGACCGCGCTCAGATCGATCGGAGGGCGGGGCCGAGAGGCTTCGCCCTCCGGCATGCGCCCGCACGCGACGGTGCCCAGGGCGAACCACCGGTCGTCCATGTCGAGCACCGCGCGCGTTTCCTCCTGACAGAAGAGCGTCGAGCTGATCCAACACGATGCGAGTCCCTGGGCATGCAGCGCGAGCAGCAGGTTCTGGATCGCCGCACCGCCGGAGAGCAGGAACATCTCTCGCTCCGCGCCGGACCGCTCGGGATCGCCGTAGGGATGCGATCCGGCGAACGAGACCCACGGGACGATCAGGACGGGGGCCTGCCCGAGGACCGCGTCGCTGTTCGCGACCCGCCGCTCGATCACGTCCTCCGGGGTCGCGTCGCCCCGGAGATCCGCGCGCCACGCGTCGGCGATCGCGGCGAGGAGGCCGCGTCGCGCGGGGGGGCCGGTCAGGACGGAGAAGCACCACGGACGGGTGTGGTGCGGAGCCGGCGCCGTGCAGGCAGCACGGACGGCCTCCTCGAGCGACTCGCGGGGGATCGGTCCCGGCGCGAACGACCTGATCGTCCGACGCGCGTGCAACGCTTGCAACGGCGATTCCCGGAAGAGGTCGTCCTGAGGCCTCCGGACGAGGTCCGCCCCGCTCCCGGCGCGCGCGCCGCTCGTCGCAACCCCTCGGATCAACGCGGCTGGCACATGCGCGGCCTTGCGCATGACCAGACCGCTCGCGGCGGCGATCTCGTCGGCGAGGGCGACGATCGTGGCCTCGAGCTCGCGTCCCGTGTGGTCGGGGGCGCCACGAAGATCGATCAGCGCAGGGATCCCGGCGACCCCGATCGCGACGTTGATCACGCCCTCGCGCCATGCGCGACCGAAGGTGTCCGTGATCACGACCCCGACCCCGTCGATGTCGAGCGATCGAGCAAGGGCTCTGCGGATCCGTTCCGCCGAGCCGTCCGGGTCAACCGGCAGCAGGGTGAGCCCACCCCCGTCGACGTTGGATGCGTCCACGCCGGCGTTGGCGCACACGAAGCCGTGGCGCGTCGCGGCGATCGTGAGATCGCCGCGACGCGCCACCACGCGCTCCGTCTCACGCTCGACCCAGGCGGCTCGGTCGTCATCGGGCACGATCCTTCCCTCGGCCTTCGAGACGATCTTCTGCGTCACGACGACCACGTCGCCGCTGCGCGCGCGCAGCGCGCGCAGCGGCTCCTCGAGCATCGAGGCGAGGTCGTCGCCGGGTCGCACCTCGGGCAGCCCCCCGATGGGGAGCACCTCCACGCTCACTCGAGCTCCCTCACGTCAGCAGAGCGAGGGCGGCGCGTGCCACCGACTCCGCTCGATCGTCGTCGACCATGATCGTGTCGGTCGCGGCACAGCGGATCCCGAGCGACTCGACCCGCGGAACGAGGTCTCGGTCGACGTCGTCGAGCAGCCACGCCGACACCAGCTCGCGGTAGTGATCGGCGACGCCTGCCGCTGTCACCTCGATCCCCGCGGCCGGCATCAGCTTGTCGGCCATCCCGGAGACGGGGCCGCCGCCGACGATCCCGCTGATCCCGACCGCGGACCCGCGACGCGCTGCCACGGCCTCGCGGATGCCCGGGATCGCGAGGATCGGGCCGATCGAAACGACCGGGTTCGATGGGCAGAACACGACGACGTCGGCTTCGGCGATCGCCGCAAGAACACCGGGAGCGGGGGCGGCGGTGGGGGCGCCGTCGTACCGGACCCCCTTCACCGGATCGCGCGCCGCCCGACGGACCCAGTACTCCTGGAAGTGGAGGTCGAGCGGTTCGCCGGTCACCTGATCGAGGCAGCCGATCCTGGTCTCGACGCGGTCGTCGGTCGCCGGCACGAGGCGAGCCTCGACGCCGAACCGGCGGGCGATCCGCGCGGTCACCTCCGAGAGGGATGCGCCGGCCGCCAACCACCCGGTCCGGAACAGGTGGGTGCCCAGGTCGAGGTCTCCCAGCCCGAACCACGCGGTGTCGGGATCGATCGCCCGCAGCTCCTCCGTCGCGCGGAAGGACTCGTTCCGGCGTCCCCATCCCCGGTCGCGGTCGAACACGTCGCCGAGCCAGTAGGTGACGGAGTCAGGGTCGGGGGAGACGTGAAGACCGTGCACGACGATGTCGTCGGCCACGTTGACGATCACCGTTAGGTCGGGACCGGGCACTGCCCGCGTCAGACCGCGCAGGAACTTCCCCGCGCCGATGCCTCCGGCGAGCGCCGTGACCTTCACGTGGCTCCCGTGGTCACCGTCATGGGAAACCTAGGGTAGTAGGCTCGCCCGCTATGGCCGACGGGACGGGGCTCGCCCATACCCGCCGACGCGCGCTCGCGCGAGCGGAGCAGGGCAAGGCCCTTTCCCTCGACGAGGTCGAGGCACTGCTTACGGCGCGGGCCGCCGATCTGGAGCGCTCGATGGCATCGGCCCGCCATCTGCGGGACCTCGGGTGGGGTGACACGGTCACGTATTCGCGCAAGGTGTTCATCCCGCTCACGATGCTCTGTCGCGATCATTGTCATTACTGCACCTTCGCGAAGCCGCCGGCGAAGCTCGATCATCCGTACCTCAACCTGGAGGAGGTCGTGGCGATCGCCGAGGGCGGCCGGGCGCTCGGGTGCAAGGAGGCGCTGTTCACGCTTGGCGATCGTCCCGAGGAGCGATACTCCGTGGCGCGCGAATGGCTGGAGGACCGTGGTTACCGCACGACCCTCGAGTACGTGCGCGCGGCGGCCGTTCGCGTGCTCGAGGAGACCGGGCTGCTGCCGCACCTCAATCCCGGCGTCATGTCCTACGAGGAGCTCGCGAGACTCAAGCACGTGAGTGCCTCGATGGGGCTGATGCTCGAGACGTCTTCCGACCGACTCTCGGGGAAGGGCGGGCCGCACGTCGGATCGCCCGACAAGGTCCCGTCGGTCCGTCTGCGAACGATCGAAGACGCCGGCCGGCTGGCGATCCCGTTCACGACCGGGATCCTGGTGGGGATCGGGGAGACGCCGCGCGAACGCGGCGAGAGCCTGTTCGCGATCCGCGACCTCCATCGGCGGTACCGCCACGTCCAGGAGGTCATCGTCCAGAACTTCCGCGCGAAGGCGGGTACCGCGATGCGCGACGCGCCCGAACCGGAGCACGAGGAGTTCCTCGCCACGATCGCGACCGCGCGACTCGTCCTCGGGCCTCACGTGAGCGTGCAGGCGCCGCCGAACCTCTCGGATCCGGCGCAACGGCTCCGTCTCCTCGATGCAGGCATCAACGACTGGGGCGGGGTGTCGCCGCTCACGCCCGATCACGTGAACCCCGAGCGTCCGTGGCCGAGCGTCGAGGCGCTCGCCGCGACGACCGCCGCCCGAGGCAAGCAGCTCCGCGAGCGGCTGGCGATCTACCCGTCGTACGCCGCCCGTCCCGACGCGTGGGTCGCGGCCAGGATGCGTGCGCCGGTGTCGGCGTTACTCGGTCCGCAGGGGCTCGGCGTGGACGGGCAGCGTCCCGATCCGATCCCGTGGCAGGACCCGGAGGTCTCGTGGCGGCCGCGGACGATCGCGTTGACGTTCGCGAAACAGGAGGGCGCCGGGCTCCGCGCCGACGCCGAGATCGTGTACGGGGACCTGGACTCGGTCGACAACGACGTCACACGAGCATGGGCGGCGGCCCGCGTCGGTCCGGCGCGGCTGGAAGCGGACGTCCGTTCGGCGCTCTCGAAGGCGGCCGAGCACCGGCCCATCACCGATGCGGAAGCGCTCGCTTTGTTCCGGGCCGACGGCCCGGCGCTCGATTCGCTGTGCCGGGTCGCCGACGGGCTCCGCGCCGAAGCCGTCGGCCCCGAGGTGACTTACGTCGTGAACCGGAACATCAACTTCACGAACGTCTGCTACGTCGGATGCCGCTTCTGCGCCTTCGCTCAGCGCGAGGTCGACCCGGAGTCATACACGCTCACGCTGACCGAGGTCGCGGACAGAGCCGAGGAGGCGTGGCAGCGCGGAGCGACCGAGATCTGCATGCAGGGCGGGATCCATCCCGATCTTCCGGGCAGCTTCTACTTCGATCTCGTCCGTGCGGTGAAGGAGCGCGTCCCCGGGATCCACCTGCACGCGTTCAGCCCGATGGAGATCCTCAACGGCGCGACCAAGCTCGGCGTTTCCTTCCACGACTTCCTCACCGAGGCGAAGGCCAACGGCCTGGACACCATCCCGGGAACGGCGGCGGAGATCTTGGACGACGACATCCGATGGTCCCTGACGAAAGGCAAGCTCCCGGCCGACACCTGGGAGGAGATCGTTCGCACCGCACATGCTCTGGGCATACGCAGCTCGAGCACGATCATGTTCGGCCATGTCGATGCCCCGCCGCACTGGGTCGCACACATCCGCCGCATCGCGTCGATCCAAGCGGACACCGGGGGGTTCACCGAGTTCGTCCCGCTTCCGTTCGTGCATCGCAACGCTCCGATCTATCTCGCCGGCAAGGCGCGCCCCGGACCGACGTCGGACGACGATCTTCGGATGCACGCCGTCGCGCGGATCCTCCTGGACGGAGTTATCCACAACGTGCAGGTGTCGTGGGTCAAGCTCGGTGTCGAAGCATGCCAGCGCATCTTGCAGAGCGGCGCGAACGATTTCGGCGGCACGTTGATGGAAGAGACCATCAGTCGCATGGCGGGGGCGGAGTGGGGCATCGAGATGACGCCCGACCGGTTCGACGACGCGATCCGCGAGATCGGGCGCGTGCCGGCGGTGCGAACCACGACCTACGACCGTATCGCGCGCGTCTGAACCGCGATATCTGGAAAACCCGTCAAGGTGGTTGACGGTTTCCGTCAACCACCTTGACCACCACATTTCCGGCCAGATGTTCTTGTCAGCGAGGCTCAAGAGCGACACGATATTTGAAATCGATGAGGGAACAGGCAGGAATTCCTTCGGAAACCCTCTTGTCATCGGGGGCGTTCTTCCCTCAGAATCACACGGATGTGATTTCGGGGGGAGAACAGAGTGCACCATTACATCCCTTGGCAAGAGAGAGCGCGGTGTCGGGATCATGACCCGGAGATCTTCTTCCCCGAGAAGGGAGGCTCATCGAGGGAGGCCAAGCGGATCTGTAGCGAGTGTCCCGTCCGCATCGAATGCCTCAACTACGCCCTCCGCCGCGATGAACGCTACGGCGTGTGGGGCGGGATGAGCGAACGGGAACGGCGGCGCCTGAAACGCATGGCGTCCTGAGAGACCGGACGGCGAGGGAACGAAAGGGGGCAACGCATGGCGATGGCCAAGAGGAGCAGCGCGAAGAAGAGCGCTGCGAAGCGGCGGCCTGCCAAGAGGACCGTGGCGAGGAAGAGGACCACGGCCAAGAAGAGCGCTGCGAAGCGGCGCCCGGCGAAGAAGACCGCGGCTCGGAAGAAGACCGCGGCCAAGAAGACCACCGCGCGGAGGAAGCCGGCATCGCGCAAGAAGACGACGGCCAAGAAGACCACCGCGCGGAGGAAGCCGGCATCGCGCAAGAAGACCGGCGCCAAGAAGAGCACCGCGAAGCGGCGGACGGCCAAGAAGTCTTCTGCCAAGCGGCGGACGGCCAAGAAGTCTTCTGCCAAGAAGAGCACCGCGAAGCGGCGCCCCGCCAAGAAGACGGCGGCCCGGAAGAGGACGAGCGCCAAGAAGCGCTGAGCGTCGGTGCACGATCGCGGAAAGGGGCCCCGCGGGGCCCCTTTTCGTTTTCGGCTCGTCTCCCGGTGCTAGGCTCGCCGCCCGCGTGAACCCGCGCATGAGTGCAACCGCCGCGTATCCGTCTCCGCCGGCGCGCGACCCCTCGGTCCTCGTCGTCCTCGTGGTCCGAGACGCGGTCGAGTGGCTCCGCGAGTGCCTCCAAGGCCTCGCCGCGCAGACGTACCCTCGTGTCGGCATCCTCGCCGTCGACGACGCGTCGACCGACGGTTCGAACGAGTTGCTCGCGCAAGCCCTCGGCGAGGGCCGCGTCCTGCGTCACGACGCTCGTCTCGGCCTGTCCCGTTGTTTCGACGATGCCGTCGCGCATCCCGTCGCCGCCGAGGCGGATTTCGTCCTCTTGCTGCATGACGACGCCGTCCTCGACGCGGAAGCCGTCACCCGCTTGGTAGAGGCGACCATGCTCGCCGGCGTCGAGCGCGTCGGGATCGTGGGGGCGAAGATCGTGGACTGGGATCACCCCCGCCGACTCCGCGACGTGGGCCGGTCCGCCGACCTGTTCGGTCACCCCTATTCGGGGCTGCAGGCCGAGGAGATCGATCAGGGGCAGTTCGATCGGGTCCTCGAGGTCCTATCGGTCGACTCGTGCGCGATGCTCGTCGCGCGGGAGGTCTGGCAGACGAGCGGTCTGTTCGACGAACGGCTCGGCGACGACGACGGGGACCTCGATCTGTGCTGGCGAGCTCGGATCGCCGGGTGGAACGTGTTGATGACCCCGCTCGCGCGCGTGCGTCACGCGGCTTTCGCCGAGCGCGACGACCGACCGGGCGTCGAGCGGAGCCGCCGGTACGAGGAGGACCGTGCGGCGCTCGCTTCCGTCCTCAAGAACGACGGGCTGCTGACGTTGGCATGGGTGGTGCCGCTGGGTGTGGTGCTCACCGTGGTCCGGCTCCTCTATCTCCTGCTATCGCGCCGGTTCGAGGAGGCGTACGACGTCCTCGCAGCGATCGGATGGAACGTCGCGCACCTGCCCAGTACGGTCGTTGCCCGTCGCCGCGTCCAGAGGCACCGGCGGATCAAGGACCACGCGCTCCGGAGGTTCACGGAATCGGCGGGACTTCGACTCCCACGCTGGTTCATGACGGCCGAGCGGATCTTGGAGGAGCAGCGCGAGCTCGGGGCGGAGGAGGCCGATGAGCCCGCGGCCGCCCGGCTCCGCCAGCGGACGGTCTCGTTGGTATCGGCTCACCCGGTGATCGTCGCTTCCTTCCTCGGGATCGTCGTCGGCAGCCTCGCCGCGAAAGGCCTCTTCGGATCGGGCCGTCTGTACGGCGGGGCGATCCCGATGTTCCCGGCATATCCGTCGGGCTTCTTCGAGGAGCTCGTGTCCGCCTACCGGACGACACCGCTCGGCGGGTCGCTCGCCGCGAGTCCCGCCCTCGGGCTCATGGGTGGGTTATCGGGTCTGCTGTTCGCCAGCACGAGCCTGGCTCAGAAGGCGATGGTGGGGGCCTCGCCGGCCCTTGCCGCGATCCTCTGTTACCGCGCCGCGGTCCGGTTGACGGGCCGGCCTGGGCCTTCGGTCGTTGCCGCGTCCGCGTACGGGCTCTCGGCGATCGTGCTCTCCGCGTTCTCCGACGGCCGCGTCGCGCTGCTCGTGGCGCTGATCGTGCTCCCGGCGCTCGTCGAACGGTTCGAGGTTGCGTTCGCACCTGGCGAGCCGCCCGACGGACGCGTGCGATCCATCGCCGGCCTGGCCGTCACGGTCGCGGTCGGGGTCGCCTTCGTCCCCGGTCTGTTGCTCGCGATCGGCGTCGTCGCGCTCGCCCAGGTCGTCGCCGGGTCGCGCCGGGGTCGCGGGCTCGCGATCGTCGCGCTGGCTCTCGTGGGCGCGGCGGTCCTGTTGTTCCCGTTCGTCCCATCGCTCGTGTCCGGGAGCGGAACGGCACTCGGATCGGAGCTCGGATCGACCGACCCGTGGCACCTGGTGCGGCTGGCCTTCGAGGATGGTCCGGCCACGTGGGCGCCCGCACTCTTCCTCCCGATCGGTGCCCTGCTCGGCCTCGCGCTTGCGAACGGCGACCTGCGGGGGCCCGCTCTTCGGGCCGGGTTGATCGCGGTCGCGGGGCTCGCCCTGGCTTGGCTATCGTCGGCGGGGTACCTCCCGGATCAGATCTCGAACACCCCCGTCTACCTGTCGCTGACGGCGACCGTGGAGGCCTTCCTGGTCGCGTTCGGACTCGCTTCCGCGATCGGCGGACTGGGTCGCGAAGCGTTCGGCTTCCGCCAGGTGGGCACCGCGTTGCTCACCCTTGCGCTCGCGGCCGGGATCCTGCTCCAAGCCGTGGCCGCGATGACCGCCGAGTGGGCGATCGGTGGCCCCGATCGCATCCCCGCTGCCTGGGCGTTCGTTGACTCTTCCTCGAAGGGGTCCTTCCGCGTCCTGTGGATCGGCGCCGACGACGGTCGTTCGTTCCCGGCACCGGGGGGTGACCCACAAGGGGTGATCGACGCGGGGGACGCGACGCTCCGCTACGGGCTCACGCCCCGCGTGGGCGCGCTCGCGATCGACACGGCGAGGCCGTTCACGGGTCCTGGCAGCGATGCGATGCGTGAGGCGCTCGGCGAGATCCTGTCGGGCACGTCCATCCACGGCGGCGCGCTCCTCGCGCCGTTCGGCGTTCGGTACCTCGTCGCGAGCGACGATCAGCTGAACGATGCCGCCCGAACGAGGCTGGATGCGCAGGTAGACCTGGATATCGTCCCGGCGGCGGGTCTCGCGATCTGGGCGAACGACGCGGCCCTCCCGCCGGCAGCCGTCGTGAAGGCAACAGCGAAGACCGCCCAGATCGTCGCGGCGGGACAGCCATCCGAGACCCAGCGGCTGACCACCGTGCCCGGGGTCCCGCTCCCGCAGGTCCAGGGCGGGTGGTCCGGCCCGACCGGCGGCGGGAACCTCGCCGTGGTCTCCACGGAGTTCGACGACGCGTGGACGGTCCAGGGGCGGACCGGCGGGCCGGAGCGGGCCTTCGGCTGGGCGACCTCGTTCCCGGTGAGCGGGTCCTCGATCTCCATCCGGTACGGGGCGCAGCTACCCCGCACGATCACGATCTGGGTGCTCGGCGGCCTGTGGGCCGCCGCGTTGTGGATCACCCGGAAGCCGGTCGCTCGATGAAGGGACCGGGGCGATGAGGACCCTCGGTCGAGGCGTCCTCGCCCTCGTCGTCGCCGGCCTCGTCGTCGTCGGCGGGATCGCCGCGGAGCGCGTCGGACCGGCCGCGCCCGCCGCCGCCGTGCGGGGCAGCGCCGTCTCGAGCGCGTGGCTGTGTCCGCACGGCGGCGGCCCCGGCTGGACCGGGACGATCGCGCTTGCCGATCCGGGCCCCGAGCCGGCGGAGGTTCGGCTGACGGAACTGAGCACCGGCGCGGAGTCGGCGCCGGTCACGATCGCGGTCCCGGCCGGTCACGAGGTGCTGCAGCCGGTCGAGTCGGGATCGACGGCAGACGCGACGTACGTCGAGGTGTTCGGCGGGTGGGTCGGGGCGGGCTGGCTCGTTCGCTCGGCAACGCCGTCACGCGGCCTCGGCGTCGAGCCGTGCGCCTCCGCCGCCTCGCGCACGTGGTACATGACCGACGCCGATACCCAGCAACACCATCGCTCGTACCTGGTGGTGATGAACCCGTTCTCCGTCGAGGCCGTCTTCGACGTGGCGTTGTTCCGTCCGCGTCTTCCTCCGGTCCGGAGCGCCGACTGGATCGACCTGACGCTGCCTCCCGGACGCAGCATCGCGCTCAGCGTCGGCTCGAAGGTGTTGGGGCAGGAGATCGTCGGCGCCGAGGTCGACGTGAGTCGAGGTCGCGTCGCCGCGGCGAGCCTCAGCGTGAACCCCGATGGCGGCGTCCGATCGGTCCTCGGTGCACCCGTCGCTACCTCGACCGCCTACCTGCCGGTCGCCGGGGGTACCGGACAGTCCGAGCTCGCCGTCTTCGTCCCGGGCAGCGAGGGGGCGCAGTTCACTACCCAACTCCTGTCGGCGGTGACGCCCCAAGCGGCGGGAACCGCCGGGAACACGCAGCAACCCGGCGCGTCGACCGCCGGCTATCCGATCATCTCGGTCGGCCCTTCGTCCGTGGACGTGACGTCCGAAGCCGGGGTGCCGTTCGTCGCCGCGTTGCGGGGGACCGGGCAGCAGACCGACGACGCCGCAACGGCGGGCGCGGTCGCCCCCGCCACGTCATGGGTCGTGAGCCCGACCGTCGACGCGGAGCCGGCGCACCCACAGCTCGTTCTCGTGGATCCGGGACCGACGGCCGTACAGGTCACGTTGCAGCTCCTCACACCCGGATCGGGTCCCGCCGGGCCTCGGGTCACGATCACGGTGCCGGCCGGTCGCGTCGCCGGCGCTCCCAGGGGGTTCCTCGAGAGATCCGACCGCGCCGCCGTGCTCGTCACGGCGAACGGGCCGATCGTCGCGCTCGGCGCCTCGACCTCCGGGGGAGCGAACGGGCTGGCCTTCTTCGGATCCGCCGTGGGGGTTCCGGTCCCGTCGGATGTGCTCGGCGATGGTTGAGGCCGCTAGGCTGTCGACCGGTATCATCTGACGACTTCAGAGGTATCGACAGTCCCCATGGCCAGAGGACGACACACTCACCGGCGCCGGGTCGGCGCGATCGTCGCCATCGTCGCTGCGGTGGCCGGGGTCGTGATGCTCGTGTTCGGTGGGATCGCGTTCGCGGCGTACCGGTACGAGAAGGGTCACGCGGATCGGATCCTCCCGGGCGTCCAGATCGCCGGTGTCGACGTCGGAGGGATGACACGCGCCGAGGCGTCACGAGCGGTCAGGTCGCTCGTTCGAAGCGACCTCCAAGCCCAACTGACGGTCACGATCGGCGAGGACCATTGGACCACGACGCTCGGTGCGCTCGGTCGACGGGCGGCGGTGAAGCGTGCTGTCGACGGCGCGTTGCACGCCGGGAACGGGATGGGGACGTTCGACCGTGCCTGGCACCGCATCCGCGATGAAGCCCTCGGCGTCGATCTTCCGCTCGACTACCGGACATCGGGAGATGGGGTCCATGCCTGGGTCGCGGTGATCGCCCGCGACGTATACGTCCAACCTCGCGATGCGTCGATCGGGCTCGACGGGAGGGCCACCGGCGTCACCATGACCCATGCCGTCCCGGGGCTGGAGCTCTCGCAGCGATCCGCAACAACCGCCGTCCGCACGGCCCTCGCCGCAGGGCACGACACCGTGGTGCTCCGCACCCGGTCGGTGCAACCGAAGGTCACGGACGACACCCTCGGTCGAACCATCGTCGTGCGCGTCGATCGGAACCAGCTCGATCTCTACGACGGGTTCCACGTGATCCATAGCTGGGACGTCGCGACCGCGAAGCCGGGCTTCACGACACCGGTCGGGGATTGGTCGATCTACGACAAGCAGGTGGACCCCACCTGGCACAACCCTGCGCCGGATGGTTGGGGCGCGGGCGAGCCGCTCGAGGTCGGCCCGGGACCCGGCAATCCGATGGGGCCGCGCGCGCTCTACATCACGGCCCCGGGGCTGATCCGCATCCACGGCACGAGCGACCCAGCCTCGATCGGGCGCTACGCGTCGCACGGGTGCATCCGGATGCAGAACGAGGACGTCACGGCCCTCTATCCGATGGTCCCGGTCGGCACCCATGTGTTGGTCGTCGGCTACCGGCCGGCGAGCGCCGGGTACTGGGACACCCCACCGAACAAGGACTCCTGAGCGGCACGTTCGCATCTGCCAGTGCTTGAAATCACACGCGTGTGATCTAGCATCCGCACGATGCGGGTGTGCGCCAAGATGCGGTGTTCCCAGGAGCCGGTGGCGACCGTCTCCCTGGCCTACACGGAGCGGACGGTCGTCGTCGACGACCTGCTCGGCGAGCGTGATCCCAATCTCCTCGATCTGTGCCCCGAGCACCTCGGGCGGATGACCCCGCCGGTGGGCTGGGTGATCCGAGACCACCGCACGACCTCGGTCGCCGTCTGAACCCGCCTCGCGCTCCTGGCCAGTAGCGTGCATCGGGCCGCATGGCCTCGGGCAGTCGGTGCTGGCAGGGTCCCCCTTCCGGGGCTCCGTCGTCGGGGGTCGGGGACCATCCGCTCGCGGGGCGGCGGAGATGAGAGATGACGGCAGCGTGCTATGGCGTGCAGGTCCCGGGACGCCGAAACTTCATGCATGTCCGACAGCAACGGCACCTGCCCCACCTGCCGACAAGGCGATCTCATCGCGATCTCGATGACCGTGGGCGACCGCGACCTGCGGTTCACCACCTGCCACCTCTGCGAGGCCAAGTGGTGGTTCCAGGAGGGGGAGCTCGTCCCCCTCACCTCGGTGATCGATCTCGTGGTCAAGAAGTGATCCGCTGACGGCATCCGCACGGCCGGTTCGCCGGCTTCGGTAGGATGCCGCTCCGTGACCGCTCCCGATCTCGACCGCATCTTCAAGGCGTACGACGTGCGCGGGATCGTTCCCGACGAGCTCGATGCGACCATCGCTCGGCGGATCGGAGCCGCGTTCGCTGCATGGACCCGTCTCCCAGCCATCCTCCTGGGTCGCGACAGCCGGCTGTCGTCGCCCGAGCTCGCCGCCGCGATCACGGAGGGGGCGACCTCGGTGGGCGTCGACATCGTCGATCTCGGCCTCGCATCGACGGACCTCGTCTACTTCGCGAGCGGTTCGCTTGATCTCCCCGCCGTGATGATCACGGCGAGTCACAATCCGAAGAACTACAACGGGTTGAAGTTCTGCATGCCCGGCGCGCGACCGGTCGGGGAGGATACCGGTCTCCGAGAGATCCGGGCGATCGTCGAACGCGATGACGCCACCCCGGCCGCGACGAGGGGGACGGTTTCCCGACGTGACCTGCTCGAGCCGTACACCGAGCACGTGCTCTCCTTCGTGGACGCTGCCGCCATGCGTCCCCTGACCGTCGCGGTGGACACGGCCAACGGCATGGGCGGACTCGTCGTTCCCGCCGTGATGGCGCGACTGCCGGTGACGCTGCACCACCTGTACGCAGAGCTCGACGGGACGTTCCCGAACCATCCGGCCGATCCGCTCGACCCGGAGAACCAGAGGGACCTCAAGGCGTCGGTCCTCGAGCACCGCGCCGACGTTGGGCTCGCCTTCGATGGCGACGCGGACCGGGTGTTCCTGGTGGACGAACGGGCTGAGGACGTCTCCGGTTCGCTGCTCACCGCCCTCGTCGCACGCGCGATGCTTCGCGAGGAACCGGGTGCGAAGATCGTCCACAACCTGATCTGTTCCTGGATCGTCCCCGAATCGATCCGTGCCGAGGGTGGCGTGCCGATCCGGACCCGGGTCGGTCACTCCTTCATCAAACAGGTGATGGCCGAGACGGGCGCGATCTTCGGTGGTGAGCACTCCGGCCATTACTACTTCCGCAAGAACTATCGGGCCGATTCCGGACTGATCGCTGCGGTGGTCGTCCTCGGCGAGCTGTCGGCCGCCCAGGCATCGTTGTCCGACGTACTCGCTCCGTTCCGGAAGTACTTCGACTCCGGGGAGATCAACTCGCGGGTCGACGATCCCGTGGCGAAGATCGAAGCGATCTCGGACGCCCTCGCGGACGGCCGGCAGGATCGCTTGGACGGGCTCACGGTCGAGTACCCCGATTGGTGGTGCAACGTCCGACCATCGAACACCGAACCGTTGCTCCGGCTCAACGTCGAGGCGACGACGGCCGAGTTGCTCGCTCGCAAGACCGCGATGATGCTTGATCTGATCAGGAGCTAGCTCCGACGAAGGAGGGTCTCGTGACGCTCGACCCAGAACTGCTGCGGATCCTCGTCTGTCCGAACGATCGTGGCGAGGTCGACTACCGCGAGGACGAACAGGTGATCGTCTGTAGGACGTGCGGCTATCGCTACCCGGTGCGTGATGACATCCCCGTCATGCTGATCGATGAGGCCGAGAAGCCGGCCGCGGGCAAACGGTGATCGACCTCGACGACCCGGTGGCGGTGCGAGCCGCCGACCCGTCCGACATGCTCGGGTCGGTTGCGGCATTGCCGCGACACGTAGCGGAGGCCTATGCGAACGGTGTCGCCGCCTCAGGCCTGCCCGATCTCGCGGGCCTCACCTCTGTCGTGTGCTGTGGGATGGGAGGCTCGGCGGTCTGCTGCCGGCCTTCGCCGGGCCGAGCACCCTGGTCGTGGTGTCCTCGTATTCAGGGAACACCGCGGAGACGCTCGCCGCGTTCCACGAGGCGGCTGCTCGAGGGTGTCGGATCTTGGCCATCACGGGCGGCGGCACCCTGAGCGAGGAGTGTGCGGAGCGCGGGTGGGCAGCGGTGCACGTGCCCGGAGGCTTCCAGCCGCGCGCCGCCGTCGGGCATCTGACCTTCGCGATGCTGGGGGCGTTGGAGGCGGCGGGCTTGCTGCCGTCCCTCGCCGAAGGGGTCGACGAGGTCGTCGTCGAGCTCGAACGTGCCGCCGCAGACCTGGCCCCGGAGGTTCCGGTCGAGCGGAACCCTGCGAAGGCCCTGGCGGGGAGGATCGGGGATCGGATCCCGGTGATCTGGGGGATCGAGGGCCTTGCCTCGGTGGCCGCGTTGCGGTGGAAGACGCAGATGAACGAGAACGGCAAGGTGCCCGCCTTCGCGTCGGCGATGAGCGAGCTGGATCACAACGAGGTCGTCGGATGGACGCGCCCGTACGGTGAGCGCTGTGTCGTGATCGGTTTGCGCCACGACGCGGAACCCGAGGAGCTCGCGCCCCGGTTCCCGCTGTCCGCCGACATCGCGCGCGAGGCGGGAGCCACGTATGAGGAAGTACGGGTCACCACACGCTTGCCGCTCGCGACGCTGTTCGGGCTGATCGTGGTGGGGGACTTCGTGAGCTGCTACGTGGCCCTGCGTCGCGGTGTCGATCCCACGCCGGTCGCGGTGATCGACCGCCTCAAGGCGGCGCTCGCGAGGCCGACTTGACGTCGGGGCTTCCGAGCCCCGGCGACGACCTCCCAGCTCGCGGCGCCGAGATCGTGCGCGCGGGGACGCAGCTGGTCCCCTCGGTCGGGCTCGTCCTCGGCTCGGGCTTGGGCCCGGCCATCGAGGACGATCTGGAGATCGAGGCCTCGTTCGCGTTCACCGCCCTCCCGGGGTTCCCACCGCCCGGCGTCCCGGGCCACGCCGGCACGCTCAGCCTCGGCCGCTTCGCCGGCGTCGCGGTGGCTGCCTTCAGCGGGCGGGTCCACTACTACGAGGGCTACGGGATGGATGTACCGGCGTTGCTGCCACGCCTTGCCCGCGAGTTGGGAGCCCACACCATGGTGCTGACGGCCGCGGTCGGCGGGCTCGAGCCCGGCGTCGATGCTGGGATCGTCGTCGTCCTGCGCGACCACCTGAACATGATGGGCTCGGCTCCGCTCCGCGCGTGGCGGTATCCGGATGGGACGCCGGCGTTCATCAACACCGAGGAGGTGTACGACCGCGAGATCGCGGATCTCGCGGTCGAGCGGGCCGACGCACTGGGGATCCGAGCCGCTGATGGCGTCTACGCGGCCATGAGCGGCCCGGCCTACGAGACCCCGACCGAGGTCGCGATGCTCCGGCGTCTCGGGGCGACGGTCGTGGGGATGTCGATGGTCCCCGAGGCCCTTCCCGCCGTGGCGCTCGGGATGCGGGTGCTCGGCATCTGTAGTCTGACCAACGCCTTCGGCGAACACGTCACCCACGAGGAGGTCGTTCGCGTCTCGAACGAGACCGCGCTGGCCGTCGGGAGGCTCCTCGTGGATCTGTTGCCTCGCCTCCCCGGACGGAAAGCGGGAACGTGACCATGGGAGACATCAGAGACGCCGCGCTCGCACCCGGCGGGAGGGATCGGATCGACTGGGCGGCCGGCGAGATGCCGGTCCTGCGTCAGATCCGCGAGCGCTTCGACAAGGAGCGGCCGCTCGATGGCATCAGGATCGGAGCGTGCCTGCACGTGACGACCGAGACGGCGAACCTGATGGAGACGTTGGCGGCAGCGGGGGCGGAGGTGTTGCTGGCGGCGTCCAACCCGCTGTCCACCCAGGATGACGTCGCGGCTGCCCTGACCGAACAGAGCGGCGTCGAGACGTTCGCGATCAAGGGCGAGGACAACGACACGTACTACAAGCACATCAACGCGGTGCTCGATCTGCGACCCATGATCACGATGGACGACGGCGCCGATCTGGTGAACGTCCTGCACACGCAGCGCGCGGATCAGCTCATCGAGGTGCTCGGGGGCACCGAGGAAACGACGACCGGCGTGATCCGCCTCCGTGCGATGGCCTCGGACGGCGCGCTCGCCTACCCGATCGTGTCGGTCAACGACGCCGACACCAAGCATCTGTTCGACAACCGGTTCGGGACCGGCCAATCGACGATGGATGCGATCATGCGCTCGACGAACCGGCTTATCGCCGGCAAGACGTTCGTGGTCGCCGGGTACGGGATGTGCGGCCGGGGGGTCGCCGCTCGTGCTCGGGGGATGGGCGCGCACGTGATCGTGACCGAGGTCGATCCGACCGCCGCCCTCGAAGCCGTCATGGAGGGGTACGGGGTCATGCCGATCCGGGATGCCGCCAGGGTCGGGGACCTGTTCGTCACCGTCACGGGCGACACGAGCGTGATCCGCCGCGAGCATCTTGAGCTGATGAAGGACGGCGCGATCCTCGCCAACAGCGGGCACTTCGACGTCGAGATCGACAAGACCGCGTTGCGTGAGCTGGCGACCGGCGGCGTCCGGCGGCTCCGCGAGTTCGTCGACGAGTACACACTCGCCGACGGACGGCGGATCAACCTCCTCGGGGAGGGCCGGCTCGTGAACCTCGCGGCCGCCGAAGGCCACCCGGCCGCGGTGATGGACATGTCGTTCGCGAACCAGGCGCTCGCGGTGGAATGGATGGTGAAGAACCATGCGACGCTCGAGAAGAAGGTCTATCCGGTCCCCGTGGAGATCGATCGGGAGGTCGCTCGTCTCAAGCTCCGGGCGATGAACGTCGAGATCGACCAGCTCACGGCCGAGCAGGACGAATACCTCCATTCCTGGCAGCAGGGGACCTAGCCCGAAGGTGGCGAACGACGCCGTCTCCGTCCGGGCCGCGTACGAGCGTTTCCCGGTATCGGTGAAAGGTGCGCTCCTCCTTCGCGGCGCCGACGGGCTCCCACATCAGGTGCGGATCGAGTCGGCGCGCGCGGCCGAGTGCGCCGGACGAGGCGAGCGGACGATCGGGATCGAGCCGATGGTGTTGGAGATCGCGCCGACCCTCGACACGTTCGTGCCGTTCGAGGTCTCCACGATGGATCTCGCGGCAGGGTGGTACCGGCTGGAGTGTGCGGTGCTCGTCGACGGGATCGCGAGTGTCCTGCATCCGGGTCGCCCGTTCGCGATCCCCTGGCCGCGTGCGGCCGTGCGACGTGGGACCGCGACGATCGGCACGAAGACCGGCGGGGTGGCCTTGGAATCCCTCGAATGCGTGGGTGACAGCCTCCGGATCTCGTTCGCTGCGGACACGGTTCCCGCGCTCAAGCTCGAGATCGACGGCACCACCCATCCCGTGCTCGAGATCGAGTTCGATCGGGCGTCGGGTCACGGTCGTGTGGTCGGCTATCCGGCCCTTCGGTCGCAACAGCGCCTGACGATCGAGATCCGAGGGTCGGAGCCGGTCGAGGTTTCTCTGCCGTAGCGGTGTCGGCGGCGCCCGGTACGGTCGCCGCGTGCTCGCGCGGGCGCTCGACGTCGTGTTCCCACGCCGGTGCGCGGGATGCGGCAGCGGTCCCTGGCCCTTCTGCCCCGCCTGCAGCGCCGCGCTCGTCGCGCTCGAGCGCCCGTGGTGCGACCGCTGTGGGCGTCCGTGGCACGTGACGGTGCGTTCGTGTCGTGATTGTCCGCCGGACCCCGTGGCGTCCGCTCGTTCGCCGTTCCTCTTCGAAGGTCCGGCGCGGCGAGCCGTGCATCGGCTCAAGTTCTCGGGATGGCGTGACGTCGCGGCCGCGCTCTCCGCGGCGATCGCCGCGTGCGACGACCTCCCCTCGGTCCAGGTCATCACCTGGGTCCCACTCGCGCGCCGACGGCTGTCCGAGCGCGGCTACGACCAGTCACGCGCGCTGGCGGTCGGGCTCGGACGGAGGACCGGGATCCCCGTCACCCGGTTGCTTCGACGCGCGCGTTCGACAGGCCCGCAGGCTCGGCGCGGGGGCGCCGAGCGTCGAGAGGCCATGCGGGGGAGCTTCGAAGCGACCCGCGCGGCTCCCGAGCGGATCTTGCTCGTCGACGACGTCCTCACGACTGGGGCGACGGCCGCGGCCTGCGCCGAGGCGCTCGCCGCCGCCGGTGCGCGGCGGACCCATCTCGTCACCGCGGCGCGTTCGTTCCACGATCCCGCGTCCACGTTGCGCGTTCCCGGCGGTCGTGCCTATCCTGCAAAGGGCCCACGTCCGGGTCTGTGGTTGCCCGGGGAACCTCCCCGGTAGTCGATGCCAGCCGCGGGCGAAACGACCCACGTAAGGCGACCGTTGGTCGCTGAGCATGGCGCGGTTTAGAGGTAAGACCTGCCCCGGCAACGGGAGAGGGCGGGAGTCCGATCGCCGCGGACGTCCGGGCGATCGGGCGAAGGCCCCTGCAGGCGAGTGTGGGGACAAAGACCAGGTCAGCCGGACGTGAGCCCACCCGACGGACGAGGGGTACCGAGCGGATGGATCTGAGCTTCACCGGCCGCGGCGTGCGGGTCACCGAGGACATCCGCATCACGGCCGAGCGGAAGCTCGCTCCACTGGAACGCCTCGAGCCTCGCACGACGCGGATCGACGTCGAGGTCATCAACGAGCACCATCCCCGGATCGATGGACTGAAGCGGGTCGAGGCGGCGCTGCGGATCCCGCGGAAGACCTTCCGGGCCGAAGCCGAAGCCGAAGACGTTCCAACGGCGATCGACCGCGTGAAGGACAAGCTCGAGCGGCAGCTTCGCGACCATCACGGGAAGAAGCGCCCGCCGAAGCAGAAGCGTGGTCTAGAATCCCCGCTGACCCAACCCGAGGCCGAACCGTTGGCTCAGCAGGAGGAGTAGGGGTGTCCAAGGATCACGGCGGTGACGAGCGGCTCCGGGTGATGGTCGTCGACGACCATGCATTGTTCCGCAGAGGTCTCGAGATGGTTCTCGGCAACGAATCCGACCTGGAGCTCGTCGGCGAGGCGTCCGATGGACAGGAGGCGATCGAGAAGGCCCAGGAGACGATGCCGGACGTCGTCCTGATGGACGTTCGGATGCCGAAGCGATCCGGGATCGAGGCGACCGCCCAGATCAAGGAGCTGCTTCCCCATGTCAAGATCCTGATGCTGACGATCAGCGACGAGGAAGCCGATCTCTACGACGCGATCAAAGCCGGCGCCAGCGGGTACCTCCTCAAGGAGATCCCCATCGAGGAGGTCGCCGACGCGATCAGGAGCGTCTGGGCCGGACAGTCGCGGATCTCCCCGTCCATGGCATCGAAGCTCCTCACCGAGTTCGCGGCGATCTCGAAGGCGACCGAAGAGCGGCCGCAGATGCCCGCGCCGCGGTTGACCGAACGCGAGATGGAGGTCCTCAAGCTCGTCGCCCAGGGCCTGAACAATCGGGATATCGCGAAGAAGCTCTACATCTCGGAGAACACGGTCAAGAATCACATCCGCAACATCCTCGAGAAGCTGCACCTGCATTCGCGCATGGAAGCGGTCGTCTATGCCGTGCGCGAGAAGATGATCGAGATCACCTGAGCTCGGCCGGTTCTCTCGGGTCGCCCACCATCGGTCGCCGTCACGCTCGTATCCGTAGGCTTGTGCCGTGACCGACCGTTTCCCCAACGTCGCACAGCTCCTGGTCTCGTGCCTCGAGAACGAAGGCGTCGAGTACGTCTTCGGTCTGCCGGGCGAGGAGAACCTGCACGTGATCGATGCGATCGCTTCGTCATCCATCCGCTTCATCACCACCCGGGACGAACGCGGGGCCGCCTTCATGGCCGATGCCTACGGCGCGTTGACGGGGAAGGCCGGCGTGTGTCTGGCGACGCTCGGGCCCGGGGCGATCAACCTGCTGCTGGGCGTCGCCAACGCCCAGCTGGACTCGCACCCACTGGTCGCGCTCACCGCACAGGCCGGGCTGGACCGGCTCTACAAGGAGTCGCATCAGGTGGTGGACCTCGTCTCCTTGTTCCGCCCGATCACGAAATGGGGTGACCTGGTGACGCTTCCGGGCAGCGCCCCGGAGCTGATCCGGAAGGCGTTCAAACAAGCGCAGACCGAACGGCCGGGCGCCACGTTCGTGATCCTCCCGGAGGACGTCGCCGAACAGCCGGCGGAAGGGGACCCGCTCCCCGTGAACGTTCCGCGCGATCCGTCGCCGTCCGTGGACCAGGTGCATCGGGCGGCCCACGTCCTGGCCAAGGCGACCCATCCGGTCGTCCTCGCGGGCGCGGGCGTCGCGCGTGACCACGCGATGGAGTCGTTGCTTCGATTCAGCGAGCGACTCCAGGTTCCCGTCGCCACGACCTTCCTGGGCAAGGGCGTCTTCCCGGACGATCACCCGAACGCGCTCGGGACGATCGGGTTCATGGTGAAGGACTATGCGAACTTCGGATTCGATCGGGCCGACGTCGTGGTCGCGGTCGGATACGACCTGGTCGAGTACGCCCCATCGCGGTGGAACCCTGCTCGCGACAAGCAGATCGTCCACATCCACCGGACCGTCGCCGAGGTCGACGCCCACTACACGTTGGCGGTCGGGCTCCAGGGGTCGATCGGTGAGACCCTCGACGAGATCGCCGCGGCACGGGATCTGCACCCGGTCGGCGGCGTGGTCCCGCCCGTCAAGAGCCTCGTGCGGGAAGAGTTCGAGCACGGAGCGGCGGACGATGCCTTCCCGGTCACGCCGGCACGGATCGTCGCCGACATCCGCGAGGCGATGGGTCGCGAGGACATCGTGCTCTGCGACACGGGAGCGGCCAAGATGTGGATGGCACGGCTCTACCCGACGTACGCCCCGAACACATGCCTGATCTCCAACGGACTCGCGACGATGGCGTTCTCGCTCCCCGGTGCCTTCGCCGCGAAGCTCGCGTTCCCCGACCGGAAGGTGCTCGCGGCGATGGGTGACGGTGCCTTCCTGATGAGCGCGGCGGACATCGAGACCGCCGTGCGCGAGCGGGTGCCCATCGTGATCCTCGTCTGGGTGGACGGCGGGTACGGGCTGATCGGGTGGAAGCAGGACATCCACTTCGGGAGGCGGGCGGCGGTCTCGTTCGACAACCCGGACTTCGTGCGCTACGCCGAGAGCTTCGGGGCTCGCGGCTACGCGATCCGGGCTGCGGGAGAGCTACAGCCCACGCTCCGGAAGGCCCTCGATGACGATGCCGTCTCCGTGATCGCCTGCCCGGTGGACTACCGGGAGAACGCACGGCTCGTGGAGCGGCTCGGAGCGCTCGAAGAGCCCATCTGACGCTGCTCCAACGTCTCCGCCGGTACCATAGGAAGACGCCCTCAGCAGACCGAAGGATCCACCGTGCCGGTACTCGACAAGATCGCCAACCTCGGCGAAGGCCGCAAACTCAAGAACCTGGCCGACCTCGCGAAGCTCGTGAACACCTACGAGCCCGAGGTCGAGGACCTGAGCGACGACGAGCTCAGGGCGAACACGATCGCGTTCAAGGAACGCGTCGCGAACGGCGCGCCGCTCGACGATCTCCTTCCCGAGGCGTTCGCGGCCGTCCGAGAGGCCGCGCGCCGGACGATCGGGCAGCGCCATTTCGACGTGCAGCTGATGGGCGGAGCGGCACTGCACCAAGGCAACATCGCCGAGATGAAGACCGGCGAGGGGAAGACGCTCGTCTCGACCCTCCCCGGCTACCTGAACGCCCTGGAGGGCAAGGGCGTCCACATCGTGACGGTCAACGACTACCTGGCCAAACGTGACTCCGAGTGGATGGGCGGGATCTACCGCTTCCTCGGGCTCAACGTGGGACTGATCCAGGCGTCCATGACCCCCCAGCAACGCCGCCCGGCGTACGCGGCCGACATCACGTACGGGACGAACAACGAGTTCGGGTTCGACTACCTGCGCGACAACATGGCGATGCGACTGGACGAATGCGTCCACCGGGGGTACCGCTACGCGATCGTGGACGAGGTCGACTCGATCCTGATCGACGAGGCACGCACCCCGCTGATCATCAGCGGGATGGTCGCGGACTCGGCGAAGTGGTACCAGACCTTCGCCAGGATCGCGCCCCGGCTCTCGATCGATGAGGACTACGAGGTCGAGGAGGCCAAGTATCAGGTGGCCGTCACCGAACAGGGCGTCGCGAAGGTCGAGGAGCTGCTCAACATCGAGAACCTGTACGACAGCTCCAACACGATGCTGGTGCATCACCTGCACAACGCGCTTCGCGCGAAGGAGCTCTACAAACGTGACGTCGCCTACGTCGTCCAGGACGGTGAGGTCAAGATCGTGGATGAGTTCACCGGCCGCGTGTTGGAAGGTCGCCGGTATTCGGAGGGACTCCATCAGGCGATCGAGGCGAAGGAAGGTGTCCGGATCAAGGAGGAGAACCAGACCCTCGCCACGATCACGATCCAGAACTACTTCAAGATGTACGACAAGCTCGCCGGCATGACCGGAACGGCGAAGACCCAGCTCACGGAGTTCGAGGAGACCTACAAGATCGGCGTCGTCGAGATCCCGACCAACGCGCCGAACGTCCGGGACGACAAGCAGGATCTGATCTACAAGACCGAGGACGAGAAGTGGGACGCCGTCGCCGACGACATCATCGATCGGAACGAGCGCGGCCAGCCGATCCTGGTCGGCACCGTCTCGATCGAGAAGTCGGAGCGCCTCTCTGGCGTGCTGAACCGCCGCGGGATCCAACACAACGTGCTGAACGCGAAGAACCACGAGAAGGAAGCGGTGATCGTCGCCCAGGCGGGCCGGAAGGGCTCCGTGACGGTCGCGACGAACATGGCCGGCCGCGGTGTCGACATCCTGCTGGGGGGGAACCCGGAGTACCTGGCACGCCAGGAGATGGCTGCCCGCGAGTGGGACAACGACCGGTACCTCCTGTTCGAGATGGACGAGGAGGAGCGCGCCGCCTACGAGACCGAATACGAGCCGATCCTGACCAAGTTCCGGGCGCAGACGGACGCGGAGCACGACGAGGTCGTGGGGCTGGGCGGGCTCTACGTGTTGGGGACCGAGCGACACGAATCTCGCCGCATCGACAACCAGTTGCGTGGGCGGTCGGGCCGCCAGGGCGACCCGGGTGAGTCGCTGTTCTACCTGTCCCTCGAGGACGATCTGATGCGCATGTTCGCCTCCGATCGGGTCGCGGCGATCATGAACCGGTTCAAGTGGCCGGAGGGCGAACCGATCGAAGCGAAGATGGTCAGCCGCGCCGTCGAGAACGCCCAGAAGCAGATCGAGGAGCTGAACTACGAACGGCGGAAGAACGTCCTCAAGTACGACGAGGTGATGAACGGCCAGCGCACGGTCATCTACGGTGAGCGACGCAGGATCCTCGAGGGCCAGGATCTGAAGGAACAGGCGCTGGGCTTCGTCGAAGACGTGATCGCCGACGTCGTCGTTTCGTGGTGCCCGCCCGATACCTACCCGGAAGACTGGGACCTGGAGGCTCTGCTGGTCGCGCTCGGCGAATTCTTCCCCGTCCGGAGCACGGTCGCGGACATCGAAGGCGTGCGCGACGTGTCGGAGCTGCAAGCCCGCTTCGTCCAGGAAGCCGAGGACGCGTACGAGGCGAAGGAACAGACGATCACCCCCGAGATCATGCGCGAGCTCGAACGGGTCGTCCTGCTCAACATCACGGATACGAAGTGGCGCGAGCACCTGTACGAGATGGACTACCTGCAGGAGGGCATCCACCTGCGCGCGTATGCGCAGCGCGATCCGCTCACCGAGTATCAGCGTGAGGCCTTCATGATGTTCGATGAGCTCACGGCGTCCATCCAGGAGGACTTCGTGAAGTACATCTACCGGGTCGAGCTGGTGCGGCAGGATCAGCAGCCGGCACCGGCGGCGACGCGGGTCCAGCGCATGCAGGAGAACCGGGATGAGGTCGCCTCCGGCGCCGGCGGCGCCGGAGAGGTCCCTCGGGAAGGCGGGCAAGCCGGCAACCCGCAGCAGGCCTTCAGCGACAAGGTTCCCCGGAACGCGCCCTGTCCGTGCGGCAGCGGCAAGAAGTACAAGAAGTGCCACGGTGCCGCCGCGTAGCGGCGGTCAGAGCGAACGGCGGAGGGCGGAGGCGGGGAACCACTGCGGCCCGTAGACTCGCCATGACATGAGCGAGCACACCGATCGTCTGCGGGCCATCGCCGAGCGCGTCGAGGCGGCAAGGGGGTTCCTTTGACGTCGACGGGAAACGCGCCCAGATGGTCGAGCTGCAGCAGCAGGCTTCCGACCCGACGCTCTGGGACGAGCCTGTGCACGGCCAGCAGGTCACGTCCAAGCTCGCGCGGCTGACCGCCGAGGTCGATCGCTATGACGCATTGCAGCGCAGGCTCGGTGACGCGACCGCGATCGACGAGCTCCTGACCGGATCGACCGACGCCGATCTCCAGCACGAGCTGGAGCAGACCATAGCCGGGCTCGAGGTCGACCTCGAGAAGGTGGAGCTCGCGGCGCTCCTGTCCGGTCCGTACGACGCCCACGACGCGATCGCCACGGTACAGGCGGGCGCCGGTGGCACGGAGTCCATGGATTGGGCGGACATGCTCCTTCGGATGTACATGCGGTGGGCGGAACAGGAGAGCCTCAAGGTCGAAGTGGACGAGGTGCACTATGGCGATGAAGCCGGGATCAAGTCCGCCACCTTCACCGTGCACGGGCCCAACGCCTACGGGCTGCTGTCAGCTGAGCGTGGCGTCCACCGGCTCGTCCGCATCAGTCCGTTCGATGCGCAGAAGCGGCGGCACACGTCCTTCGCGTCGCTCGACGTGATCCCCGCACTCGACGAGTCGGAGGCCGAGGAGTTCGAGATCGACGAGCAGGACCTCCGGATCGACGTGTACCGCTCCAGCGGCCCCGGCGGCCAGGGCGTCAACACCACGGACTCCGCCGTGCGGATCACCCACCTCCCGACGGGCATCGTCGTCGCGTGCCAGAACGAACGGTCGCAGCTCCAGAACAAGGCGACCGCGATGAGCATCCTGAAGGCCCGACTGGCAGACCTCGACCGACGCAAGCGCGAGGAGCAGATGAACGAGATCCGGGGAGAACGGAAGGCGGTGGACTTCGGTTCCCAGATCCGGTCGTACGTGCTCGCGCCGTACCAGATGGTCAAGGACCACCGCACCAACGTCGAGGTCGGGGACCCTCAGCGGGTGCTCGCGGGGGATCTCGATCGTTTCATCGAGGCCGAGCTCCGACGGCGCGCGTCCGGATGACGCGGATCGGTCCCTGAGCCTCCACGGAAGCGCGACGACCCTCTGATAGGGTGGGTCGATTCCGCAGCCTTCCCCATCTGTGCAACAACATGATCAGCCTTCAGAACGTCACGAAGACGTACAAGAACGGCGTGACTGCCCTCGAAGCGGTCTCGATCGAGATCGAGAAGGGCGAGTTCGTCTTCGTCGTGGGTCCGTCGGGCTCCGGTAAGTCGACGACGCTGCGGCTGCTCCTCAGGGAAGAGGAACCCTCCACCGGCGAGGTGTTCGTGGCCGGGAAGAACGTCGTCCGGCTGTCGTCGCTCGCCGGGATCCCGAAGCTTCGGCGGAACATCGGCTGCGTGTTCCAGGACTTCAAGCTGCTCCAGGACAAGACGGTGTTCGAGAACGTCTCGTTCGCCCTCGAGGTGATCGGGAAACCCAAGCACGTGATCGACGCGCGGGTGCCCGAGATCCTGGACTACGTGGGCCTCGGCGAGAAGCTCAACAACTATCCCGACGAGCTCTCCGGCGGTGAGCAGCAGCGCGTGTCGATCGCGCGCGCCTGCGTCAACCGCCCGCTTGTGCTCCTGGCCGATGAGCCCACGGGGAACCTCGACCCGAACACCAGCGTCGACATCATGCGGCTCCTGGACAAGGTCAACAAGATCGGGACGACGGTGGTCATGGCGACGCACGACCAGGCGATCGTGGACGCGATGCGCAAGCGCGTGATCGAGCTCGATCGCGGGAAGGTCGTCCGGGACCAGTCTCGAGGGGTGTACTCCTAGGCCGTGCGAAGGATCGAGTTCTACTTCCGCGAGACCGCGGCCGGGATCCGCCGGAACGGGATCATGGCGTTCGCCGCCATGTCGACCGCGTTCATCGCGCTGTTCCTGTTCGGGCTGGCGCTGATCATCGCTCGGGAGATCAACCTCGTGATCGAGGCGGTGACCGGGAACGTGCAGGTCGCGGTCTACCTGAGCGACCCGGTCAAACCCGACACCGTGACACGGCTCCAGACGGAGCTGCAGCAGCTCCCCGCGGTCGCATCCGTCGAGTATGAGAACAAAGACGAGGCCTGCGCACGGGCGAAGAAGCTCTTCGAGAGCAACCCCGCCATCACGGAGAACGTCCCCTGCGAGGTCTATCCTGCGTCGTTCCGGGTGACCCTGGCGGACACGTCGCAGTACGCGCAGATCACCGCGGCGCTGTCCTGCGAGCCCGACCCAACGACCCACGACATAACGTGTACGGAGCCCGGGGTGCTCAAGGTCCTCGACTTCCGTGACATCCTCGACCGGCTGTCGGCCATCACCCGCGTGCTCCGCAACGGCGTGCTGTTCATCGCCGTGATCATGCTCGTCAGCGCGACCGTCCTTGTGGCGAACACGCTGCGCATGGGCATGTTCGCGCGCCGGAAGGAGATCGGGATCATGCGGCTCGTCGGCGCCACGAACTGGCGGATCCGCGTTCCCTTCCTGATCGAGGGGTTGGTGGAGGCGCTCGTCGGCGCCGCCCTCGCGATCATCACGCTGTTCCTCGTGAAGGTGTTCGTCGTGGATCAGCTGCGAGGCAGGATCGTGTGGCTCCCGCTGATCCGCAACGGCGACGTGCTCGCGATCACCCCGTGGATCTTGATCGCCGCGGCGGGCGTCGCGATCGTCGCCGGCACGATCGGCATCCGCCGGTTCCTCGACGTGTAGCCTTCCCGGCCATGGGCCGGCAGGACGAGGGCGAGAAGATCGTCGCCAGCAACCGGCGAGCGCGGCACGACTACGAGCTGCTCGAGCGCTTCGAGTGTGGGATCCAGCTCACGGGCGACGAGGTGAAGTCGCTGCGCGGGGGTCGCGCCTCGCTGGTCGACTGTTACGGTCGCGTGCGAGGGAGCGAGGTGTGGCTCGAGGGTCTGCACATCCCCGCGTACGAGCAGGGGGACAAGCGCGCCCACCTGCCGCTCCGTCCGCGCAAGCTGCTCCTGCACCGGCGGGAGATCGATCAGATCGCCCGCGAGGTGAATGAGAAGGGGTCGTCTCTGGTCCCACTCCGCGTCTATTTCACGCACGGGATGGCGAAGGTGGAGGTTGCGCTGGCTCGTGGCAAGCGGAAGTACGAGAAGCGTGAGTCGATCGCGAAACGTGAGGCGCAGCGCGAGATGGAGCGTGCGGCCGGCCGGAGGCGGTAGCATCAGCCGAACACGTTGGCCGGTCCTGCTCCGCCCGGGCGACGAGGATCGCCCCGTATACTTGAGAGCACAACTGCATATGGGGGTGTACTGGTTTCGACTCGGACGGATAACCGTCTGGGAGAAGCGGGCCGTGATCCCGGATGTCACGTAAAACGCCGGACCAACACAAGCGCCAACGACGAGTTCGCGCTCGCTGCCTAGTCTCTAGGTAGCCGCCCGCCCCGTGTGCCTGCGGTCGGGGGACGGGCGTCACTGAGCAGGCTCACCGCGAGGGTTCCGCCTGGGGGCCACCGCGGAACATCGCACCCGGGCTGGCCGAGGGGCCTTCCGCCGGTGGAGACCCTGAGGTGAGATCCATACGCCGGCTGCGCCCGGAGAAGTCCCAGGTGGTCGCCCGAGCACGCGGGTTCGAATCCCGCCACCTCCAAGAGCGTTGCAGCGCAGGGAATGCAACGTTGTTGGGGGTGCCTAGTTTGAGCTCTTCGTAGCGAGAGATGATTTCGCGAGAGATGATTTCCCGAGCCCACGCCACTGCTTCCAAGGCCCTCATGCCGGATGGATGGGGTCGGATCCAAAGCTCCAGATCCTCGGTCGAGTTGTCATCGCGGATCCCGTTCTTGTGGTAGACGCTCTCGTCAGCAAACAGCATGCGACCGAGCTTCGCCTCCATCACGAGGATGTGTTCGAAGAGGTATCCGTGGGTTCGCGCTCTCGGATGGCCCGGCATCCGCACCATGAGGTACCCCGTTTGGTGCTTCCTTCCCTCCTTCCAGTTGTGGTTCCCTGGGCCGACTTGCCCCCGCGCAAACAGCACGCCCAGCACGAGCTCGACTGACTTGACCTGCTTCGGATCACCGCACGCTCAATGGGCTCGAGATCGAAAGCCGGGCAGTCTGGTGTCGACTGGATGGCCGAAACTCGCGACGCAGGTTCTGCACGTTCGCATGCGGACGATGGTCCCGCCATCCCAAGCTCACGTCTGTGGCCCCTGGCACGGTCGAGTTAGATATCCCTCAGCTGACCGACTACGCCACCTCGAGCTCGCCGGCCATGCCGAGAGCGTGGTGGAAGCTGCAGAAGAACTCGACCGTCCCCGTCTGCGGGAACGTGACCTTGACCTCTTGCGACGAGCCCGCCGGGATCGTCACGTTCACATTCATCGAGGTGATCGAGAAGTTGTGCGGCACCGATCCTTCGTTCTTGATCTCCAACGTGATGGATTGCCCGCCGGACCCTTGCAGGATCGTCGGCTTGAAGTAATAGCCGCTGCTGTCGTTGTCGGCCTCGATCTCGAAGGTCGACTTGCCGGTCGCGTCCTGCGTGCCGTGGTCATTGGCCTGGTCCGAGCCGATCGTGATCTTGCTCGACCCAGAGGTGGAGCCGCTGGCCGAGCTCGCCGCTGAGCTGCTCGACGAGCACGCGGCGGCAAGCATGGTGAGCGCCGCCATCACGACGCAGAACTGCACGAAGGTCCGTGTCTGCATGGATCGCTCCGATCAGCCGGTTCGAGGTTCTACGGGTGGGGAAGGCGGCCGGTTCACGCGGGACGGATCGCCCCCGTCGCGACGACGGTGCCGTCGGGGGTCGTGATGGTCAGGCGATCGTAGCCGCTCAGATCGTCGGCGGTGACGAGCCACGTGTGCGCTTGCCCGTCGCTGATCCGAAGCGGCGGCAGCGCGAGCGCTTGGCCGTCCGAGCCGATCAGCGTCGCGGTGGCGTCTCCGACATACCCGGGAGCTTTGAGGAACACGATCGCCCAGGAGTTCCAACCCTTCGACGCGTCCCCCTCGTACACGAGCACCCGTCCATCGAAGGAGGAGCCGCCGGCCGGATGGAGTTGTCCCACGCTGAACTCCTTGCCGCCCAGCGCCCTGAGGAGGTTGGTGTAGCTGGTGGCGTCGGCGGTCGCGACCGAGGCCCGGTGGGCCTCGCGAGCGCCGAACGCGACCGACCCCGCGAGAAGCACGACCACCGCGGCGGCGGCGACCGCTCGCCAGAGCGATCGGTCCCCGCGCCGGTGACCCGCACCGGACGTCGCGGGCGGCGGTTCGGCATCCTGCCATTCCTGGTCGAGCGTGCGAAGGACGCGGTCCCGAAGGTCGGCGGGCGGCTCCTGGTCGTGCACCGCGCGGGAGAGCGCCGCGACCCCCTCCTCGAGCTTCATCCGCTCCTCGCGACAATCGCCGCACCCCCGGAGGTGCCGGCGGACCTCGAGGTCCTCAGGCTCCTCGAGGGTGCCGAGCAGGTGCTCCGGGAGGAGCTCACGGACCTCGTCACACGTCATGGTCTGCATCCTTCGCCATCTCGTCGCGCAGCCGGAGCAGCGCGGCCCGGATCCGCGTCTTCACGGTGCCCTGCGGGATGCCCTCGAGCGCGGCCACCTCGGCGGTCGTCCGGCCGCCGAAGTAGGCGAGCTCGAGGGCGGAGCGCTGCTCCGGCGACAGGCACGCCATCGCGCGGCGCGCGCGGGCCGACAGGTCCGCGACCGCCGCACGCTCGTCGGGCAGCGGCTCGGGGTCATCTTCCGGCTGGATCCCGATCGCTTGCAGCGAACGGGATTCCAGGACTCGGCGCCGCAGGCCGTCGATCGCGAGAGACCGTGCGGTCAGCAGGACCCACGTCTCGAGGCGCCCGCGCTGCGGGTCGTACCGTTCCGCGGTCCGCCACAGTTTCACGAAGGTGTCCTGCACCAGATCCTGGGCGGCCTGATGGTTGCCCAGCATCACCACGCCGAGTCCGTAGATCCGCGAGGCGAACCGGTCGAAGAGCGTGCCGGCAGCGCGCTCCTCTCGGGCGGCGAACTCCGCCATGAGCGCTGCATCGGATCCCGGGTCGTCGATCTTCACTCTCAGCACGGTACTCCGTGGGTGTACGCACGAGGTGGCAGAACGGTTCTCCCGGAGGCCGGTCGGCCTCGGGCGGTAGCCTCCGAGCCTCGATGACCTCATCAACCTCGATGATGGAGCCGGTCGGCGTCTCGCGACGGAAGGCGCGGCACCTCGCCGTGATGGGCCAGCTCCTCGACGCCCCCCGACCAGCGTCGATCGAGGACGTGGTGCGACGCCTGGGTGAGGTCCAGATGGACCCGACCTCGGCGGTCGCGCGGACGGAGCAGCTCGTCCTGTTCAGCCGGCTCGGCCGACGGTTCCGCGTCGCGGAGCTCGAACGGCTGCTCTGGCGCGACCGGACGTTGTTCGAGTACTGGGCGCACATCGTCCCGACGGCCGATCTCCCGATCCACCGGATCTCCATGCGTCGGTACGTCTCGGGCGATGGGAAGCGGCGCGAGTACGTCCGCGCATGGTTGGTGGCGAACGATGGGTTCGTGCGGTACGTGATGCGTGAACTACGACGCCGAGGTCCGCTAAGGGCGCGGGATCTGGAGAACCGGGCAGCCGAAGGCTGGCATACCGGCGGGTGGAACGACGAAGGCCAGAACGTGCCGATGCTGCTCGACATCCTGTGGTTACAGGGTCGCGTCATGATCGTCGGCCGTGACGGTCAGCAACGTATCTGGGATCTGGCGTCTCGGTCGCTCCCGGGCGTCCCCGCCCGTCCCGCGTCCCACATCGCCAGCGAGCTCGTCGATCGGCAGCTGCGAGCGCGCGGTCTGGAACGGTTGGACCGGATCGGCTCCCTCTTCGACGGGCCGGTCCCGATGCGGGATTGGGCGATCCGCGGACACCTGCGCGAGGGACTGATCGTGCCGATCGAGGTCGAGGGTCTTCAAGGTCGGTGGGTCGCCCATCGTGACCTCCTGGATGCGACGTTCCGAAGCCGCACGACGCTGCTCTCGCCCTTCGACGACCTGATCTCCGATCGGGAGCGCACCCAGCGCCTCTTCGACTTCCGGTTCCGCTTGGAGATCTACGTGCCGAAGGCGAAGCGCGAGTTCGGGTTCTTCGTGCTTCCGATCCTGCGGGCCGACCGACTGGTCGGACGCATCGATCCGACCTTCGATCGGAAGGCCGGCGTACTGCGCGTGAACGCGGTCTACGCCGAGCCGGACGCGAAGCCGGCAGACGGAGAGGCGGCTCGTCGGGCGATCGAAGAGCTCGCGGGCTGGCTCGAGGCGACGGACGTCGCCTGGCCGGCGTTCCCGTCGGTGTGGAGATAGCCGCGATGCGTCGCCCCCCCGTCAGCGGTAGGTCGGACGCTGCGTTCGATTCAGTGCGTGCCGGCGCTCGCGGCGTCCGGCACCATGCGGTCCCGCTCGAAGCGATCCGGGGCGAACGGCGCGATCAGTTCCGGGGTTCGACCGGTTGCGACGAGCTCGGCCATCGTCCGGCCGAAGATCGGCGAGCCCTTGAACCCCCAGGTCCCCATGCCGGCCACCAGGAAGAGACGGGGGATCTCCGTCTCACCGAGGATCGGCGATGAATCGGGCGTCATGTCGCACAGACCCGCCCACTGGCGCATCACGCGTGCACGAGCCAAGAACGGCAGGATCTGGATCGAGCGCTTGGCGGCTTCCGAGAGGAAATCGAAGGTGGACCGCGTCGAATAGGTGTTGTACGGGAGGATCTCCGCGCCGACCAACAGCTCGCCGCGCGCCGTCTGCGAGACGTAGACGTACAGATCCATCGACGACACCAACCCGTCGAGCACGTGGCGATAGGGCTCGGTCACGAATGCTTGGAGGGGATGCGTGGTGATCGGGAGCTTCAGTCCCGCCATCCCGGCGACGATCGAGGTCCACCCGGCGACGGCCGAGACGACGGAGCCGGCCGAGATCGGACCGGCGGCGGTCTCCACCCCGATGCAGCCGTCGCCGTCGACCCTGATCCCCGTGACGGCCGTGCCCTCATGGATGTGGACGCCGAGTCGCGTGGCCGCCGACGCATACCCCCACACCACCGAATCGTGGCGCGCGATGGACCCGGGTGGGTGGTAGGAGGCCCCGAGCACCGGGAACGAACCGCCGGCGGCGAGGTCGACGTGTGGGTCGATGCGTGCGATCTCCTCCGGCGTCAGCACGTCGGTCTGGACGCCGTACGCGTGGTTCAACAGCGACTTGTCCCGCTCGACCTCGAGCGAATCGGTCGTGTGGCAGAGATCCAGCTCACCCTGCGTCGAGAACTGGACGTTGAAGTCGAGCTCCTGGCTGAGCGTGCGCCAGATCCCGAGGCTCGCCTTGTAGAGTGGCACGTTCTCGGGGGTGTTGTAGTTGGCGCGGACGACCTGCGTGTTGCGTCCGGAGGCCCCGCCACCGATGTAGCCGGCCTCGAAGACGGCGACGTCGTGGATCGACTGACGGGCGGCGAGGTTGTACGCGAGCGACAGGCCGTTCACCCCGCCGCCGACGATCACGACGTCGTAGCGGCGCTTCGGCTCGACCTGCCGGAGGAACACGCGTCGGCGGAAGATCCCGGTCATCGGATGGGCACCGTCCACGGGCGAGTCTCGATCGGCTCGGCGCTTCCGAGCGCCTTCGTCACTCGATCATGCAGATGGGCCTCATACATCGACGGAGCCAGGATGAGCAGGTGGTCGTCGCCGGCCACGACCTTGGCCGGGACGTGGACGATCTCGCCCTGCAGGAAGCCGAGATCGGGGAGCTCGAGCCGCGACAGGAGGCCGAAGCTCGCGCGCGCGTCGTCGCCGGCGACCGTGATCGCCGACCATCCGTCCGTCGCATCGACCACGAGCGCGTCCGGGTCGAGCGCAGCGACACGTGTCGCAACCGCTCGTTCGACCTCATCCCTGACCTGCGGGGCGCTCAGCACCATGAGCTCGTCCTCCGCGACCCGGCACGCGAAGGCTCGTCCCGGCATGACGAGCGCATCGATCGCCTCCGCCGCCGACGATGCCGTGACCACGCCGATCAGGATGCGGGCGACCTCAAGCACGGAGCCGGGCCCCCTCGGGGTCGTAGAACGGCGTGGGCACCACCGAGGCATGGGCGTCTCCGGCGAGGAGCTCACTGGGGAACGACCCGTCGGCGGCACGCACCCAGCCGAGCGCGATCGTCCCGCCGGCGGCCTCGGAACGCGCGCACGACGTCACCCGGCCGACGACACGATCGCCGGCGAGGAGCGGGATCCCGCGTCGTGGCTCGCCGTCGATCCGGAGCCCCACCAAGATGCGCTCGAGCGGTAGCGCTTGCATCCGCTCGAGCGCGGCTTTCCCGACGAACCGTGGCTTGTCCATCGCGACGACCCGGTCCAGGCGCAGCTTCGCAGGGTGGTCGTCGGGAAGCGTGTCCTGCCCGAGGTAGAGGTGAGCCTTCTCCAGCCGGAGGACGTCGAGGGCGCCCAGCCCGAAGGGCTGGGCGCCCTCGATCCTGCCGGCCTCGAGCAAGGCGTCGTAGAGCTCGCGACCGCGCGAGCGGTCGTGGTGAAGCTCGAAGCCGAGCTCGCCGACGAAGCCGACCCGGAGCGCACGGCAGGGCACATCCGCGACCGTGATGTCGGCATGCCGCATGTGCGGGAGGGCCTCCGCGCTCACGTCATCGTCGGTGAGGCGCTCGAGGAGCGTACGGGCCGCTGGACCGGCGACGAGGATCGCACCGAGCTGCGCGGTCTGATCGACCACATGGACGTGGAGCTTCCACCGGTCGATCCAGTCGCGGAGCCGGGCCTCCATCGCCGGGGCGCCCCCGGAGGTCGAGCAGAGGAAGAAGCGGCCCTGATCGAGCGCGGCGAGGAGGCCGTCGTCGATCACGTAGCCGGCCTCATCGAGCGCGATCAGGTAGCGCGAACGGCCCGGTGAGAGATCGCGGACGTGGATCGGGAACACCCGGTCCATGAGCTCCACCGCGTCCCGCCCGGCGATCAGGAACTTCCCGAGGGTTCCGACGTCCATCACCCCGACCCGTTCGCGGACCGCTCGGATCTCGTCGTCGACGTCACCGAAGGTGGTCGGTCGCGACCAGGAGCCGCTCCGCTCCATGCGTGCGCCCAGCTCGAGGTGGCGGTCATGGAGCGAGGTGCGTCGCTCGATCGTCTCATCGACCCCGGCGGCCAGGTCTTCCAGCAGGAGCGGGCGCGCGGGCGGACGCGCCGTGGTGCGTGCGCCCGCCGAGGCGACCGCGTCCGCCCGCGCGCCCGCGAACGCGGCGAGCAGCCGGCCGCACACGGCCCCCTGGCACGGTCCCATCGTCGCCGTGGTGTAGCGCTTGAGGATCTCGGACGAGCGCCAGCCCTCGTCCCACGCCTGCTCGAGGTCGTTGAGGCTCACGTCCTCGCACAGACAGACGTACCCGTCGCCGGTGATCGGAACCGCCGGCATGTCGGCCGGGGATCCGCGATGGCCGCTCGCCGACC
>WNGD01001879.1_pt1 | contig 39381 bp, 35 predicted proteins | sample 5400671 | NCBI WGS metagenome assembly WNGD01 (sample SAMN13153369, study PRJNA577476) | soil metagenome | isolation source: 40 cm soil or saprolite under grassland replicate 2 | place: USA:California | collected 2016-06-15 | reverse complement strand
TGGTATGATCGTCATGGAAAGCTCCTTGCAGGGCTAGTAGATGTGTTAAGTAAGTTCTACTGTGCCTGCAAGCTTTTCTCTTGTCAAGGGACCCCGTGACGATACACTGCTCGCTTGTTAGGAATTAGTTCCGACCCTCGGAGAAGGGATAGAAACAGCGGAGCGATCACATTCCTGTACATGGACGTTCGGAACGAATCCTCTAGACACAATGCCATGGGGCCAGGAATCTTCTGGCCTCATTCTTTTTCCCCAAGACTCGTTTACCAATGCCTCGTTCCGAGAACTATGGAAAGAAAGAGACACTGATCCCCTCAAATATAACAAATTGCTTTGTGATAGATTTTCGCAGAGATCCTAGCCCTACCTCTTTTTCTTCGCAAGTGGCCTCAAGTAGAAGAATAGCAGGACCGGCTGAAATCTCAAGGCGAGTTTGCTGAATAAGAGGTTATTCTGAATATCGTTTGAAGCGCATATAACTGATTTATAGGCTGAGCTGCCCTTGAGGATGGGCTTGCCAGGGATTCGCTACTGGCACCCGTTCCTCCTCCAGTGTATGGACTTCAAAGTATGGAACCGTCCAGGCATCGTAATGTATACTAATTAACGAATGATGTACAGTCAATACACGGACACAAAACACTCGCCATAGACCAAGAGGAAGAAACCGTCATGAACCAGCGGCGTCGAGGAGTGAATCTCTTTGGATATTGGTTTACCGTCTTTGAAGTGCGTGTCATCATTATCGTGATCGTTACACTCATCGGTGGTCTGGTCAGCATCTTCGCAAATATTCCCTTCTTATTGCCGGGTATACTCGGCCTGATTCTGGCGACCGGCTGGTACCTGTTGTTTAAAATAATGGTCAGATGACCTTCCTGCTATGGGGGTTTTCCGGCGGCAAAGTATTCTTGTCGGAGAGCTCTGCCGCTGTGGTTCGCCTATCTGCCGCGGGATCATTACCGGCAATGATTGGCAACTGCAGGAGGTCCAGGAACGCTATCAGGGACATTTTTCCCCGTTCCTGAATGAGGGCATGCGTCACTTTTCTCGGCCTTAACGGTTGTCTCCAAGAAGAGTGTCCACCTGTGTTCACCTGTATATTTGCGTCTTTTATTCGCAGATAATTCCCCATAGTTGTAACATATGATACGATACGACAAAATTGGAGGCATTGATGGTCACAGAAATCGCTATTTTTACTGCCGTGGCTGGCAAAGAGGATGAACTGGGCCAGGCTATTTTACGCGGTATAGAGGTCGTGCGCCAGCACCCCGGGTGCAAATCAATCCGCGTGTCACGTTGTATCGAAAACACCGGGCAGTACATGCTGGCAGTCTCGTGGACTTCCCTCGAAGCGCATAGCGTCGATTTTCGCGGCGGGCCACTCTTCCCACAGTGGCGCAGCCACATCAACGGCCTGTTCGAAGGAACACCGGTCGTCTTCCATTATCAAGACATGTCAAAAGAATAACATCGTACCTAACCTGAGCAACCAGGAGAAATATTTAATATGGCCGAACAACAAGACTCTATAACTCCTCAAATCGATCAATCTGGCAGCAGCGAGACCGAACAACTCGCTGCCCGCGTTGCCGCACTGCGCCACCAGATCGAGGAAGCAGCTTACCAGTATTTCGTCCAGGACAACCCGGTGCTGACCGACGCCGAGTACGACCAGTTGATGATTGAACTGCAGCGCATCGAACAGGAGCATCCCGAACTGCAATCTCCCGACTCACCGACGCAGCGTGTCGGCGCTGGCCCCGTACAGGACGTGCCGCAGCAGCGCCACCCCGTTCCCATGCTCAGCCTGGCAAATGCCCGCAGCGAAGAAGAGTTGCGCGCCTGGCACAGGCGCGCTCAAAACATCCTGCCCAATGCGAAATTCGAGTACATCTGCGAACCGAAAATCGACGGGCTGGCCATGGCCCTCACCTACGAACAGGGCAGGCTCACCGTTGCCGCCACGCGCGGCGATGGCATGATAGGCGAGGATTGGACCCCCAACGTGCGTACCATCCGTACCATTCCACAGAAGTTACGCGGGGAGCGCATTCCGGACAGGGTCGAGGTACGCGGCGAAATTTATATGACCGCCAGGAGCTTCGAGAAACTGAATGAACAAATGACTGATGACCGGCTGTTTGCCAGCCCGCGCAACGCAGCCGCAGGTTCTCTGCGCCAGAAAGACGCGCGTATCACCGCCTCGCGCCATCTCGACTTCTTCGGCTATCAAATCGGCTACATCCAGGGCATGGATGTGCATAGCCAGTGGGAAGCGCTGCATATGATCCGCGATTGGGGCTTCCCGGTCAACCCCCACATCACCATGGCTAAAACGCTGGACGAGGTCATGGACTACTGCAACAAATGGGAGAAGGAACGTTTCAACCTGCCCTACGAGATCGATGGCGTCGTCATCAAAATCAACGACTTCGTCCAGCAGCAGGAACTCGGCACTGTAGCACGCGATCCCCGCTGGGCCATCGCCTTCAAATACCCACCCATCCAGGTCGCTACAAAACTTCTCGATATCCGCGTGAACATTGGCCGTACCGGCTCCGTGAACCCCTGGGCGCTGCTCGAACCCGTCAATATTCGCGGCGTCGTGGTTTCGCGCGCCGCTCTGCACAACGAAGGCGATATCCAGCGCAAAGACCTGCGCATCGGCGACTGGGTCCTGGTACAGCGCGCAGGCGAAGTCATCCCCCAGGTAGTCAAGCCGGTTGTCGAGCGCCGCACGGGCAACGAGCAAGTTTACCACCTGCCAGAACACTGCCCTCTGTGCGGTACTCCCATCGAGCGCATTCCCGACCAGGCCATGGCCTACTGCCCCAACGAGCAGTGCCCGGCGCGCAACCTGGAAGGCCTGTTCCACTTCATCTCCGTCATGGATATGGAAACCATCGGCGAGAAGCGCTGCGAACAACTGGTAGAGGCTGGCTACATCCACGACGTTGCCGACTTCTACAACCTGGCGCGCGATCAACTCCTTGCCCTGGAAAACGTCAAAGCCAAAAGCGCCGATAACATGCTCGCCGCTATCGAGGCAAGCAAACATCGTCCCTTCTGGCGCCTCATCTTCGGCTTGAACATCCGCTACGTGGGTGAAAAAACGGCGCAGATCGTGACAGACGCCTTCCCCGACATCGATACCCTACTGGCCGCCAGCGAGGAAGAGATTATCAAGGTGCCCGGCATCGGCCCTACTATTGGACACAGCCTGTACACCTGGCTGCAAAACGACAGGAACCGGCAGCTCATCGAGCGACTGCGCCAGGCCGGCTTGAACATGCAGGAGGAACAGCGCACGCTGGATGGGCCACTGGCTGGGCAGACGTTCCTGCTTACCGGCCGGCTCAATAGCATGACGCGTCCTGTCGCCGAAGAGCTCATCGTCAAGCTGGGCGGGACCATCGCCACCGGCGTGAGCAAATCGCTCAGCCACCTGATCGTCGGCGAGGACGCCGGCTCCAAGCTGGCAAAAGCGCAAAAAGCCAGCGTGCCCACTCACGACGAGCAATGGCTGCTCGACCTGCTGGAGGAACACGGCGCTATTGAACTTTAACAAACCCGATGTGCAAGTTTTACTGAATCCTCACCGCTGCACGGTTCGCAAAAATCGTGAGAGGGTATCTGCGGGCTGTTCGCCGCTGGCGAACAGCCCGCAGATACCCTCTCACATAACCGATGTGCCGCCGGAGGCGGCGAAAACAACTTGCACATCGGGTTAACAAAATAATCCGGGCATCGGTAGGGGCCGATTATGAGGTTTCACAAATTAAGGTGGATACCTTCGTAATGGTCTGGTAGAGCACGCCTGGAGGGAGTGTGTATGGTTTACCTACCGATGCTGCTGGCCAGCCGTTCTCGTATTTCACGTCAGCAGATTTTTGCGTTTGTTGATGCGCTTAAGTCTGCCCCACATGTCGAGATCATCCACTAAGAGCCCCACACCCTTGACTTTTCGTCACCTCCACTGTATATTTCTTATAGATAGTTCCTTGACCAGATCATCTTAAATAGTCATTTGCCTGACCACAAAGGAGAAAGACGTTTGGCACAGCAGAGCCAGGTAGCGAGCACATACGAACCTGAAGTATCCAGGCGCGAGGTTCGAGCACAACGCATTCTGGATGCCGCCGCGGCATTGATCCTGCGCTGGGGCTACCACAAGACCACCCTCGACGATGTCTCCAGGCAGGCTGGCGTAGCCAAAGGCACCATGTATCTGCACTGGAAAACGCGAGAAGCGCTGTTCGCAGCGCTTCTCAAACGTGAAAAGCTGGAGATGGCAGTGGAGATCAAGCAGCGCATCGAGCGCGATCCCGCGGGTGCAACGCTGCGAGGGATACTCAAACACTCGGCCCTTGTTCTGATGAAACGCCCGTTGATGAAGGCGATCCTCCTGCGCGATATGGACGTGATAGGGAAGTTGGCGCACCGCGAGCAGAGTAGCGCTGCCTACGCAGAGAGGCTGACAGGCTTCAAAACCTACCTCGAATTTCTGCGCGAACATGACCTGGTGCGTACTGATCTCAGCCTGCGAGCGCAAATGTATATGTTGAGCGCCATTTTTGCAGGATTTTTTCTCGTTGCGCCATTGATGCCGGAGGAATTCACGCTTTCTGACGAGGAGCTCGCAGATCTGATCGCTGAGACGGTGCACTGTACCCTTGAGCCTGGCCGCTCTGTCCCATCCGGTGAATTGCAAACTGCCTCCCACACCTTTATACAATACCTGGACGCCATACAGCAATTAGACAAGAAGAGTTTCAGCAAGAAGTGACAACTCCCTCGGCATAAACGCCAGGGGCCTTCATGCCGCAATGCAGAGGAATCATGACCCTTCAGGAGAATTTGCCATGAGCAATGAACCATCTATCCCTTTCGTTTTAGCACTGGATGATGCCTCTGCCACGCTGGAGCGGGTAGGAGGAAAAGGTGCTTCGCTGGCACGCATGGCAGCGGCTGGCCTGCCTGTGCCCCCTGGTTTCCACGTCACCACGGCAGCCTATCGCCGCTTTGTGACCGAGAATGGACTGCAAGAGCAGATTCTGGCGGCTGTTGCCTCGGTCGCTGCCGATCATCCTGCCACGCTCGAAGAGGCATCCAGGCAGATAGGAAGCCTTTTCGCGAAGAGTGTGATGCCGGATGATATTGCCGGGGCGATTCGCCAGGCGTATGCTGAACTTGGCGGGGATGACCTGCCCGTGGCGGTGCGTTCCTCTGCCACCGCTGAAGACCTGCCTGAGATGTCGTTTGCCGGTCAGCAGGAGACGTATCTCAACATGCACGGCGAAGCGATGGTACTGGAGGGGGTCAAACGCTGCTGGGCTTCGCTCTGGACTGCGCGGGCAATTGGCTACCGCGCACGCCAGGGCATCGCGCAAGAAGATGTGAGCCTGGCGGTGGTTGTCCAGGAACTGGTGCCCGCCGATGCAGCAGGCATCCTCTTCACCGCGAATCCGCTGACAGGGGCGCGCGACCAGTTGATGATCAACGCTGCCTGGGGGCTGGGTGAAGCCATTGTTGGTGGACAGGTCACGCCCGATTCTTTTGTCGTTGGCAAAGCAGGTGGGAAAATCATTGAGCAGGAGATCACCGAGAAGGATGTGATGACCGTGCGTACCCTCGAAGGCACGCGCGAGGAACCGGTGCCAGCAGACCGGCGTACCCGGGCGGCGCTCAGCCCGGCGCAAGCTGCTGAGCTTGCCAGCATCGGGGTGCAGATCGAAGACCTCTATGGTCAGCCAATGGATATCGAGTGGGCGCTCCACAATGGCCGCGTCGCCGTCGTGCAGGCCCGCCCGATCACCGCCTTGCCCGAACCTGCCGCCGGGTCCCAGGTGACATCAGCAGCAGAGTGGCAACTACCCAACCCCAAGGGACACTACATGCGTTCGAGCGTGCTTGAACTGTTGCCTGATCCGCTTTCACCACTATTCGCCACGCTCGGCCTCCCTGCCTGGACCAGAACCATGAATGCGTTCTTAAAGGACGGGGGAATGGCAGGCGCGTTGCCTGATGAGGTATTGGTCACCATCAACGGGTACGGCTATTATAACCTCTCCTTGACGCCTGCACAGACGGCAAAGATGGTGCTCGTCCTGCCACGCGTCTTGATCGTCGAGTTCCCACGCCTGATGCGCACCTCGCGGCCACGTTGGGAGGAGGAGCGCTCCAGGTACGCGGAGGTCGTCAACCGCTGGCAAGCAACGGACCTGGCTACCGTGCCAGCCGGAGACCTGCTGGGTGGTGTACGCGAGATCACTGCAGAGGCTGCTCAGTACTATCTCACTGTACAAAGCGGCATCCTGCCGGCAGCATATATGAGCGAGTTGTTCTTTACCCTGGTGTACAACAAACTCCTCAAAGGCCGCAATGCTCCCCCCGCTCTGACGTTTGTGCTTGGCTTTGACAGCGCACCGATGCAGGCCGAAAGATCGCTGTATGACCTGGCGCAATGGGTGCGCGAACAGCCGGAACTGGCCGCTGCTCTGGCAAACATGTCGAGCGAACAGTTCACGACGGCGTATCGCGAGCAGGCAGCGCAAGCGGCGGCAGCGGACGGAGCGTGGCCCGAATTCTGGCGACGCCTGGCTGATCACCTGGCCCGTTTCGGACATGCCATCTATGACCTCGATTTTGCCAAAGCCGTGCTCGCCGATGAGCCTGGGCCAGTCTTAGAAACCCTCAAGTTCTTCTTGAGCGGGCAGGCGCCGGATCCCTATAAGCGCCAGGCAACTGCCGGGGCTGCACGTGAGCAGGCCACACAGACCATGCTCAACCGGCGGCGCGGCCTCCGCTTGAGGATTTTTCGCAATCTTGTACAGCGTGCTCAGCGCTACGCCCCACTGCGCGAGGATGCACTCGCTGACGCGGGTCTGGGCTGGCCGGTGCTGCGCAGGATGCTGCGTGAGATGGGACGGCGCCTGGTCACCAGCAAGGTGATCGACACCCCGGACGACGTATTCTGGCTGACACTGGACGAATTGCAAGAGGCCGTAACCGTACTGGACACGGGACAACCCCCGGCGGACTATCAGACGGTCATCGCCGGGCGGCGCGCAACCTGGGAGCGCGAACGTGCTCTCACGCCGCCAGTGGCCTTGCCGCTCAAAGGCGGAGCTCGCTTTTTGGGGATTGACTTCACCAGTATGATGCCGGCTCGTACCAACCAGCCAGAGGGCAAGGTGCTGAAAGGCATCGCGGCTAGCCCCGGGCGAGTCACTGGCCCGGCGCGAGTGATCTCGGGTCCCGGCGAGTTTAATCAGATGCGACCGGGTGATATCCTCGTGGCCAGGATCACGACGCCCGCCTGGACGCCGCTCTTCGCCCTTGCCGCGGGGGTCGTTACCGATGTGGGTGGCCCACTTAGCCATAGTTCGATTGTGGCCCGCGAGTATCATATCCCGGCTGTGTTGGGGGCTGGCGTGGCAACTGAACGCCTGAGCAGTGGACAGCGTATCACGGTCGACGGAGATAAGGGGACGGTCACGGTCGCCAGCTAAGAAGTGAGCCTGTGATAGCTCTCAGCACGATCCGTGAATTGCTCCCCAAGCAACTTCTCGATATACGGCGTTACGCCCCAGAACTCCTTCAACTCAACATACTCCTGGACATAACGCCTGTTATCCTGCCCTTGCTTCTCCATCCTTACTGCACGGATCAGCAAATTCTTATCGGTATGCTCCGGCGACACAAACTCGACCACGTCCGTCCTGTAGCCCATGATACGCAGCGCCAGCGCTCGGAAGGTATCCGTGAGTATATCGGCCATGCGCTCCTTCAAAATGCCGTGCCGCAGCACCGCGCCGAACGGCTCCCTCGCTCGAAGCTGCGCGTTCAAATCATGATGGCAGCAGGGAGCGCACAGGATCAGGCGCGCGTTCCACCTGATGCCCTGGACAATAGCCTCGTCGGTTGCGGTATCGCAGGCGTGCAGAGCCAGCACAATATCCGGCGGCGCCTCGGGCCTGTAATCGATAATGGCCGACCTCTGGAAACAGGCATCCGTGAAGCCCAACTGCTCGCTCTGCGCGTTGTCCTTCTTCACCAGCGCCTCGTTGACATCGACACCCACCAGGCTCGCAGGGATACTTCGAATATCGTTCAGGTAGTGATACGCGGCAAGCGAGAGGTATGCCGAACCACAGCCGCAGTCAAGAATATGCACGGAATGCCCCAGCGTTTGCTTGAGATGCTCCAGTTCGCCCGTGTGATCGAGCAGCTTCAAGAACTCGTTGACCTGCGAGAACTTGTCCTGCATGCTGGACCGCACTCTTCCCTGCTGGTCCATGATCCCTACTGCCTGGAGAAACGCGTCGGGCTTATCGGCTGGCAGGGGCAGTTTCTTGCTCGCGTCGTGCGCCAGGTCGGGCTTCCGCCCAGCGCCATCGACCTCCCCACGATGAAAAATGGCCTTCCCCTTCTTCGTAATCTGCACGACTACATCCCCGGTTGTTGCCTGCACATGTATGGTGCTGAAAGCTATCGCCAGTGCCTCGTCCAGCTTCTGCTCCGCCTCGTAGCTGGCATAGTTCCTGGTAATGTCCTGTTTGTCGCTGAAGTACGAGAACTGCAGGTGCCGCTCGCCCTTGATCAGCACGGGGCGCACGACAATTTGACGCCACGGGACATCCCCGGCAGCACGCACCCTGCCCTTCATGGTCAGCCGTACGAACGTCTCCTCGTCCAGCGCCATGCGTTTTATTTGTTCTCTATATTCACCAGCCATACCCATGCTCTCAGACGTACTTCATCTCCGTGAAACGCCCGCGCAGCGCGTTCACCTGCGACTTCACATTCTTGCCGCGGATGGCGTCGTGCATCAGTTGGGCCAGCTCCCCCGTGGCTCGTTCATCCATACCGAAGCGCGTCATCTCAAGCACACCTATGCGCAGGCCGGACGGGTTGCGCGGGTCGCTATCGCCGGGCAGCATGTTGTAGTTCACAATAATATCGTTGGCCTCCAGGCGCTTTGCAACCTCGACGCCCCCGCCCCACTGCGAGACGCTGACGGCAATCATGTGGCTTTTCGTGTAACCGAACTCGCGCGCCTCCACCGGCGTGCCCAGTTCATCCAGGCTGCGTCCCAGCGCCTGCGCATTGCGCACAATATGCTGCGCGTAGTCGCGGCCGAATGCCTTCATCTCGCGAATGGCCACAAGCAGCGCTGGCAGCGAGTGCAGGTGATGATTACTCGATGAGCCGGGAAAGACCCCCCTATCAGCGGCGGGCCAGTATTTCTTCTCGTCTTCCTCGTCCAGGTTGCCCAGGATCACCCCGCGCTGCGGGCCGGGGAACGTCTTGTGCGTGCTGCCCGTCATCCACGTCGCCCCCTCCTGCAGTGGCGACTGGAACTGGCCGCCCGCGATCAAGCCGAGCACGTGGGCGCCATCATAGAGCAGCGGGATATCCTTAGTTTTGCAGAAAGCGGCAACCTCCTGTACCGGCTCCGGGAAGAGGAACAGGCTCTTGCCCATCACGACGATCTGCGGTGATACTTGCTCGATCAACTCGATGGTCTTCACGGGATCAATGTGATAGTGATCCCCGGTCAGCGGCAGGTAATGCAGGTTGACAAAGTTTGGCCGGCCCGCTATCAGTGACTGGCCGCGACTTTGAATGCGGCGGCCGAATACACCCACCGGCCCATGGCTGATATGCCCACCCGCGTCGGTCGAGTTCGCAATAACGGTATCCCCGCCGCGCAGAAACCCCAGGGCAAGCGCGGTATTGGCCGCGTTGCCACTGATAGGCCGCACATCCGCCTGCCTGGCATGAAAGAGTTCGAGAATCTCCTGCTGAGCCATGCGCTCGATCTGGTCGATATACCGCGTCCCCTGGTAGTAGCGATTGACCTTATCGCCTTCGTTCGGGTGTCCCTCGGCATAACGGCCCATAAAGTCCGAGTTCTGCACGCGGCGGACTGCTTCGCTGGGCGTATTCTCGCTGGCAATCAGGTTGATCGTCTGTGTCTGCCGCCAGGCGTTCTGGCGCGCCACAATGTCCTCGATGTCGCTGATATCTACTGTCATTTCCTCACACTCCCTTGTGATATTGCATGTGCTGGTAAAATATGTAATCCAGTATATCACTATTGGGGGAAATTGCCCTTTTTGATAGGAGAGAACCCGCCGCAAACTGCTGTGATTTCAATCCAGGCAGTTAGGCGGGTTTACTGTGGCTTGAGCCATTGCTTGTTGACACATGTACATCTTAGGTGTATACTGTGTGTATGAACAAGCGTACCAATATCAATTTGGATACTGAGGATGTAGCGGGTATTGCGCTTATCAGACAACACTATGGACTGGCCAATGATGCCAGTGCTATTCGCTTTGCCATTCGCAAGGTAGCCCGGGAGATCAAACAGGATGTATCAGGTCCGTCGCGTCCACATCGGCAAGACGGCCCAACTCGATGAGTTGGCCCGTGAATGTGGGTTGCTCTACAGCCAAACGCTAGTGTTCTTTTGGCGTACTGTGCGGCATCAGAGCATCTGGCTCAAAGAGAAGCACTTGAAGCGGTTGTTCACCTCGCACAAGCTGCATGCGCATACAGCCGATGCTTGTGTAGAGGCGTTCTTTGCCAGTCTCAAAAGTTGGCGGGAGCGCCGTAAAACTGATCCAACCGCCAGGCCACCGCACAAGAGACGCTGGTACTTTCGCGTCGAGTACAAACGTTCGGCTATGAGCCTGGCGGATGGCCAGCTCAGATTGTCCAATGGCCGTGGCAACGTGCCGCTCATCCTGGATTGGCGATGGGATCTGCCACAAACCATGGTCATCCATTGGATGGGAACCGAGTACGAAGCGATAGCCACCTATCAGCAAGAGCAGCCAGAGGCCCTGCCCCAGGGTGAGAAGGTGGCAGGAATTGACCTGGGCGAGGTGCATATGGCGGTGGCTCACGATGGAACAAAGACACATATCCTCAACGGGCGGCTCTTGCGCTCGAAGGTCCAGTACCGCAACAAGCTGCAAGCCGAACTGAACAAGCGTATCGATGGGCGGATGAAGAAGGGCAGCAAACGCCGCAAGCGGCTCATCCGGTCCAAGAAATGGCAATTGAAGAAGATCGAACACCAAATTAAAGATATCGAACATAAGCAGACCACGCGGCTCATCACCACGTTGCATCAGGCAGGCGTGCAAACCGTGGTCATTGGCGATGTGCGCGATATCAGGCAAGACAACGATGTTGGGCATACCAACAACCAGAAAATTCACCAGTGGTCCCACGGCTCTGTCCGCTTCAAGCTCACCTACAAAGCGGAGCGGTTGGGGATGGCTGTGGCCTTGCAGGATGAGCACTATACGAGCAGGACCTGTCCCTGCTGTGGGCATGTGCGCTCATCGGTCAAAGGGCGTGTGTTTCGCTGTCCCAAGTGCCACTGGACCTATCACCGCGATGGGGTTGGCAGTATCAACATCCGACACAAGTATCTGGGTCAACTCCCAGTAGTTGGCGCTATGTCACCGCCCACGGGCATACGGTTCCGACCGCATACCCGCGTAGCTCGTGAGCAATTACGAGAAAACGTCTGTCCTGGTAACAGCACAGAAGCCGCTCGGCTTTAGCCGAGGCGGAGTGTCACGTAGACCTTGAGGTGATGCTGAATAGAACACCCAGGGTACACTATCAGACCCTGCTCATGGAACATGCAGATGGTCGACTGCTGCACGTCTCGATTGGATTTGAACCCTGGAGCGAATGGCAATGAACTCTCTCCTGTGAGTAATCCGTGCGAGGCTCTGCGAACCGTCCTTGGATTCTCGATTGCTCCTACCCATTACCGGGAAGATATGCTGGTCTGTTTTGGCTTCTCCGGTGGCGCAACCGGGAGCAAGGATGTCTATCAGAGCGCGCTGCGCTTAGCGAAGGGAGTGATGGAGTTGTTGCAGGCTTCTCCTGCAGGCCGCGCCGTTGATCCTACCCCGCACATCGAGCGCTATCTGACCGATGGCAGTCTCAAACGCTACCTGGAGCAGTAGCATACCTGCTAGATCTCCGGTGCAGTCGTCGGCATTGTGGAGTTCTCTGAGCTTCATCGCCTCTTTTCTGGCACTTCTGAATGCACTATAATGGAGACTGTATATTTGGAGAACTCCAACCACCAGTCAATACATTCAAGAGCAGGAGAGGAAATAGCATGTTCGACACCAGCAAGATCGGTCACACCTTTCCTCCTTTTACTATCGATATCGAGCGAGCGAAAATTCGAGAATTAGCCCTTGCCATTGGCGACGACAATCCCATCTATCACAGCCAGCAAGCGGCTGAGGCAGCAGGCTACCCAGATATTCCCCTTCTTCCCACGACAGGCACTCTTTTCTTTTTTTGGGGCAATACTCACTTTATTGAGCAGATCAGCGAGCTTGGCCTCAATGTTGCTCGCATCATTCACCTGGAAGAAGCCTACGAGTACCTCGCTCCTTTATATCCTGGCGAAACCTTGACAGTAGTAATCACAGTCCTTGACGGCGCCACCCGCAAAGGTCCTCGCAATTCCACCATCGATCTCGTCACGCTCCAGATACGCTACACGAATCGCCAGCACCAGCCCGTTCTCATCGCCACGAGTCGCTTTGTCATCCGCGAATAACATCGAAAACCTCTTACACGGAGGCCGCTATCCCCTTAACCACATAAGCCAGCGTCCTCATATCGCCCACCAGGAACGTCTCCTTCACATCCACCGGCCGCGCCTCCCCTTGCCGGTTGACCCACACCGTCGTGTATCCCAATTCGCTTGCCGGTACGACATCGTATTTGAAGCCAAAACCGGCATGCCAGATCTCCTGCACCGCTAACCCCAGGCGCTCGCGCGCCAGCAAAAACCCCTTGTGGCTGGGCTTGTAGGCGCCCGCCTGCTCCGCCGTAATGATATCGTCGAACTTCACACCAATCGTCCGTTCGGTCTCGGCGATAATCGCATCGTCCGTATTGGTAATTAACACAACCTTGACAAACTTTTGCAACTCCAGGATGGCACCCCGTGTATCTGGAAATGGCTTCCAGTGGCCCATCGAAGCGGCAAACGCCTCCGCATCCGCTTCATCATACGGCAAATGAAACTGATCGAAAGCCATCTTCATCGTATCGCGCAGCACCTGGTGATAGGGCCGGTACTGCTGCTGAATATAGTGAAACTGCATCTCTTCCCACTGTGTTTGCAGTCCATTGATATCGATCTCCTCGACACCCTTCGCCGCCAACCGCTGTGCAAAAAACTGCTGTATCTCCGCTTCCCAGTCAATCAACGTGCCATAACAATCAAAGGTAATAGCCCTGGGCACTGTCACCATGCAATAACCTCCCTCGTTGCAAACCTGTATCGCGTACATTAATATTCTTCCTTGTTTTCGCTGGCGTCCGTTGAAAACTCATCAGTACAGCCCTCGTTCGATGCCCTGGTTCTTGCCATGAATGATACTGCTGACTTCTATGCTACGTCCAGTGCCCTTTTTCCATCTCTTTGGAACAAGATATCTGCTCATCTTCTTACTATATTATCATGCTTTGCATCCCCAAAGCATCAAGAAATTCCCCTGGATACCCGTAGGGGCCGATCATGTGGTTTCACAAACTAATGCGGACATCCGCAGGGGCTGGTCACCGTGCCCACCGCCGATGATGATTTATAACGATCAAGATCGGTCAGGTGCTGTCACCCCTCGCTTCGCGAAGGGTCTGGCGCGAGGGGCACAGAGATGCTTCCCCTTGGCGAAGCGAGGGGCTTCGGCTCATGCGCTCAGCATGACATTGCCGGTTTTGGGTGTGAAATTTCATTATCGGCCCTCGCCGGATGTTCCGCAACTCAATTTAAAAAGTGTGCTATACTCCTAAACACCAGATCAATCAGCGCTTAGGGGCGACCTCTCAAGGATGCCCCTGGCTCTACAAGTGTTCGCGAATGTGATCCAGACCGAATTCCTGTTTTTCTACTTTGGTTTTTTTCTGGTCACCTTCCCTGGTGGCCACTTCGTTCCCCGCTGGAGCTGGCTGATTGGCTGCACGCTTTTTGTGCAAGCAATCTTTTTCCTGATACCTGGCCCTTTCAATATTCTGTCCTGGCCTCTCCCGCTCATTCTGATCGAGCTTGCGCTCGCCTGGGGCAGTCCCGTCGCAATACAAATCTACCGCTATCGACGCGTTTCCACTCCAGCACAGCGCCAGCAGACCAGGTGGGTCATTTTTGGCCTGACCTGCTATATTCTGCGTGGATGCGCCCCTGGAAGCAGCGAGCACCGGGAGGAAGGATCAGAGGAGAATCTTCTTCGTATGCTGAGGAGCAGCCAGGCGCAGCTCGCTCCGACTCGCGCTAATGTTGTCTCTTGTGCAGATCAAAGCATCTTTATGTACCATCAACCTCAGAAACCCCAACCACAATTCTTGCATATTCCGCTGGAGTCTTACCAACAATTGCCTTGAAGTCTTTGATGAAGTGCGCTTGATCGAAATACCCCAGGTCTAAAGCCATCCTCGTCCCATCCACAACTTCGCCATCGGCCAATCGTTCGGCCACTTCGTGAAGTCTATAGCGTTGAATTACCCACTTCGGACTGACTCCGACATACTGACTGAAGAGCCGCTGCAGCGTTCTTTTATTGAGATTGAGCCGGCTCACCACGTCATCCACCCTGGTGATTTCTCGATGAGCGATGATATAGTCAACAACCTGGTTAATCTCCCGCACATGCTCATCCTCCTCTGGAAGCCGCTCGCGCAAGAAATCTTCCGCAATCTCCTTCATCTCTCCTGCATCCTCTCGTGAAAGAATAGCTTCTTCCAGCGCCTTGCCATCTACCCCAAAGGCATCCCGGAAACTGATGGAGCTATCGGTAAACCTTGAAACCGGCGCTTTCACAAAAGGGTAAAAGCCTCCGGGCTTGAACTTAACGCCAAAAACCCGGCCCGTGTTTTCGAGGAGACGTGAGAACTTTCCCGTCCCCACGCCAAAGACTCTCGTTTGTTCCTTCTCAAAGACCAGGTTGACGCAGGGGTAAGGCAGCGTCTCCTGCACATACGGCTCCTGGCCCCTGAGATCCCAACGAACGATCCAATAGCGCTCCACGAAGAAACTCAAATCCTGTGTAGGCGAATAGCGTGAAAGTTGAAACTTCTTCTCCCCCGCCTTGATGTTCAAAACGCCCCTCGGCTGCCCATTATTTGACTGCATAATCACTCGTCCCACGCTAAGGTCAGCCCTTCGTCTCCGGAATGTGGAGTCCCGACAGGGCGATGTAAAAGTCGCTGGTGCTTCATCTCCGTAGGGGCGAGCGGGGAGTAGATGGGAACGCCATCTGGGGGATGGTGTGCAGAGTGGGCCTTTCTGGTCGCCCGCCCTGGAGTCCCGAAAACTCCAGACAAACGCAGCACTTTCCCTATGTTATAGCACAAAAATCCCGCAGTGTCGCGTTTTTACAAGCATCTCCAGGAATTATGCGTTATCATATAGATCAGGAGTTCTATTACACAGGAGAGGATCATATGAATCGCTACATGCAAGAGAAATGGCCATGGATCGAGGGAACGCACGCAATGCGCTCACAGTTGCTAGACATCCTCAGCGATGCCGACCTGGCATTCAACCCTGGCGGACAAAATATCACCCTGGGCACACTGTGCCGCGAAATGGGCGACACCGAGCATTCGTACATCCAGTCATTGAAAACCTTCCAGCAGGACTGGTCCTATCACAACACAGAAGCGGGTCTGGAGAGCAGCGTCACCCGGCTCAAAGCGTGGTATCAAACGCTGGACGACCAGATGAAAGCAGCGGTCTCTGATTTATCGGATGAAGATTTGACGAAGACAATTGATCGAGGTGGATATGCCACCCCGGTTGACCTGCAACTCGATATCTATCTCCAGGCACTGCTGATCTTCTTTGGCAAGGCCACCATCTATCTCAAGGCAATGAACAAACCATATCCCCAGCAAATCCAGGAATATATTGGGTGATAAACGCGCGTCAACATTTCAGCGAGCACCAGCAGAAGCCAATGGCAGGGAAAAGTAGAAGCACGTAGTTCCCGGCCATCACAAAACCTTCTGTATGCCTTCAAGGCCGCGTGAATTATATAGAATGGACAGTCATCGGTAAGCCGTAGCGTGGTCGCAACGTAATCAAGGCCTGCGGCTCAACCAGGTGACCTGGCACCAGGCGCAAGCGATAGCGTTGTGCCACGGTAGCCAGGATCAACTGCGCCTCCATCATCGCAAAGTTGTTGCCGATGCACTGGCGGGGCCCACCCCCAAAGGGGAAGTAGGCGTAGTGCGGGCGACCAGCAGAGCGTTCGGGGGTAAAGCGCTCCGGATCGAAGACCTCCGGCTGCTCCCAGAACGCCGGGTGGCGGTGCGTCGTATAGGGACTGAGCCAGATCATACCATTGGCCGGAATATGGTAACCCCCAATCTCGTCACCGTCGATCGCTTTGCGACTGAAGATCCAGGCTGGTGGGTAGAGCCGCAGCGTTTCCTCGAGCACCATGCGTGTGTAGGGCAGCTCCGGCAGCCACTCCAGCGTTGGCAGCTCTCCTCCAAGCACTTCGTTCAGCTCGGCATGCAGTCGACGCTCGACATGCGGGTGCTGGGAGAGCAGGTACCAGCTCCAGGTGAGGAGATTTGCAGTGGTCTCGTGGCCTGCCACCAGCAGCGTTATCACTTCATCGTGCAGTTGTTTGTCATTCATCCCCTGACCCGTCTCCTCGTCACGCGCTGACAGTAACAGGGAGAGCAGGTCATCTGTTTCCGTATCCACGAGTTGTTGGCGGCGCTGCGTGATGAGGCCGTACACGAACCTATCAAGCGTGCGAAGCGCGCCCTGCATGCGGCGATTGCGCGCTGTAGGCACTCCGAGAGGTGGGAAGGGAGCATAGATGTAATCGGAGACCAGCTCACTCAAAGTGGTGATAGCCTGGCCAATGGTATCCGTCTCCTTGCTCAAATCAACGCTGAAGAGCGCCTGACCGGCGATGCCCTGGGTCAGACGCATCATCTCCACGGAGACATCCAGCGGCCCATTGTGCCCGGCAGAGCCCTGCCAGCGCTCTAGCATCGCGACGGCAGCGCCGGTCATAAGCGTGCCAAAGGTGGCAAGGTGTTTGCGATGAAAGGTTGGCTGGATAAGACGGCGTTGATGCAGCCACGACTGCCCATCGTTGGTCAACAGTCCCTTACCGACAAACGGGTGAAAGACCGTGTAGGTGAAGAGGTCTTTGTTGTAGTTGCCATAGTTCTCCTGGAGCACATGCTTGACACCATCGGGGGAATTGACCATGTAAGCGGGCCAGAAAAGGAAGCGCACGTGGACAACGTCCCCGTAGTCGTGCGTCAGTCTCAGTAAAAACCCCAGGCGGTCGTGCTGCATAGCGGGGGCGCTGCCCAACAGGAAATGGCCGCGTGGGCCAGCTACCGGCTTGCGGCGACCCGATAGAGTTGCTTTTGGTGTTTTCGTCATAAGCTCAGTCATCTGTCCCACTCCTTGTCAAAACCTGGAAACCTTCCCGATATACACTATTGTACTGGATAAGCATCTTTCAAACGTTACCGCAAGCGTTACGAACTGCCAGACCTCGCTGACTGCAAAGATGGACTCCCGTTGCTAACCCTCCAAGGTTGAACAAACTGCTCGATACTGCTATACTACACCTTGCCGAAATCGCACTGAACGAGCAGACAGTACAGTTTTTCAGACCATGCCAGGCCAGAACAGGCAACCACTTGCGTCGGGCATAGGTGGTCCACTCCACCACGGATCACCTCGCGCATAGATTCTCTAGGAGGAAATAGGTTTTATGAAGGTTTACAGGGCGGAACAGATTCGCAATGTGGCATTGATCTCTCACGTTGGAGCAGGTAAAACATCACTCGTGGACGCGGCTCTGTATGATAGCGGTGCCGTCACCCGGCAGGGCAGAGTAGACGACGGGGCCTCAATCTCCGACTACGATCCCGATGAATTGAAACGACACATGTCGCTGAACGTCAAGGTGCTCCCCGTTGAATGGAAAGACCACAAAATCAACTTCATCGATACCCCCGGCTATGCCGATTTTGCCGGTGAAGTCAAAGCGGGACTGCGTGTGGCCGATGCCGCCCTCGTGGTCGTAACCGCGGAAAAAGGCGTCGAGGTCGGCACCGAACTCACCTGGCAGTACGCTGACGAACGGAAACTGCCGCGCATGGTGTTCGTCAACAAGCTTGATCGAGAAAATACCTCGTTCGACCAGGCCCTTGAATCCCTGCGCAGGCAATTTGGCATCAGGGTCGTCCCTCTCCAGCTCCCCATCGGTGAACAATCAGCCTTCAGAGGCGTGGTGGACCTGGTATCCCAAAAGGCCTACACCTTCGAGGGAGGCAATAAAGTACAGGAGATCCCCGTCCCCGCCGAAATCAAGGACCGCATCAGCACTTATCGCGAACAACTCATCGAGTCGGCCGTCGAGAGCGATGATGCAATGATGGAAAAGTTCCTGGAAGGCGAGGAACTGAGCGACGAAGAGATACTATCTGTGGTCAAACTCGGTACGCGCACCGGCCAGCTCATCCCCGTCTTGTGTGGCTCGGGAAGCAAAAATATCGGCGTCCAGGCACTGCTCGATGCCATCGACGATTACCTGCCCAGCCCCGTCGATGTCCTGCCGGAAGATGCAAAAGCCTTTGGCAATAACCTCTCGATCTTCGTCTTCAAAACCGCTGCCGCCCAGGTAGGCACCATCTCCACCTTCCGCGTCTATAGCGGAACGCTCAAATCGGATACCCACGTCTTCAACGTGCGCACAAAGGCCGACGAGCGCATGGCACAGTTGGTCACGTCGCGCGGCAAAACGCAGGAGCCTGCCTCCGAAATTCCTGCAGGCGATATCGGCGCCGTGGCAAAGCTCTCCAACACCCACGCGGGTGATACGCTCGCCAGCAGCAAAGATGTGACCACCGCGTTGGAGCCGATTAACTTCCCCGACCCGTGCTTCACAGTAGCAGTCTTCCCCAGGAGCCAGGCCGATCTCGATAAAATGAGTAACGCGTTGGCCCGCATCGTGGAGGAAGACCGCACGCTGCGTGTGACACGCGATCCCGAAACCGCCGAAGCCCTGATGTCCGGCATGGGCGAATCCCACATCCAGATTGTGGTCGAGAGCATCAAACGCAAGTATGGCGTCGACCTGGAGATACGTGAGCCTCGTGTCTCCTACCGCGAGACCATCCGCAAGAAGGCCCGCGCCAATGGCCGCCACAAGCGGCAAAGCGGCGGGCATGGGCAATTCGGCGACGTGTGGTTGGAGATCGAACCATTGCCCAGGGACGGCGAAGAGACCTTCGTCTTCGAGGACAAGATCGTTGGCGGCGTGGTACCAGGCCAGTATATCCCGGGTGTCGAAAAAGGCGTGCGCGACTCACTCAAGCGCGGCTTCATCTCTGGCAACCCCATGCTCTACGTCAAAGTCGCGCTCGTGGACGGCAAATACCACCCGGTAGACTCCTCCGCGCAATCCTTTGAAATCGCCGCTTCGCTGGGCATGCAGGAAGCAGTGCCACAGGCCAGCCCCACCATCCTGGAGCCCATTATGACCGTTACCATCACTGTACCCGAGAACAACATGGGCGACGTGATGAGTGACATCAATACCAAGCGCGGGCGCGTGCTGGGCATGACTCCCGTAGGCACCGGTTTGCAGCAGATCACCGCCAATGTGCCCCAGGCCGAGATGCTGCACTACGCAACCGACCTGCGCTCAATCACCCAGGGCCGCGGCTCCTTCACCACGGAGTTCTACCAGTACGAGGAGGTGCCTGCCAACATCCAGCAGGAAATCATCACACGCCACAAGAAAGAGAAGGGAGAGTCCGAAAAGTAACCCTCCTGGTCTCCCAGCGGAGCCTGGCACTCACAAGAGGCGCCAAATAGGCATCAACCGAAGACACACATCCAGGATTCCGTAGGGGCGAGGGTGGTTGGGTGGATGCGGGGGACGCCATCCGGGGGATGGTGTGCAGGCCTTTATGGCCGCCCGGTGCTGGCCTGTGATTCTGCTGGACCACCGGAGACCAGCGGGCCAAGGCGGGCGGCCATAAAGGCCCCCACGGATAGTGATGGGCAGTTTCTTCGGTTGATGCCTATCGGGCACCCATGCTGTTTGCTTTCCCCTGTCTGGCGCCCTGTTTCGTTTCCATGCGCAAGACTGCCTTCGCGTCCGCTTCATGCCCATGGCTGATCAACCATTCTCCAGCATGACCCGCGATCATCATCCACATATCTTACCAACTGAGGCATGGGGGATTGCATGTCGATCATGCTCATGGCGCGTGTGAAATTGGCAAAACAGGCGATCTCGCCTATGTGTATACCGCACCTCCGCCTAAAGCGCTGTTGCGTGCGTCCCGGGACGGTCCTACACACAAAGATGAGTGCGGATGTCCTCAAAAAACATCATCAGTTGCAATTTGAAGAACACGACGGGGTCAATGGAGGGGCGCCCACCGATATGTTCTGTCCTGTTTAGGTGGACGTAACCAAAGTGAGACCTGGGTGGGTTGCATCGCCTCCTGGACCACCGCCACTAACTGCTCGCTCAACTGGTTTAGGTCGAGTTCATTGCGCAGGGTGGCACTGAAAGCGGCTAGCGTCTTGGCGGCGTCATATTTGTTACGGTAAAAGCGGCGATCAATAAGTTTCTGGATATGCTGTCGTAAGGGTTGGAACAGCGCCGCAATGGTCAGGGTAGAGGCAACAATGGCTATATCGTTCGTCTGGTTGATGCGGCCACGCAACAGGAATTGTAGGGCGGTGACGAGGCCAAAGTACACCAGGGCAAGCAGAACAGTCAGCGCGCCGTAAACCAATGTGCGGTTGATGATGATATCGATATCGTAGAGGCCGTGCTGAAGGACGGCAATACCAAGAGCGATGGGAATGAAAACAATGACGATCAGTTGCAGGACATTATCAACAGCGTTGAGAAGAGTAGGATCTATGTGCAATAGCTGCAAGAGGACTGGTAATAGAGAACCTCCAAAGAATAGGATAACTATCAGTACGCCCGTATAAGTGAACCACTTCAGTTGCTGCCGCTCCTCGCCTGTTGCCCGCCGAAAGCGTAAGATCAGCGAGAAAATGGAGGCGAGCGCACAGAGCCCGAGCAACACGAAGCCAACATAAGCGATGGCAAGATAGGGACCAAAGCCCTGAGGCTGATCGGAATTTTGAAGTGACAGCACCTCTCTGTATTTCCAGAGGCCCACGGCTAGCGGCAGGATGAACAGCGCGCTACTGATTGCAGACAACCAGGCGATCCAGCGCCAGCGACGCGTTAGCAGACGACCATTAGGGAAGAGGAGAAAGAGGAATGTTGCTATCCTCGTTCTACTTCTACCGGTTTCCTTGTCCGAACTGCCAGGTAGGCTCATCTGTCTTTCCCTTGCCGATGTACTTCAAAGATGCACAATACCCTGTCGAGGCAGGACATCACGATATTGGAGAAACACTATCAGACCTTGTCTCTCTAGCTGCTCACATATTACCATACGCCCGTCTCAAAAGCGTTACGAATGGTTCGACCGGATGAAAACGACAACAGGTGCGCAGCAAGCTCTACCAATCCCGTGGAGAGGCTACACGAAACAGACGAGAAATGCATCAATATCCCTTACTGCAAATATTTGCACTTTCATGATGAGTTTGTTACAAGATAGCCTCATCCACTCAAGAGTCTTACAACAAGCTGTACCGCTGCTTTTGAGACGGACGTATGGTACAATGCTCTCGACGAAACGTCTCCTCACCGTCGTTTCATGCTTCTTTGCATTTGAGCGTCTCACTGGTTGCTTCAAGAGGAGCGCAAGGAGGACAGCTATGAACCAGCACCATGCAGCGACTCACACCGGTATTATCAGCCAGGACAACAGCGTCGCCATCGTCATCTCCACCCTAGCAATCGCGGCCCTTTTCCAGCCCTTGCGCCGTAGCATCCAAAGCAGTATCGACCGCCGCTTCTACCGTCGCAAGTACGATGCTGCAAAAACGTTGGCAGCGTTCAGTGCGACACTACGCAACGAGGTAGACTTGGGTCAGTTGACTGAACACCTGCACAACATCGTCCAGGAGACGATGCAGTCAGCGCATATCTCCCTATGGGTACGCCAGAGCGGCCACCAGAGAAAACCAAACACCCAGGTGTAACGAAGAATGTGAATTGTAGAAAGGAAGAGCAGGTAATGGCAACCCCAGGAAAACCTATTGATGACCGCGTGGCGGGTGAAATCATGCTCAATGAAGTATTCAAAATTGTGGAGCGGTTAAACGCTACCGCAGGCCAGAGCATGGTAAAAACGGGCAAGAGAAGTGGGAATATGACATTTAACCCGAAGATTATCGTTGATGAAGACGGTCACAAGCAGTACACCTGCTTTGTTGAGATTTACACCCAACAAAGCACCGATACAGGGCAGCAGATAAACATGGAATGTAGCGGGGTAGATGTTGAGCAGTTCAAGCAGGCATTAACAACCGTCTTCACTGCACTTTCTGGTCTTGCCAAAGAAGGCTACCTATCTGATACGTATACCGTAGGACTTATCAAGCCAAACAGTGAAGAGATTGAAGTGTACGCGCCTCAAGCGCTAAAACCAGGTATGTATAGCCTCAAGGAAATCTAAAATGGGCGGCTGTTACAACGCCCATGCTCCTGCTACTCGCTCAGGGTAACGCAGCATCCGCAAAACATCAGCCGCTCAGCTATTGAGATGAGCACCTGATGACGGCACAAGGAGGCCAGCCATGCACGCTCACTCAGGAGCGATTGCTCCCGTGAATGCCGACCCCCCCGGCTCCCCTAATCCGCGCCTGCATGAGCGCTGGTTGCTCATCGCCCGCGCGGGCTGGATTGCGTTAGCGTTGCTGGTTCTGGTCCTTAACATCGTCATGATTCCACGCTTCGATGCCCTGCTGCAAGCGCCTTGCCAGCCCGGTCAAACGTGCTTCGCCATCCGGTTGACCGCCTACGATCGGCAATTGCTGCACCAGCTTGGCCTCTCGCTCGGCTTCCTGGCAGCCTATCGGGTCATGCTGGATGCCCTCTCAGTTCTTATTTACTGCATCTTGGGCATGCTGATCTTCTGGCGCAAGTCTGCTGACCGGATGGCGCTCTTTTGTGCCTTTGTGCTGGTCCTCTTTGGTGGTGCTGGCTTTACCAATATCCTTCAGGACACCTTGGCACTACTTTCTCCTGCCTGGTTTGTGCTGATCGGCACCCTGGATGTCCTTGGACAAACCGGCTTCCTGATTTTCTTTTTCCTCTTTCCCAGTGGTCGATTTGTGCCGCGCTGGACGCGCTGGATTGCACTGCTTGTCGTCCTCTATTGGATCTATACGATCTTCATCTCCAACAGCCTCTACAGCCAGAGCTCCTGGTCCAATCTTGTGTTTTTCGCCTTGCTGTTCTCTGTGGTGGCTGCGCAGGTCTATCGCTATCGCCGCGTGTCCACGTTCAGAGAGCGCCAGCAGACCAGGTGGGTCGTCTTTGGCTTTCTCTATCGGCATTGTTGGCTTTGTGCTGTTCATCGGCCTTGGGAGCGCCTTTCTCCCTTCAGCACTGCTGCAATCGGGTGTGGCCGCGACGTTGGTGGCCGGAACCACCATTTATGGTTTTCTGCTGCTGATTCCAATCTCGATTGCCGTCGCTATTCTGCGTTCACGCCTCTATGATATTGATATTATCATCAATCGCACGCTGGTCTATGGCGCTCTCTCTGCTATCCTGGGCACGCTTTACGCGGGCTTCATCATCGGTCTAGAGAGCCTGGCAGGGCTGATTACCGGGCCGGGCTCACAGCAGCCGCTGCGAGAGTCCTTCGCGCGCAGTGCCCTGCAAGCAACCCGCTGGCGCTCCCAGCACGCGTTCCACCGAGAAGAGCAGCTCAACGGTGGCATACCCAACATCTTCAAGCAGGGAGATGACCACTCTGGCCGCCTGATCAGGCTCTTGTATCCCGGGCGCTCTAGTTCAAGATGCTGCGGTCGGGATCATCGATAAAGTGGCCCCCGCCGGTAAGCATCTGGCGCATAAAAGGTACCTCCCGGCGCAAGACGGTAATCTCCTCCTGCAGGCGCTGCAGCGTTGAGATGGATTCAAGCAATTGTTGCTTCTGCTCGACTTCCATATCCATGAGATAAGCAATGAAGTAGGAAAGCTCTTCAGGGAGAGCCGGTATATTGATCTGCTTCGCTTTCTTACCCGCCGCCTGAAACAGCATTTGCAGGTAGGTATTGAACAGGTCGTGGGCCTGCGTGGCAGCAGTGGCCAGCTTTTGCTCTGGCTCGGGAACGTCTTCATATGGCTCCACCAGGCCGGAAAGGTAGGGTTTTTCGCGATGTTGGCTGAGAATATGAAACCGCTGCACGCCCATGGCCATCAAATTGTAGCGGCCATCCGCGAGTTCGTCCAGTTCTTGAATCTCCGCCGTGGTACCAACAGGATATGGTTCCTCTCGCAGGTGCTCGCTCTCTTCCTTAGCCAGTACTACGCCGAAGGGCTTGTTCTCCTCCTGGCATTCGGCAATCATCAAGCGATAACGTGGCTCAAAGATATGCAGGGGTAGGACCATGCCCGGAAAAAGCACTACATTCAACGGAAACAATGCCAGTTCGAATGTGCCAGCTGACATGAGCCTTCTCCTTTGTAAGTAATCATCATCCTCACTTACCTCAAGCGCGTTAACTGTTGGATCAATCTTATAAGTATCTTACCATACAGGGAGAAGAGACGCTCTCAAGGATGGAAAAGTGGGCGGCCTCTGTGGTTGCGGCCGCCCACGTGAAAAACTTGTCACCTCAGGGTCCTATTGTTGGCACCGGAGTCGGGGTGCCGGGCCCCGGCAGCGGCCCCTGACAAGGACCATTCCCGGGAGTTGTGGTGCCGTCGCAGGCGGTGACGCCGGTCTGCTGGGGCACCTCGCTATCGAGCATCCAGTCGATAATGCCGGTCCCCGCAAGCCCATTGAGTTGCGAGGTAGCCTGCTGGCTCACACCAGGCGGCACAACGAACGTTCTATGGGTAAACGACGAGTGGTACTTGCCGCAGGGGATACCGGCGCCATCTATATTGCAGGCACCACTCACCCGTTCGATGACACTGTGCCAGATGGGAGCAGCGCCCGTAATACCAACTACATTTCCCCTGAACTGGGAATTGTCGGCATTGCCCGACCAGACGCCTACCACAACATTTGGCGTGTAACCAATAGTCCAGTTATCTACAAAATTATCGGTCGTACCGGTTTTGGCTGCCACGTCGTGTTGCTTTCCATCGGCCCGATCCCAGTCATACATTGAGAGCACATGGTCGCCCGAGAACTCAAGGGCCCGCGCCGGCTCATCGGAGAGGATAGAAGTCATCAGGTAGGCGATCTGCGGGCTGATGACCTGAGCGCCAGCGGGATGAGTAGGATCGTAATGATAGAGGTGATGGCCGTAGTTATCCCAGATATCCAGGATACCCTTCGGCGGGACGCGTACCCCCTGATCGGCAAAGACCTGGTAGGCGCCCACCATCTGGATCAATGGCACACCGGCCGTACCGAGCGCCATGGCAGGTCCGAACAACTGCGGAACGCCAGCTTTGCTACCGTGCTTCGCGTTGTACGCCGCAACAGCTTCGTCTATCGCCGAAATACCCAGGCGCCTTGCCATGTTCACCACGTTATCCATGCCGGCAAACTCGAATGCTTTTACCGCGGGTACATTGAACGAATTTGCAATATCGAGACGGATGCTGGAGTTCAGGTTGTGGTACCCACCACCATAATCCACGGGATGGTAAGCATTATGTTGGGGATCGGTTTGCCGGCCTCCAGTAGGAAAATAGGTCTTTTTATCCGGCAGCACCAGGCCTGGGTACCAGCCCATCTGAAAAGCAGCTGCGTAGACAATTGGCTTGAAGGACGAACCTGGCTGGCGATAGGCGACGGCAGCATTGAAATTTCCACCGACCTTACGATTATGAGAATACCAGTCGGCACTGCCGTTCATTGCCAGTATCTCACCCGTTTTGGCATTCATCACGACCACCGCGGAGTCGTTGACATTATGTACTTTGTTGAGGGGTCCATAATCGCCGACGAACGGCTGGTATTCCGGCTTATTAAGATGACGGCGCACGGCATTCTCAACAAAGGCTTCCAGGTTGATATCGATGGTCGTATATATATTGAAGCCGCCATTGAGCAGTGTCTCTGCCCCTATCTGGGCTTCCAGTTGTTGAATGACCCAGTACACAAAATGCGGAGCGCGGATATGACGTGCATAGCGCGTGAACGTCATCTTGGCAGTTAAAGCTTCTGCCTGCTGCACCATGCTCTGTGTGATCGTACCCATGCCTGGCACCTGTATACCTAGCGAGAGCATCTGGTTCAGGACAAAATCCTGGCGCGCTAAAGCTCGTGTCCTGTTGTCAGGGCCAAGTGTCGGATCATAGCCTGGCGGGTTTTGTGGCAACCCTGCCAGTAACGAAGCACGGGCCAGCGCTAAGATCGGATCGTGCTGGCCATGTGCATTCTTTTCAAGAAAAGCTATGGCGGGAGTACACACGTGCTGAGCGTTACATTGCGGCGCAAGGTGGAAGTAATCTTCAGCGGCGGCATCTACACCGAGGTCTTGCGCTCCAAAGGCCGAGACGTTGAAATACATCTCCAGGATCTTCCACTTAGGATACTGCTGGGTCAGGCCGATGGCGAGTGCAGCCTCTGTCAACTTGCGATTCAGTGTGATCTGCTTATTGTTGGTGAGGTTTTTAATCAACTGCTGGGTCAGTGTACTCGCGCCGCTGACCACCTGATCGTTGTGTTGCACATACTGGATACCCGCACGGAAAATAGCCTGCGGGTCAATGCCGGTGTTGTCCCAAAACGTCTTATCCTCCGCAGCTACCATCGCATCCCGCATAATCTGTGGAATGTATTTATAAGCAACAGCTGTACGACGACCTCCCCCGTTATTGTCATATACATCATAGAGCAGCGTGCCGTTGCGGTCGTAGATACGAGAAGTCTGGCTAATCTGCTGGTTCGCCAGTCCTTGCAAGCGCGGTAGCTGGCTCTGATAATACGCATACGCTGAAGCAGCCCCCGAAGAGGAGGTTATTACTAGCAAGAGACAGAATGCTATCGCCAGGCTGATGGCAATTTTCGACCCATCGAGCTGGGCGCGCTTCCAGCGTTCGCGGCGGCGACGCATCAGCATAGCAATGCGTATGGTACGCGAGCGTTTCCAGGGCTTCGACTTTTGAGCCGGTAGCGGACTGCCGGGCCGGTAGAGAACCAGTGGTTGTTGATCGACGGATGGGATGGCCCGCATTCGCCCAGACCAGCGGTGCATCATCTGCTTCGTGTTGGACATCCAACCCTGTGACCCGCCCGAGGGCGCTATTTGTGGCGCAGGCGATGCCTGCTGTTGTGTGGGTTGCCCCGGCGGCAAAGGAGAGTAAGGTGGACGTATCAAAGGAGAGTATTGTTGTGGTATTTGTTGTTGACCATAATCATGTAATGAGCCTCCCGCGCGTGGATTCCCATTATTGCCACCGGGATGGTTGCTATTGGGTCGCTGTTCGTTCCAAGACATATTATCCATCTGTTTTATATATCCTTAATAGAAGTGGTATTCTCACCTTGCATACTATGTACATCGCTGCTCTATCTCAAAAGAACGAGACAAATGCTTAGTTTCAGGGAAAATAGGGGCGACCACCTCTCTACCACACAACTTTTCCTGGAAGCCCGGCTTATCAGTCCTAACGAAGCAGGCAGCACACGTTAACAGGCTCCCCCATTCGGGTCACTGTATGCTGTCACGAAAAATCAGGGAAAGGGGGGATTACCACTACCAGTGTGATAATGATTGTGGTAGTATTGGCAGGTGTAATGCTACTTGTCGTCATTTCAGGTCGTCGACGTCGGCAGGCATCGACAAAACCGACTTCGCCGCCACATATTCAGTAAAGTTGAGAGAGGCTACTTCGATGCTCTTGCGCTATACCCGGCAGGGTCGCACCTACATCAGGCCCATTCTCCTGGCGGTGACACTCTGCCTGTGCACTCTACTACTTTCATCCGTTGCCGCGTCCCCGTCCCCAACCGCCTTCGCTGCAAGCGACCCGATCACAGTTATCTCTCAAAGAGACATCATCCACTTCCCCAATTATATCGACTTCAACATAAGCGCGAAAGACACCAGTGGTGTCATCACCAGGGTAACCCTCGCTATTACATTCACAGTACCGGGCTATGTGGACAGATCGTATTATCAGACCGTACCTGTTGATCATCCGGCTCACACTGTGGCCTTGCAGTGGCGGCAAAAGACAACCGGCAACAACTTCTATCCCCCAGGTACACTGGTTAACTATAACTGGCGACTCCAGGACAACAGTGGGCATGTACATGACGATGTAACACAAAATTTCAAGACCATAGATAGTCGTTTTAGATGGCAACGCCTGTCACAAGGTATGTTGCAGGTGAACTGGTACAATCGCACACAGAACTTCGGTCAATTTATGCTCGAGAAGGCCAGTACAAGCATAACGCACATCAGTACTGTACTTGGCGGTGGGCTGCTGCATCCAATCGACCTCTGGGTATATCAGACCGATGATGACTTCCATGGTTCACTCCCGCCAAACTCCTACGAATGGGTGGGCGGCGAAGCGTTCCCTTCTCTGCGAGAAGCATCTATCGTTGTTGCCGGCAACTCCGATGACACGTTGAGGCGTGATATGCCGCACGAACTGACTCACCTCGTCTTTCATCAACTGATAGAACAAGGCATAGAGGTCCCGACATGGTTTGATGAGGGTCTGGCAGTCTATAACCAGTTCTACCATGAACCCGGAATGTCGGCACGCCTGCAAGAGGCGCTCGATACCCACTCGCTCCTCCGGCTGGACGATATTACGCAGGGCTTCCCCGCCAATGCGGATCAGGCATATCTCGCCTATGCGCAGAGCTGGAACCTGGTCGCCTTCATGTATAGCACCTTTGGCCTCGTAAAAATGGGTGCCCTCATCAAAGAGCTCAATAATCCACACACAGATTTTATTGGAGATTTACAGACATACCTGGGAGAGAACGAACTGCGCCTGGAAAATCAATGGCATATTCACCTACACCAATCACCAACGCTGCCAGCGGATCAGCTCACACCAACGCCCACTACAAAGCCTGTCAATCACCCGCAACAAACACAGTTGCAGGCAAATACTGATAGTAGTGAGCCACTGCTTATTGGCATTGGCGCCTTGCTCGTCCTGGCATCCATGATTTGTTTAACACTGATTGTCGTCACTATGAACAGGCGACGCCAGCAGTCTTTGGCGCTACAGTCCGCACAAGAACTTATCACTGCCAATGCAATGCGCTGGCAGCAAAATAACCAGGCGCCGCCAAACATACAATCATCTATGTATGTGCGACTGGTGGATAACTCTCGCATCGTGCCACCAGGGTCGCCAATTCCAGCTCAGTCACCGTTTCATTATCCACCAGGGCAGCTTGCCGTGCCCCCGTCCTCAACCGGTACGTCTCCCATACCACCAGCAACGACGGCATATTCGCCATTACTTGACAATCAGGCAAAAGAGGACAGCAGACAGTCAAGAGCAGGTGAAAGCGAAGGCACCAGCCCACTTGATCCGGCTTTGCCGAACCAGGAATACTTAAACCAGCAGCCCAGCAGTCTGGCTCCCCAGGAGTGAGGAATCAAGGAGGTTTTTAATGGAAGTGTTTGATGCCCCGGCCCGCTTCTATTCTTCGGGCACATTGCCTTTGGACGAACTCGCTTACTGGATTGCATTCAGTCGTGTGCTTGGCATTGGACCAGTTCGCTTTAAACAACTGCTAGACTTCTTCCATGAAGATGCTGCGGCAGCATGGCACGCTAGCAATAAAGATCTTGCGCAAGCAGGTCTCGATCAGAAGATCATCGAAGGTTTCCTTGAGCAGCGTTCCAGGATCATACCCGAGCAGGAACTGGAGAAATTAGAGCGGCTGCGTATTCACGTGATTACATGGAAGGATGAGGCCTATCCGATCTTGCTGGAGGAAATCGATCACGCGCCTCCAGTACTGTATGTAGCCGGTACGCTTACCGAAGCCGATCGCTTTGCACTGGCCGTTGTGGGCACGCGCAAGGCCAGCGCATATGGACGGCAGGTAACGGAACGCTTCGCAACTGAACTGGCGAAAGGGGAAGTGACGGTAGTCAGCGGGCTAGCGCTGGGTATTGATACCATCGCACATACCGCCGCGCTTGATGCCGGTGGGCGCACAGTGGCAGTCATGGGAAACGGCCTGGATTCGATCTACCCACCCGGCAATCACAACCTGGCCCGGCGTATCGTCGAGTCAGGACAGGGAGCTCTGGTGACCGAGTTTCCTCTCGGTGTAAAACCCGATGGGAAAAATTTTCCTGCACGCAACCGCATCATTTCAGGCCTCTCGCTCGGGGTGCTGGTTACCGAAGCCCCACAACCGAGCGGTTCGCTGATTACGGCAAACTTTGCCCTCGAGCAGGGACGCGAGGTCTTCGCGGTCCCCGGCAGCATCCTCTCCCCAGGGAGCGCGGGTGTCAACAAACTTATCCAGGATGGAGGCGCACGCCTGGTGATGAATATTAATGACATCCTCGAGGTGCTCAACCTCTTCATGGTGCCTCAACAGGTGGAGATGCAGGCCGCGTTACCAGATAATGCCGAAGAACGTACACTGCTCTCCCTGCTCAGCCACGAGCCGTGTCACATTGATGATCTGATTCGCGAATCGGACCTGCCAACAACGACTGTATCGGCAACATTGACGGTTATGGAACTCAAGGGGCTGGTCAAATCAGTCGGCGGTATGCAGTTCGTCCTGGCAAGGTGAGAGGAAGATGCTCGTCACCATTGCACGACCTGCGTTCTGCACCTGCTAGAAACAGAGGACAGATGTGTCGATTTATTTATTTGCTATCAAACTTTAAGTTACTAATGTTTGACAAGCGATGCAAAACAATGAGGTGTCACTGGCCTTCCAGAGAACTAGAACCAACAATAGAAAGTCACTAGGCAGATTTTCGTGCCTGTGACCTCAAGGTCGTTGGAATTTGATAGCCGTTCCCATCACAGCAGCATTATAGTAGAGACCCGTTTCTGACGTACTCAGATGTACGCCAATTACGCCGTCAGCCCCAAGTTCACCCGCTTCATGTTCAATTTCCAGATAGTAAGCAGCCTTACTGAAGTTACACCGGAGACTCTTTCTCTTCTATGAGGACAAATATCCTCGTAGTTGTTTAGCCCCGTTACCCAAAGGTCTACTATATTTTCGTGTTTTCTCCGATGTTAGAGTATATTTACGTACAAATCTTGTTGGTACCCTTATTATTCTTAAAATTCCCTCCGCTTATTTTCCCGTCTGCACTGCCAATCCGAGAATAGAAACTATTTCCATGCGTTTTGGCAGTCGCAAGCCCTCCTTTTGAACCTGCTATTTTTTGGGCTCTCCGTATCGCCATGCCAACCTTTACCTTTAGTATTTGCCATAAATTGAGAATATATCTATATTCATATAAATGAGTTATGCTTGTCAAGCTTGTAAGAATACTTTATGGTAGACTACATGGCCTTCTGTGACAGCAACATTGGTACTGGGCTAACAAGCTAAAATGCTCTTTCCGCTTCGCCGAAATTATATTGTCCGGCGTTGAGGCGAGGTTGTGAAGCGAAATAACTATTGATCTGGTAATTGCGTTAATTATCTGATATTCTATTTGCAATAATTGTACTTATTTTGTGAGATAGAGGTGAATGAACTATGAACTGGCGCTCACCACTCCATCTGAACAATGAGCAAACAGGAACGCTCTCTGCGAGTAACGGAACTGTTTACGTTAATACCGAAGGCAACTCTTCAGCAACCAGCAATCTCTACGCGCTGCGGACTGATACAGGAGCGCAACTATGGAGTAAGCAAAATCTCTCTCTTCAACTCATTGCCTTCGGTACACTGTATTGTTTCGGCGTTGCCACCGATGGAGGTTTCACGAACGATCTCTATGCACTTCACGCCGTTGACGGGACAACACTATGGCATATACACATTGGTAGTTCAGGTAGTAGTTATGGGCCTAGATATATTTCAGTGGCTCGTATGACTGTTTACGTGATGACCGACACAACCCTATATGCTCTCCATGCAAATGATAGAAGCATAGCATGGCAGAGTTCAATATCTGGTTATATGGTGGTTGGGCCATAAAGACCTTCCAAGTAATTGAGCAAAAAAAACCTCAAACCCAGGGTGACATGAGAAACGGCACAGAAGGAAGTTAAGGCAACGTAAGCTATGCTACCGCCTTGCTGTTTCCATCCAAGGGTGGAAGTACTGTTAAGGTTTGGGCGGGTGTCTAGTGTGACGCCCGCCTTTTGTGTCAAGTCGCATTCAGATTGCCGATAATTGACGTCAAATGTCGGCAAAGTTCCGTGATTAGCTCTCGCTAAGAGCCGCCTGAATTGATTTCCAACCTAACAGGACTTTGAGGAGGGCTAAGAGAACCTCAGGATGAGCTAAAAGCCAGCCAATCACTAGGAGTATCCCTATAATCAGCACCGTCTGTACAGGCTCGGATAATTGCCGAAAAGCGATAAACACTTTCTCAATGATGCACACTTTTTTAGGCCGTTTATCTGCCAGGTACAAAATGCTATAGCCCTGTTTACGATGTTTTCCTCGTTTACGATGTTTGCGCAACGCATACACTCCTTTCTGAGCTCACATCAGGGAGGAGCAGCGTGCATTAGTCGCTATCTTATGGATATATGCACTACTATTGACTATTGACTTTTCATGCATATATTGCATATTATAGGATAGTAAAGAATTATCCGATGGTGATTAATTTGGGTTAATCCGCCATTGGGTAATCTCGATCAGCACGCTACATCTCCGATGTTTGCGTGCAAAAACCAAGAAGGCATCCTTCTCTAGAGAACCTTTTGAAACGTCTCTACTTTGGTCGGTTGCGACGTCTCAGAGGATGAGTTGGGTGCTTTTTTGGTGCATGGTGTCAACCATGCATTTGCATCCTTGCATCTGTTAGGAACATACAGCATGAAACTAGGGCTGTCAAGTGGAGAACAAGTGATATCTGCATTTTTAAAATGCTTATAAAACTGCTTAATCTTAATAACTCGTAAAACCCGTTTATTCGCTCTAGTATATTCTGTTTATTTATGAAGTAAAGTGCATATGTATCTTCACTATATAACTTAAATTCTCGTACCATTTCATATAACATCATTTGACCGTAAAGTTCCAATATATTCTCTTCGCTTCCCTCCCATCACCCACGAAAAAATAAATTGCACTTCTTACCCTGCTAAAACCTGCCGATTGTCATATTAGGAGGGAGGTAGACAGTGGAACTGACAACGACGCATATCGCCGCGAGACTTGGTGTATCGGAGCGCACTGTGCAACGCTGGATCGCTAGTGGCAAACTCAGGGCTAAAAAGATTGGACATTATCGCTATCAGGTCGAAGAAAGTGATCTGAATGCACTAATGGTGCCACAGGTAAAGGATATGCAAACACAATTTGCAGTTATACAATTAGAAATAAGGAGCCTGAAACGTGAAGTAGAAGGTCTGAAGCAGCGTATTAACAAATTGGAGCAACGTCTAGACGAGGAGCACAAAAATTAGCGTAAGCGAGACAGAGCTTGTGATCTATGAGGATGAGGACGGTTAAACTGCCACAAAGAGTCTGTCAAGAGGTTTGTGGTATGCTATAAAGCTTACATCCGCTAAGGGTCGTTTCCTGCAATATTTTTCTGCCAATATTGCCATTTTGATGCCATAACGATTTTTGTGTAATGATGTGCAACGAGATGGCGTTAAACCCAGTCCAGGCCTAACTTCCTGACTTTTCTGTTATGCACCATTACACAACATTTGATATGGCATCGCCATTTTCCTTACCTCTCAAGACTGTAGAATATAACTATGAGGTTGAATTGGAGTTATGCGGTGGTTGCTGGCTTTGGGCGCGTCGGAGAATAATTCAATGGACGACATGGCGTTTTTTGAGGTTTGGGCTTGGAGTACGTGAAGTCGGACAAGAAATGATGGGCGGCGTCGAGGCCAGTTTTGAGCCACAATTAATCCAAAAGTATCAGACCCGCTTAGAGGACTTCGAGGACAAAATCTATGGGGTTTGTCCCGTTTCAAAGACAACGACCTCAGCAGCAAGTACGAGGAGAAGAAGTAAACCTTGTACAGATAACCTAGCTGCTCCATAATTTGTTTTGCGCCCATGGAGGATATGATTTCTTTCTCCGGCTAGTTGTGTAGTGATAAGATCAGCCACTCCCTGAAGCGCATTATGTGTTTGCCAAGAGGAACGTTGTATAAGTACACCTACTCCGCGAACTTCTACTAGCTTTCCATCTCTACCTCGTTTGAGTTTTCCATTGGCTTCTTTCATATACAACTTATGGCCTTGAGAAGCAATAAGCCCATTCAAAATAAGTGCATCTCCAACAACGCCTTCCACCTGTGCAAGAAGAGCCGGTATGGAGATGTTGTATTCACGACGCCGATGCGCCTTAATTGCCTGTGAAACAATAGGCCAACGACGACGCAATACAGATGATTGTTGGAAGAGTTGCTGTAGTTTCTGCTCAAACTCCGCCCGCCGCGTCTCTACCGCTAATTCGTTAGTAATTACAGCACTTCTTACTTTTGGGCTGACAGTTGCAAAACGCCTAACCGTTTTGAATGAGACATAATCACTCGTGATAAAACTAAAGCCAGCTTTTTCAAAAGCCTCACCTCCTTCTTTGGCTTCCTTCCAAATTTCATCCAGTTCTGCTAAATCAGGAAGTCCAGCAAAGAACTGAGCCGCGTTCAGGAGAGTAGGCGAAATATCCAATCGGGGGAGGGATGCCGCAAAGTTGTTGTATATCCCAGAGATCAATTGTGTACTAGCAGAAACCTTCTGGAATAACGCACCTAGACCGACTAACGACTGACCTAAACCACTTATATTTGGAATGCTTGCAGAAAGCTGTTGAGCAAGGGAAGCTTGAAGTTGCCCAGCAAGGAGCGTTTGAGGCAATAAGATATTATTTACCAGTGGTGATAACTTAATGGCGTTCCCCAGATTGGCAATCGAAGATGCCAAGTTAAGGGAGGGTAAAAACGCCTTTGACAAACCTTCAATGAACTGTTGCTGCGATGTGAAAAGTGCATCCACTTGTTTGCGGGTCTCACTGGTTAAGGCAGTATAGTAAGCATACACAGCATCTTTGATTTCCTCAAAAGACGCTGTATCAAGTAACGTACTTTCTTCTTGCTGATTGCGCAGCCATCTGACAGCAACAAAGGAAAGCTCATCGTCCGCCCAATCATAAACCTCTTGTATATTGAGCTTTGGTGTGAGCAAGTGGGAATATATAAGTTGAACAGTAAATTCGCGTGCTGGTAATTTTTGAGTCTGTTCCTTGTCGAGCCAGGACATATCTTTTAGTATAAGCTCAGAAAATTCCAAAACTCCATACGTTGGACTCTCAATTATAATGGGCTTGCTCTTGAAGAAATCATCCGCATTTACTGGCATGTTTGTTTTTCCTCTTCCTCCCTACGAATTATTGGAGACTACTTTAGCACGAAATCACCTGATAAACAATCCTAATTGTCTTTATAACCCCGATCTGCTACAAAAGAGCGTATTTTTATATTTTTTAACATGACGCAGCAAGAACTAGAAGAACGCATAAATGACATATCGCAACGGTCTTGAGGCTAGTTTCGCACAAGGAAGTTTGTCCGGCGTGGAGGCTAGGTCTGAGGCTACTTTCTGCAAGAAATAGGGGTACCAATACGATTTGAATTCTTCTGGCTCACTTGCTTACTTGGTTTCCGAGCGAAATACCTTTGGCTAAATCGCGGATAGCTTCATCTTTCATTTTTACATCAGTGACAAGAGAAAGATATTGCATCCCTGTATAGCTCTTCTCAAGAGCAACCAGCTCTCTTGCATGTTCATCTAATCTAACCTAAGTTTTGTCCAAATTAATGACAACATGCATGGGAGCAAGCAGTTGCCGCACCGACGAGAGGAGACGACGAGCTAGATGGGCATCCTGATTGAGAACAATCTGGACGATCTGACCAGAAGCATCCCAGCAGAGAAAGCCACTGATATGGAAGACATCGCGCACCATGCGCACCATCCCATACCCCGGCAAGGGGTCGCAGGTCGCAGATGCTTGCCCGCTGGCCTGAGCCGAGGCAGCCGAGGCAGCACCTGTCAGCCAGTCATGGGCCCAGACGATGACATTGTGCACCAGGCTGCCCAACAGCATGAGCATTTGCTGGGCAGCAAAGCGCTTTTTGTTGCGTTTGGTCAAGCCGACGCCTTTGTCGCCTTGAAAGCTGGTTTCGATGCCCCCACCGCGCTGGTCATACAACCACAGCAGCGCCAGCAGCACGGCATGCGGGTCCTGGGCTTCGCAGGCGGGTCGGCCTACCAAGTGCAGTATATCCTGATCGGAAAGCCAACAGATCAGCACGCCCACGCCCCATTGTCCATTGGGCTTGGGACAGCGCACCGCCACCCGGCGCACAGGACGGACAAAGGCGAAGGCCTGCTCGGTCACCCAGCCGACTTGCCGCTCGGGCAGATGCGGATCGGTGATCCACTCCTGCACCGTTTTGGCCAACTGACGGGCCTGCTGACCCGAACAGGCTTTAGCCAGAAGGTGGTACCCCCGCTCCAAGAGCCAGTTGAGATTGGGCACGCTGCCCCCACCAGCATCGATGCGCAGCAAGCAGTGGGCTCGCTGCTCCTCGGTCAGTTCCAAGGTCACTTCGGCGGCTTCGACCAATTCTTGCAGCGTCGTGTTGAGTTGGCGATTGCCTGCAAAGAGGCGATCCACCACCACTTCCTGGTAGCGGGTGGCCAGCACGCGGCCCAGTTGTCGCCCGCGTCGATTGCGCTGTTGACTGGCAAAGTAGCCTTTGGTGGCAAACTCGGCTTTCTTGCCACACAGCCAGCCGCTCATATCCACATCCAACACCTGCCAGTCGGCTTGATAGTCGTGCCCATAGCCTCGGCTGTGCTGGCGGTAGATACTGTCCACCGCTTGCTGCATCTGCCCCGTATTCTCCGCTGTACAACAATCGAGCGTTTGCTGCACCACCGATTGCTCAGCACATCCCGTCCGTCCAAAGGCGGCTTGCAAGGCGGGATCAGCTCTCAAGCGGGTATTGATCTCGACCAGACCATGCGCTCCAGCCAACAGAGTGATGAAGCCGTCATAGAGCTTGTCCATCGGGCGGTATTTCACCGTCTTCTGGGCGATCTGCACCCGTTGACGAATGGGTTCAAACAGGTTCATTTGCTGCAATTTGACTCCCAACGCCGCCAGACTCGCGGCCGGGGTAAAATGACGCGTCGTTTCTGTGATACACTCGTTCATGACGGCCGGGGTAAAATGACGCGTCGTTTCTGTGATACACTCGTTCATGATGGGGCTCCTCCTAATGATTGGATAACTTTTTCTCCATTAGGTATGAGCCTTCCTCATGCCTTTGGCAAGCTCTTCACTTGCTTTCGGTGTTACTATTTGGACTAAAATTGGGTATTAAAGGCCAGTGCCAAACTACTAACAATACCAGAAACTATACTGGCTACCGATGAAACCACCCCAGCCTGTATTTTATTAGTAAAAATGAGAATGACTCCGATAAAAACAAGGATGATAGCCAGAACAAGAACAATAAGTGCTACGATAAACGTAATTCGTGCCTGTTGAAGTCTTTCTTTGCGTTGTGTTGTTAGATCATTACGGGTACGCTCAATAGTATCTTTTAAAAGCTCATTCAGGTCTAGATTAGACTTTAGCATAATCGTTTCATGGACACTCTTATAGATATCCCTCCCTGCTACATCACCTATAGGGCCTGAGAAAATATTGTGAGGCCCGAAGTCAACATTTTGTGAAAGACTAGCGTCACCAATTTCCCCAGATTTTTCCGCATGTGGTTCTTCTCCTAATGAGTTAAGAATGTTGGTCTTGAATGCAGGAACAGACTCCGAAAGAGCATCAATTAAGTCTTCTTCGGCTAATGATGTTTGATTTCCCTTACGAACGTAATATCGTTGATCCTCTGTTAGAATTGGCGCTGGATATTTTTGAATGGTGATAATAAAAATTTGCTTTCCTGCAATATCAACAAAGCGATAGTTCATGAGCGGACGCGGTCGTAACGATGAACAAGCTTCTTGATAAAGGTTCTCTAGCGGCACGCCTTCGGGAACTCCAACGATCCTAAAATTATCTGTTACGCCGATAATAATTATTCCGCCATCTGTGTTTGCGAACGCTGACATGAGACTGGCAAGTTCTTTAGCTGAAGGTACGTTCTCCTTTAGTTCAAGGGTAGATGTTTCAATAGTGCTATACCCGATATCTGCTAATAAACGTTCAAATTCACCACTCCTTGAAATTTCTGTATCCTCAACCGTCCGCGCCTGCATAGGTACGGGAGTAACAAATGTTTTCTTAATCTGATCTAGCTTCTCAAAATACTGTTCGATAAAGGTAACTCCATCAAGTTCGCGTATCCTCCTTGAAAGAGTAAAAGTCCAACTATTGCACTCATTATCTTTACAACCGAACTGGTCATAGATGTAGTAGAGTGCATTTCCTTACTAAAAATAGATGGGAGTCTCAGATTTGGCAGACCCTCTGGCTCTCAGCCTGCTTGGCTGAAGCAGTGCATCTACAGTGAGCCCTTTTTTGTTGGGGTAGCTGAGGCTAACACTTCCCCCTATCACACCACCACTCCCAGGTCTCCCCTGTGCCAAAGGGCCCGGGTTGGTAGTTGTGCGTCCCCTTGCGCACGATCGAGAAATCATTCATGCTGTAGAGTACGATGAAAGGCAACTCCGTCAGGTAGATCTGATGGATCTGCACGAAGATCTGCTGCCTCGCGCCTGGATCCGCCGTCGCCTGTTCCTGGTGGTAGAGGGCATCCAACGCCTGGTTGCAGTAGAAGGTCAAGTTTTGTCCAGTGGGCGGGAACTGGTCGCATGCTAACAAAAAGGCATCGTCAGGGTCATAGGCAAAGCCGTTCGCAAACTCAGCGATGTCATACCTGCCCGAAATGGCTCCCGTGGGCGGCGACGCCTTTCCCCCAGGCAAGAGCGAGCCAAAGAACATAGGGGCAGGGTAGTTCTGAATGTCGAGCTTGATGCCGATAGCGCTGAAATTGCGTTGCACGACCGCTTCAGTAGCAAGGCGCCAGGGATTGTTGGCTGTCGTCGCGTACTCGA
>WNGD01000727.1_pt1 | contig 39382 bp, 36 predicted proteins | sample 5400671 | NCBI WGS metagenome assembly WNGD01 (sample SAMN13153369, study PRJNA577476) | soil metagenome | isolation source: 40 cm soil or saprolite under grassland replicate 2 | place: USA:California | collected 2016-06-15 | reverse complement strand
CGGCCGCGGAGAGGTCCAGGCCCCAGTCCGGCGTCGGCGCCTCGACGCCGAGGCCGAGGTACGACAGGCCTGCGGCGGTGAGGATCGCATCCGCCGCGCTGATCGAGAAGATGACCGGGATCGCACCGATGACGTTGATTGCGATGTACTTGAAGATGATTCGCGACGGCTTCGCTCCCGCCGCGCGAGCCGCCTCGACGTACAACTCCTCGCGTGCGGAGAGGACTTGGCTCCGGGTCACGCGGAAGTACAGCGGGATGTAGATCACGGTGACGGCGAGACCGATGTTCAAGACGCCTTTCCCCAGGAGGACGGCGATAAGGCCTGCGAAGAGCAGGCCCGGAAACGAGTAGATCGAGTCCATCACGAGCACGAGGACCTTGTCGAATTTGCCGCCAAGGTATCCGGAGTAGAGCCCGAGCGGGAATCCGACGAGCAGGGCGATCGTGACGCCGATCGCCATGATCGCCAGGGAGGTCCGCGTGCCGAACAGCACGCGCGAGAACACGTCGCGGCCGACCGGGTCCGTGCCCATGAAGTGCCAGTAGCTCAGCCAGACGGCCTTGGCTCCGACGTAATCGAGGGTCACGTTCCCGGTCGTCGCGGGATCCGACTCATGCGTGATGTTCAGGTTCAGGTTCGAGGTCGAGAGTTTCGCCGCGTTCCAGATCGTCAGGTTCGTCACGTCGAAGCCGACGAGCGTGCCGACGTCGCGGACGAAGTACTTCGGGGACCACGTGCGTCCCCCGTCGGCGCTCACGCGTACCCCGACGTACTGCCCGGGGTCCGTCCCGACCTGCGAGAGGAGGACCACGAAGCCGACGGACTGGACGGAATCGCGGAGGATCCGCATCGGGAAGGCGGTCGTGTTGAGGTACCCGCCCGTCGCCGCCGAGGTCGCGCCGACCCCGTCGGCCCGGATCGCGTTCGAGACGTTCGCCCACTCGGTCGTGAAGACGTTCCAGGCTTGGAACGACACGTTGCGGGCAATCGGCGCGTTGGTCCAGGGAGGCACATCCTTCTCGTCGCAGAGGCAGATCGGATCGAACGGCGCGAAGAGCCCGGCCAGGAGCGCGATGAGGAGGAAGGCGATGATGATCCCGATCCCGATCCACGTCATCGCGCCCGCGAGCGTGCGCCGCTCCTCGAACAGCGGGTGGACGATGCGTCCGACGACGGAATGCCGGGGAAGCCAGTCGAGCGCGCCGCGCTTCGGCTCGGGGCTCGACATGTTCCTACAACCGGATTCGCGGATCGATGACCGCTCCGAGGATGTCGATGACGAGGCTCACCATCACGATGATCGTAGCGTACACGACGACGACGCCTTGGATCATCGTCATGTCCTTGTCCGTGATCGAGTTCAACAGAAGGACCCCGATCCCGTCGATCGAGAACGTCTTCTCCGTGAGGACCGCGCCTGCGAACAGGATCGCGAATTGAAGTCCCAGCACGGTGACGACCGGGACCAGCGCGTTCTTGAACGCGTGCCTGTACACGATCTGCCGCCTCGGCAAGCCGCGCGCCCTCGCGGCATCCGTGAAATCGGCCATCATCGTGCGGATCATGTTCGCCCGAACCGACTTCGTGAAGAAGCCGCTGAGGACCAGCCCGAGAGTCAGCGAGGGCAGGATCAGATGGGCGACCGCCTCCTGGAAGTGCGCGAGGTTCCCTTCGAGGATCGAGTCGATCGTGTACAGCCCCGTTCGCTGGACCGGAAAGTCCGACCCCGTCCAGCGTCCGTGGGGCGGGAGCCACCGGAGCCACACCCCGAAGATGAGCTGGAGGACCAGCCCGAGCCAGAAGATCGGGATGACCCAGATGATTGTCCCGTAGAGCCGGAGCACGACATCGACCCACGTGTCGCGCCGCGCGCCAGCCGTCACCCCGGCGAGGACGCCCACGACGGTCGCGACGAACATCGAGCCGATCGCGATCTCGATCGTTGCCGGGAGCCGGGAGGCGATCTGGTCCCAGACGAGCTGGCCCCGGAAGTTCTCGCCGATCGACCGGCCGAGTTGTCCCTGCAGCACGCCGGTCATGTATCTCCAGTACTGCACCCACGGCGGTTGATCGAGTCCCAGCGCGACCCGCGCCCGCTCGACGACGTCCGGCGGCGGAGTCCGCCCGCCCCAGAGCGCGAGGACGGGATCCCCCGGCAGAACGCGCAGGATCAGGAACACGGCCGTGAGGAGGATGAGGAGCATCGGGATCGCGAGGAGGATCCGCGTGACGACGTACGCCGCAAGCGAGTGGCTCCCGGCCATGGCCGAACTCGACGGAAGGCGGTCAGACTAAAAGAAGGTTTAGAGGGAAAGAAAAGGGAAAGGGCCAGGGACTCAGCGGTCCCTGGCGATCCACAATACCGGTTGCACGAACCCATACCCGAGCTGCGCCAGTAACGCGTTCGCCGCGGAGCAGTTGTGGTCTCCGTACGTCGACTGGAACACGGGCGAAGAGTAGGGCATCTGCGCGGGCACCATGCTGTACAGGGCCGACACCTGGCCGTTGAACACGACCTGGCTCACCTGCGCCCGGTCGACGCTGTACGCGATCGCCTGCCGGATCTTCTTGTCCGTGATCGTGTTGACGTTGAACACGATGTACCGGATCTGCGGGCTCGCGCCGAGCTTCACGGTGATCCCGAGCGTGGACGCGCGGGTCTGAAGATCCGTGATGTCCTGCGGGTCCAGCGTCCGGAACACGACGTCCATGGCCTTCGTCTCGATGTCTTGCTTCAGGGCCGTCGAGGTGCTGCGGATGTTGATGGTCACCCGGTCTTCCACCGGGATCGACGGGATGCCGAAGCTCGAGTAGAGGCCCGCGTTGTAGTACGTCGGGTTCCGATCCAGGACGACGAGCTGGTTCACCGTGTGCTGCGTCAGCTTGTACGGTCCCGTCCCGATCACGCTGCCGACGGTCGAGGGCTGCTCGCCCGTCTGGCTGTAGGTGTCAGGCACGGGCGCGGCCACCGAGAACGCCATGAGGTCGTTGAAGAACGACACGGCGCGTGGCAGATGGAACCGGATGGTCACCGGATCGACGACCTCGATCACTCCGGGCGCGGAGTTGTTGTTGTTGGCCCCTCCGACCCGTCCCAGCGCGCCGACGTCGTAGAGAAGGAACGCAGCGGACCCGGGCAAGTCCAGACGAATCGCCCGGTTGAGCGAGTTCGCGACGACCTGGGCGGTCAGCGCCGACCCATCGTGGAACAGGACGCCCGGCTTCAGGTGGTACGTGTACGTCAGGCCGTCCGCGGAGACACCGCCGTTGGCCACGGTCGGGATTTCCGTTGCGAGGCCCGGCATCAGTTTCGCCGTCACCGGCTCGTACACCAGGAGGGTGTCGAAGACCTGGTTAATGACCTCGATCGAGAAGAAGTCGTACGCCGATGCGGGATCCAGGGTGACGATCTTGTCGCTCGTCGACGCGTTGAGCTGCGTCGCACCCGGCTTGTCGATGATGAACCACTTGAACACAACCGGGTGCAGCTCGACGTGCGTCAGGCCGTTCACGTACGCGACCTGCGCGACGCCGCTGTACAGCGGGACGTACGGCACATCGGCTGCGAGGCCCCTCTGGATGGCGGTGAAGTTCGCCGCGCGGTACGCATCCGACGTGGTCGTCTGCTCGTTCGTGATCAGCTGGTTCATCGACGTGTTGTCGTAGAACGAGCCGAGCGAGGCCGCGCCGGACGTCGAGAGGAACGGCGACACGTAGTCGTCGGAGTCGAAGTAGTCCGGATACCATCCGAGCAGGAACGCGGGCATCTGGCCCTGCGACCACCGCACCTTGTACTGCGCCCACGTGTCCGACTTCAGCGTCACGGAGACGAGGCCGCAGGACTCGATGCTGGACTTCAGCACGGTCGCGAGGCTTTCTTCCGTGGCCCCGTAGTGCCCGTCGTTGTTGTACCAAAGTTCGAGCCCGTACTTGTTCACCGGTTTCGGCGCCGTCAAGATGACGTAGGCGGCCGAGCCCACGATCGCGATGGCGATAATCACGGCCACAAGGACGTAGACCATCCTACTTTTCGATGGACGCGGCTCCGGCGTGCTCTGTTCCAAAGAACTCTCCTCCTCTGTCCTCCACCGCCCAATGTTCCGCAGTCAGGACACGGCCCAATCCGACTTCGCCTTCTTAACCGTTTCGAGCGGCGGGTTCGAGGGCCGTCCGAATCACGCGAAGTCTTCGAGACGACGCGACGGTACGGTGGCGGACCGCAAGCGGGCGAGCACCGACTCGACGCGGGTCCGGGAGAAATCGCGTTCGTCGCACAGGAAACGCAGGATGCCCTCGGGATTCGGACGCGGCGCGCGAAGCGACACGTCCCTGGCCACGGGCGGGTCGAGAAAGAAACGTCGGATCTCGTCGATGTTCGACGGCAGTTGCGTGCGCACCTCCGCCGTCGCGCGGTCCAGCGAACCCCACTCGCGGATGCGCTTGACCGCGGTCTTCGGGCCGACGCCCTTCACCCCCTCGTAGAAGTCCGTCCCGACGAGGATCGCGACGTCGACGAGCTGCTCGCGCGTGAGTCCGAGGGATCGCAGGTTCTCGTCCAGGTCCAGGATCTCGGGCGGGACCGCGCGCGATCGGCCGCGGCTCGGCAGGAACTCCGTCGAGGCGACCGCGAGGAACCGGATCAACCGCGGCGCACCGAACAGGAGGGAATCGTAGTCCTTCGAACTCGCGGCCCATACGTCCCCGCGGCGCGCGAGGTACGCCGCCTGCGCCTCCCCCTCGCTCGGCGCCTGGATCCACGGGACGCCCAAGAAGGTGAGCAGCGTCTTCGCCTCCTCGACCATCGGGCGGGTGAGGCGGGACGTCATGACCGCCTTGGACCAGGCGGCCGACAAGTCGCCCGAGGCGACGGCAGTATCGTACTCCCGCTGGGACTTCTCGCGCGCCTCGCGTCGTCGGCGAATCTCCTCCCGCTTCAACTCCGGTGGCGGGCCGTCGAAGACGAACGTAGGTCGGATGTCGTAGTCGACGAGGAGGCGCGTCGTGCGGAACATGAGGCCGTTCAGGTGGGACGTGATCCGGCCGTGCGAATCCTGGAGCGGTTGGCCGTCGCGCGTGCGCATGATCGAGAGGAACTGATAGAGTTCGAGGTTTCCGTCGACGGCGACGGTCCGGCCGCGGAGCCCTTCGAGCGACGTCGGATGCCGGATCACGATCGGCGTGAGGAGGACGCCCATGGCGACCGCGCAATCGCTCCCTCGCGTTAATCGTTTCTCCGCCGGCCCGCTCACGCGGTCGGAAGCGCGAACGTCCAGGCGTTACGGCCCGTCGCAACCGCCTCGAGCCGCGCGAGCGCCTCGTCCTTCGGGAGGCTCAGGAACAGCTTCCCGACGTGCTTGCAAAAATCCTTCCGGGCCACGAGCTTTTCCCAGTCCGCGCAGTCGTGGACGATCGTCCGGTGGACCGGATCGATCTCGACGCGATAGTCCCCGACGCGAGCGAGGACGACGTCACCGTCCCTCGCGATCTCGACGTCCCGCGACTGGATCCGCTTCGCCCGATCCAGGCGGCTCGGGTCCATGAAGCGCCCGAGCGCCTCGTCGACGAGGGCATCCTTCGGCACGTCGGCTCCGAAATCCTCCAACGTCAGGGAGCGGAGCCGCGCCTCCGACCGAGTGGCTTGCTTGCGGAAGGTCTCGATCCGGGTGAGCGCGCGGGCGTGCTCTTGCGTCTGCACGCCGAGCATCCGCAAGATCTGCAGGCAGTTCTCCGGCGCGTAGCCGTGGAAGTGGTTGTTGAAGAACCCGAACGTCGTCTCGGCCTGGGCCGCGACCTGCTGGACCCGCGGTACCCACGACTTGAGTTCCTCTTCCGAGTAGCGGTAGTTGTACCACGGGTCCGTGCCGTGGCCGTGCCACCGGACGTACGCGACTCGTGCGGTCACGTGCAGGTCCGGCGGTAGGAGCGGTTCATCGACGATGGTGTACGCGACACCGGTCGACCGCAGGAGATCGAACGCCTCGAGAGCCATCCACGACTTGTTTCGCGGCTCGAGGGCGAAGGTGAAGTCGCGAGGGAGCGCGTCGAGGAATCGGTGAATCGTCGACTCCTCGAATCGCAGGCGGGGCGGGAGCTGGAGCAGCAGGGGCCCGAGCTTGCCGGCGTCGAGCAGCGGCCGCATGAGCTCGCAGTAGACGAGGAGGTCCTTGTCCGCGCCGCGGGCGACGTCCAGGAAGCGGTCGTGCGTGACGGTCTGCGGGACTTTCGCCGCGAACACGAAGTCGTCCGGGGTGAAGCGACCCCATCCTTGGACCATCCCCGGGGACGGCGACCGGTAGAACGTCGAGTTGATCTCCGCGGTGTCGAACACGCGCGAGTACGCACGGAGCTTCGACTCGGTCGCGTTGCGGTAGAACGGGCCGATCCACTCGTGGTAGTCCCACCCGCTGCACCCGAACCGAAGCCGGACCATCGCCGCTACCGGAAGGCCGGCGCGATACATTATCGTATAGCCAGCGGGCGCTCAGCCCGGGGCAGTTTCAGGGCCCTCTGCAGCGTCGGCTTAAGACCCTCCGATGCGTGCGGGCCCGCATGGGCGAGACGTTCGTCGGCGCGGGCGGTTGGGGATACTTCGGCGGCGGCCTCGAGTCGTATGCGCGCGCGTTCCGGTTCGTGGAGGTGAACGCGGGCTTCTACCGTCCCATCCCCGAAACGTTCGCTCGTCGGTGGCGGACCCGGGCACCGCCCGACTTCACGTTTGCCGTGAAGGCGTTCCGGGGTGTGAGCCACGTGGACGGCCTGCGGGGCACCGCGCCCGCGCGGGCCGCGTTCGCCCACGATATACGGATTGCGAAGATCCTCCGAGCCCCGTTCCTCATCCTCGAGACCCCTGCGAGCCTGCCCCTCGAGGCGCCTCAGGTGGCGGGCCTGCGGGAGCTCGTCGGGCTCGCGGCGGGAGGCCTGCAGATCGGGCTCGAGGCCCGGGCGCATCGGTCCGGGCCCCTTCCGAAGGACGCACAGAAAGCGATGGAAGACCTGGGCGTGCTCGACGTCGTGGACCTTTCCCAATCGACGCCCCGCGTCGCCAACGACACGGTCTATTCGCGCCTCTTCGGGCCCGGCCCGAACAACGTGTACGAGTTCGACGACGACGAATTGCGGGCGATCGACCGGGCGGGCCAGGACGCCGTCCAGGTGGCTTTCACCTTCCACGGGGTCCGGATGTACAAGGACGCGGCACGCTTCGTGAGGTTCAAGCGGACCGGTTCGTTCCCCGCCGCGACCTCGGCCCGCGGCGTCGCCTCGCTCGACGAGGTGCTCCGGCCGGACGCGACGTTCCCGGCTACGCGCGAGGCGCTCCTCCGGGATCACGGCTGGAAAGTCGTCGACGCGGACGAGGGCACGCGCGTGCACGCGTCGCGGTTCCTCGGGGGGTTGCCCGATCGGACGTTCCTCAGCCTCGATGAGGTGCTCGCCGAGGTCGGCGAGTCGGCGGTCCTCGTGAAACGCCCCCTCGGGGGCGAATTAGCCTCTCAAACGACCCCCCATTGACCCCTTGGAATCTTGTAGTAGCGGATACTACAAAAGGGTTATCACTCCCCGCGAAATTAGGCCGGGAGTAAGAGGTGTGCTAGAATGTCTCTCTGCGGCACTGACTATGCCATCGGCGCGGTCCGGAACATGTACCGCGAATCGCGGCAGGACAACGCCATGGTCGTCATGCCCTCGAAGCTCCAGAAGGGGCTGCCCCGTCGGACCGGATCCCTGTGTCCGGAATGCCTGAAAGTCATCCCGGCGACGCTGTACATCGGCGACGGCGCGCTGAAGATGAAGAAGACGTGCAAGGAGCACGGCGAATTCGACGAGGTCTGCTGGTCCGATGCCGAGATGTACCTTCGTGCCGAGAACTGGGCCTTCGATGGCGTCGGGCTCGAGAACCCGCAGATCGTCGACGCAAAAGTGTGTCCGTACGAATGCGGCCTATGCAACCTCCACTATTCCGCGACGTCGCTGTGCAACATCGACCTCACGAACCGGTGCAACCTGAAGTGCCCCATCTGCTTCGCCAACGCGAACGCGGCCGGGTACGTCTTCGAGCCGACGTTCGAGCAGATCGTGTATGAGTTCGCGGTCTTGCGCGCGCAGCGCCCGATCGCCGTCGCCGCGATCCAATTCGCGGGCGGCGAGCCGACGATCTACCCGCAGTTCCCGGAGATCGTGAAGGCGGCCAAGGACATGGGATTCGCGCAGGTCCAGGTCGCCACGAACGGCATCCGGCTCGCGACCGAGGACGGTTTCCTCGACAAGGTCGCGGAGTCCGGGCTGAACACGATCTACCTGCAGTTCGACGGTCTCCGTGAGGAGAACTACATCAAGGCGCGCGGCCGGCCGCTGCTCGACATCAAGCTCAAGGTGATCGAGCGGGTCCGCGAGCGCAAGGCGCGAGGCGTCATCACGCCGACGATCTGTTTCGTGCCGACGATGGTCAACTCGTTCAACGACGACCAAGCCGGCGAGATCCTCAACTACGCGATCAAGAACCGCGATGTCGTGAAGGGCGTCAACTTCCAGCCGGTCAGCCTGACGGGCCGCATCCCCGAAGAGGACCGCCGGAAGCTGCGATACACGCTCTCCGACTTGGCGTACGACCTCGAGGAGCAGACGGGCTACCTGACGCGCGACGACTGGTACCCGGTGCCGTTCGTCTCCCCGATCTCGGAGCTCGTGAGCGTCCTGACGGACACCGCGAAGCCCTCGTTCACGTCCCACCCGGCGTGCGGCCTCGCGTCGTACTTGTTCCTCGAGACGGGCAAGGACCCCGTGCCGATCACGCGGTTCATCGACGTCGAGGGCCTCATGGAAGACCTCTGGCTCCTGGCGCAAGACACGAAGGACAAGAAGATCAAGTTCACGTCGAAGCTGAAGGCGCTCCAGCTCCTGAAGCGGCACTTCAAGCCCGAGGAGGCCCCCGAAGGCATGGGCCTCTCCAAGATGCTGAAGATCCTGAACCGGATGTTCACGAAGGGCGACAAGGCCGGTGCCGCGGAGTTCTCCTGGTCGACGATGTACGTCGGCGGGATGCACTTCCAGGACAACTACAACTACGACATCGAGCGCGTCAAGCGCTGTGTCATCCACTACGCCACCCCGGACGGCAAGGTCATCCCGTTCTGCGCGTACAACACCGGGCCGAACTTCCGCGAGGAGATCGAGAAGAAGTTCGCGGTGCCGATCGAGGAGTGGCGGTCGCGACATGCCTGAGCCGGTCGTCGCGATCCGTCCCTCCGTCCGGGACAACGGCATCATGGCGATCGACGACATGCTCTGCATGCACTGCGGGGCCTGCGTCGGCACCTGCCCGACGAACGCAATCTTCCTGAACGAGGTCTACCTGACGTTCAACGAGGACTGCACGCAGTGCGGCATGTGCGTGAAGGTCTGCCCGGTCGGCGCAATCGACTACCCGCGTGGCCACAAGCTCCACACGATGAAATAGGGGCTGCCCAGCGCCACTCCGACCCCCGACATCCGTCCGGGTCGAATCGTCGAAGGATTCAAGCCGCCCGTCTCGCTTGCCTTCCACGCGAAAGAGGAGTCCGCCATGGGCATCGTGGAGCGACCGAAATACGAGCCTCTTCTCGACGACCCCGACGATTACCGCCCGCGTTCGAAGATCGCCATCTTCTTCGATCCCGGAGGACCCAGAGGCGAGCCGGTCCAGAATCTGTGCCTGATTTTTGAAGAATGCGCGCCGGGAGATCGCATCCCGCTCCACATCCATCCGCACGACGAAGTCGTCGTCATCGACGAAGGCATGGCGGAATACGTGCTCGGCGACGAGAGGCGGAGAATCACGGGGGGCGCCGTCGTTTTCGTGCCTCGTGGCACGATCCATGGGCTTCGAAACCCGGGACCCGACATGCTCCGCCTGCATGGCATCTTGCCATCGACGATCATCGGCATCACGTATCGTGAGCGAAATCCCAGACCCGGGACCGAAGGACAACCGCCACAGCCGCCTCTGTCGGTCGACGTTCGACGAATCCCCGGAGCGTGAGGGTAGCTCCCGATGACCAACTACGAGTACGACGTCGTCGTGGTTGGCGCGGGGCCGTCGGGCTCGATGACCGCGCGCTACGCAGCGATCGGCGGCTGCCGGACGCTTCTGATTGAGAAGCGGCAAGAGATCGGCTCGCCTGTGCGGTGCGGCGAGGGCCTCGCCCGCCACTTCGTCGAGGACACGAAGCTCCCGTTCGACCGAAAGTGGGTCGGCCGCGAGGTCAAAGGGGCGAAGATCTTCTCGCCGAACGGCACGGAGCTCACGATCGAGGAGGCGCACGCGGGGAACGAAGTGGGCATCGTCCTCGAGCGGGACGCCTTCGACAAGGCCGTGGCGAAGGAGGCCGCGAAGGCCGGCGCGGACATCTGGCTCAAGACCACCGCCACCGCCGTCGTCAAGGACGACGGCTGGGTCCGCGGGATCCACGCGAAGCGGCTCGAGGACGAGATGACGATCACCGCGAAGTGCGTGGTCGCCGCGGACGGCTACGAGAGCCAGGTCGGTCGGTGGGCCGGCTTCAAGACGCTCCTACGGGCCGGCGACATCACCGGCACCCTGCAGTACCGCCTCACGAACATCGGCGAGGGCCACGACTTCCCCGACTACTGCGAGTTCTGGCTCGGCAAGTGCGCGCCCGCCGGGTACATCTGGGTGTTCCCGAAGGACGAATCCACCGCGAACGTCGGAATCGGCGTCTCCCTCGACCGCCTGAAGAGCCGCATGGACATCAAGGGATTCCTGGACCGGTGGATCGCCCAGGACCCGCGGATGGGACGCGCCCAACCGCTCGACATGGTCACGGGCGGCGTGTCGACCGCCCCGCCGATCAAGAAGTCGGTGGGGAACGGAATCGCTCTGGTCGGTGACGCGGCCCGGATGATCGATCCGATCACGGGCGGGGGCATCGGCAACGGCATGGTGGCGGGGATGATCCTCGGGAAGGTGCTCGCGAAGTCTCACCAGTCGGGCGACTACAGCGAGGCCGCGCTGATGGAATACGAGAAAGGCTGGCGGGGGAAGCTCGAGGAGAACCTGTACCGCAACTGGCTCGCGAAGAACAAGCTCGTGACCCTCGCCGACCAGGAGTTCGACGACATCATCGAGATCCTCGCGAGGGTCGGCGTGCACAAACTGAGCGTGCGGGCGATCCTCAAGGTGCTCAAGGAGACGCGCCCGGAACTCGTCGCTAAGTTTGCCGAGTTCATCTGACGGCAGCCGGAGCCCTCTCTCAAGGGACCTCTCGATGGGGTGCCGTGCACAGGCGGCGCTCGTCTTTCATCCCTGATAACCTCGTCACCGGGATTAAATAACGCGTGCGGCGGTCGTAAGCGTCTGTGAAGGTCGCCGATTGGCGGAAAGCGAGAGCCCTCCTCTGGGTCGGCATAACGGCGATCACACTCGTCCTCCTTTTCGTTCTTCACGGCGATTTGCAAATACCGGGTTTGCCCCAGGGATCGCCCGCTTTCGTGGCGTCGCTCGAACCATGGGTCTTCATCATTCCGCTTCTCATCGCGACGAAGGCGCTCCTCGTGGTTTTGCGGCCGGTCTTCCGCGCAGCCCTCAAGACCCACGTCCGATACGAGGCGGACATCTTCGCCCACTTCCAGCTCGTGTCCTACGTGGTCTGGGCGACCGTGATCGGCCTGGTCTTTCTCGTCATGATTGGCGGGGGCGCCCAGCAGTTTGGCTTCCTTGGAACCGCCTTCGTGTCCGCGGCGCTGATCTACGTCATGCAGGAGCCCCTGCTGAACCTGATGGGCTGGATCGTGCTCGTGTCGATGGGCCTGTACAAGCTCGGCGACCGGATCGAGATGAACAACACGCGAGGCTACGTCGTCAACATCTCCCCGATGAACACGACCCTCCGTGAATTCGGCGGCATCCTGTACGGCGACACCTTCACCGGCCGCTACGTGACGATTCCGAACAGCCAGATCGTGAAGGGAAACGTGTTCAACTACACGAAAGACACGCCGTTCGTCTGGGACCAGCTCACGGTCAACGTGACGTACGAGAGCGATGTCAAGCTGGCGGAGAAGCTCATCTTCGAGGCCGCGGAGGAAGTCGTCGGCCCGATGATGCGCGAGAACCGTGTGCACCTCCGCGCGAAGTATGAGTTCGCGGACCTCGCCGATTACATGGCGGAGGAACCGAAAGTCGGCTGGGCCCTCGGCGCATCTTCTATCGACATGAACCTCGTGTACTTCTGCCCCGTGTTCGCGAAAGGCTCGTACCGCACCCGCCTCGTCAAGAGGGTCTACGAGAAGTTCATGGCCGAACCCCGCGTGGAGTTCGCGTACCCGCACGTCCAGTATGTGCCTTCGGACGCGGAGCGGGAGAAAGAAGCTGCGCGGACGAAGGAAAGAATGGCGGTCGCCCGCTGAGATTCCCAGGGTCCACCGCATCCTTTAATAGACCTCTTCGTTCTCCGCGCCTCCATGGCGGCCTCGTTCCGTTCGCTCGCTTCGATCGGGAAGCGGGACGAGGGGAAGGAGGCTTTCTTCGGCGGTTGGGTCGAGGACGTGCGGAACCTCGGCGGGATCGCGTTCCTCATCGTCCGGCAGCGGGACGGGACGTTCCAGGTGACCATCAAGAAGGCGGCGGATGAGGCCCTCTTCGACCGCGCCTCGCGGGTCGTGCGGGAGAGTGTGATCCTCGTCCGCGGAGTGGTCCAGCCAAACCCCAAAGTCCGGAACGGATGGGAACTCGTGGCATCGTCCCTCGACACTTTGAGCCCCGCTTTGGCCCCTCTTCCTCTCCCGATCGCCGACAAGGTGAGCGCAGAGATCGATACACGCTTCGACAACCGCGTGCTGGATCTGCGGAAGCCGGAACGACGTGCAATCTTTCGCGTGCGCTCGATTGTCGCGCGCGCCCTGCGTGGCTTCCTGGATTCGCAAGGCTTCATCGAAGTCCAGACCCCGAAGCTCGCCGGCGCCGGTGCCGAGGGAGGCGCCACGCTCTTTCGCACGGACTACTTCGGACGGCCGGCGTACCTGAGCCAGAGCCCGCAGCTGTATAAGCAGATCCTCATGGCGACAGGCCTCGACCGCATCTACGAGATCGGGCCGGCCTTCCGCGCGGAGCCCTCCGACACGGTCCGGCATGTGACGGAGTTCACGTCGTTCGACGGGGAGCTCGCGTGGATCGAGCGCCAGGAGGACGTCCTGGGATTTCTGGAGGGCGCGGTGGATCACGCGATCGAAGCGGTGCGGAAGGAGGCCAAGGCCGAGATCGAGATGCTCCACGCGAGTCCGAAGCGGCCAAAGCTCCCGCTGCGGCGGCTGCCGTACCCGGAAGCGCTCGAGATCCTCCGAGGGCACGGGAAGCGCGTCCGCGACGGCGACGACATCGACACCGAGGGAGAAAAGCTCCTGGGGCAGGCTCTCGCCGACCAAGGCCACGATCTCTTCTTCATCGTCGAGTACCCGAGCGCCATCAAGCCGTTCTACGTGATGACGAAGAAGGACGAGCCGGAGTACTCGGAGTCCTTCGACCTCGAATACAAGGGGGACGAGATGGCTTCTGGCGGACAGCGGGAGCACCGCCACGACCCGCTCGTCGCGCGCATGAAGGAGAAGGGATTGAACCCGGAGAGCTTCGAGTTCTACCTGAAGGCCTTCCGGTACGGGATGCCGCCCCACGGCGGATGGGGCTTCGGCCTCGACCGGTTCGTCCAGAAGCTGCTCGACCTCCCGAACATCCGTGAGGCGATCCTCTTCCCCCGGGACCGCGGACGGCTCGTCCCCTGAGCCGACCGCCGCCGGTGGAGAAGACTTTTCTAGTTCGCCCGACGTTCCACCGCCGCGTCTTGGTGGGAGGTCCATGAAAGAGTTCAAGGTTTTCGTGGCGGACAAAACCGGAGAGCTGGCGCGCGTGACGGAAGCCCTCGCCGGAGCGGCGGTCAACATCCGGGCGATCGCGAGCGAGTCCAAACACGAGTCGTCGTTCCTGCGCGTGGTCACGGGAGACGTGCAGACGACGGAACGGGCCCTGACCACTGCGGGGCTGAAGTACGAGCTGAACGACATCCTGAACCTCGAACTGCTCGATCGGCCGGGCGAGCTCGCGAAAGTCGCGCGTCGCCTCGCGCGGGCCGGCATCAACGTCCACTCAATCTACATCCTCGGGTCGAAGAACGGGCGGACGGAGATCGCCCTCGTCGTGGACAACCCGGAGCGGGCGAAGACGACTCTGAAGTAGAACGAACCGAAACTTTCGCATACCTCCGGCGAGACTGTTCCTACAGCGTTGACGGCCCATGTCCGCGTCGCCAGGCGCCGAGGGAAACTGCTTCCCCGATCAACGCAGACCGCCGTCCCTAAGCGCGTTCATCGACCTCCCGGATAGATTTAAGAGGGGGCCATTATAATAATGGGAGGCAAATACATCGCAGCCTCCAGGGGATTGCACTCGATGAGCGGCAGCGTGACGAAGGGAAACAGACTTCAGGTTATGGCGCGGCGCGAACTTGAGAAGCAAGGCTATCAGGTACACACGGCTGTTCGCAGCGCCCAGAAACGCGGACCGATATGGATCAGTCAGACGACAGACATATTCAACGCATTCGATCTCATCGCGACGCGGATCGAACCTCCGCAGCCTCTCAGGTTCGTCCAGGTGACCACGATTTCCCATGTAGGGGAGCGAATCCGGAAGGTCGATCCGGTCCCCATCAACCCGGGAATTGCTAGCGTCGAAATCTGGGCATACGTCGGTGGGCAGAAGCGGCTAGACCGGCGCTACAAGAACAGGAAGGTGTGGCTTCCGCGAAACTATTTCCAGATTTATTTCAAGACACGGAACTGGGAAGCGGATGCGCGCGATCGCGTGCCCATTGGAGAGGCGGCGCTCGTCCCGAAGCCCGAGGTGCAGACGATCCGCGTGCCGCAGGTCCTCCCAGCCGTGGTGCGATCCTCGCGAAAGGACCCCCTACGGAAGCGAGGGATACCGCGACCGTCCCCGCACGCGACCTAAAATTCCGAATCCGCTGCGGGACCGCTTCGACGCGATACCCTTTTTCTCCAGATGGGCCGGTGGCGGAAGACCAGCGGCCGAACGTATCAATCTCGATAATGCGGCAAGTCTCTTGGGCTAAGCCTTTTCTATGGTCAGTCCAATCAGGTCCCACTCGGCGGGGGGTTCCGTCGGGCTCTTCGAGGAGGGGATTGGAATGTCGAATCGACGCATCGTACCCTATGTGCTAGCGATCGGACTGCTCGTTTTCCTGGTCGCGCCGATGACTTTCGGCGCGAATGCGGACCGCGGCGGCACGAAGCCGGCGAGCTCCGACACGCCGGAGTACGCCGTGATTCAGTTCACGGACCCGGCAGTGTCCACATATAACGGAGGCATCCCCGGCTACCTGAAGACGAAGCCGGACGCGGGCAAGCACCTGAACGCGCACGATCCGGCGCCGCAGGCGTATGCGAACTTCCTCGCGAACTCGCACGCGAACTTCCGGGCCTGGATGCATTCGAACGTCGCGCAAGTCGAGGTCCTCGCAGAGTACTCGTACGTCCTCAACGGCATGGCGGTCCAGCTGAACGGCGTCGCCCCGGACACCCTGAAGGGGGGCCCCGGCGTGAACGACGTCGTCACGGATTGGCTCTACAAACCCTCGATGGACGTCTCGTTGCCGTTGATCCACGCGCCCGCGGTCTGGGCCGGCCTGGGGGTCGACCTCTCCGGCACGCCGGATTACGGCGATCTCGCCGCGATCAAGGTCGGCGTGGTCGACACGGGCATCCTCGACACGCATCCGTTCATCTCGAGCTGCCGCGCGAGCAACCCCGTCGTACACCGAGGGCTCTTCTTCAGCGGCCTTCCGTTCGGGACGGCGATCGTGGCCGACCACGGGACGCACGTCGCCGGGACGATCGGAGGCTGCAAGATCGAAGGCCCTGTCAAGGTGGGAGACACGATGCTCGACCTGGCGGCCGCGGGGGCGAACGCGATGGGCTTCCTCAGCGGCGTCGCGCCCGGTGTGACCCTGTACGACTACGACGTCTTCCCCGGGATGGGGGTCGGCTTCTACCAGAAGGGCGGGAGCGCCTTCAGCCATGACATCCTCGAGGCGGTCGAGCTGGCGGTCATCGACGGGATGGACGTCATCAACCTGAGCATCGGAGGCGGAGTCCAAGGTCCGCACGATCTCCTGGCGGACGCCCTTAACGCAGCGGTCGACGCGGGCGTCGTCGCGGCGGTCGCGGCGGGCAACTCGGGACCCGGCACGATGACAATCGAATCTCCCGGATCCGCGGCGAACGTGATCACGGCCGGCGCGAGCACCGACCCGCACTACATGGGCATCACCGTGACTCTGGGCGGCTCGACGATCGGCGCAGCGCTCGGCCAGTTCAAGAACTACGATCCAGCGATCACCGCGGACCTCGCAGTCGCGACGCCCGCGCTGGGCTGCACGGCGATCACGAACGACGTCAGCGGCAAGATCGCGGTCATCGACCGCGGCACGTGCACGTTCGGCACGAAAATCCAGAGCGCACAGGACGCGGGAGCGGTCGGCGTGCTAATCGTCAACAACGTCCTCGGGGATCCGACCGCGATGGGGGCCGACGGAATCCACAATCCCACGATCCCGGCCGCGATGGTCTCCATCCCGGACGGCGCGACGCTCAAGGCGAACGACGGAGCGGAGGTCACGGTGGATGGCACGACGATCGTCGAGGTCGTGACGTCGAACGCGGACTTCCTCGCAGGATTCTCGAGCCGCGGTCCGACGCCGTACACGTTCTTGATCAAGCCGGACATCACGGCGCCCGGCGTCAACGTGCTCTCGAGCGTCTTTAACGCGGCCTACGAACCGGAGTACGCTTTCTTCTCCGGAACGTCGATGGCAACGCCGCACACGGCGGGCTCCGCCGCGCTGCTCTTAGCGTCTCACCCAGGCTGGTCGCCTCAGCAGGTGAAGTCGGCGCTCGTCAACACCGCGGACCGGCCGGTGAAGAGCCCCACTCCGCCAGGTGCGGCTCTCTCGAGTCCGCTGTCCCGCGGGGGAGGACGGATCAACGTCGCCTCGGCGGACGGAACGCCTGCGACCTTGTCGCCGGCCTCCGTGAGCTTCGGCGTGTCGACCGGCGGCAAACCCGTCGACGGCGCGATGGTCGTCGCCTTCCACGACGAGACAGGCGGCGGGCTGACGTGCACTCTGAGCGTAACGCAGGCTCAGTCTGGAACGAAGTGGGTCGCCGTGAGCCCCGCAAGCCTGAGCATCGCGGCGGGCGGCATGGCGACGGCCACGGTGACCCTGAGCGGGGGCCAGACGATCCCGTCGGGCTTCTTCTACGGGGACGTCGTCGCGGTGTGCGGCGGCAGGACCTTGCGCGCGCCATGGTTCGTCGGGGTGCAGCGGTCGAACGGCGGGCTGAACGGAAACCTCCGCGGAGGCCTCTCGGACGACGAAGCGATCCCGGCCGATCTGGTCGCCCAGATGACCGGCGTCGAACCGTACCTTTAGGAACGCAGAACGGCGGTCCCTCCCGGGGCCGCCCCTTTCATTTCTTGGCCGCTGACGTGGAGCGCTACGGGGGCGAGATCGGAGGATCCGTCGGAGGCGACTCTTCGGGAGCCGCCTCGTGTTCCGGCTTCGCTTCGGCGACCGACCTTTCCTGCGGGTGAGCGGAGGGTTCTCCCGTTCCGGAAGCGGGCTGGCCTTCCTTCTCTTCCTCGTCCTTCCGCCGCTTCCACCACAGGAAGAACAAGAGGAGCCCCGCGGCCACCGCCACGATGATGGCGATCAGCCACCACGGGAAGGCGCTGGGGACGAAGGCGAAAGTCACACTCGCGGTCTGGATGTTCCCTGCCCGATCGTAGGCCCGCACGGTAACGGTGTGGTCCCCGGCCCCGAGATCGCCGAACGAGGCGGACGGGCTCGCTCCGGTGCTCTGGAACGCTCCCCCGTCGACGCTCACCTCGTAGTGGTCGATGCCGGAGAGCGAGTCGGATGCGTCCCACGTGACCGTGGCCGACCCTTCGAGCGTGGCGCCGGACGACGGAGAGGTGACCGTGAGCGTCGGGGCGGTCGTGTCAATCGTCATCGAAGCGTCCGCGGTCGCGGGGGGCGCTTCCACATTCCCCGCGCGGTCGACCGCGATCGTGTAGAACTCGTAGTAACCGTCGCCCGCCGCGAACGTCACGTCGAACGGAATCGATCGCGTAATCCATTCCCCGAGCGGGTCGGAGGGGGTCGTATACAGGGTGAAGTTCCCGGACGTCCCCAGTCGGTACCAGAGTTCCGCATAGTCGACGCCGCTCGCGTTCGCGTTGTCTTGCGCGGTGTACGCAATCGGGGCGGGCAAACCGTTGGTCAGCGCCGGCAGGCTGGAGACGCTCGACGCGGGCGGGGTACTCTCCGAGCCCGTCAAGACGACGTCGTCCACGTAGGCGCCCTCGAAGCCATGGTTCGCGCTATCGCTGTGGAACCGGATGATTAGCCGCTCGACGTCGGTGGGCACTGCCACCGACGCCAGGTCGAATTTGTTGCCGGTGCCGCCCGTGTTGTTGAAGATCGGGAACTGGGTGCCGCCCGCCTCGTACCACGCCTGGATCCAGTCGCCGCCACCGCTCTCGGTGTGCGAGTAATAGTAGAAGGAGAGCGTGAGGCTCACGAACCCGTTCGCGCTCAAGTTGACGACCAAGTCCGCCTGCATCTCGTCGTCGTACAGGTGGACGTCCGAGTTGTTCTGGCCGCCGACCGATTGGGTTCCCACCTGTGCGCACCACGCGCTGAAGTTGCCGCCGTGGACCCGGTAGTTCGAGATGCCCCAGTAGTCGAGGCCCGCGAGCGGGTTCGTGTCGCGGACTTCCCAGGTCGGGGAGATCTGCCCGCTCTCGAAGTCCTCGCTGAAGACGATGGCAGTGCCCGCCGAGACGCGCGGCGGCACCGCAATCAGGGCGAGGCCGGCGAGGAGCAGCACGGTAATCGCGATCGCGAGCGGACGAATTCGACGGGAGCGGTCCATGGAGGGCCTCGAGTCCTGGTTTCACCCTTCCCGGTCTAAAGGCGTTATGGACCCGGTATCACGGCTGATTTCGTCGCCTCGAGGCGAAACGTATCGCCGGGCGCTTGCGTTTCAGCACTCATAGGGGTCGTCACGACAGGCGTCGGCTGACCCTCTTGTCATCATGAACGCGGCCACACCATCGCGGGGGTTCTAGAAAATCGTTGTCGGCCCGCGTCGCGGCGAATGTTAACCTTGTTTGAGGTTGACTCGGATCGCGCTAGAGGCCGTATCTCGTGGGCCGCCGCAACGACTCCATCGGACTCGGATTTTGTTTCATGGAGTAGAATCTCACGGCAAGTTTCTTAACGTGATAACAATCTTGGGCGCGCACCATGGAGGTCCCTCCCGGTCGAGTGGAACGAATCGCCGACGGGGGGGCCGCGGCGATCCGGTCGATCCTCGAGGAGCTCCGGGCGATGAAGTTCAACGGGCTCCTCAAGACGTCCGTCTTCCGAGGCGACGTGCCCTCCGAGGGGGTGCTGGTCCTCCGGGACGGCGACGGCGTCCTCGCGGAGCACCGATCGTCCGTGGACCTCGCCGGCCGACCCGCGGTCCCGGAAATCCTCAAGGACGCGACGAGTTCGAAGGCCCAGCTCGAGGTGCGCACATACGATTACGGCCACTCCTCGATCAGCATCGAGCAGCTGCAACGTAGCTACCCCGACGCCTCCGTGGACGGCATCGGCGACGCGGACGCGCTCCTCACGCGAGTCGGCGCCGAGGAGGCGGCCGAGCGCGAGGCGTACGCCCGGGATCTCGATATCCGACGGGATCAGGAGAAGAGTCTCATCGAGCGGGAAGAGGAGCTCTACCGCCGGAAGTGGCAGCTCGAGCAGGAGTCCCAACGAAGCGGGCTGAGGCAGCGGGAACTCGACGCCTTGCGCTCCGAGCTCGCCACAGTCAAGGAGGCGAGCGCGTTGATCATGCAACGGCTCGAAGCGCGCAACGCGTCCGAATCCGTGGAGCTCGAATCACAGAAGCATCTCCTCGCGATGGAATCGAGCAGGGCAAAGGCCGAGCTCGAGGCCCAGAGGAAGGGTCTCGCGGATCGGGAGTCACGAGCCTCGTCCATCGAACGGGAGCTCGCGGTCCGGGAGACCGCCTTGCACGATCGCGAGGCCGCACTCGATTCACGCGACGGTTCCTTCGATCGCGAACGGAAACAGGCGAACGAGCTCTACAGCAGCCTCCAGGAGGAGACCGAGAAGATCACGGAGGCCCGCAAGATGTTCGACGCACGCCTAGCCGAGGCGGAGCAACGGGAACGGGAGCTGAACCTTCAGGAGCAGTCGTCCCGCGAGTGGGAAGGAAAACTTCGCGACCACGACGCGTCCCTCACGGAGCGGGAGGCCGCGGTGGTCGACCGCGAGAAGACGGTCGCGAACCGGCTCAGAGATCTCGACGGCCAAGCGGCGAAGCTGCGCGCGCAGGCGGCAAGAGTTGACAAGCACGCGGAGGCGGTCGAGGCGGAAGACGAGGGGCTCGACGATCGACGCGACGAACTCGGTCGGGCGACCAAGCGGATGCAGCAAGTCGCGAAGGACCTCACGACGAGGGATCGGAAAGTCGCCGCGGAGGAACGGGAGGCGCGCGAGCGACAGGTCGATGTACGACGCCGGCAGCGGGAGATCGCGGCGCACGCCAAGGAACTCGAGCGGCGCGAACGACAGATCGCCCAGGTTGAGGAGGACCTCTCCGCCAACCGCAACCGCCTCAAGGATCAGGCCCTGAAGCTGCTTCGCGCCGAGCGCGCGGCGCAAGAGCGTTTGCGATCGATCGATTCCCTCGAGCACGAACTCACGAAACGGGAGGCTGCGGTGAAACGGCGGGAGGCGGCCCTGACGAAAGGCGAGCGATCCTCGGAAGCCACAGCCGCGAAGCTCGTGGAACGCTCCGATGCGATCGAAGTCGCCGAGGAGGACCTCCAATCCCGGCGCACGGGGATGGAGCAGGAAGCGAACGTCAACCGTTCCGAACTCGAGCGACGCGAGCGTGACGCGGCGGCGAAGGAACGCGCTCTCGCCGCGGAATCCGATTCCCTGGAATCCCTCCGAGCCACGCTCGAAGAACAGGAGACGGCTTTCTTGTCGGACCTCCAGGACATCGAATCACGGAAAGCCGCGTTGGAAAAGGCCGAGGCCGACATCGAGCAGGAGAAGGCGAAACTCGAGAAGAGGGATGACACAATCGCGAAACGCGAGGCGAAGGCGAACGAGGATCAACGGAGGAAGCTCGCGATAATCGACGCACGCGTGGCCGAGGTCGAGGAACTCGCGGCGGCGGCACAAGCGAGCGAGCAGGCGCTGAAGCGACGGGCCGCCGAACTGGACGATCAGGAAGCGGCGCTCCAGGAACAAGAGGCGCGGATGGGTGCCGAGGCGAAGCGTCTCGAGGCGGCCGTTGCGGCAAAGCGCAAGGCCCTCGAGGATCGGGGAGCGAAGCTCGCCGAGCAACGGGATCGACTCAACGCCGAGCGGGCGACCGCGACGGCGGCTCGCTCGGAACTGAAGGCCCGCGAGGCGAAGGCGAAGGATCGGGAGGCGCGCGCGGCGAAGGCTGAGGCAGAACTCGAGCGACGAAAGCGGGAGATCTCTCGAATCAAGGAAGGGCTGAAGCACATCCGCTGAGGAGGGGACGGGACATGGGCGGCATCATCACACTCACGACGGATTTCGGACTCGGCGAGTACGTCGGGGCGATGAAGGGGGCGATCCTCTCCATCGACGCAGACCTGACGATCGTGGACCTCGACCACAACGTCCGGCCGCACGACATCCGGCACGGCGCCTACGTGCTGTATTGCGCGGTGCCCTACTACCCGTTCGCGGCGCACGTGGGCGTAGTCGACCCGGGCGTCGGAACGAAGCGCCGGAGCATCGTGTGCGTCTGCGAAGGCGCGTACCTCGTAGGCCCGGACAACGGACTCCTCGTGCCCGCGGCCCGACGTCTCGGCCTCAAGGAAGTCCGCGAACTCACGAACCGCAAGCTCGGACGCCCCGAGCTCTCGGACACCTTCCACGGCCGCGACCTGTTCGCCCCCGCAGCCGCACACCTGATCACCGGCACGAAGGTGAAAGACGTCGGGCCGGTCGTGAGCGATTTCGTCGATCTGGACTTCGGAGAGCCGAAGAAACACAAAGGGGGATTCGAGGGCGTCGTGATCACGTACGACCGCTTCGGAAACGTCGTGACGAACATCCCGCGCTCCCTCGCGGAGGCGACGTGGTCGTTCGGCGACCGCCTCCACGTGGCGATCGGAGGATACGAACTTACCGTCCCGTTCGTGCGCACGTACGGCCTCGTGGCTCTGGGCGAGTTCCTCGCGATGTTGTCTTCGAGCGGGTTTCTCGAGATCTCCCGGCGCGAGTCGAATGCGGCCTCCCAGTTCGACGCGACGCCCGGAATGCCCGTGACAGTCGTCCGCGTCTAGCCGCTCCCGTCATCCTCGAGAGACGGAGCTTGGGACGCCGCACAATCGGCTATCCCGAGAATGTGCCGTTGACCAACTCGGTCGTGCTATCTGAGATCCGGTAGCTGTAACCCGCCGGATAAGCGATGGTATCGAACAGCAATCGATCTGCAACAGAGACATAGGTCCCATTCCCGGCAGGCACATAAGCGACGCGAACCGTCGAGTAGGTAAGGGCCGACAAGGCCGTGGCTGCAAGGGCCGTTTCGCCGGTCGCGTTGAGCACCCTGACCATCGTTCCCGAGGCTGTTAAGCCGGCCGGCCGCGACGTGATCGTCATCGTCCAATTGGTCCCGTCGCCCGAGCGGCCTACGAGGATGCCGAGACGCCGTGGCCCACCGACGAGAGGCACCCCGAGCTCATGACCGTTCGCCAGCGCGAGGACGATCCGATCCGGTTGGAACGCCGCGTTCAAATCGAACCGCAGCCAGTAGGTCGTGTATTGGCTCGGATAGAGCGTCTCGGAACCGTACAAAGATTGAACCGGCGTGGCGGAGAAAAGCCCGCTCGCATCACGAGCCTCCCAGTCCCGGTACGTCAGTGATAACGGTGTCGGGCCCGTGTTGCGCGCCGTGATGTAGACCTGAAGCCAGTAGCCGTTCGCGGGCGCTCGTCCGGCAAGGGTGCTGGGCCGCGTGACCTCGTCGACGAAAAGGTAGACGCCATACCCCGAGGACGGAGGAAGCGGGTTCGGCTGCGACATCGTCGCCTGCTGCCGAAGGATCAAGTCTGCCGCGATGACAACGAGAACCAGTGCTGCGGAAACGAGACAGACGACAAGCACGGTCAGTCGTTTGCGGCCCGCGGATCGCGAACCCGGCGAGAGGGGTGGCACCGCCGCCGTGGGCCCATGGTGCCCCGTGGAGCCCGACCCGAGAGCGGAACGGACACGAACAGCCGCTAGGTCCGCCCCGCAGCGCAGGCAAAAACGGTACTCGGGGAGATTCGACACCCCGCACGACGGACAGAGAATTCCCCGAATCCGACGTCCCTCCGGAAGACAACGGGCCGGGACGGGGAAATAGGTTTCGACGCGCGAAACGGCTTGCGAGGCTTCCACCAAAGACATATCTATGGAGGGGTCCTTCCGCGCCGCGGAATGGATGTACGCCGGATCCTGCTCGTGATTTTCGACGGTCTCGGCGACCGCCCGCTAACGGAGCTCGGGCACAAGACGCCCCTCGAGGCCGCGCGCAAACCGAACCTCGATTGGTTCGCGGCAAACGGAGTGAATGGGCTGGTCGACCCGATCGCACCGGGCGTCCCCGCAGGCAGCGACACAAGTCATCTCGCGCTCTTCGGCTACGATCCCCGCGAGGTATACACGGGCCGCGGCCCGTTCGAGGCCGCCGGCGTGGGGATCGATCTCAAGCCCGGCGACATCGCGCTCCGGGCCAACTTCGCGACGGTCGACGAGAAGATGCGGATCACTGATCGCCGCGCAGGACGGATCCACGAGGGCACCGCGAAACTCGCGGACGCGCTCGACGGCATGAAGCTCGGACGGATCAAGGTGATGTTCCGCGCCGGCACGGAACACCGAGCGGCGCTCGTCCTCCGGGGTCGTGGGCTCTCGCCCAAGATCACGGACACGGATCCGCACGAAATCGGCGAGGAGATCCGAGAGGCAGAGGCGCTCGAGCCCGGCGCGAAGGCGACGGCGAAGGCGGCAAATGCGTTCACGAAGCAGGCCCACAAGATCCTCAAAGACCATCCGGTGAACCGCGCCCGCTCGGCGAAGGGCGAGCCGCCTGCGAACGCCGTCGTCCTGCGCGGGGCCGGCGTGTATCCGGACCTCCCTCCGATCCCGGAGCGACTCCGCGTCAAAGCGGCGGGTATCGCGGGCGTCGCCCTTATCCGCGGGATGTTTCGCGCCTGTGGAATCGAGGTCCTCGACGTCAAGGGGGCCACGGGGGGCCTCGACACGGACATGATTGCGAAAGCGGACGCCGCGCTCGCGGCGCTCGAGTCCCACGACCTCGTCGTGCTGCACGTGAAGGCACCGGACCTGTGCGGCCACGACGGGCAAGCGTCCGAGAAGATCCACGTCATCGAGCGGCTCGATGCGATGATGGGCCACCTGAAGCCGAAGCTCCCCGCCGACGTCGTCGTCGCGATGACCGCCGACCATTCGACGCCTGTCGTGGCGAAAGATCACTCGGGCGACCCCGTTCCCCTCACGCTGTTCGGCGAGGGCGTGCGCATGGACGCGGTGGTCGCCTTCGACGAGCGAAGCGCGGCCCAAGGCGCGCTCGGTCGCCTCCGAGGGCAGGACGTCATGAACCTCCTCGTCGACCTCGCCGGCCGCGCGGAGAAGTTCGGCGCGTGAGCGGGCTATCAAAGCCTATATACCTTGAGGAGTTTGCGACCGAGAAGTCGGAGGAGGACGCGATCGGGTGGCCCAGGTGGACCTGAGTTGGGTGATCCCCCTCGCGATCGTAGCGGGCCTCGGGTTCGCCGGGATCCTCGCGCGCGACGTCCTGCGTCGCGACACCGGCTCCGACCGCATGCGGGAAATCGCGGACGCGATCCGACAGGGCGCCCGAGCCTTCCTCCGACGGCAATACCGGGCCATCGCACTCATCGCGGGACCCCTCGCGATCGTATTCGCTGCGGCCATCTTCGCCCAGAAGGCCCTGAGCGGCGCGAACGACGCGGCGGAACTCGGCCTCAAGACCGCCGGGGCTTTCGCCCTCGGCGCAACCTTGTCCGCGCTGTCCGGTTACATCGGCATGCAGATCGCGATCCGCTCGAACGTCCGTTCCGCGGCCGGATCGTTGAGGTCCTTCAATGAAGCGCTCGTCGTGGCCCTCCGGGGCGGAGCCGTCTCCGGCCTCTCGATCGTTGCCCTCTCCCTCGCCGGCGTGTCTCTCCTGTACTATGGATATGGAGCGGGGATTCCTCCGACCGGACCCGACCAACAAAAGCTCATCCTTTCGATCGTCGGGTTTGGGTTCGGTGCCAGCCTGGTCGCGCTGTTCGCGCAACTCGGCGGAGGGATTTACACCAAGGCCGCGGACGTGGGCGCCGATCTCGTGGGCAAGGTCGAAGCGGGCATCCCGGAGGACGATCCTCGCAACCCGGCGGTCATCGCGGACCTCGTCGGGGACAACGTGGGCGATTGCGCGGGGCGCGGAGCGGATCTGTTCGAGTCGACCGCCGCGGAAAACATCGGGGCGATGGTCCTCGGGGTCCTCCTCTTCCCGCTCTTCGGAGTACCGGGCATCATCTTCCCCCTCGTGGCGCGCGGGTTCGGGGTGCTCGCGTGCGTCGTCGGCGTCTATGTCGTGAAGGCGCGCGAGGAGGAATCGCCGATGGCCGCCCTGAACCGCGGCTACCTCGTTGCGACGGTCCTCGCGGCGATCCTGTTCGGCGTGGCGGCATGGGCGATGCTGCAGCCGCCTGCCTCGAGCGGCGCGGACTCCCTGACATGGATTCGGTACTGGGCGTGCGGGATCGCGGGCATGATCACCGCGTTCCTGTACGTCTGGATTACGCAATACTACACGGAGGCGAAGTACCGCCCCGTCAAGGAGATTGCCCGGGCCTCCGAGACGGGTCCCGCGACGAACATCATCGCCGGTTTCTCGGTCGGACTCGAGGCGACGTGGTTGCCCATCATCGTCGTCTCGGGGGCGCTTCTCATCTCGTATGCCCTCGGACAGTCGACACGCATCAGCGACGGTGGCCTCTACGGCACCGCGATCGCGACGATGGGAATGCTCTCGACGGCGGCATACATCCTCGCGATGGACACCTTCGGACCGATCGTCGACAACGGCGCGGGGATCATCGAGATGTCCGGCATGTCGGAGGAGGCACGTCGGAACATGGACAAGCTCGACGCCGCCGGCAACACGACGAAGGCCCTCACGAAAGGCTACGCGGTCGGCAGCGCCGCACTCGCCGCATTCCTCCTGTTCAACGCCTACCTCAAGGAGGTCGGGACCACGAGCGTGGACCTCGCCCACCCCGAGACGTTCCTCGGGGGCATGATCGGGGCCGCGCTGGTCTTCCTGTTCAGCGCCTACGCGATCCGCGCGGTCGGACGCGCGGCCTGGGCAATCATCAAGGACGTGCGCGACCAGTTCCACGAGAACCCCGGCATCATGGCCGGGACCTCGAAGCCGGACTATGCGCGGTCCGTCGACATCGTGACGCGGAGCGCCCTGAGGGAGATGGTCGTCCCCGGCCTCCTCGCGGTAGCCACGCCCGTGGCGGTCGGGTTGTTTTTCCGATTCGTCTTTGTGAGTCCCGGCCTCGGAAAGGGCGAGGCGCTCGGCGGGACCCTGATGGTCGGCACGATCGCAGGCATCCTGATGGCCCTGGTGCTGAACACGGGCGGCGGCGCGTGGGACAACGCGAAGAAGTACATCGAGGCGGGGAACCTCGGCGGCAAGGGCAGCCCGACGCACAAAGCCGCGGTTGTAGGGGACACCGTCGGCGATCCATTCAAGGACACCGCGGGCCCGTCGCTGCATATCCTCGTCAAACTCCTGTCGACGATCACGCTCGTGATCGCGCCCCTCCTGGTCTGAGACACGCGTCCGGAACGGGTGCGCATCGGACTTGAAAGGTCGCCGCACATAGCGTTATATGCCTCGCCCCGTTCTCGCGAACCGGAGGAGAATGCGTGGCCGCTAGCGAGCCGCCGGCCGGTGCGCCCCCGGGGATGGAGCGCCTGGGCGGAAAGAGGAATCCGCGGACGGTTCTCGTCGTCGCGGTGATTGCGATCTTCGTGATCGTCGCCGGGGTCGCGTCGTACGTCGTCCTGACGCAGCCTGGGCGGACCGCGTGCGCCCTCTCCTCGAAAGATCCACTCATCTTCGATCAGCCGGAGACCCCCGACACGTTGGATCCCCACGTCACGTTCTCGACACCGGGGTGGGGGATCGTCCAACAGATCTACCAGAGCTTGGTGAACTACAACGGGACGAAGTACACCGAGTACGTAGGCGTGCTTGCGAAGAGCTGGACCGTCTCGCCGAGCGGTTACAACTACACCTTCGCGCTGCGGCAGGATGTGCACTTCTCGAACGGCGACCAGTTCAACGCGTACGTGATGTGGTTCAGCCTGTACCGCGGAATCGTCATGAACCAAGCGGGGAGCTTCATCCTCCAGGAGAATTTCTGGTACCCGGGACTCACCTACTACGCCACCGCCAGCGAGAACCGGAGAGCCGCCACCCAGATGGCGGGTTACCTCAACACGTTCAACTTCCAGAACCCCGTCGCGGCCGATTTGGCGGTCATGACGGCACCGGACCAATCGTTCCGGGTCATCGACCGCTTCACCATCGAGCTGAACATGGGCTATGGCTACCTCGGGACGGTCGCCTACTCCTTCCTCCTCGCGGCGATTGCGGGTCCCATCGCGAGCGCCGTGGACCCTGCGGTCGTCCAAGCGAACGGCGGTGTCGCCGTGGGCGGGACGAACAACTTCATGGCCACGAACATGGTCGGGACGGGTCCGTACGTCGTGAGGACGTTCAACTCGGCGACGGGCTACCTCATCCAGCCGGATCCGAACTACTGGGCGAAGAACGCATCCGCTGCGGAACCCTGGAACAACATCATCCAGCCCGCGAAAGCGTCCATCCAGATTAACTTCCAATCGTCGGCCATCACCGCGATCGCCGACATCAAATCGGGTGCCGTCGCGGGCCTGTCGTTCGCGTACGTTGGGCCCTCGCAGATCGACTCGCTGACCGCGTCCTCCTGCGTCGACGCGAGGCTGCTGGACATCGTATACGGATCGACCGCGGGCGGATGGTGGATCTACATGAACCAACAGACGGCGCCCTTCACCGACCCGAACGTCCGAGCTGCGGTTGTCCACGCGATCAACTACGACAACATCATCAGCCGCGCGTTCAACGGGAAAGCCCAGCGATGGGTCGGGCCGGTGCCGCCCGGTTATCCGTACTACAACCCGGGGAACCTCCAGCCATACCCGTACGATCTGAACCGCGCGATGCAGGAAATGAACCAGTCGCAATGGAAGCTGCCCGGGGGCTATCCGAACACGATCAATTACATGTACATCAAGCTGGGCGACTGGGAGCAGGTCGCGCTCCTCCTGCAGTCCGACCTCGCGAAGATCGGGATTCGGATCAACCCCGTAGGCATCAACAACATCGACGACCTGTACACCGAGCAGGGCCGAGACAACGCGGGGAACTGCATCTCCCAGACGACCTTCAGCGGCGGGCCCTTCCCGATCGGACAGGAGTTCTACACCTCCGACTACATCTCCCCGGACGATTGGACGCAAAACAACGCGATCAGCTACGGCAGCGCGAACGACTGCATGGCCGGATACGTCAACGCGACGATGGACAGCCTGGTAATCGCCGCAGCCGGGGACACCAATCCGACGAATCTTACCCAGTACTACACGCAGATCACCCAGCTGATGTACGACAACTACACGGTCGCCTGGCTCGTGGTCCCGCAGCAGTACCAAGTCATCTCGTCGGTCGTCCACGGATACGTCACGAACCCAATGGGAGCGGCCCTGCCGTTCGTCGTCGTTCAGAACACGATGCGCGCGGATTGAGCCATCCACCGGGTAGGCGGCCACGTCGAGTTCGCGGAGCGATCCGGTCCAGCGTTACGTAGACCCTGCCAGAGAGTCGGATCCAGAAACCGGTTCCGCCGCGAGCAAGTCGGCCGGCCGCACGTCCACGAGTTCCTCCGCCCGGTGGCACGCCACCGAACGCCTCTCCATCCCTTCCGGGATCCGGAGGAGCGGTTCCTCGGTGAGGCATCGATCGATGACGAACGGGCATCGGGCCGCGAAGGGACAGCCCGGCGGCGGGTGTACGAGGCTGGGGATCTCCCCCGTGACGCGATACCGGGTCTTCCGGCGACCCGGTTCCGGAGCGGGGACGGCCGCGAGGAGCGCTTTCGTGTACGGATGCAACGGCCGCTCGAGGACGTCCCGCACCTCGCCGAGTTCGGCGATTTTCCCGAGGTACATCACCGCGACGCGATCGGCGACGTATCGCACCGCGGCCACGTTGTGTGTGATCAGCAGGTACGACAGTCCGAGTCCGCGTTGCAACGCGACGAGGCGATTCAGGATCTGGGCCTGCACTGCGACGTCCAATGCACTCGTCGGCTCGTCCAAGATCACGAGTTGCGGCTTGACGCTCAAGGCGCGTGCGAGCGAGAGGCGCTGCCGGCCGCCTCCGGAGAACTCGTGCGGATATTGGTCCAAGGACCCCGCGGGGAGCCCGACCGTGGGCAGGAGCGCGGCCACGCGGTCCCGGACCTCGGAACGGCTGACCTGCTCCAGTGCCTGGAGAGGCTCTCCGACGATCTGCCACACGCGCAGACGCGGGTCGAGGGAACCGACCGGGTCTTGGAAGACGATCTGGACCCGCCGCCGGATGCCCCGGAGGGCCGAGCCTTCGAGATGGCTGATGTCCCGACCCCCGAATCGCACGGCGCCCGACGTCGGCTCGTGGAGGCGGGCGAAGAGCCAACCGAGGGTCGTCTTGCCGGAACCCGACTCTCCGATCAAGCCGACCGTCTCGCCGGGCCCGACCGCAAGGGAGACGCGTTCGACCGCGTGGATCACGTCCTTCGACTTCCGCCGGACCGTCGCGAGGAGGGACCGGGTCAGGGGGAAATGCTTCGTCACGTCACGCACTTCGGCGAGTGCTTCCGTCATGGGAGGCCCGCCACCTCCTCGCTGAAGTAGCATGCGGCTTCGTGGCCCGCGGCGGTTCCCCTCTGGACCGCGAGGACGGGGCCGGGATCGTCCGAACACACGGGCTTCGCGAGGGGGCACCTCGGGTGGAACGTACAGCCCGACGGAAGCCGCGAGAGGATTGGAACCGACCCGGGGAGGGACGGCAGCGGCCCGTCGTCCTTGTATTGATTCGGCGCGGAGCGGAGGAGCGCTTTCGTGTACGGATGCCGCGGGTGCTCGTAGACGTCATCGACGGGCCCGAATTCGACGATGTGCCCGGCGTACATCACGCCGACGTCGTCCGCCATCTCCGCGATGACGCCCAGGTCATGGCTGATGAAGAGGATCGACGTCCGGATCTCTTCGATGAGCTCCTTCATGAGGGTGAGGACTTGCGCCTGGATCGTGATGTCGAGGGCGCTCGTGGGCTCGTCCGCGATCAGGAGGGACGGCTTCTCACTCAGGGCCATCGCGATCATGATGCGCTGTCGCATGCCCCCGGAGAGTTCGTGAGGATAGAGGCCCAGGATCGTCTCCGGATCGTTGATCCGCACGAGGCGAAGGTAATCCAGCGCGTCTTCGTGGAAATCCTCTCGATGCAGGACGCGCGAGAACCCTTTCCGCCTCTCGGGACCCGAAGGGAGGAGGGGACGTGCGAGGACCTCGGCGGGTTTCGGACCCACCCGCTTCGAATAGTCGAATCCCTCGGTCCCCGGGACGAGGCCGGGCGCCTGGCCTGCCTCCCGCCTCTTCCGGATGCGCACGGCCTCCGCGAGCTGATCGAACACGCGGAACGCGGGGTTGAGGGAATTGATCGGCTCTTGGAAGACCATGCTGATGCCGGTGCCGCGGACGAGCGGGAGCTTCCATTTCGGCAAGGTCAGTAGGTCCATCCCCCGGAACCGGACCTGTCCCGAGCGGATGCGCGCGGGCGGCTCGCGGAGGAGGCGCGGGATCGCGTGCGCGAGCGTGCTCTTTCCGCAGCCGGTCTCGCCGACAATCCCGACGACGTGGCCCGCGGGGAGCTCGAGCGAGACGTCCGAGAGGGCGTGGAACGTCCCCGCGCCGACCTCGTAGTCCACGCTGAGGCCTTTCACCTCGAGGAGAGGCTCCGCCACGACCTCACCCCAACGCCCCCGCCGCGGTCGCGGCTGCGGCGGGAGCGCTCGTCGTCGTCTCGGCCTGCGATAACGCCCGGCGGCTCCGTGGGTCCAAGATGTCCCGCAACCCATCCCCAAGGAGGCTGAACGCAAGGACCGTGACGAAAATGGCGAGTCCGGGGAATACGACCACCCAGGGGAAGATGAGCAGGTAGTCCGAGTACGCCTGGATCATGTTCCCCCACTCCGGGACATTGGGCGGCACGCCGATCCCGATGAAGGCGATCGTCGAGAAGACGACGAGGACCGTGCCGACGTCCATCGTGAAATACACGACCAAGGGCTCCGCGATGTTCCGGAGGACGTGACGGAACAGGATGCGCCACTCGGCGACGCCCGCGGCCCGTGCGGCCGTCACATACGGCTGGTGTTTCACGGCGAGGACTTCTCCCCGGGTCAGCCGGACGTAGTAGGGCCACCACGTGAGCAGGATCGCGATGATCGAGGGAATCGTCCCGCGGCCCAGTGAGGCGGCGATCGCGAGCGCGAGTACCAACGACGGAAACGCGAGGAAGACGTCGGTGACGCGCATGATCGCAAGGGATACGGCGGCCCCGACCGTGCCCGGCCGGTCCCAGAACCCCGCGACGAGGCCGAGCCCCCCACCGGCGAAGAGGGCGAACCCGGCGATGAGGAAGCCGATCGCGAGGTCGAGAGGCAGCGCGGTCAGGACCCGGGAGAAGACGTCCCTCCCCGCGCGATCCGTACCGAAGAGATGCTCGAGGGAAGGGGGCTGGGCGCAGAACGATTGGTTGCCCACGGTTGGGCAGGGCAGGAGGGCATTCGGATCGTACGGAGTCAACGAAGCCGGATGCCCAAGTGCCGCGCTGATGGGCGGCACGATCACCAGCCCGACGGCGGTGAGCGTGATGAGGACCACGAGCGCGAAGCCGAATAGCGTCAACGGATTGGCCCGCAACACCTTGTAGAGGGCGCGGGAGCCACCGGGCAGCTGGCCGATCCATGCACGGACTCGCGCTCGCTGGCGATTTGCCTGGGTCTGGCTCCTGGTCGACCCGGATCCTGCCTTCAACGCCATTCCACCCGAGGGTCCAGGAGCCCGTACAGGATGTCCGCGATGAGATTCGCCACGACGACCCCGACCGCGAAGAAGATCACGACGCCGATCGTCCCGTTGAAGTTGTACTTTACAATCGACTCGAACGCGTAGCGGCCGACCCCGGGCCACTGAAAGATCTCCTCAATCACGACGCTCGTGGACAGGAGAGATCCCGCCGTAATCCCGAGGACGGTCACCGTCGAAATGAGCGAGTTGCGCAGCGCGTGCTTGTACAGGACCCAGAAGTCCGAGAGCCCTTTGATGCGGGCGGTCTTCACGTAGTCCATCGGGAGGACTTCGAGCATCGAGCCGCGCGTCATCCGCGTGGCGATGCCGAGGTTGATGAAGGCGAGCGCCGTCGCGGGCAGGATGAGATGCGCGATTGCGTCCACGACCGCGGGAAAGTTGAGGTTGACGAGTGCGTCGAGCACGGACATGTGGAACGGCTCCGGGAAGTTCGGGATCGAGCCGAAGTTCCCGGAGTGTGGGAGCCCGAACAACGGCCCGATTGCGATCGAGAGGACTACCCCGCCCAGATAGGTCGGCGTCGCCCAGCCGCTCAGGTAGAACGTCCGCACGAGATGGTCGGACCAGCGGCCGCTGTTGTTCGCCGCGATGACGCCGAGCGGGATCCCGACGACGACCATGAGAAATAGTGCCGCACCGACGAGCTCCAGGGTTTGTGGGAACGCCGCGAGGATCGTTGGGAGCACAGGGACCCCGCGAGGGCTTGTCGACCAGTCGCCGGACAGCAGCTTTCCAAGGTACAAGCCGTACTGGTCGAGCAGCGGCTTGTCCAAGTCGTTCTTGTCGATGCATTCTTGAATGGTCGCCTGAGTCGCCCGGGGACCGGACCACACGTAGCAGGGATTCGGAATCGCCACGTGGGTGAAGAAGAACGTGATCGTCACGACGCCGAACAAGACGGGGACGAGGAAGACGAGCCGCTTGCCGATGAACACAAGGAGGTCGCTCGAGCTCCGTCCCATCAGGGCTCAACCTACCCCGGGCGGGGGCGCGTCATCGCCGCAGGCCCGCGCGACAAACGTCCGGGACGCCACGCGCGAGCGCGGGGTCGAAACCACCGAGTGTTGGAAGTGCCCATGCCCCAATAAACCTACGGATGACTCCGTTCCCCTCCGGTAGGTCGCGTTGGAGCGTCGTGTACACAGGACGCGACAGCGGGCCCTGTACAGGGAGCGGCGGGCCTTCCTCCCGAGGCCAAATCCTATATAGCGGGACCAACTTCGCATCGCGGCCAATTTTATGTATCAACGGGTCCAGCGGGAGGACACCGTCCGGATCCCGCCAGAACGTCTCGGCGAGGACATCGACACGGTCGCGCGGGAACTCACGCGAACGACCCTGGAAGGCAAGATCGGCGCCGACAAGACCCTCACCCTCGTCGCGAGCAACATCGAGCGGGTCGGCGAGGGCCGCATCGTCCACGGGGACGGCGCTGTCTATCAGCGGGTGCGGTATGACGCCCTCGTCTTCGCGCCGGCCCTCCAAGAGATCGTCGAGGGCACCGTCGTCGAGATCCTGAAGTTCGGCGCCTTCATCCGGTTCGGGCCGCTCGACGGGCTGCTGCACATCTCCCAGGTCATGGACGACCGCGTGGACGTCGACGAGGAAGGCCAGCGGCTCATCGGGAAGGACACGAAGCGCGACCTGCGCATCGGGGACAAGGTCCGCACGCGGATCGTCGCGGTCTCGCTGAACGAGCGCGCCCCGCGCGAGTCGAAGATCGGCCTGACCATGCGCCAGCCGGCCTTGGGCAAGCTCGACTGGATCGAGGAGGACCGAGCCCGGGCGGAAGGCCGCGTGCGGAAGAAGAGGGGTTGAGCCATGGTCGTGAAGATTCCGAAGGCATGCAAGAACTGCGGACACGTGACCGACGAGGACAAGTGCCCGCTGTGCGGCGGCGAGACGTCGCGCGACTGGCAGGGCTACGTGATCATCGTCGACCACCCGCGATCCGAGATCGCGAAGAAGATGGGCATCCATGTCAACGGGAAGTTCGCCCTCCGCGTTCGATGAATTCGCGAACGTGACGTTGCGGCTTCCGGACGCGCTCCGCGACTTCCTCCGATGGCCGATGGGCCCGCTCGTCCACGGTCCCGACATCTTGCCGACGATCGGCCGGGCCTCGCCCGTCGTCACGGTCGGCGACTTCTGCACCCTCGACCTCGTCGCCCGCGGCCGCACGCCCGACGTGTGCGTCGTCGACTTCAAGACGAAGCGCCAAGAAGACCCGGAGCTGAGGGAGGCGCTGCAGCGGATCGGCTCCCGCGCCTTGCGTGTGGTCAACCCCGCGGGCAGGATCTCCGGAGACGCCTGGGGCGTCGTGTCCGAAGCCTTTAAGTCGAGGGAGCGGGTACGCGTCGAGGTCCGGGGCGAAGAGGACCTCCTCACCCTGGTCTGCCTCGCCCTCGCGCCCGAATCGGCCGCCGTGTTGTATGGCATGCCGTCCCAGGGTGTCGTGGTCGTTCGGGCGGACTCCACGGCGAAGGCGAGGGTCCTCGACATCTTGCGACGGATGGAACGGTAGCGATGGAACTCCAGGTCCTCACGAGGAAGGACAACCCTCATCTCAAGCGGGTCGAAGTGACGTTCAAGGCGATCCACAAGGCCGAGCCAACGCCGACAAGAGACGCGCTCCGAGCGTTCCTCGCGAGGGAACTGAAGGCGACGAAGGACATCGTCGTGATCGACTCCCAGGCGTCGACGTTCGGCCGATACGAGACCCACGGATACGCGAAGGTCTACAAATCGAAGGAGGAGGCGCTGTCCGTCGAGCGGAAGCACATCCTCGTACGAAACAAGCTCATCGAGCCTGAGATCAAGGAGAAGGCCGCTCCGAAGCCGGAGAAACCGGCGCCCGTCCCGAGAGGCGAGAAGGCCGCGGCCGCGCCGAAACCCGAGGCTCCGAAGGCGGAAGCGAAGGCCGAAGCAAGAAGGCGGAGCCCAAGGCGGAGAAGAAGCCGGAGTCCAAGAAGAAGGAGGCCAAGTGATGGCCGAGGCGAAGAAGGAGAAAGGCACGGCAGGCCTCAAGCGGAAGTTCTACAAGATCGACGGCAACCGCATCACCCGAGAGCGCCAGAACTGCCCGAAGTGCGGAGCCGGTGTCTTCCTCGCAAAGCACGCGGACCGCCTATCGTGCGGCCGATGCGGATACACCGAGTTCGCGAAAAAGTGAGCATCCATCCACGGCATCCGCACGTAGCCGCGGCCGGCTCCCTATCGCAACGCTCCTGGTACGACCCGCGGAAAGCCTTAATCCGAAGAGACCTTTCGGCGAGCGAGGGCCTGTAGTCTAGCTTGGATAGGACAGAGGCCTCCGGAGCCTCTGACCGGGGTTCGAATCCCCGCAGGCCCGTACTCTTCCCTAAGAATGGGGTCCAATCAGGCCGGATTGAATTCTGGACCCGTGGCATCTTTCCCCTTCATGCCGGGCCGCGAGGCCCGGCCCCGTCCCCTTCTTATCCTCCTGTTTTCATATAGTCCATCGGGAGGGCAGGTTTATGCGTTCCCGCAAGGGGATAGGCCTTGAACTGGTCGGGATTGTGTCTATTCTCATCGTGTTTCTCATTTGGCTTGCCATTTCGTCGTCGGCAAATTCTGGGAGACTGAAGAACTTCGGGAATTGGCTGGATACAAGCAGTGGACAATTCTTCTCAGCCTTGATTTCTCTCGCGGTCGTATTGGTCGTCCTCTATCTCGTCATACGCGTCGTACACTTCCTGGTGAATACGGAAGATGCCCCGCCCCCGGAAATCCCCGATGACGAACCGAAGTGATCCCTCCCGCTTGGCCTGATGAGAGCGAGGACGGACGAGTGTAGTTGGATGCGGAAGACGGCCTCGGAACCAAGGCTTGCGCGGGCACGCCTGCCGTCCCCTCAGCGGAAACGCACAAGTACCTCGGGGTCGTGGAGAGGTCCGGTGCGTACCCTTGAAGATCGGTGTCCTGGGAACGGGGGCGGTGGGGCGAGCGGTCGGCGGCAAACTCATGGAGCTCGGCCATGACGTGGTGTTCGGCACGCGCGAGGTGGCAAAGACCATGGCCGACACGAAGCCGGACTACATGGGGAATCCGCCGTTCAGCGTGTGGATCAAGTCGCATCCGAAGGCGAAGCTCGCGCCATTTGCGAATGCCGCCGCACACGGTGAAGTCCTTGTCAACGCCACGGCGGGAGCGGCCTCCATCAAGGCGCTGAGCCTCGCGGGGGAGCGGAATCTCGCCGGCAAGGTCCTGATCGACATCTCGAACGCGCTCGACTTCTCGAAGGGGATGCCCCCTTCGCTGATCGTGTGCAACACGGATTCGCTCGGCGAGCAGATCCAGCGGGCCTTCCCCAAGGCCAAGGTCGTCAAGACCCTGAACACGATGACCAACATGGTCATGGTCAGTCCAAACCTGGTGGCGAAAGGCGACCACGATGTCTTCGTGAGCGGTAACGACGCCGATGCGAAGGCCAAGGTGACGGAAATCCTCCGGAGCTTCGGCTGGAGGCAGGTGATCGACCTCGGGGACATCACGACGGCGCGCGGGGCCGAGATGGTCCTGCCGATCTGGGTCCAGTTGATGGGGGCGATGAAGACGCCCATGTTCAATTTCAAGATTGCACGATAGTCCGTCACGCCCTGCCTCACCGTGGACGATCGAGATCGACATCACGGTCACCAAGGCCACCCCTCCCGCATGGGGTGTGCGGTGCGTCCGGTCGAGCACAGTTATCTTCCCCTCCGGAGCATCATTATATATCAGGCTGGCTTCGTGGGTGCTCGGGGATATATCGATGGCCGATCAACCGAAGCCCGGAAGCATCGTCCACGTGGAGATCCACGTCAAGGAACCGAAGAAACTCGAGAAGTTCTATGCCAGCCTGTTCGGATGGAAGTTCCAGGAAGTACCCGGCATCAACTATTCGTTGTTCGAAGCGCCCAGCGGTCCCGGAGGAGGCATCGGGGGATTGCAACCCGGAAACTGGCAGCCCGGCGTGGTCAACTACATCCTCGTGAACTCGATCGACGAGCACGTGGAGAAGGTCAAGAAGGCAGGCGGGAAGATCATCTCGCCCAAATCCGACGTCATGGGCCAGGGATGGTTCGCAATCTTCGAGGATCCCTCGGGAACTCGCATGGCGCTGTGGCAGCAGAACCCTCAGGTCCCGCACATGTAGCAGACCCGGTCCACATTCGGATCCCGGCGGACGTACTTGGTGGCTGCGAAGGGACGAAACCTTAAGGCCTCCGGCGCGGGTCCATCCGCATGGAGAAGCTGGACAAGGCGGCGCTCCGCGAGAGGCTCTCGCCTCAGCAGTACGACGTCTGCATCAACAAGGGAACCGAGCGACCTTTCACGGGCGAATACTGGGACAACCACGAGCCGGGCTTCTACGCTTGCGTCGTCTGCGGACAAGCGCTCTTTGCCTCGAAGACCAAATTCGACTCGGGGACGGGGTGGCCGAGTTTCTGGGAACCGGTCAAGGAGGAAAACGTTCGGGAAAAGGAGGACCGAAGCTTGTTCATGCGACGGGTCGAGGTCGAGTGCTCCAACTGCGGTTCCCACCTGGGCCATGTCTTCGACGACGGGCCCAAGCCCACCGGGTTGCGGTACTGCATCAACTCCGCGTCCTTGACGTTTCAACGAGGATAGGTCGCCCAACCCACATCCTCCTCGGGAATCCGTCGCCGTTCACGCGCCCTTCGTATCCACGACGCAGAAGAGGTTGCCCTCCGGGTCCGCGAGGACGACGAAATCATCCCCGGGCTCGGCGGGTCGGAAGAGCGTGGCGCCGAGCCCCATCAACCGCTTGACCTCTCCTGCTTGATCGTCCGTGTACAGGTCGAGATGCAAGCGGTTCCGGTAGGGTTCCATCCCGTCGATGGACAAGTTGGGCCCTTTTCCCGCCGGGTCCCTTAAAATCACAAACGGATCATCCGGGGTGGGAGGCCGCCGCGCCGCGTAGCCGAGCGCTTCCTGCCAGAACCTCATCATCCCGTCGAAGTCCTTGACATCGATCACGATGGACCCGATACGTACATTGGCCGTCTCCATGGGCGGGATGAGTCAGCCCTCAGGCGATAAAAGTTCCCCTCGGAGGAGCCTCGACGGATCGGGTGATCTCCGTGCGAGGCAACACCAGCTAATGTGCCCCCGGAAGGCTTTATGGCGGAACCTCAGTTCCGGTCGGCGATGCCTGCGCAACCGAGCCGTCAACTTGTCGTCACGATGTTCGTGTCCCTCGACGGGGTCGTCGAGTCGCCGGAGAAGTGGTCCTTTCCTTTCTGGAACGATGAGATCGGGAAGTTCAAGCAGAACGAGACGTTCGCCTCCGACGCGCTCCTGCTGGGACGCGTGACGTACGAAGGCTTCGCCGCCGCTTGGCCCGGGAGAAAGGACCCCGAGGGCTTCGCGGATCGGTTCAACAGCATGCCCAAGTACGTCGCCTCGACGACCCTCAAGAAGCTGGGGTGGAACAACTCACATCTGATTCGCGGCGACGTCCCGCGCGAGGTCGCGAAACTGAAGCGGGAGCCGGGCCAGGACATCGTGATCCACGGCTCGCCCGGCCTCGTCCGATCGTTGATGCCTCACGGCCTGATCGACGAGTACCGGCTGCTCGTCTACCCCATCGTCCTGGGGAAGGGGAAGCGCCTGTTCGACGAAGGAAGCGCCGCGGACCTCCGGCTCGCCGAATCCCAGGTCTTCGACACAGGCGTCGTGAAGCTGGTTTATCGGCCGGCCGACAAGTCGCCCGACGCCGCCCGTACGAAGCCGAACCTGGCGAAGCGTGCACGCGGCGAGACGCCGCGGCACGCCATCGATCCCCGCGACTACGCGGACGTCGGCCGCTGACGCGGGCGCGCGGAAGCGACGGTAGCCACCGGAGGACTGCCCGAATGGCTGCCCGTCATCCCCCGCTCACGCCTTCGCGATGAGTT